>FSSH01001392.1_pt2 | contig 77683 bp, 83 predicted proteins | sample 1166101 | NCBI WGS metagenome assembly FSSH01 (sample SAMEA32972668, study PRJEB13176) | freshwater metagenome | biome: Drinking water system; feature: Biomass in drinking water that filtered by 0.45 um membrane; material: drinking water | place: USA | collected 2012-12-20 | depth 0 m | reverse complement strand
GCTGGCAAAGATGGCGCACGAAAGCGGCGATCCGCTTTTGAGCCCACGGTTGACGCGGGCGCCCTCCCCGAGAAAACAGAGGACCATCCCCATGCGTATCAAATCACTCACCATCGCCGCACTCTCAGCACTCGCACTATTTGCGGGTGCCGCGGGTTCGGCTGAAGCCGGTGGCCGCCATCACGGTGGCTTCCATTCATTCCACCACTTCAATGACTTTCATCGCCAGCCACGTTTCCGACTGACCATCGGTGGCGGCGGCGGTGGCGGTTGCCGCTATTTCTACGAGCAGTGGCGATACACGGGCGATTTTTACTGGAAGCGTCGTTTTGACGAATGCCGGTATTACCGGTAAAGACCTTGACTAATTCCTGACTCAATCGAACTTGAGTCGGCGGATGTTGGGTCAACGATGAATTTCACCCTGGCGCCATCGTGGCGGCAGGGTATTTTTTTATAAAACCGCCCATTCGGTCGGCGTGCTGGCAATGCCAATTTTATAAAAGTGTTATCGATTTGTTATATCGCTTTCGGGATTACGATAAAGCGCATGTCTGTCATGCGTTGTGACTTGCCATTGCGAACTTCTGGGCGCCCAATGCGTTGAGGCGAAATGGCGTGTCGTTGGCCGTCATCACACGGCCGGATGCGTTGAGTCGCACAACACGAGGACACGTCCATGCGCAAATCAGGGTTGTTACTCATCGCTGCAGTTTTGGCCGTCGCCATGACTGCGTCGGCGCCGCACCAAGCAGACGCACATCGATATCGTCACGGGGGCGGCGGCATCGGATTGGGGATTGCAGCATCAGTGCTCGGCAGCATCGCTGCGCGCGATGCTTATCGGTATAACCGGGGATATTATTATGGTGGTTACGGCGGCTACGGCCGTCATTACGGTTATCCGAGCTATCCCGTAAACGATTACTATTATCGTGATCGCGACTATTACCCACGGTATCCGCGCTCGTACGCCTTCGACACGCCCGGCCCGATTTATTATTACGGCGCTTCCCGGTATCAGAACCGCTATTACGGCGGTGGGCGACACTATCGCAATGTCGGTTTCCGCAATGGCCGGAACTTCGGTAAAAACCGCGCGCGGTACGGCCGACACTAAGTCGGCTCGACAATTCGGCAGCGTTCGAAAATTTTAGTCCGCCGGGACCTACGTCCCGGCGGTTTTTTAGGTGGACATTTGCTTGGCGCTTTCGCGCGGTTGATCGGCTTAAACCGGGATATCCGATGGTTTCGCAAGCGTGGTCGTTGCACCGGTTTGCGGAGCGTGATCGAGCATATGCGTAATCTGACGTCCGACGTCATCGGCCGATAGCCACTCCGGCGGACCGTCAGGCCGGCTTCGCGTCTTGACCATGCTGAACAGCATCAGCGTCGAAATGCTGATCGGGTCTTTGCTGTGCTCCTGAGCCAGCACCGATTTCAGCATTTCTTGAGCCGCAGCCGAAATCGACACCAGCCCAGAATGAGGGATCGGCATACGCGCGGCCCCGCCGTTGATGAAAACATATTGGCCACCGTCGCGGCCGCGCACGAGCGGCAGGAACGCGCGAGCGGCGGTGTAATGCGCTGTCAGGCTTCCGGCGAGGACCGAATTAAAGTCGTCAACGGAAACGTCGATCAGTGGCGGTCCGCTCCACCAACTCCCGATCGAGGCAACGATCATATCCACCGGACCCATGCGCGTTGCCATGTCGTTAGCGAGCGCGGGATCATCGATAGCACCAACGGCGCCGGTCAGTTTGCCGGACCCGGCCGTGACACGCTCCAACGCATCGAGTTTGCTCTGCGATCGGGACGGCACGCCGACATGATGGCCGGCTTGGCGCAGCTGGCGGACAATGCCCTCGCCGACGTCACCCGCGCCGCCCAAGACGATAATTTTTTTAGACCCTGACATTTCAATCCTTTCGACATGCCTTCTGCAATGAGTGCCAAGTGACTTTAGTTTTAAGACGGCTTCTTGACGTGCAAAGCTCTTGAAACTCGCATCATCGACGGCAACCCGCCGCATCGACGGTCTGTGCACCCACGACGGCGCCGCCTTGTTCGGCAACACCGTGTGGTGGACGAGGATATGGTGGGGGCTTTGCGGATTTATTCCATGAACGCAGCGGAATGCGGCCGTGCTTGCCGGCTGCGCGCGGCGATTGGCGCCAGTGAGCGGCAGCGGTTTGCCTGACCGGTAGCAGACGATGGCCGATGGCGGCTCGTTAGTTACGATAGTGACTCTAACCTGACGCATCGATCCGGCAAGCGACGGCGCGAGCGACGGCCGTGGCCGACTGCACGTGATCACTCTGCCGGAGTTAGATACTTTAGGAACTGCGATGCATATCAATCATGATCCAGCCGCACCCGCGGCTGACCTCATCAGTTTCGATGATTTCTTGAAGGTCGACATTCGCGTCGGCCGGGTGCTATCGGCGGAGCTTTTTCCAGAAGCGCGAAAGCCCGCCTATAAGTTGCTGATCGATTTTGGCCCCAGCATCGGCTGTAAACGGTCGTCGGCGCAGATCACGGAGCGATATCAGCCTGACATGCTGGTCGGGCGCACCATCGCCGCTGTCGTCAATTTTCCGCCCCGGCAAATCGGCAAATTCGTGTCGGACGTTTTAACGCTCGGCTTTCCCGATGAAAACGGCTGCGTCGTTCTATTCGAGCCGGATTTTCAAGTGCCGATCGGCGGGCGGCTTTTCTGATGATTTGTCGCGAGCGTGTGCGTCTGCGTCGCTTCGAACCACCGCGCCGTTACGCGCTGGCGCCGAGACGAGCGATTGCGTTGCCGATAGCCGGGCGCGCCGAGACGGCGTTGAACCATCGTTCCACATGTGGTGCCTCGCTGAAATCGACATCGGCGAACGCCCGGCGCCAAATCCAGCCGTAGGTCGCGATGTCGGCGATCGAATAATCGTCGCCCGCCAGCCATTCGGCTGCGGCCAAGCGGCCGTCCAGCACGCGCATATTGCGCTTGGCCTCGGTGTGGAAGCGCTCGATCGCGGCGGGCACCTTCTCCGGTGCCAGCTTCAGGAAATAGCCCGCCTGGCCGAACATCGGGCCAAGCCCCGAAGCCTGGAACAGCAACCATTCAAAACAGCGGACGCGGGCCACCGGATCGACTGGAATGAAGCGGCCATGCTTCTCAGCGAGATAGATCAGGATCGCGCCCGACTCCACCACGGTGATGGGGTGGCCGCCGGGACCCTCGTGGTCCACGATCACCGGGACCTTGCCGTTCGGGTTGAGCGCCAGATGCGCGGGCGTCTTCTGTTCGCCGGCGCGGACGTTGACTGAGTGGTAGGTGTAGTCGGCGCCAAGCTCTTCCAGCAGGATCGGCACCTTGATGCTATTCGGCGTCGGAAAGGCGTAGAGGTCAATCATCGTTTATCTCCCGGTGAGAAAAGTTTGCGGGCACCCTTGGCGCGGGCGTACTGCGGTGGGTATGCGATGTCTGCACCGAGCGTGTCGGCGGCGCGCCATGCCCAGCGCGGATCGGCGAGGAACGCGGTGGCGAGCGCGACCATGTCGGCCTTGCCATCGGCAATGATGGCGTCGGCCATGTGCGGATCGGAGATGCCGCCGACCGCGCGCGTCGCAATCCCGGCTTCCCGGCGAACGCGCTCGGCAAGGTGAACCTGGTAGCCAGGGCCGAACGGGATGCCGACGGGCGGCACAACGAAACCGCCGGTCGCACAGATATAAGCGACACCGAGGGCCTTCAATTGCCGGGCAACCTCGACAGCGTCGGCGGTCTCGACGCCGCCCTCGGCCCAATCGGTCGTTGTCAGTCGCACGCCAAGCGCAATGGTGTCGGGGAGAACGGCGCGAACACGCTCGCCGACTTGCAGCAACAGCCGCGCACGGTTGGCGGGGCTGCCGCCCCATTGGTCTGTGCGGTGGTTGGCCAGCGGCGAGAGGAATTGATGGATGAGATAGCCGTGGCCCGCGTGCAGCTCGACGACGTCGAAGCCGATGCGCGCCGCGCGCTCGGCTGCTTGGACGAAGGCCATGATCGTTCGTTCGATGCCGGCCTCGTCGAGTGCTTCGGGGATCGCCCAGCCGGCCTTGAACGCTTCAGCCGATGGCGCGACGGCAACCCACGGGTCTTGCGTCTCGGGCAGCGGCCCGCCGCCCTGCCAAGGTCTCGTCACTGAGCCTTTGCGGCCCGAATGCGCCAGCTGAATGCCAAAGCGCGTCGCGCCAGTGGCAACGCGGCGGGCGGCGGTGAGCACGCGCGCCAGTGCCGCCTCGTTGTCGTCGGAGTACAGTCCAAGGCAACCATGGGTGATGCGGCCACGCCGCTCAACATGCGTCGCTTCCGTCATCACCAGCCCGGCTCCGCCGAGGCCGAGCGCGGGCAGATGCTGGCGATGCCAGTCGGTAGCCGAGCCGTCATCAGCCGAATATTGGCACATCGGCGAGACGACGATGCGGTTGGCGAGGCGCACCGGACCGAGATCGAACGGGCTGAACAAGGCGGACATGGCAGGTTCTCCTAAAGCGCGCTGTGGTCGCGGACGGCGGATTCGAGACCTGGCTTGAACGCCAGGAAGCGCGCGTCGACGGCGGCGGGATCGGTGCGGTTGAGATCGAGCAGGGCCGCGCGTGCCGGGCCGCCGCGCACGACTTCGAAGGCGTCGGCCTCGATGCCGTCAACAATCGAAGCGACCACGTCAGCGACCGGCTGGAGCGCGAAGCCCATACTTGCGTCGGCTTTGGTGGTCGCCATCATCGGCGTGTCGGTCGCGCCCGGAAACACGGTGATGACGTGCACCCCTTCGCCCTTGAGTTCACGTCGCAGCGCTTCGCCGAACCGAGCGAGCCCACCCTTAGCGGCGGCATAGCCGCTGTAGAACGGTATTCCCATCTGCGCGATGCCTGAAGCGATGTTGACGATAAGTCCGTCGCCCGAGCGGCGTAACTCGGGCAGGAAGTCACGAGTGAGGAGGATGGGACTGAGAAGATCAACCTCGATCATTGCGCGAAGTTCGGCTTCGGCGGTGTCTTCGAGCCGCCCGGCGCGCACACCGCCGGCATTGTTGACGAGCATGTCGACACCACCGAGCAGCGTGATGGAGTGTTCCAGCAGGTGTGCGCGCGCCGCCGGAGCCGTCACGTCACCGCTGACGCCATACGCCTCGACGCCGTCGGCTTTGAGCCGATCGATTGCGTCCGCGAGCACGTTGGGCCGGCGTCCGGTCAGCACCAGCCGCGCACCCTTGCCGCCGAGCTGGCGCGCTAGCTCGAAACCAATGCCGCTCGAACCGCCGGTGATGACGATGCGCTTGCCGGAGATATTCATTTCGCTGCGCCCCGCGAAGCCTTGACCAGCGCATCGGCGCTTTCGCCCTCGAGCAGCAGACCGTAGCCGGTTTCGCGAATGATCCGTTCCTTGAGCGGCTGGACAAAGTGAATGCGCGTGTTGCGCCGCGTCAGCTCCGGAGCCTTGAGAAAGTCCGCCGCCAAAGCCTGGGCGCGGGCGACGGCGCCGAGCTTCGGCGTGACTTCGGCAACCACGCCCCACTCTTTCGCGGTTTCGGCGCTGATCGGCTTGGGGGAGAGCAGCCACGCCTGCGCCCGGCCCGGTCCGGCCCAATAGGACCAGGTCGTAAAGATACCATCGGCAGGAACAATGCCGCCCGCAAAGTGCGGCGCATCGTTGAAGGTCGCTCCTTGCCCCGCGATGATGACGTTCGCGGTCAGGCAATATTCCGAATGCACCCACGCCTTGCCCTCCACCGCGCAGATCACCGGCACGCGGATATTGAGCAGGTTTTCGAGGACCTGTGTGCCTTCGTCATGAACCTTCGCCCAACGATCAGGATCGCTGACATCACCGAAGCTGGCAAAATCGATGCCTGACATCCATTCGCCGCCCGCGCCGGTGAGGATAACGACCTTATTCGCGCGGTCGCGGCCAATCGCATAGAACGCGTCGACGAACGCTTCGTGATCGGCGGCGCTGAACTGGATCGGGCCGCCGCGCGTGTTGAACTCGACGACCAGCACGCCGTCGGCGGCGCGCGTCATCTTGAGCGACGGCGTCGCGGTGAAGTAGGCGGGAACGGTGGTGGTCGAGGCAGCGGCAATGGGAGCGGTTGGCGCCTGCGCCCACCCCGTCGTGGCGGACAGCCCGAAGGCCGTCAGTGCGACGGACGCCAGTGCGATGTTGAGCATACGAGCCATGGGACGATCCTCAGTTGATCGGGATTAAAGGATGAGCGGCGATGTATGTCGGATAGGCCGGGCGTGGCGAACGCCGCTCAGCGCGACGAGCCTGGCTTGGTCCACTCGCTGCCCTTCATGAAGGCGTCGAGCGGCGTGCCAACCAGGTGATTGGTATAGTTGCTCTGGATCTTGATCGAGACACCGAGCACCACTTCAAGGATGTTGCGCTTCGTGAAGCCCGCATCGAGAAACGACTGGACGTCGGCATCGGCGACATGACCGCGATCGCGCACGACGAGCGTTGTGAAGGCGTGCAGCGCTTCGAGCTTGGGATCGGCGATCTGAGAACCACCGCGCAGTGCAGCGATCACGTCGTCGCCGAGCTTTTGCATCTTGGCCATCGTGGTGTGGCCGGCCATGCAATATTTACATTCGTGCTCGTAGATGGCGGTCATGAAGACGACCTGCTGTTCGGCCTGCGTCAGCGTCGACTTCGAGAACTGTTCCCACAACACGCCGTGAGCTGCGAGCAGCTCGGGGCTTTCAGCCATGATGCTCTGTAGGTTCGGCACGAAGCTGAACTGGCGCTTGACCGCAGCGAGCAACGGCTTTGACGCTTCGGGAGCGGTGTCGGCGGTGTAGCTGGTGAAGTTGAGGGTCATGGGCTTTTCTCCTGGTCTGGCGAGCGACGTGCGGCGCCTGGTGACAGAGAAATCGCCTATATCTAGAATAATGTGTATCCACTCATCAGCCCTATGAATTATACATATTTGTTATGAGTGACCGCTTTCAGGACTTGATGCTTTTCGTCCGCGTCGCCGACACCGGCAGCTTTTCGCGCGCCGGTCGGGAATTGGGCTACGCCCAGCCGACGGTATCGCGGATGATCAACGCGATGGAGGCGCGGCTCGGCGTTAAGCTCCTCATGCGCACGACGCGGAAGGTGACGCCCACCGAAGCGGGCGCCCTGCTGCTCGACCGCGCCAGGACGGTGCTGGCTGAACTCGAAGACGCGGAAAACGCCGCGCGCGGTGCCGATGGTCTCTCAGGCGTTTTGCGCGTCGCAACCCCGGTCACGTTCGGCGCGCGCGAGATTGCGCCGCGCCTCGGCCCGTTCCTCGATGCCAACCCGGCGCTGCGCATCGAGTTGCTAATGGCCGATCGCCGGATTGATCTCATCGACGAGGGCGTCGATCTTGCGATCCGTCTTGGGCCGCTGGACGATTCGAGTTTCGTTAGCCGCCGGCTTGCTTCGGCCCCGCGGCATATTATTGCGAGCCCTGCTTACATCGCGCGGCGCGGATGCCCGATGGCACCGACTGATCTCCAAGGTCATGACATCATCGCAAGCCGCGCGCCGGGCAACGTCGTGTGGACGATGCGACAAGGCCAATGCGGCGACATATCGGTAAAATTGGCCGCCCGCATTGTCGCGACCTCGATCGAGGGCTTACTCGCCGCTGTTGCAGCAGGCCTCGGCATTGCGATGACGTCGGCGTTCGCCTGTCGAGGAGAGCTTGAGCGCGGCGAGTTCGTGCGATTGCTGACCGCATACACCCTCGACCCGATCGACGTTCATGCGCTGCTCCCGACCGGTCGTCAGCCTCCCGGCAAAACCCGCGCGTTCATCGATCATCTCGCGTCAAGCCTGGCCAAGTGACCTGCGAGCTGTTGCGCCGCTAGGGTCTACGATTGACACGCGCCTTGTTTGGGCCAGTCCTACGCTTTCAGGTATGCTCGAAGGTACAGAAAATTTATCGGCTGCAGGTCGTCTCGTATGATGCTGTTCATCGAGCTCGATCCATAACAGCGCTATTAGCATTTGTCCTAAACCGGCTTTTCACAGATTTCGTCAACAACGGCCCGCCATCCACTGCCGTCGTCAACCTCCCACACCGCGTCAAACTGGCTCATCTTTTTAAACATGATGCGCTCCCGGACTCGGATGATCCTACCATCTCGGTGAACCATTGTTCCTTCAAGGCGCAGGTGCTCGTTCGTCCGTTCAATCACGTCCATCTCGATGATTGCGCCGGCAGGGGTAAACTGACGACGCCTTTGCAGGCGCTGTCCCGCGTCATAAGCCCAGACATCGAGTGAGAGGCGTCGGCCCGCCTCAATACCTTCACCCGTTAACCACCCTCCAGCAAGGTCACGCCGCACGGACCACGTGAAGGTCTTGCCATCGGAGCGGGACTTGCAAGTCCATTGCCCCTCGAATCGGTCCGCCAAAGGCTCTGCACTTGCAGACATTGTGGGCAACGCCAGCAACAAGGCGAACGTGCACCAGTTTCGAAGCGATTTCATAGAGAAGTCTCCCTTGGCCCATTAGCGGCCATACCGCGCGCTGCGGCATCGCCATAAATTTTGATCAAGTGCTCGAGGCTAAGACACTTAGCGGTGAAGCTCAGCACCTAGCAGCCATTGCCGATCGCCGCCGAGCACCTGTCTCTGCGCTTCGCCGGACATCGCGAACTTCGCCTCTCGTGGACTTTCGACAACCATCGGCAACAGGCGCCTCGCCCGAGGCGACCTCCCCGATTGGATCGCATGCAAATCCGATCTGACCTCACTCACGATCGCGGAGGCCAAGGGCTGTCACGACCCGGGAGGACCGGCGAAAGCATTCGCGCGCTTGGACGTAAGCCGGACGCATCGGGTTCTCGGTGAATATCGCTTATGTTGTACACTCTCGCCGGTATTGTGAGGGCGTGACGCCGACTTCGCGGCGGAACAGGCGGGCGAGCTGGCCCTGGTCGTCATAGCCGATGGCAGCGGCGACGTCGGAGAGCGGCAGCGCGGTGTTGGCGAGCAGATCCTTCGCGCGCTCAATGCGCAGCATGATCTGATAGCGATGCGGCGGGAGGCCAGTCGATTGCTTGAAGGCGCGGGCAAAGTGCCAGGGAGAAAGGCCAACCGATTCCGCGAGCGCTGTCAGATCGAAATTGCCGTATTCTCCACTCAACGCCTCGCTGGCGCGCCTGACCTGCCAGTCGGCCAACCCGCCGCGATGGAGGCGTACCGCCGATGACTTGCCGCTTTCGAGCACCAGCATCGCAGCGAGCGAGAGCAGTGTGCTCTCGAAGAACAGCGCGGCGGCGGGATCGACTGCATCACCTGTTTCAAATATCGCGGCGATCATCTGGCTAATGCGAGGATTGGCCAGCGGCCCTTTGTGCAGGGCACCAAAATCGCCGTCGTCCGGGAGGCGGAGGTCATCGGCAACGACTGCCTTCAACCGCAAATAGGGCAGTGCTATCGTCTGAAGGCGGTGCCGTCCTGCGCACTGAATCGACGTGCGCGCTTCCGGTGCGACCACGATGCAATGGGCGCGAAGCAGACTGTCGCCAAAACGTCCCGCGCCCAGATCGGCCGAGTAGTTGCGCTGGCCACCCACAACATTGGTGAGCACGAGATCAGGCGTTGGCAGGTCCGACCAATCGCCAGCGGTTTGATCGAGTTCGAGCAGCGAGGCGAAAGGCAGCAATGTCAGGCGTTTGATCGCGCTGCCATACTCGGACTTATAGAAGTCCGCATAACATTCGTACCGCAGTTCTTGCGCGTCCATGTCACATGGGCCCGTCTATCGGCCGCGTGCGCCGCCTGAAATCACCACTCTTCAGCACCGATCGCTCCATGGATGGTGCCATGACTTGTGCAGTCGCGTCATGACACTTGTGTTACATGTCCTTCCAGCAAGTAGTGTAGGGCAGCATTGCCATTTTGGGTAGCTGACCGGGCTGCTGCGTAGCAGGAATACCCGCTGCGGCACCCCGTTTCACCTGTGCATGCGGCTTTGCAGCAATCCGTGCCCAATCGCGCAACCTGTGCCAAGTCGGACGTGTCGCCCCACCCTATCGTTCGATGCAAGGCGGATGCTTCAGCGCACCGCGATGGCTCGATAAGGACGACACGATGGATCATGCGCGCCCGGCGACTGTTTCAGGTGGAGCGGCTTTGCCGCAACGAAAGGCCATCGCGCCCGGCCAGTTGATGATCGGCGGCAAGTGGCGCGATGCCGAAACCGGCGACACCACCGACAATCTCGACCCCACCACCGAGGCCGTCACCACGCAAATCGCCAAGGGCACCGTCAATGATGCGAATGCCGCCGTCGATGCCGCCTATGAGGCCTTCGAGGATGGCCCGTGGGGGCGAATGCACCATGAGGAGCGCGCGAAGATCCTGTTCCGCGTGGCCGACCTGATGGACGAGCGCGCCGAGGATCTGGCGATCCGCGAAGCGATGGACATGGGGATGCCCTACAGCGATTTCCGCAGCATCATCATGCCGCACTGCTCTGGCCTGTTCCGCTTTTTCGGCGGCCTCGCCATGAGCGCGATGAACGGCAGCTACCGGTCGAGCTACGAGCATGACATCCGCATCCTGACGAGGCGCGAGCCGCTGGGCGTGGTCGCCGCGATCACGCCGTTCAATTTTCCGCTGGCGCTGTCCTGCTCCAAGATCGCGCCCGCGTTGGCGGCGGGCAACACCATCGTCCATAAACCGGCATCGGACACACCGCTGACCGCGCTCGCGATGGCGCAGATCGCGCTCGATGCCGGGGTGCCGGCAGGGGCCTACAATCTGATCACCGGCCCTGGCGGATCTATCGGCGATGCGCTGGTGGCCAACCCCAAGGTCGACAAGATCGCCTTCACTGGATCGACCGGCGTCGGCCAGGGCATCATGCGCAAGGGTGCCGATACGATGAAGCACCTGACGATGGAGCTGGGCGGTAAATCGCCCAACATCGTCTTTGCCGATGCTGACATGGACAACGCGTTGCAGGCCGCGTTCTGGGGCATCTTCTGGAACAAGGGCGAGGTCTGCGTCGCCGGGTCGCGCATCCTGGTCGAGCGTGCGATTTACGACGAGTTCGTTGAGCGGCTGTCGGCGATGGCGAAGGGTGCGGTGCTGGGCGATCCGCTCGATCCGGCGACGCAGATCGGCCCGATCGCCTCGCGCGCCGAATACGACAAGGTGCTGCGCTATGTGCAGGCAGGCAAAGATTCGGCCGCACGGCTGAGCGCGGGCGGCGGGACGCGGCAGACCGATGGCAAGGGGCTGTTCATCGAACCTACCGTCTTTGCCGACGCGACCAACGACATGACGATCAGCCAGGAGGAAATCTTCGGTCCCGTCGTGCCGGTCATCGCGTTCGACACCGAGGACGAGGCGATCCGCCTTGCCAACGCTACCAGCTTCGGCCTCGCCAGCGGCATTCAGACCGGCGACATGCGCCGCGCGCTGCGGCTTGCCGATCGGATCAAGGCGGGCACAGTCTGGCTCAACACTTGGCACAAATATCATCCCAACGCACCGTTTGGCGGCTTCAAGATGAGCGGTTATGGCCGCGAACAGGGGGCCGAGGCGCTGGAGAATTACACCCAGTACAAGACCATCTGGGCGAACCTGGGCTGAGGAGACAAGACATGGACAATCTTGCCATCGTCCGGCGGTTCACCGTCGATTTCCTGGGCCGCGCCGACCTGGAAGCGGCGGATGCCAGGATGCATCCTGACATTCGCGGATACACCGGGTTGAAACCATCGGGCCGATCGAGGCGATTGCCGAATACAAGGCCACCGTTGCGAGCTTCGCTCAGTCCTTTCCGGCCGGGGCGCCGATCGAGATCATCGACCAGTTCGAGATGCTGATGGCCCCGGTGCTGACGCCGATGATTCTTGGATAGGAGCGGGATCATGAAGATCGGGATCATCGGCGCGGGCAATATTGGCGGCACGCTCGGGCGCCTGTGGGTGCAGGCGGGGCACCATGTGCGGTTCGGCGTCCGTGATCCTGAACGGGTGCTGCCGCTGCTCGACGAACTGGGCTCGGGTGCCAGCGCCGGATCGGCGCGCGCGGCGGCGGCATATGGCGACCTCGTCGTCTATGCCGGGCCTTACGGCGCATGGCCCGAGGTGGCCGAGGATATCCTGTCAAGCATTCAGGGCAAGACAGTCGCCGATGCCGCCAACCCCTATCCCGAACGCGACGGCGCGATCACCGACATCGTCGCCCGGACCGCTCGCGGTGCAGGCCTGTATACCGCAGGCCTGCTGCCCGGCGCGCACGTCGTGAAGGCGTTCAACACGATCTACTGGCTCGACCTGCGCGACAAGGCATTCGCGCCCGGTCGGCTGCTCGCGATGCCGATGGCCGGCGACGATGCGGCGGCGCTCAGGGCGATTGCGGACCTCGCGACCGATGCGGGGTTCGAGCCAGTTGTCATCGGCGGGCTCGACCGGTCGGGCGACCTTGATCCGGGCAGTCCGATTTACGCGAAATCCTTCACGGCCGACCAGGTTCGCGCGGCCCTGGCCCTCAATTCCAACCATCACGGAGACAGATCATGATCGATCCATTCACCGCCGTCTGGCTCGTCACCGGCTGTTCGTCGGGGTTCGGCAAGGCCATCGCCGCACAGCTCGCCGCAGTCGGCACAAAGGTCGTGGCGACCGCGCGGAACACCGATACCCTCGGGTATCTGCCCGATAACACCCCGCATGTCGCGAAAGCGGTGCTCGACGTGACCGATCCCGACGGCATCGCAGCCGCGGTCGCCATGGCGACCGCCCGGTTCGGCCGGCTCGATATCGTCGTCAACAATGCCGGCATTGGCGTCATCGGCCCGGTCGAGGATGTTACGCCCGAGCAGACGCGGCTCCAGTTCGACGTCAACGTCCACGGCATGTTCAACGTCATCCGCGCGACGGCGCCGCTGTTTCGCGAGCAGCGCTCGGGCCTTTACATCAATTTCGCCTCGATGGCAGGCGAGGTCTCGATCGACAGCCTGGGCGTCTATTCGGCGTCGAAGTTCGCGGTCGAGGGCCTGTCCGAGGCCTTGCGCGCCGAAATGAAACCTTACGGCGTCGATGTCATGATCGTCGAACCAGGTCCGTTCGATACCGAATGGCTGGGCAAGAACGCCATCTGGGGACCGCGCGACGAGGCGCGCTACCCGGCGGTCTGGCGATATGTCGAGATGATGAAGGATGTCTACGCCGATCGAAATCAGGTCGGCGATCCCGCCCGAGCGGCTGAAGCGATCATCGACGCGGCGGGGTGGTCTCCGCCTCCGGAACGTCTGCCGTTAGGCGAGGCTTCGCTCGGCGCGACACGGAGCAAGATCGCAGCGCTCCAGTCCAATCTCGACCGGGTCGAGCCGCTCGCGCGATCGATGCACTACACAGCTTCGCCGCACAGGTCGGCCACAATGGGACGAACGACATGAAAATCGGAATCATCGGTGCTGGCAATATCGGAACGGGGCTCGGCAAACGGCTCGCCGCCGAAGGCCATGACATCGTCGTCAGTTTCGCCCGCACACCCGAAAAAGTGGCTGAGGCCGCCGCGACGATCGGCAGCGGTGCGAGGCCGGGCAGTCCGGAGCAAGCCGTGGCGCACGGCGAGGTCGTCATTCTCGCCACGCCATGGGGCGCGACGCTTGATATCGTCGGCAGCCTCGCCGGCGCGCTGGCCGGAAAGATGGTGTGGGATTGCACCAACCCGTTCGCGCCCGACATGTCCGAACTGTTGATCGGCACGACGACATCAGCGGGCGAAGAAATCGCTCACGCCGCGCCGCGTGCGCATGTCGTCAAGGCAGTGCCGCCTTTCGCAGTGAGTCTGCACGCCGCGTCGATGGAGATCGGCGGCCGCAAGCCCGGCGTGTTCGTCTGTGCCGATGATCCGGCGGCCCGCGCTGTCGTGATGCAGCTGGTGGCGGACATTGGTGCCGACGCCGTTGATACAGGGCCGCTCAAACGCGCGCGCTTCACCGAACCGCTCGGCATGCTGGTCACCAATCTGGCCTATGTCCAAGGCCTGGGTCCGGCCATCTTTGCCGCGCTTGTCCGCTAGAGCGCGATCACCATTGATTGAATCGTGGGGGATTCCCAAGGGGCCGTGAGTATGATTCAGGCGTGTGGGCTGGAGCGGAGGCCAGCCCGCATGGTCAGACCCTTATTCCCTTGATCTTCGCGAGCGTGTGGTTGCAGCCGTGGAAAGCGGCCAATCGTGCCGAGCCGTCGCCATAACTTTCGGCGTAAGCGTGGCGAGTGTCGTGAAGTGGTCGCAGCGTTTCCAGGCCACCGGCGATGCTTCGGCGAAACCTATGGGCGGCAACCGGTCCGTGCTCCTGGCCGGACAACGCGCGTTTGTCCCGGACCGGATCGACAAAGTTGCCAACATCTCGCTCACGGCGCTGGCGGCTGAACTGGCAGAGCGTGGCATCGTCGTTAGCTACGGCGCAGTATGGTTGTTCGTGCATGGTGACGGCATGAGTTTAAAAAAACAGCGTGCTGCCCGCCGAACCGGACCGGCCTGATGGTGCACGGCGGCGGGCGCGCTGGAAAATCTATCAAGCCCGGATCGATCCACCGGGCGTGTTCGATGGCCCCATCAACGGCCAAAGCTTCCGCCTACCATCGTTTCGACGACCCGTCATTCCCACTCAATGGTGCCGGGCGGTTTGGAGGTCACGTCGTAGACGACGCGATTGACGCCGCGGACTTCGTTGATGATGCGGGTTGCGGCGCGGCCGAGAAAGGCCATGTCGAACGGATAAAAATCAGCGGTCATGCCATCGACCGACGTGACAGCACGCAGCGCCAGAACGTGGTCGTAGGTGCGCCCGTCGCCCATGACGCCGACGGTGCGAACGGGCAGCAAAACTGCAAACGCCTGCCAGATCTGATCGTACAATCCGGCTTTGCGGATTTCATCGAGATAGATGGCATCGGCCTTGCGCAAGATATCGAGTTTTTCGGGTGTGATGTCGCCGGGAATGCGGATGGCAAGACCCGGTCCTGGAAACGGGTGACGGCCGACGAAGGCTTCGGGAAGCCCAAGCTCGCGGCCAAGCGCACGTACTTCGTCCTTGAACAATTCCCGCAACGGCTCGACGAGCTTCATGTTCATGCGCTCGGGCAAGCCGCCGACGTTGTGGTGCGACTTGATCGTGACCGACGGTCCGCCGGTGAACGACACGCTTTCAATAACATCCGGGTATAGCGTTCCCTGCGCCAGAAACTCGGCGCCACCGATTTTTTTGGCTTCCGCTTCGAACACTTCGATGAAATGGCGGCCGATGGTTTTGCGCTTGGCCTCGGGATCGGAAATTCCGGCGAGCGCGTCTAGGAACTGCCGCGATGCATCGACGTGGACGAGCGGAATATTGTAGGTATCGCGAAACATGCCGACCACTTGTTCAGCTTCGGCGTGGCGCATCAGTCCGTGATCGACGAAGACGCAGGTAAGCTGTTCGCCAATCGCTTCGTGGATTAGAACGGCTGCCACCGAACTATCGACGCCGCCCGACAGCCCGCAAATGACGCGGCCCTTCCCGACCTGCGCGCGAATTTTCGCCACCATCTCGCGGCGGTAGGCGGCCATGGTCCAATCGGACTTCAGGCCAGCGATCTTGTGCACGAAGTTTGAGATCAGTTTGGCGCCGTCCGGCGTGTGCACGACCTCGGGATGAAACATCGTCGTATAGATGCGGCGCGCTTCATCGGTTGCGACGGCGAAGGGCGCGTTCTCGCTCATCGCCTTGACGGTGAAGCCCGACGGCAATTGCGTGACGCGATCGCCGTGGCTCATCCAAACCGGATAGCGCTTGCCGACGGACCACACGCCGTCGAACAGCGCGCTGTCGTGCTTGATCTCGACGTCGGCGCGGCCGAACTCGGCGGCGTGCCCTCCCTCAACGACGCCGCCAAGCTGTACGGCGGTGGTTTGCTGGCCGTAGCAGATCGACAAGATCGGCACGGCGGCATCGAACACATCTTGCGGCGCGCGCGGCGACCCCGGTGACGTCACAGACGCCGGTCCGCCGGAAAGAATGACGGCCTTCGGATTCAGCTTAAGAAACGCGGCCGCAGCCAATTGGAACGGATGGATCTCGCAGTAGACGCCGGCTTCGCGGACGCGGCGCGCGATCAACTGCGTGACCTGGCTGCCAAAGTCGATGATCAGAATGCTGTCGGTCATGCGGGCCCGCTGAATGCTCCACGCTGGCGTGGCTGAGTGCCCGGATAGATCACCCGCCTGGAACACCGTCAAGGCGGGCCATCAGCGCGTCGCCTAGCCCGCCGCGTATGGATACTAGAGAATGCAGGCGGACTGCGACTTGGTGCGTCACGGATTGAGGCGCCAGACCTCGAAGTTGAGGGCGGCCGCAAACGTCACCCACACGAGGTAGGGCATGAACAGGTAAGCCGCCCGATGATCGAGACCCCATGCTGCCACGATGAAGGCGGCTGTGGCGATCCAAAGGCCGGTGACATCGACAAGCGCCAGCGAGATATCGTGACGGCCGAACATGATATACGACCACAAGGCGTTCAGCACCAAGCCAACACCCCAGATGGCGATGGCCGCGCTAAAGCCGCCGCCGGCTTTCCAAACCAGCCAGCCAGCTATGGCGATCATGACGTAGAGCACCGTCCAGGCGACCGGGAATAGCCAGTTGGGCGGTGTCCACCACGGTTTGTTCAGCGCTTCATACCATGGCCCGGTTTGAAACGCGGCGCCCGACCCGGCAGCGATGAAAACGAGCGCAACGAAAGCTGCCAGCGACCACATGTTCGACATCCGCTTACTTATCCAAACAATTAGTATCGCACGGTATCACTCGCGGCGCTGCATGACAGCGATGTAGAAGCCGTCCGTGCCGTGCAGAGCCGGCGTTAAAAGCAAAGTATCGGAGCGCCCGTCTGCGGACGCGGGCGGCTCGCCCGGCAGTGCCGCTGAGCGCCATGCGTCGGCATACGGCACAACGTGGAATTGCGGATGACGTTCCAGAAATGCATCGATCTGGTCGGTGTTTTCGTCGGCCAGCACAGAGCACGTCACATAGATGAGCCGACCACCCGGGCGCACCGATTTGGCCGCTTGCTCTAAGACCGCCTGCTGCTCTTTTTGCCGCTCGGCTAAATTCGCCGGCTTCAGTCGCCACTTCGCATCGGGTTTGCGGCGCCACGTTCCCGATCCGGTGCAAGGAGCGTCGGCCAAGACGATATCGAACCGCGGGCCCATCTCGTCGAGGGCTTTGATATCTCCGGCGCGGAGGACTTGAACGTTGCGCACGCCCGCCCGGCGGATGCGCTCGAAAATCGGCTTGAGGCGCGTGCGGTCGTCGTCGAATGCGTAAATTTGCCCGGTATTCTGCATGTTAGCGGCCATGGCGAGCGTCTTGCCGCCGCCGCCGGCGCACAGATCAAGCACCTGCGAGCGGGGCCCAGCGCCCGTCATCGCCGCAGCAATTTGACTGCCTTCGTCTTGAATTTCGCACCAACCGGCTTGATAGGCAGCTTCGGCTTGAAGGTTGGGAATTCGCGTGTCTCCGATAGGCGCCGGAATGCGAATGCCGAGCGGCGCCATGTGCAATTCGATCGCGCCATAGCCGTTGAGAGACTTCATCACCTTGTCGCGGGTCGCGCGCAGCGTATTCACGCGCAGATCGGCGGAAGCGCGTTGCGCCAAGGCTTGGCCTTCGATCTCCAAGCGGTCGCCAAACACCCGCTTCAAGGATGGATGCAGCCATTGCGGATAATTGCCGGTCACCCATGACGGCGCGTCGGCCGTGGTGGCGGTTTCAAGACGCGCACGCTCGTGATCGCTCAACGGCTCCGGAGTGTGATCGCCACCGGTGCACATCGCGGCAATGTCGGACGCGCTGACGCCTTGCTCGCGCATGCCGCCGATGACGATCGCGCGGGAACTCTCGGATTGCAGGATGTGCGCGGCGGCCGCCTTATGGCGAAGCCCGTCATAGACCATGTGGCCGATGGCGTTGCGATCGCCCGAGCCCGCGAAGCGATGCGTTTTTCCCCAATCGGCCAGCGCCGTCGCGACCGGCCGGTGATGAACGAACATATCGTCCAGAATTTCGATCGCGGCGGCTATGCGGGCTCCGGGTCGCATCTCAGAAGCCGACGCCAAAGATGGTTTTGACCGCGAACAAGATCCACATCAATAGCAAAACAGCAGCGCCAGCCGCAAAGGCTGGAAAGCGCTTGTTCAAATCGTTGCTGGTGGTGTGGATGTAGGCGTGCAGATAGCGAAAGACGACGAACACCCAGGCCAGTGCCACGAAGAAAATGTCGTTGGCCCTGGTGATCAGAATGAAGGCGACAAGCACATAGAACAGCACCGGCAGTTGGAGCTGATTGTGATAGGCATTGGCGATCTGGGTCGCACGCGCTGTCCAGTTCGGCTGGCCGAGTGCAATGTCTTGTATTTTCACTTCGCCACGCTTCAGGCTGCCGACGCGGGCACGACCCATCATGGCGTGCAAGACCACCGCCAGTGCGATCAGCGCAAAAACCGGATAGAGGAGCGTCGCGTCGGTCATATGTCGGGGTGTCCTGTAAAACAAAAACGGTCAGGCGGCGATATCAACTCCCACCGCCGGGGTAGTTTGGGCTTTCGCGGGTGATCAGCACGCCATGGGCATGGCTTTCGCGAATGCCGGCCGGCGAGATGCGCACGAACTTGGCGCGCTTCTGGAATTCGGGAATGGTCCTGGCGCCGAGATAGCCCATGCCGGCGCGCAACCCGCCGACCAGCTGATGGACGACGGCCTCCATCGGTCCCTTATAGGGCACCTGACCCTCGATGCCTTCAGGAACAAGTTTCAATGTATCGCGCACTTCCGCTTGGAAATAGCGGTCGGCCGAACCGCGCGCCATGGCACCGACCGAGCCCATACCGCGATACGACTTGTAGGTGCGGCCCTGGTAGAGGTAGGTCTCACCCGGAGCTTCATCGGTGCCGGCAAGAAGTGACCCGACCATCACGCACGACGCGCCAGCGGCCATGGCTTTCGAAATGTCACCTGAGAATCGGATGCCGCCATCGGCGATGATCGGCACGCCGAAGCGGGCTGCTTCTCGCGCACAGTCCATGACGGCGGTGAGTTGCGGCACGCCGACACCGGCAACGATGCGCGTGGTGCAGATCGAGCCGGGGCCAATACCAACTTTCACCGCGTCCGCGCCGGCTTCGATCAGCGCTTTGGTGGCATCTGCTGTGGCGACGTTGCCGGCGATCACCTGGACGCTGTTCGATTGTTTCTTGATGCGCGCGACGGCTTCAATGACTTTCGCTGAATGGCCGTGCGCCGTATCGACGACGATGACATCACAGCCGGCCTCAATCAGTCGCGAGGTGCGCTCGTGGCCGTCATCGCCGACGGTTGTTGCGGCCGCGACGCGCAAGCGCCCCTGCGAGTCCTTCGATGCATTCGGGTGACGCGCCGCCTTCTCGATATCGTTGACGGTGATCAGGCCGATGCAGTGATAGGCGTCATCAACGACGATCAGCTTTTCGATGCGGTTTTGGTGCAGCAGCCGTTTGGCCTCTTCTTGCGACACCGAGCGTTTGACCGTGATCAGCTTGTCTTTGGTCATCAGCTCCGACACGGGCTGATCGAGATGCGTCGCAAAGCGCACATCGCGGTTGGTCAGGATGCCGACCAGCCGACCCTTACCGGCACGGCCATCATTTGAATGTTCGTCGCCATCGACCACGGGCACGCCGGTGATGCCGTTGTCGGCCATCAGCTTCAGCGCGTCTTTCAAGGTTTTCGCCGGAGCGATCGTCACCGGGTTCAGGACGATGCCGCTCTCGAAGCGTTTGACCTGCGCGACGTGGCGCGCCTGCTCGTCAATCGACAGGTTGCGGTGGATGACGCCGATGCCGCCTTCCTGCGCCATGGCGATGGCGAGGCGGGCTTCGGTCACCGTGTCCATGGCCGATGATAGCAAGGGAATGTGCAGCCGGATCGATTTGGTTAATTGCGTCGATACATCCACTTGACCCGGCATCACGTCGGATGGGCCGGGAACGAGCAGGACGTCGTCGAACGTCAGGGCGACCCCCGAATCGAGCGCAAAGGGGCTCGAGGTCATGCGGATTTCTCCAAATGTTGGGGGGCGACACGTTCGGGCCCCCATGGGCGAACACTGTCGCGGGGTCTATAGCACCAAGGCCGCGTCGTTGCCAGCGGCCGGTCGCCGCGCCCGTAAAGCCTCGCCGCCCACCCGCCCGCCCGCGACATCGCCTTACGTCCCTTCGTTTCAGGCCCGTCCTTTGCGAGCCTGCCGCATAAATTCGACGGTGTTGTCACATCCTCGTCGTCCGAGTCTGAGACTTAAAGAATACGGGGTTTCTTGCCCCCATGAGTTTCGCGAGGTGCCTCGTGCGCATCTTAACACCGGCGCTTGCTGCTCTGCTGACAGCCGCATCCTTCGCGGGCGTGTGGGAGTTTGCGCCGAAATCACTACCGCATGATCTTGCCGCCGACGCGGTCGAACGCGTGACGCCTGTGGCGGCGTTTGCGTGGGCGCAAAATCACTGTAACCGCACTCTCGCATTGACGGCCGGCGGGCCGACGATTGTTGCCGACCGACTGCTGAGCGACGCCGCCATACTTGACGAGCAGCGGGACAGCTTTGGCACCGCGCGTGCGTGCGCTCAAGCGCTTCGCCTTGCTGCGTCGCTCATCGACGGACCACTGTCGGTGACCGATCGGACCGATGACCAAGCAGACGCGCCGTTGGCGCTCAGATATTAAACCACGTCGCCGTTCGGCTTCGCTTATCTCTCATGTCTGACCGCGAAACCCCGTCGCTAAGACATAAAGCTCGGCGGAATCCGCCCGGCTGGCCGGCGGCTTGACGTGACGCACAACGGCGAAATTGCGCTTCAAGCCGTCGAGCAATTCGCGCTCCGTGCCGCCTTGCAAAACTTTGCACAAAAAAGCTCCGCCCGGCGCCAGCACATCGGCGGCGAACGCGCCGGCCATCTCGGCCAAGCCCATGATGCGCATGTGATCAGTGCGCGTGTGCCCGATCGTTGGTGCCGCCATATCGGATAAGACGATGTCAGCTTGGCCATCGCGCAAGCGCGATTTCAACAGCGCTTCGGCCGCGGGATCGGTGAAATCGAGTTCGATGATTTCGACACCGGGGATCGGCTCGACACCGAGGTAGTCGATGGCCACGACCTGACCTTTGCCATCCAGCGATTTGACGCGATCGGCGGCCACTTGTGACCATCCACCCGGGGCGGCACCCAAATCGACCACGCGTTGCCCGGGCTTCAAAAGCTTGTAGCGCGCATCGATCTCTTTCAATTTGAAGGCGGCGCGCGAGCGAAAGCCATCGCGCTTGGCTGCGGCGACATACGGGTCGTTCAACTGCCGGTCGAGCCAAGCCGCCGACGACGCCGACCGCTTGCGCGCCGTTTTTACATTGACGCGCAGATCACGCTGACCGCCACCAATGCCGCCGCGCGATCCACTTTTGCCGCCGCTGGCGCCGCCGATCGTCGTCTTCTTGCTCATCGCCTGCCGCCAAGGTCATCGCGCCGCCCGCTGCCACGGCGGCGACGCGCGGACCGCCAAACGCCATCTTCGATCATCAGGCGCGTTAAAATGCCTTCGCGCAATCCGCGATCGGCGACGCGCAAGCGTTCGGCCGGCCACATCCGCAGGATGGCGTCTAGAATGGCACAGCCGGCGAGTACGAGATCAGCCCGCTCGCGGCCGATGCAAGGTTCAGCAATTCGCTGCTCGTAGCTTTTGGCAAGCAATTGCTGACTGATGTCGTTAACGTCCGGCACGTCGAGCCACAGTCCATCGACTTTGTTGCGATCATAGCGTGGCAGGTTCAGCATGATGCCGGCAATTGTCGTCACCGTGCCCGAGGTTCCAAGAATGTGAGTCTTGCGCCCGGCTAGCCGATCGCGAAATCTGTGCGCGTCCTCGAAGGGCTGCAACATTTCTTCGACCACCGCCGACATCGCAGCGAAACTGTCCGGCGTGACCATGCGGCCATCGAACCGTTCCGACAGCGTGACGACGCCAACCGGTAGGGATGTCCAAGCCATGATGGCCTCGTCGACATCGACCCGGCCTTGCGAATTGCGCCGCGAATTGGTGCGCGTGAGATCCAGCCAGATGATCTCGGACGACCCGCCGCCGATGTCGAACACCAGCACGTAATCCGCCGACGGATCGATCAGCGTGGCGCAGCCCGAAACCGCCAGCCGCGCTTCGGTTTCAGGCGTCAGAACCTCGATGTCGAGGCCAAACCGATCCCTGACCGTGGCGATAAACTCAGCGCCGTTCTCCGCTACCCGGCAAGCCTGCGTCGCGACCATCCGCGTGCGCCTAACCTGATGGCGATCGAGTTTTCCGGCACAGACCTTCAAGGCGTCCAACGTCCGGCTCATGGCGTGATCGGACAAACGACCGGACTGACTGACGCCTTCGCCAAGCCGGATGATGCGCGAAAACGCATCGACGACGCGAAAGCCGCGCCGTGACGGCCGCGCGAGCAGCAGTCTGCAATTATTGGTTCCAAGGTCCAGTGCTCCGTAAACCGTCGTCGGCTCGCCGCCGGCATTGCGGCGGTCGCCACCACTGCGGTGAGGCTGCGAACGACCGTTGTGGCTCGAACCTGTCGAGTTGCCCGCTCCCGCACCGACAGTCGGGTTTTGGTCGGCGCGATCATCATCGGGAGACGTCAGCGCGTTGGACGTGAGTGCGTTGGCCGTCAGTTCACTGGACGTGAGTGCGATGCTGGCAGCCGCGCGGGGCCGCGTTGCGTCGGTGTTGACGCCCGCCGTCGCGCTTTGGCGCCCGCCGTTTTTCTCGCCGATGTCGCGTTCGGAATTCAAAACATCACTCCAGCGCCTGGCACGACAATGTTCCGGCACACCGGTTGATTGTCCTCATCAGGCTGTCGTCTGGACCTCACTGTTGCTGGACTGTATCAGGTTAGCTGCCGAGGTAAAGCCAACCGCTTGCGACGGAATATTCAATCACCATGCTCGTAGCAGCCGGCCAGCCGGTTAACGACGACGTTCGGCAATCGCAGGGGTGGCGTCGCGTGCTGCGCTCATCGCCCGGCCGGATGGCCGCTTTGCCGGCACTGGCGGCCGTGGCGTTTTTCACGGCACCAGCGCTCTACACAAACGCGGCAGGACTTTCCGGCGATGTGCTGGAACGCCGATTGAAATCGGCCTATCCCGACCATATTTCGGCGGTCGAGGGTAATGCGGTCATTTTTAAAGATGGAACTCGATTGCCGCTCGACGGTGGTAGCGGCCAGAAAGATTTCGACGCCTGGCTTGCCCGCCCGGACATCGCCGACATGTTTCGCTTCGACTATCCAGCCGGCACGGCGCTGACGGTACCTGCCCAAAATTTCGATCCGGGGCGGGCGAGGAACACGGCGTTTTTCGATAAGATTTATGGCAACTGCCGCAGCGGTGAGGTTCGCCAGCATCTCGTCAGCGTCGTGTGGCTCAAGACCAAGGCGCCGCAGCGCGTGCTGATATCGGCGCGCAACGGCGCGGCGGAAAAACTCCGAGCCGTCAGCACGGAACTCGATGCGTTGCCCGGGACGTTCGACCGTTTTCTGTTCCCCATCGCTGGCAGTTATGTCTGCCGAGCCATCGCTGGGGCGTCGAGCCCATCGGCCCATGGCTATGGCATCGCCATTGATATCGCGCTGTCGCACTCGAATTATTGGCGGTGGGACCAACGTCGTGATCCCCTAAAACGCGTTCCTGCCTACCGCAACGCCATCCCCATCGAAATCGTCGCGATCTTTGAAAAGCACGGCTTCATTTGGGGTGGACGCTGGTCGCACTACGACACGATGCATTTCGAATATCGCCCCGAGCTGATCGATCCGCAGCGGTGAGATGCAGGCTCGCAGGTTTGCAAGCAGACGCCGCTGTCGATCGCCTTGACTTGCGATCATCGGGCGCGGCTGCTATGACGCCGACTTCGGTGCTGCGAGCGGCTCCGCCCCGGCTGATGGGGGATCGTCTAATGGTAGGACTGCAGACTCTGACTCTGCCTGTCTAGGTTCGAATCCTAGTCCCCCAGCCACCGTCTAACTCATTGATATCGCTTCATATTATGCCATTTCCGTAGGCGGAAATCTAGCGTCTTTTCCGGGCCTTGTTGACGTCAGTTTTCCGATCCCGTACGCACCCCCCGTCTCTGCACGACGTTCGTCGGCTCTTTGCCCGCTTTATCTCTGAGGGCCGTTTTCGGCCGGTCAGACTCGCATCGTTTTTGGGAGGTAGTCGGCGCTATCGCGTCTCGAAACCAAGGGCTGCCCGCTGGAGCTGCCAGTCGTGCGGCAGGTCTTTGCAGAGTGAGACGAGGCGTGCCGCTGTGAGGCCCTCAGGCTGGCGCCCTTCAAAGAGGTCTCTAACGATGCCAGGAGCCAGATACGTGAGGCGCATGTGTGCCGAGAGAAAGTCCCGTTTGACGCCAAGTCGCTGCGCGAGTGCGTCGATGGTTGCGTCGCGTCCTGACATCAAGGCCTCGCGGGTCGCGCAGGCATTTCTCAGCAGCACAATCATCTGGCGATCAGGCTTGGCAGCACGACCGCCCCCAACAATCAGTCGGATGCCTTTGCCTGCACGGCGTAGTCTGGCTTCTGCCCGCAGTTCAGTGGTTTCAAGCTGTTCTTCCGGCAGATCTCGAGTTGCCTCACCCACGAGGATTCTCGCAATCTCATTTCTGTTGAGACTGACAAGGACTTCATCAACACGCACGCACACGCGCTCGACAATCGACCGGACGAGTTCGCGCATCTTGATCGACGGCAAAGCCGCCCAGCCGTGTATCAGTTCGTCGGCTTTCTTAAGTGATGACCGAAGCGTCGCTGCATCGAGGCCAAAATTTGACAACGTCTCTCCGACGTCGTGTTCCGATGCAAAAAATGCCCTTATCCGATCGAGGACGAGCGCCTCAACGTCGCCTGCCGGCACGCGCAAGCCCTTTCCATGAAGCGAGCGAGCCTCCGTGATCAGCGCTGTCGAGACGTAGTACCGGTAGCGTCGCCCCTTCTTCACCGCATGCGTCGGCGTCATGCGGTGTCCTTCGCCGTCCACGATCAGCCCGGCAAGTAGGCTCGGCTCTTCCGCAGTCGCACCAAGCGCTCGGGCCTGTCGGTTGCCGGCCAGCTTGTCTTGGACGAGTTTCCAGTGCTCGGCCTCAACGATGGCGTCGTGCTGACCGGGGTAGACCTTCCCCTGATGTCCAATCTCGCCTCGGTAGATCGGATTCTGCAGCAAGGTATAGAGTGCGCCCCGGGAAAACCGATTGCCACCCGCCAGGACGCCGGCCGCACCTTGCCGGCGCTTACTCACGATACCAAGCCCGGAAAGTTCCTCCGCGAGGATCCGGACTGAGCCGAGTTCCGCATACCGCCGGAAAATCATGCGCACCGTCTCGGTTTCGGCTGGATTGACGATGAGCTTGCGATCCTTGACGTCGTATCCGAGCGGAATGTTGCCGCCCATCCACATGCCTTTGGCTTTCGACGCCGCGATTTTGTCCCGGATGCGTTCGCCCGCGATCTCACGCTCGAACTGCGCGAACGAGAGCAGCATGTTGAGCGTGAGACGGCCCATCGAGGTCGTCGTGTTGAACGACTGCGTCACTGAGACGAACGAGGCGCCATGAGAGTCCAGCACATCGACGATCTTCGCAAAATCAGCCAACGACCGCGTCAACCGATCGACCTTGTAGACGACCACGATCTGCACTTTGCCGGACGTGATGTCGCCGAGCAGCCGGTGCAGCGCCGGACGGTCCATGGTGCCGCCCGACAGCCCTCCGTCGTCATAGAGATCTGGAAGTGCCGTCCAGCCGGCATGCTTTTGGCTAAGGACGTAGGCAGCGCAAGCCTCCCGCTGGGCGTCGAGCGAGTTGAACTCTTTCTCGAGCCCCTCGTCGGAGGACTTGCGCGTGTAGATAGCGCAGTTCAGCCGCTTCATTGCAGGAGCCCTTCCAGAATGAGGAGGCGCCGCCGGATTTGATCCATCGATTTCGAGATGCGCCTGAGTTGACGGCGTCCGCCATCGAGGGCCTTGAAGCCTTGCCCCTCCGACGCGATTAGCGCCGCATCCTCGAATAAGCCGGTCAGATCAGCGAACTCCCGTCGAACGGCATCCAGCTTGGGATCAAGCATCGCTTGCCGCCTTCTTGGAAGTCAGACCGAAGAACCGCGGGCCGGACCAGTGCGCGCCGGTGATTTCGCGCGCGATGACCGAGAGTGACCTGTATCGCCTGTCGCGCCATTCAACACCGTCCGCGTGGACAAGAACTGTATGAGTTTGTCCATTCCACTCGCGCACGAGCCGTGTGCCCGGCTTGACCGCGGTGTGGGGCGCAGCCCTTCGGGCGTCGTCCGAATTTGCGTCAGTCCCGGCACCGGTCAGCTTTCGTAGAACCGACTTGGAGAGGCCGCCGAACGCCCTCTCCTGGATTTTGTAAGTAATGCCGCGCAGAAGCAGATCGCGGGAAAGGCTCTTTGGCGGCTGCATGTGATGCAGCCGCCGCCATTCGCCGCGCAATTCGAAGTTGGTCAAGGCTTCGAGCCGCTGCAGCTCGGCCGCTATGTCGATCGAGACTGGCTTCATCTCAGCGACCGCGCTTGGTGTCGATCTTGTAGCGACGCAACTCGTCTTCGCTCTTTGATGACGTGAGCGTGAAGCCGAGTTTCTTTTTGACCGTTCCCGCGAGGAACCCACGCACACTGTGTTGCTGCCAGCCGGTCGCGTCCATCATCTCTGGAATAGTGACACCGTTACGCTGGCTCAAGAGCTCCAGGACGCGGTCGTGCTTAGTGAAGCGTGCGGAGCGGATTTCGTTACTGGTATCCGCCTTGCTCGGGGCGGCATGCGCCGACGAAGGCTTTCTGGATGCCTTCGGCTTCTCGCGTTTTGCCGACGTTGCGGACTCGGTTCGTTTGGTCGAGGTCGTATGGCGGGCTTCAATCGTCGTCATAGTTGGCTCCGAGGGTTCAAGGGTGCACCACATTGGCGCTCCCACCACCCAAAGCCCCGCATTCCGCGAGGCGAGCCCAGAAAAATCGGCGCCCGGCCACCCGGCGCCTGTGCCACCACCAATGCGTCCCTTCCGGCAGAAGTCGAGAGCTGAATTCGCTGCTAACGCGCGAATTCGGAGCCTCAGTTAAGGAAATCCATGACCTCTGCTAGGGGCCGAGCGGACGAGTTACAGCCGACGGCCAAATGACGACTTTGAGCCTATGCAGAAGAGCGAAGCAGAGCGACGCACTTCTTGTGGGCGCAAAGTTTAAGACAATGAGCGAACTTCGACCGAAGGCTTATCTGAACAAGACGACGGGCACCCTGCAGGATCGCATGAGTTCAGTTGTCGTGCTTCCGATCATCAAAGTGCGGATGCGGGAGTGACCATAGGCGCCCATAACGAGCAAATCGAAACCCTCGTTTGCGACAGCCTCTGCAATGACCGTCTCGGGCTGGCCAGGGACAATGCGTGTCAGTGCTTGATACCCCGCCGAGCCAAGTTGCTGTGCTGCTTGCTCGACACGCGCCTTCGCGTCATCGGTACATGATCCGACTTTAATCAGCGTGAGTTCCAGCCCTGAAAACCCCGATCCTGTCCCGGCCAGGAAGTTCACCGCACGCGTGACGCTCGGTCCTCCATCATAGGCGATGAGGACGCGCTTGATGGGCCTGAATGCCCTCGATGCGACCAGAACCGGGTTGCTGCTCGCGCGAACAACCCTTTCCAGGTTTGATCCAAGGTGCTGGCTCGCAAACGCGGCCGCTTCTCCGCGCTTGCCGATGACGATCAGGTCGGCACCCGTCTCGTGCTCCTGAACCGTCTCGACGAGGTCGCCGATCCTCAGCTTGGTTGTGACGTTGACCACCCCGGCATCTTCCAATCGCTTCTTTGCCTGGTCAAGGATCAGCCGCCCGCGCTTCTGTGCGAGCTTGGCTTTCTGCTCATCCAGCGCTGACAACTCGGCGAGCAGCGTGTCGCGAGCATCTGCATCGAGTGCCCCGCTCAGATCGCCGCCGTCTCCGTGCATGTCGCGCCGACCCAGGACGTGCAGAACCTCGACTGTTGCACCCATTCGTTCCGCAACCCACGCAGCATGGTCGCACACGCTATCCAAATAGCTCGAAGCATCGATGTAAGCGGATATTTTTGTCATTTCTCGCTCCCTAGTGCCCCATCAGGCGTTCGAACGCGCCGGGCTTGTCGTGAATGGCCAGCTTATCGACGATCGTCTCGCTGGCTTCATTGAGGCCGACAATATCAACCTCCGCGCCTTCACGTCGAAGTTTAAGGATGGCCATGTCCAGCGCCATAACGCTCGAAATATCCCAGATATGCGCGCCGCTGACGTCTATGGTCACCCGCTCCAGGGCTTCTCTAAAGTCGAAGGCGTTCATGAAGTCATCACCGGAGGCAAAGAACAGTTGGCCTTCGACGTGATAGGTTCGATGTTTGCCGTCCTCGGAGAGCGTTGAGGTCACGCGGAAAATTTGAGCGACCTTCCAGGCAAAGAACAGTCCCGACAGGAGCACGCCCGCCAGAACACCAATGGCGAGATTGTGGGTGAGAACGACACCGGCGACGGTCGCCAGCATGACAACGCTGGAACTGCGCGGATGATGCTTGAGATTAAAAATTGACGCCCAGCTGAAGGTACCGATGGAGACCATGATCATGATGGCCACCAGCGCGGCCATCGGGATTAATTTCACCCAGGCACCGAGCACGACAATCAGGAACAGGAGGAAAACGCCGGCCAGGAAAGACGAAAGCCTGCCGCGCCCGCCCGACTTGACGTTGATGACCGACTGCCCGATCATGGCGCAGCCCGCCATTCCGCCAATAAATCCGGTCGCGATGTTGGCGACCCCCTGGCCGACGCATTCGCGGTTCTTGTCGCTCGGCGTGTCCGTCAGCTCGTCGACGATCTGGGCCGTCATCAGCGATTCAAGAAGGCCGACAGCGGCAACCGCGAACGAATACGGGAAAATGATCGTCAAAGTTTCGACGTTCAGCGGAATGTCTGGCAACAGGAACACCGGCAGCGTTGAGGGTAGTTCACCCATGTCGCCCACCGTACGCACGTCGAGATTCAACCAAATGCTAATAGCGGTCAGCACTAGGATGCAGATGAGCGGTGAAGGTATGGCCTTCGTTATGCGGGGAACGAGATAGATGATGGCGAGGCCGCCAGCGACGAGAACATAGGTAAGCCACGGCACGCCGATCAGCTCAGGCAGCTGCGCCATGAAGATCAGAATAGCGAGGGCATTGACGAAGCCCGTCATAACCGACCGCGAGACGAACCGCATGACATAGCCGAGCTTCAGAAAGCCTGCGGCAACCTGAAGGACACCTGCCAGAATGGTGGCGGCAAGCAGATATTGCAGCCCATGCTCTTTGACGAGAGTGACCATGAGGACAGCAGTTGCGGCTGTTGCGGCCGAGATCATCGCAGGCCTTCCGCCGGCGATCGCCGTGATCACGGCGATCGAGAACGAGGCGTAGAGCCCGACTTTCGGGTCCACCCCGGCGATGATGGAAAATGCAATCGCTTCTGGAATGAGCGCGAGAGCCACGACCAGACCGGCGAGCACATCACCTCGGATATTGCCGAGCCACTCGGTATGAAGATTCAATAGAAGTTTATTGTTCAAGCATGCGCTCCGGGCACCGCAGAACGCCTGGGAGGCGCGCGGATTAATTGTTACAGATTGTATTGAGGAGGAAGAGACCGCCCAATAATAGCGGTCACGCGTCAAGGTGGACTAATCGTCTTCGTCACGGAAGAAAGCAATTTGAGAAGCCTTAGATTGCGACGCACCAAGTCCGCGTTACAATGATGGCGCATACACGGCAAGTGATAAACGCCACGCTGCGACAATGCTGACGCTAAGCAGAAATGTGTTCTACTGTTCTGATTATCTGCTCTTGGCCCGTTGCGTTATCGCACCTACGGAAACTATCGGACCAACTCGACGTCGGCGCATCGAGCCAGGCAAGACGGTCGATCCCATAAGGCGACATCTGGAAAGAGGCGCGGCGAACGGGGGCTATAGCCCAACTTCAAGTCCGCTAACGGTTCATCAGCAGACAAATTGGGTCAAGAAAAGATGTTGATGGATTGTCTTGCAATTGGCATCCAAAGCGTCCGCTGAGTGTTACGATTATAGGGGTCTCTTGACGAGTGCATCGGAGTTCCGCCGAAGCTCCTGAAGCCTTTGCTTCAACCCGAGCAGCTCGAACCTCGTCGTGAATGTCGCTACGTTCTGCAAAAGATAGAGACAGCATATTCCTACTTCGACCGCTGTCTTAAGGCCAGTGTCCAGCGCGGTGCCATCGCCGTGAAGATAAATTTGATTGAACTGCTTGCCGTCCTCGATATCGGTGATTTGTGCGTTTCCGAAAACGCCAAGTTGATTGGGATGGCCGCCTTGATCGATGCACCGCTCGTACAGCACCTCGAAGACCTCGGCTAGCTTTTCATCTTTGCTCACAATCGCTTCGGCAACCTTCGAGATTGCGAAATCTTTTCGCATCAGCTTTTTGCTAGCGGCATCGACATTTCGATTGTGCCACACTTCCTTCATGTTAGGCGTCAGGTTCATGAAAAGCGCATAAGCAGCGCATTCCAGAGCGGTTCGCAATAAGGGAAACGTCTCATAGACCTGCCCAGCCATTGCTGTTCCACAGGCGGCGCGAAACGCAGAATGGCATCGCATCAGTAAGAACGGAGAGAGCAAGTCCATACCGCTTGGGTTGTCCATCGCCTTTCCGATCGTCATAAAACAACCGTCAATCTCTCGCAGTAAGTGGTAAGCGACTTTCTTGCGGTGGAATGTTGCATGCTGATTTCGTCGTGCTTGCTCCAGGAACTTAGAAAGCTCATCGGCATCGTCAGCCCAGCTGGGTGGCACGTCCGTTCCAATTTTCATTGCAATTCTCTGAGGCAAATCGCGAAAAGTGTTTCTATCAGATTGCGACGCATGGCGCGCCACGTCGTGACGTAGCCGCAATATCCCATGTGTGGACGGCACCCTGTTGGCAAGGACTTTTCCATCGTCATGAAGAGCTGGTCGGTAGCGCCCATGTGTCCGGCCTGTTTGCTCGGCGCGAACACCGATGGCCTTCATGCTATCTGCGAGATCAGCTCCCGATCATTAGCGCGCGCTCGAGGCGCCCTGGGATTATTGGGTTTTGCTGATCTACGGTGATCGACCGTTACTGCATGACTTGTCTTTAGCCCCTTCCAACCTCGTGCAGCACGCCCCGTATGGGTGTGCCGATTTCTATGCCGCTTGTGCCGCTGGTTCGCGATACACATCGCCTCGCGTCATCAGTACCCAGGCAATGCGCGCAATCTTGTTTGCCATCGCGACAGCCGCAATCTTGGTCGTACGCCGCTGCAGGAGCTTGATCAGCCAAGGGCGCTTGGTACCGTGACGCTGAGCGTATCGGATGACTGCCAAGCTCCCGACGACAAGAAGCCATCTCAAGTAGTGGTCGCCCCGCTTCGATATCTTACCGAGACGTTCTTTCCCGCCGCTGGATGACTGCCTTGGAACCAAGCCGATGAACGCGGCGAAGCTTCGCCCGTTCTTGAAGCTTGACGCATCGCCGATTGATGCAACGAGCGCGCTCGCTGCGAGCGGCCCTACGCCGGGGATCGTGGCCAGACGCTTGCTCGCTTCGCTCGACCGGTGGCAAGCCATCACTTGGCGATCCAGATCGAGGATCTGATCCTGCAGCAGCCGATACTGTTCGACCAGGCACATCATCGCGCGACGGGTGATCCCTGTGACCCGGGTATCTTCGCCAGTGACAATCAGATCGATCAATCGAGCCAGACCCTCCCTGCCAATGGCTTCCGCGATGCCGAACTCTGCGAGGTGGGCTCGGATCGTATTGCCCATTCTCGTACGATGCTTGATCAACATCGTTCTGGTTCGATGCAGGACAAGGACGCTCTGCTGGTCGACGGTCTTGATATCCGCGAACCGCATGTTCGGCCTTGTGACTGCCTCGCAGATCGCCTCTGCATCGGCCTCGTCGTTCTTCTGTGTCTTCACGTACGGCTTGACGTATGCGGGCGGCATGAGCCGAACCTCGTGCCCCATCGCCCCGAATGTGCGGGCCCAATGATGAGCCGTTGCACACGCTTCGATGCCGATCAGGCAAGGCTCCAGCTTGGAGAAGAACACCTCGACCTGAGCTCGGCGAAGCTTGCGGCTGAAAACCCTCTGGCCTTCAGCGCCCACGCCATAGGCATGAAAGACATTCTTCGCGATATCGAGACCTACTGCGACTGCTTGCATCATTGGTTGCTCCTCCACCACTTATCCGAAACCTTAAAGGTCTCAGGCTAGGCGGATGCCGTCCACAGCATCATTAGCGGACTTCAGCAATGAGACGGCGAACTGGATCGACCTGTTCTTCATCTATGTCCGCACACAAAAGGCGAGCGGTCATTGGCCGGCCGTCTCCGACTGTCGAGAATGACCCTGAGCGGAGTTCATGAAGAGCTAGACTCTACCACCCGTGGCTAGAATCTTTCTGAGATTGCCGCTCGTCATCGACTTTCATAAAGTACCGAATAGATCACCTGTTTCCAGGACAATAAAGTTAGTCGAGGCGCGCGGCCTTCAACTTGTTCTCGAACCGCTTCTGTTCGATGAACGCTCCCCTGATACGGGCGAAAGCATCATTTGCGCTTTTGTATCGAGGATCGCTGCCAGTAAACATCGCCGCTATCTGAAAAACGTGAGATTTATCTATCTTGTCATGCTTGATGATTGAGATAACGGCTGTAATCTCATCGAGATCAGCGGCCTCTTTCAGCGAGCGCACATATTTCTCCACGATAATCGAATCGATAACCTTTGCGGGTTTCGGCTCTTTTTTCGATTTCGGTTTTGATGACGCCTCTATGTCAGCAAGAAGTTGTTCGACCGAGAGACCCGCGTCGGGACTAAGCGCATCGACTAGGAGGTTCAAATCTTTGGACTGAGCGGCGGCTCCGCCCGCAGCGTAAAAATCGCTCAAGCGTCTCAGAGCTTCCAACAGATCACCCACTGACACGATCTATCAACCTCAGTTCTTATTGCGGTTGCTGCGCGCGCTGTTTATTTCTTTAGCTACCGCCGCGAGCGTCTTGCTGTCTCGCCTCTCCAGAAAACCATCGAAGCGTTGAAATGAGTCTTCAATGTCTGGTGAAGGCTTCGGCAATTGATCGCGGTACATCCGGAGCACCGACCTCAACTGGGATCCGTTCATCTTCATTCCCCCCGCTAAAATCCAATCGAAGGCCCGTTGACAAATCTCGACCAAGTTCGTCGAACCACTGCTTGACCATTGCATCGCGCTCGTACGCGACACCATCTGCCCTTGCCACTTGGATCGCTGCTTTGTGAGGAATGTTTCGGGCCAATACCTTTCCGCCAAGGGGCCAGCTGTGGTTGATTTGCTTTTCGGCGACAACCATCGCGTCTTTCTCGCGCTTCCTCAACCCCGTTGAGATATCCGTCATAACGCCGACTACACCCAACAGATTGAGATACGGATTCAGGTCTTGTTTGAGGCGCTTGGCCGAGGCCAAGAAGAATCCCACAGCTTCCGCAGACATCGTATCGAGGACCGTTGGAACCAGAATATGCGTTGCCGCGCAAAGGCCATTTATTGCTGCAGCGGTCAATCTCGGAGGCGAGTCGAGAATTATGAGACCGTAGGTTTCTCTGATGGCTGCCGACTGCAAAAAGCGTGCGAGGAGATAGCGACGGTCTAAGCCCGCTTCCTGCAATAGGTAATCAAGCATGATCTTGTTTTCGATGGGTGCAAGGGCGTGTGAAGCGGAAATCAAGTCTACATTTTTGAGAGCAGGCTCAAGGTTTGTAATCAACGAGTGCCAATTGTTGAGATCAAAATATGGGTCCAAGAGTCGGTTGATATCAGACCGAACTTCGGTGTCCCCTTTGCTCGCCAGCAATAGATTGGAGAGCGATCCTTGATGGTCGAGGTCAACGACCAAAACGCGTTTACTCAGACGACGGCCATAGTGCGCCGCTAAGTTGGAGCATATCGTCGTTTTGCTAACGCCACCCTTGAGGTTTGCAACAATGAACACGGGTGGGTTCATTTCAACCATTGAAGAGCTATAATTATCAGGTCTGTTTGGCGGATACAGCCGCCAGAGCTCTTCTTCCGACCCAAGGATAGCGCTTCTTAGTTTACCTACGCTTCCCTCGCGCAATGTGAGGGTCTGAATGCGCGCTTCCATGTCGGCGGTTAGCGAAGCGACCCGCTCTTGTTCTTGCGATAGCTTTTTCTCTTTCGTTTCAAGCTCGGAGATCTTTGCGGCAATCAACCTGTCTGCACGCTTCTCGCTTAGCCATTTGAACAGCGCACCGCCGAGCACCAGCGCAGCCAAAATGATAGCTCCCGTTTTTCCATGCGGAAGATTCTCAATGAAATCGATGAAATCCATACGAACCCCCACGCAACATACCCGTTAACCTCGCATTGAGCGGAGTTACTGTCGAGGGGGGGCGGGGCACCTATTTACCGTAAGCACCTTGCGAGCAGGGGTATGATCCGACCCATTTCTGCTTCTGGCATTGCTGACTTGGCGCGTTTGGCAGGTTCATCCCAGGAGCGGAGGTCGAAACCACCGCCATTGGCGGCGCAACAAGCGCCGCCGACCATGTCCGAAATTGGTGGTAGTTTTGTAGTTGTGGAAAAGCGGCGCCGTGTGAAGCTCTAATGCAACCGTTTGATGGTATGAGGCGATCGATCATATTTTTCTGAGCATTTCATCATGCCGATTTTAAAGAGATTTTCTCGTCTGCAAGCTGTCTCACTATTCGACGACTATTCTCACGCCGCAGAGGTCCCTGACTTCGCACGCTACAATCTTGTTTACGGCTTCAACGGAACGGGCAAGACGACGCTGTCGCGCTTGTTGCGCCACCTAGAGGCAGGCGCGCTTCCGCCAGATTGGCCTGCGAAAGCGCGCTTCTCCATCGATCTTGACGATGGCACTGCGGTCTCTCAAAGCGCGAACGTCGAAGTGCTGAAGGAAAAGCTATTTGTGTTCAATGTCGATTTTGTAGACGAGCATTTGAATTGGAAAGACGGCAAAGCCAGTCCAATTTTCTATATCGGGAAGACGCAGGCCGAATTGGCCGAGCAGCTGCGAGCGAAGGAAGTCGAGCTCGATAAAGTCATGATGGAAACTCAATCGGCGAGGGAGCTCGCAGACGCACAGGAGCAGCGTTTTGCCGGAGCCAAGCGCGATGCTGCCCGGGTCATCGCCGCTGAGCTCAATCTCGGCAGGTCCTACAATGCGACTAATCTTGAGGCGGACTACGCAAGCTGGGTGGATAATGCCGCGCACGTTCTCGCCGTCGGGACGCGGGACCAACTCAAGGTGACGCTCAACATGCCTGAGCCTCGGCCTAAGCTGTCACCATTGCCTGCTCTAGAGAGCACCTTAAATGACGTGGGTCAGCGACTGTCCGAGCTGCTTGCTAAAACTGTGGGAGCCATCGCGCTGGATGAACTTCGAGACCACCCCACAATGCTCTCTTGGTTCCGCACGGGTCTTGAGTATCATTCATCTAACGCCCTCGGTGACTGCCTGTTTTGCGGCAATGCTCTGCCAGAAGACCGATTGACCGTACTGGCATCGGCGATCGACGATCGGTTCGATAAATTAATGGCTGAGATCAGGCGGGCGCGTAACGAGCTCAGTGCTCGGCGAGAGGAGTTCCGGCGATTAGAAGGCGGTCTACCGACTAAGGGTGCTCTGGCTCCCGGCCTTGAAGCCGGATACGACGATCTGGCCGCTGCTCTGGCCAAACATGCCGGCGAGGCCGATACGGCGATGGCGACCATGCTCGTCTTGATCGAGAAGAAGCAGGCGGAACCGAATACAAGTATCCGACTGCCCGACGAGATTGTGCTGGAAAAGCTGAAGGAGATCGACGCTGCGTTGCTTGAGACGGCGACGGCGATTCGAGCTGTCATCGATAAGCACAACAGGACACACGATGCCTTCGAGCAGTCCAAGAGCGAGGCCGCAGATAAGATCAAAGCCCATCTATTGCAGGAGGGCGCTGCAGGCTATCGCGATGTGAAGGCCGCAAACGATGCGGCAGTGGCCAAAGTGACTTCTCTCAATCAAGCTCTGGCGAAACTTGATGCGGAGGCGCTGACGTTGCGCGGCAAGATACGGGAGCATGGACCCGCGGCGGAAGCACTGACGAAAGGTGTGAAGGCCTATCTGGGCCACGACCATCTGGAAGTTCGTGCTGAGGACGGCGAAGAGGGATACCGAATTTATCGAAAGGGCAACGCGGTAAAGGGATGTCTGAGTGAAGGCGAGAAGACCGCCATTGCGCTGATCTATTTCCTCTCTCGCCTTACAGCCGAAAACCGAAAGCTCAAGGACTTGATTGTTGTCATAGACGATCCTGTTTCGAGCCTTGACTCGAGGGCGTTGAACTATGCCGTCAATTTGCTCCGCAAGACACTGTCGGACGCCGCGCAGGTCGTGTTCTTGACGCATAACCTCGCCTTCATGAACGAAATCAAAAAATGGCTACGCAAAAAGGTCGAGAAGGGTGACGGGGCATGGCTGATGATGGATTGCCACCAAGATGCGGCCGGAGAACGCAAGTCGTCCTTGATGGCGCTGCCTAAGCTGCTGGCCGAGCACGAATCCGAATACCACTATCTGTTCAAGGTCACGCATGAATTCGCGGGCGACAACGCAAATCACCATCCTCATCTATATCTGATGCCAAACGCCCTCAGGAAGGTACTCGAGATCTTCCTCACTTTCAAATTTCCTAATGTTCGAGACATTGTTTCGCTCGTAGAGCACGCCGAGGCTGCGGGTGGAAACAAGCTAGATCCCGTACGTTTGAAGGCTCTTGAGCGGTTGTCGCAGATAGAATCTCACGGAGACAATCTAGATGACCTGACTTCAATGTCGTCGATGACACTGGAAGAGACGAGGGGTGCCGCCCTAGCGCTGCTCGAAATGATAGAAGCGGTCGACGATACGCACTTCACAGGCATGAAGAAGATGTGCGCCTGAGTGTCAAGCGGACATCCGTAGGGTGCACGTCATCTGCTGCACCAATGATGCGCCTGATTGTCCGCTTCCTCTGCATTGCGGCATTCCCAAACTCTTCCGGTGAATTTGTGCCGGCGTGCCTAGCGAGATGACACGCGAGGAATAGATGAGCGCCTTTGGGTCGTCTTGCTAAACGCAGCGGCGGATCGCTCCCACCTTGATAACCGTTGCGTCGTTCATTGGGTCTTGGCCTCCGTTTCCGCCGCACGCATTGAGGGATAGCCGGCGTTCGTCGTCGCTGCGATCAAGGCGTCCGTCGTTGTAGTCTGGTCATCGAAGGTCACGCACGCCGACTTCTTCTCGAAAGAGACCGCGACTTTTGTCACGCCCGGCAGCGCCGTCAGGGACTTCTCGACGATGTAAGGACAGCTCGCACACGTCATGTTGCTCACGGCGAAGGTCACGGTCTGCTCGGCGGCCGACGCGCCGTCAGCGGCCAGCAGGACGGCGGCAAGGATGGCAAGGCTCATGAGACGCTTCATTGGGGGGGGCTTTCGTTGTTCACTTCAACAGCAGCGGCGCCACCGTGTCGAAGGCCAGAGCGGCGACGACGAGCAGCATTGCGATCCACAAACTCGACTTGACGACGCGGTTTGGCAGCGGCCGGGCACACGAGCCGTCGGCGCAGGCCTGCTTCGACTTGACGTAGACGAGGGTGTAGCCGTAGCCGAGCAGCGCGAGCGTGCCGGCAGCGAAGTACGGTTTGTAGGGCGCAAGCACCGTCAGGTTTGCGATCCACGCACCCGAGATGCCGAGACTGAACAGCACCAACGGCAGGATGCAGCATGACGAAGCCGCCAAGGCTCCTAGGATGCCACCGGCCGCGATCCACCGTGTCCGTGATCGATCCCGATCGGCACCGGCATCCGCACCCGTCATCTTCTGTGAGTGCTCGTACATGTCTTCTCCTCTGCGTTGCGTTCTAAAAGACAGTGTGCAACCTGTAGTGACTACAGGTTCAAGACGTTTTTTGTGAAGGAGGAGCAGCAGCTTGCGAACCGCGCATTTTCCGATCGGCGTGCTGTCCGCCCAAACCGGCGTCAATATCGAGACCATTCGCTATTATGAGAAGATAAAGCTCATGCCCGCGCCGCCACGAAGCGACGGCGGGCAGCGCGTCTATGACGGCGAGCACCTTAAGCGGCTTATCTTCATTCGTCGCAGTCGCGAGCTGGGGTTCTCACTTGATCAGATTCGCAATCTGCTAGGCCTGACACGTGGCCATAAACTCACCTGCGCCGAGGTAAAGGACATGGCGGACGCACACATTGCGGGGATCCGCCAGAAGGTGAAGGATCTCAAAAGGCTGGAGCACGTCCTAGGCGACCTCGCCGCCCGGTGTAACGGCAAGAAGATCCCCAACTGCCCAATCCTCGAGGCATTGGCATCGGGCAAAACAGGCGCCTGAGTTCAGATCGTCACCTACTGGGGCGAAACATGTAACGTTCAATGCGGCTCGCTACCGCCACGCACTTCTTGGCCGGTGCCGGCTGTCACTCGGACGCGCCCCGGTGCTGCTGGTTCGCAGAATCGAGCATGTGTTGCCTTAAGAACTACCTATTCACCGGGACGCACTTTGCGCCAGTCCACGCCAGCAGCGAGGCGGAAGGCCAGTCTCCGATTGCAACTGTTCACCACAGGATCAGCTGGAGACGTAATTAGGATCATCTCTGCATCTGAGGACCCGGCATGGCCTGCCCGGCGATGCGTGTTAACAGTTACTAATCAGGCGCCCCGATCATCATTCTGCCGCCGGCCGTTCTCGAGTTCTTCGATCCGCTTTCAAAGCGGATCTGTCGCTGCCCCGAACTCAGCCACCGTGAGCCTCTGCGTGATATGCTGAGGACAATTCCAGTCGAATGCCGCAACACTGATCAACATGCCGCGCTCAACTTGCGCGCGGTAGTTTGGAAGCGCCAGCCGCTTCAATGTTTCTTCGTCAGTCGCATCGACCATGCGTGCACGGCCGAGAATCTTAAGTCGCGACTTGCTCGCGTAGTCCATCAGAAAGAGCGAGACGCGAGTCTCAGACTTCAAGTTTCCCACACTGATATACTGACGATTACCACGAAAATCAGCGAAGCCAATGGTCTTCTCATCGAGGACTTTGAGAAAGCCGGCCGGGCCGCCCCGGTGTTGGATATATGGCCAGCCCGTCTCACTCACGGTTGCCATGTAGAAGCTATCGCGCATGCCAATGAAGGTTGCCTCCTGCGGGCCGAGGACATCGTGATGGTCCTCACCCTGCTCGAAGCGCTCGTAGGCCGGGCGGCTACCTCGCGCGGCCTGCTCTGCCTTGACGCTCGCGGTGAACGCCAGTTCTGCAAACTTGTGACCCATACGCTGTACCCCACTTTGACTGTGATTAGAGACCGAGTTCACTCAATCCAGGATGGTCGTCTGGCCGCAACCCGAGAGGCCAACGATACTTCCGCTCGCCCTCCGTGATTGCGAGGTCGTTGATGCTGGCAAAGCGCTTCTGCATGAGACCATTCACGTCGAACTCCCAGTTCTCGTTGCCGTAGGATCGGAACCACTGTCCATCGGTGTTGTGCCACTCGTAAGCGAAGCGCACCGCAATGCGGCTTTCGCCAAACGCCCATAGCTCTTTGATCAGCCGGTAGTCGCGCTCGCGAGACCATTTGCGGTTGAGGAATGCGATGATCTCATCCCGGCCCCTTGGGAAGTCAGAGCGGTTTCTCCATTGGCTGTCCGGCGTGTACGCAAGTGCCACACGCTGTGGATCGCGCGTGTTCCATGCGTTCTCGGCAAGCCGCACCTTCTCGATCGCCGATTCCAAAGTGAAAGACGGCAGAGGCGGTTTCATTTCCATGACAGGCTCCTTCGACAAGAATTCAATCGAGTGGGCTCTGCGAAAATCGCGGTCCGCAGAGCCCAGCGGGGTACGTGGCACAACTACCTCTCGGCCTTATCGACTGAGATCTTCCGGCCGAGGAAATCTCGGATGAGCCGAGCCATTTCAGGGCCATTGGTCTCGAGTGCAAAGTGACCGGCGTCTAAAAGGTGAACCTCTGCATCGGGCAAGTCGCGCTTGTAAGGTGCTGCACCATCAGCGACGAAGATTTCGTCATTCTTGCCCCAGATGACGAGCGTGGCCGGTTTATGACTACGGAAATAAGCTTGCCACTCGGGGTAGAGAGGAACATTGGTGCGATAGTCGTAGAATAGATCCAGCTGAACCTCTTGGTTGCCCGGTCGATCCAACAGCGCCTGATCGTGGGTCCACGTATCGGGACTGACAAGCGAGGTATCCGGCACGCCGTGGGTATACTGCCACTTGGTGGCTTTAAGAGACGTAAGCCAGCGAATGGCCTCGCGATCCGTCTTTCTCCCAGACGCCCAATACTTCTTAATTGGATCCCAGAACTTCTGCAGCCCTTCAGTGTAGGCATTGCCGTTCTGAACAACGAGCGCTGTTATGCGATCGGGATGCTTGGCGGCCAAGCGGAAGCCGACGGGAGCACCGTAGTCCATGACGTAGAGGGCGTAGCGCGCGACGCCGAGCTTCTCCGTCAGGCCATCGACGAGCTTGGCGAAGTTGTCGAACGTATACTTGAACTCCGACCGTGACGGTGCCGCGCTCTGTCCAAATCCAGGATAGTCCGGAGCTATAACGCGGTACCGGTCTGCAAGCGCCGGAATGAGATTGCGGAACATGTGCGAGGAGGTCGGGAAGCCGTGCAGAAGCAGGATCGCCGGCGCATCCGCACGACCAGCCTCGCGATAGGCGATCTCAATGCCGTCGATCCGCGCCGATCTGTAGCGGACCTGAGTGTCCACCACATCGCTCGAAGCGGCCGCAAATGCGGGCGCCGGGCTAGTAAACGCGAGCGGCAACGCAACGCCCGCGAGCAAGAGAGCGTAGCGCCGGATCGTCTTGGATGGATTAGGGTTCAGCATTTTCATCTCCTTGATTGGGATTGGACATTGAAACCGCTCATGCGGCCTTGAATGCCAGCGAGGACTGAAACATGCGCCACAGATCCGATTGAAAGAATGATCTAAATATGCAATTCATTATTCCATTAAATGGAATAGTATGATGGACAGATTTCACGAACTGAAGGTCATGTTGGCGGTCGCGGAGACCGGAGGCTTCGCCAAAGCTGCAGCCCGACTGAACAGCTCACCGCCCACTGTTACGCGCGCGATCGCAGGTCTGGAGGCGCGACTCGGCATCGAGATTTTCACGCGCACAACGCGGCGCGTTCACCTCACCGAAACCGGCATGGTCCTCGCTGAGCGCGCTCGCCTCGTCCTTGCGGATCTTGAAGCAGCGGAAATGGAGGCGTCAGGAGAGGCAGCACTGCCGACCGGGCAGCTCACGATCACGGCCCCCGTTACGATGGGCCGTTCCATCCTGCCGTCAATTATTTCGACATTTCTCGATGCCCATCGACTCGTGACTGCGCGCGTTGTTCTACTCGACCGCGTCGTGAATTTGGTTGAGGAGGGAATAGATGTCGGCCTTCGCGTAGGGCAGCTGCCAGATTCGAGCATGATCTCGCGCACGGTCGGAGACGTTCGCCGCCTTCTCGTCGCAAGTCCCGGCTATCTTGCAAAACGAGGAACGCCGCGTGCGCCGACCGAACTCAAGCTTCACTCGATCATCGCCTTCAGCGGTTTAATGCAAAACCGGGAGTGGACCTATGCTGGTGAGAGGAGCGCAAGCCGAATAACGCTCCAGCCGCGCTTCGAGATCAATGATGCTACCGCGGCAATCGAAGCGGCCGAGGCCGGAGACGGCATTACCATCGCATTGTCCTACATGGTGGCCAAGCAAGTGCGCGAGGGGCGGCTAGTGTCTGTTTTGGAACGATATGCGTTACCCGCCGTTCCCGTGCAGCTCATCTATCCCCAGAGCCGGATCGTTGCCCCAAAAGTACGCGCCTTTGTAGACTTCGCGACGCCACGATTGCGCGTGGTCCTTGAGGATCTATCTCCGAGATCGCGCCGAAAATCTCGTGAGCCGGGCAAATGATCTGAAACGCGGAAAAGATCGCCGCATCATTACTAGTCCGCCCCTCTATAATACAGCCCGCCTAGACAACAATAGTTGCAATCGATGAGTTGTGATTGCGTTTCTCAACGACACGCCATCCCTTCACCAGGGCGTAGATGGCTGGAATTACGATAAGCGTCAAAAGCGATGAAGATACCATGCCACCGATCATCGGAACCGCGATCCGCTGCATGACTTCGGATCCGGTTCCGGTGTTCCATAGAATTGGCAACAGTCCCGCCATGATGGCGACAACCGTCATCATCTTGGGCCGCACACGCTCGACGGCGCCGACCATGATGGCGTCGTGAAGATCAGTGCGGGTAAAAGCTCGGCCCTCCAATCGGCATCTCGTGCGAGTTTGCTCAACCGCATGGTCGAGATACATCAGCATGACAACGCCGGTTTCGGCGGCTACGCCTGCGAGTGCGATGAAACCAACCACCACTGCGACGGACATATTGAACCCGAGCCACCAGACGAGCCAGAATCCTCCGGCCAGCGCGAACGGAAGCGAGAGCATCACGATGAGGGTCTCGGTGAGACGCCGGAAATTTAGATAGAGCAGTAGAAAAATGATCATCAGCGTCACCGGCACCACCAGTTTAAGTCGGGCTTCGGCGCGTTCCAGATATTCAAACTGGCCACTCCAAGCCAAATAGGTTCCTGCCGGAAGCTGCACGGAAGCTGTAACGGCCTTTTTTGCATCGGAGACATAGCCGCCAAGGTCGCGATCTCGAATGTCCACGAACACATAAGTCGCGAGCTTGGCGTTTTCCGTCCGGATGCTGGTGGCACCCTTAGTCAAAGCGATGTCTGCCACTTCGCCGAGTGGCACCGTTCCGCCATTCGGCAACGAGACAACGACGTCCTTGGCGATCGCTTGCGGATCTGATCGCAATTCACGAGGATAGCGGATGGCCACCGTGTACCGTTCGCGGCCCTCGACCGTAGTGGTGATGGGTTCCGCGCCGAGCGCCATGGCCACGACATCCTGAACATCGGAAACCATGAGGCCGTACCGCGCCAGCCTGTCACGGTTGGGCAAGATCTCCAGGTAATAGCCGCCGACCACCCGTTCGGCGTACGCGCTTGCGGTACCAGGAACGGATTTCAGGACAGTCTCGACATCGCGCGCAACTGCTTCCATCGCGGCTAAATCATTGCCGATAATTTTAACACCCACAGGCGTGCGGATGCCCGTGGAGAGCATGTCAATGCGAGCCTTGATAGGCATGGTCCAGGCGTTAGAGACGCCTGGAAACTGCAGCGCTTTATCCATTTCCTGAATCAGCCCATCGACGGTCAGACCCGGACGCCATTCCTCCTTCGGCTTGAGGTTGACGACGGTTTCGAACATTTCAATCGGCGCCGGGTCGGTCGCCGTCTGTGCCCGGCCTGCCTTGCCATAGACAGACGCGACCTCCGGAAAGGTACGGATGATGCGGTTTTGGGTTTGCAGAAGCTCGGCCGACTTCGTCACCGACAAACCCGGCAATGTTGTCGGCATGAACAGCAACGTGCCTTCATCGAGATTAGGCATAAACTCGCTGCCAATGCGCGTGATGGGCCAGATCGATAGCGCGAGCACAATTGCCGCAATCGCAATGGTCAGCGTCTTGGCTCTCAGCACGCCACTGATTACTGGACGATAAAGAGCGATGAGTGCACGGTTCAAAGGATTTTTGGCTTCCGGGATTATTTTGCCGCGCACGAACACGATCATCAGTGCCGGCACCAGCGTTACTGAGAGGATGGCCGCCGCTGCCATTGCAAAGGTTTTGGTGAACGCTAGCGGTCCGAACAGGCGGCCTTCCTGAGATTCGAGCGTAAAGATCGGCAGGAACGACACCGTTATAATCAGCAGCGAGAAGAACAGCGCCGGCCCGACTTCGGTGGCGGCTTCTATCAGAACCTCTGTCCTCGGCTTATTGGGTGACGCTCTTTCAAGATGCTTATGGGCGTTTTCGATCATGACGATGGCAGCGTCGATCATCGCCCCGATCGCAATAGCAATGCCGCCAAGGCTCATGATATTGGAACCAATGCCAAGCAGCTTCATCGCCAAGAACGATATCAGCACACCAACAGGCAACATTATGATGGCGACAAGGGCGCTGCGGACGTGCAGCAAGAACACGATACACACAAACGCGACGACGATGCTCTCCTCGATCAGCGTCGTCTTGAGTGTAGCAATTGCCCGGTGAATGAGGTCGGAACGATCATACACTGGCACTATCTCGGTGCCCTCGGGCAATGCAGGCATGATCTCTTTCAGCCGCGCCTTGACGTTATCGATGACGGTAAGCGCATTGGCGCCCGAGCGCTGCAATACAATGCCACTCGCAACCTCTCCGTCCCCGTTGAGCTCTGCAATCCCCCGCCGCTCGTCTCCCGCAAGCTCAACGCGTGCGACATCCTTCAAGAGCACAGGCGTACCACTGTCGGCCTTGACCACAATGCGCTCAATGTCGGGGAGCCCTTTGAGATAGCCACGGCCTCGAACCATGTACTCATGCTCGGATAGTTCGAGCGTGCGGCCGCCAACGTCCATATTGTTGCCGCGAATGGCGTCGCGAACCTTGGCGAGAGGAATGTCGAGCGCCCGCAACCTACCCGGATCGACCACCACGTTATACTGCTTGACGAAGCCTCCGACACTTGCGACTTCGGCGACGCCTTCCGCTTTTGACAAACCGAAGCGGACCTCCCAGTCCTGGAGCGAACGCAACGCTGCAAGCGACGTATTTTTTCCGAGGATCGCGTACTGATAGACCCAACCCACACCCGTCGCGTCCGGACCGAGCGCCGGTGTTACGCCAGCTGGCAGCCGCTTGGCAGTAGCGTTCAAGAACTCAAGTACACGCGAGCGCGCCCAGTAAATATCGGTGCCGTCCTCGAAGATCACGTATACGAACGAGACGCCAAAGAACGAAAACCCACGCACCACTTTAGACCGTGGCACCGTCAGCATCGATGTCGTCAGCGGAAACGTAACCTGATCTTCAACCACTTGTGGGGCTTGACCTGCGAACTCTGTGAAGACAATGACCTGTGTGTCCGACAAGTCGGGTATTGCGTCGAGCGGCAGCGTTCGGACGGCCCATACGCCCGCCACAACAGCGAAAGCAGTGGCGATAAATACCAGCATCAGATTCTTAGACGACCAGCCGATGAGACGAGCTATCATGGCTTTGCCTCCGGTGAAGAAGGCGCCGAGAAGCCTTTGAGAGCGGCCTGTAGATTGCTTTCGGCATCGATTAGAAAATTGCCGTTGACCACCACTTTTTCGTTTTCTGAAACGCCGCTCATGACTTCAACGAAGCCATTGCCACTGCGACCGACTTTGACCTCACGCGCCTCGTAGCGGCCTTCGCCTTGGTCCAGCAGAATGACTTGCCGGGCGCCGCTATCGATCACGGCGCTGGTAGGAACTGCCAACACGGCGTCCTCGGCACCGGTTGCGATCTCCACGTCCGCATACATATCCGGCATGAGCGCCAAATCGGAATTGGCGAGTTCAATTCGAACACGTGCTGTGCGCGTTTCCTTCATGAGGACTGGATAGATCACCGTAACCTTGCCTCTAAAGGAGCGGCCAGGACGAGCGCGAGTTGTGACCATCACCTCTTGATCGGTTTTCAATGCGTCGATATCGCTTTCCGCGACATCAGCCAGAATCCAAACAGAGGAAAGATCGGCTAGACGGTATAGGACTTCACCTGACTTGATGGCTTGCCCATCAACAACATTGCGTTCAAGCACCACTCCATCGCTCGGCGCACGAATTTCAAATGTGTTTGGGACAAGCCGATCGCGCACGATCTGCGCGATGAAGTCATCAGGAATGCCCATATTCAGCAGTCGTCTGCGGGCGCCAGCGAGACTTGAGCTGTCGTCACCTGCTCCAGATGGACTCTTTTGCCCAGGTCCCTGTTCAATCACCAGTCGCGCGCCCTGGTTGAGAAGCTCCTGGCTGAAAACCGTCACCAGGGGCGAACCGCGCTTGACGGCCGTTCCGGTCGTGACCGAGGCGACGTTTTCGATAAAGCCATCGAGTCGTGGCGCAACGACCGCAATCCGGCGCTCATCGATCGCGACAATGCCCGGTGCTTTGATTGTGCGAACGATGGCGCGCCGGCCTACAGCGACGGTATCGACCCCGGTACGCTGAACTTTCCCCAGCGAGACCTTGACTGACCCATCATCCGAGTCTTCACCCTCATAGACGGGGATGTAATCCATGCCCATCGTGTCTTTCTTCGGCGTTGGCGACGTATCTGGCAGACCCATCGGATTGCGATAGAACTTGATCTTGCGCTCAGCCGATGCCGGCTCCGTCTTGCTTGCAACCAGGTCGAAATGAATGTCCTCGCTGGCCCGCACGGCGACATAGGGCTGGCCAGCGTCGTTGTTCTTTGGCGCCAGCGAGTAAAACGGTTTACCCCTTGGATCGCGATAGTAGATGATCGGCCCGGCGGCCTTGGAGGGTGCCGCATCTGTGGTCATCGTACTGGTCGATATCGGCAGGCGCACAATTCCAGTCTGACCAGCCCAAAGTCCAGCGGACGCCGCGATCACAATGGCGGAGACAGTCATTATTCTTTTTACATGCGCGCTCATGGGGTGGCCTTGATGATGAGCTTTGACTCAACCGTCCCCTCCTCGCCCTGCACTTTCGCGCCCAGCGACAACGCCCAATTGCCCGCCATCATAAGATCGGTCTTGAAACGGTAGACGCCAGGCTCCGGCGACGACACAGCGTCAAGCGGTGCGGTCATCGCTTCCATTTTGTCTGGGCCCATGTCGAGCCGCTTGGCAAAGATCACCGCGTCAGGAATGGCGCGACCCGACGGTTTGTGGACAAGCTTGACGGCGATCGTCGCTTCGCCCTGTTTGACCTCTTTGTCGATCAGTTGGAATTCGTAGTCCTTGATGTCTGCCAAGGCTGAGGTTGCCATGGCGACGAGCAGCGCAGCGGCAACGGCCGCCGAGCGCAAGTATTTGGCTTGCATGTTCGTGTTCTCCAGATGTCTAGAACGGCGCACAGGCCACATGGCCGGCGCATGCGCACACCACGGCGGCTGCCGTAGCGGTTCGTAACGCCCATCGGACGGAACTCAGACGCTGGGAGGTCGAAGAAGGGGTGGAATGAGAGAGCCGGCTGTAACCTGCGATGGCACAGGCGTGACGCGCGAATATGCCGTGGCTCGAAATGGCATCGCATCGGTCAGGACCGGAAACATCGTCTGGAAACATTTTACGAGACAGCTGGCCATGTCCGGACACATCTTCTGCGGACAATCGGGGCAAGGCTTGGCAGGTTTGTGGTTGGCAAGCTTGTGGCAGGGCATGTCGCCCATCGCGGACGGCATCACGCTCACCGCGTCTGCAATCGCGGGTTCACCATGCGATGTCGTCGACACAACGGCGACCGACCCGAGCATTGCAAACATGCCGAGAATGGCAAACCAGCGCTGAAATAATCGCCTGCTCATCTGAAGAATAATGCCACAGAACCCATAATTGGGCAAGGAAAGCCCTGTCGCACAGTGGGCCAACGTTATTGCTAAACACCGTCACGCAGTCCAACAGCAACAAACGTGAGAAAGCCCAACAGATAACAAAGAAGCGGCCACCCCAGCGCAGTGCAGTGCAAACGAAATTGGGGGTGCCAGAACAACCGGCCTACTGCAAAATCAATCCGAATGCTTGCAACCCCTGCCGATAGAAGGGCCCACAACAGGTGGGCCCATTCATTAGCTTGCGCAGTCGCCGCATATCATTAGCGAACGACGAACCCCTGCGTGTTGACCATTGTGGCCGTCGGGGCCGTACCATGAGTGTCAGTATTTTTTGGCATTGCTGACGCCGCCGCCGCGCCGATACCGATCGTCAAAGCAGTTACCAAAAGAAATTGCGAAAGGAATGACTTCATTGTCGCCTCCAAGCATAAGCGGTTTCACAGCCTTGCTGCCGGTTCTTCAGGTCCCATAGGGGCAGCTGCTGTACTGCTTATGACTTCTGGCTCGACCACTCCGTGGTTACACACCGGACCGCTTTGTTCGATCACAAACCCGTACGCTTTTTGGGATGCTGAATACACACCATCGTGAAGTAGCGAACACGATAGGCTTGCGCATAACGCACTTGTTGCCGTCTCTACCAAAGTCAAAAAGCGGTAATTCCAGGATGAACTCCGGTCGTCACACTTCCTATGCCTGCCAAATTTATCCGGTGTCTTTGAAACCTTTTTGCAGGTTCAGGCGAATTTTACTTGGAGCCAATGAAGGAAGCCACATGCACCTTGAAGTCCGCCAACGTGATGCCGCGCGGAATCACGCTACGTCCGATAAAGACCAGGTCGGGATTGACGCCCATCAAAAGGCAAAATTCACCAATCCGGATCGTACGGCTAAGGGCGAGATTCGCGCACGCGTGCCGTTTTCACGATATGAGACGATTTGGTTTAATACCGGCACACTTTGCAACATCAGTTGTGTCGATTGCTATATCGAGTCCTCACCTAGGAACGATCGCCTCGCTTACATCACGCGCGTCGAGGTGAAGTCATACCTCGATGAAGCCAAATCACTCCCCCACCGGCCGGCCGAAATCGGCTTCACGGGTGGCGAGCCGTTCCTCAATCCTGACTTCATCAGCATGCTTGAGGACACTCTACATGCCGGCTTCCGCGTTACCATTCTGACCAATGCCATGAAGCCGATGCAGCTCAAGAAACTCCAGCTACTTGAGTTGCAACAGCGCTACCCAGACCGCATGCATATGCGCGTCTCGCTCGATCACTTCGAGAGTGACAGTCACGAAAAAATTCGCGGGGCGAATACATGGCTCCCTGCAATCTCGGGACTCTCCTGGCTTTCGGACAATGGCTTCGATCTGGCGGTCGCGGGTAGACTGGTCTGGAGAGCGAGCGAGCTTGAGATACGCGCGGGATACAGAATGCTGTTTGCCTCTCTCGGCGTCGGAATTGACTGTGATGATCCCGCGCGACTCGTTCTGTTTCCCGAAATACGTGCCGATGACGACGTTCCCGAAATCAGCGAGGGCTGCTGGAGCATTCTCGGAAAGAGCCCATCAGACCTTATGTGCTCAAACTCACGGATGGTTGTGAAGAGAAAGGGTGCCACAGAACCTGTCGCCGTGGCCTGTACGCTTCTCCCTTATGCGCATGCCTTCGAGATGGGCAGGACGCTTGTTCAAGCCCAGGCGTCTGTCAGACTCAACCATAGCTATTGCGCACGCTTTTGCGTGCTCGGCGGCGCGTCCTGCAGTGGCCAGAAGTGAGATCAAAATGAATGAATTGATAAAAGCCGATATCTGCGTGATCGGCGGTGGATCAGCAGGCTTGTCCGTCGCGGCTGGCGCCAGTCAGATGGGTGCCAGAACGGTTCTAATCGAATCCGCCAGAATGGGCGGCGACTGCCTTAACACTGGCTGCGTACCATCAAAGTCTTTGCTCGCTGCCGCAAAGGTTGCGCAGACCGTTCGCAGCGGCTCCCGTTTCGGTCTGATGGAGGTATCTCCAAAAATCGACATGGCGGTCACAAACCGTTACGTAAGCAGCGTAATTGCAACGATTGCACCACACGACTCTGTCGAACGGTTCACGGGGCTTGGATGCCAGGTCATCGAGGCTCAAGCAAAATTTGTCGATTCTCGCACCGTCGCGGCGGGTGCCACGCTGATCCGCGCACGCCGGTTTGTTATTGCAACCGGCAGCCGTGCAAGTTTTCCAGCAATCCCCGGCCTGAACAAAGTTCACTTCTTCACCAACGAAAATATCTTCGATAACCAAATCCTGCCCGAACACCTCATTGTCATCGGCGCGGGGCCTATCGGTTGCGAAATGGCGCAAGCGCACCGCAGGCTGGGATCTCGCGTCACCGTACTCGATCTTGCCCGCATGCTGCCTAAAGACGATCCAGAAGCGGTGGATGTGGTGCGCCGGATGTTTTTTGCCGAGGGCATTGAGACCACAGAGTCGGTTGAGATCCTACGGCTCGAAAAGCGCGAAGGCGGTCTCAGCGTCATTATCAAAAGTGAAGGCGGTGAACGACGCATTGACGGCTCGCACCTTCTTCTCGCAACGGGTCGCAGGCCAAACTTGAAGCATCTCAATCTTGATGCTGCCGGTGTGCGCTACACGCCGAAGGGCATTGAAGTCGACGCACGCCTACGGACCAGTAACAAACGCATTTTCGCCGCGGGCGATGTCATCGGCGGTTACCAATTCACCCATATGGCCAATTATCACGCCGGCATCGTGATCAGAAACGCTCTCTTTCGGTTGCCCGCTAAGAGTAATCCAAAGGCCCTGCCTTGGGTAACATATACTGATCCTGAACTTTCACAGGTCGGCCTCACTGAAGCGGACGCACGCTCGAAGCACGGCGATAGCATCCGAGTTCTGCGTGCTGATTTTTCACATAACGACCGGGCGCTGGCAGACGGTGCGCCGCAAGGTTTTCTGAAAGCCATTGTCTCTAAGCGCGGCCACATCCTTGGTGCAACGATTGTCGGACCGCATGCCGGCGAACTCATTCTGCCGTGGGTCTTGGCCATCTCAAAAGACTTGAAAATTGGCGACATCGCCAATGTGATCGCTCCCTACCCGACGCTTAGTGAGATCAGCAAGCGTGCTGCGGGCAGTTATTATACCCCGGCGTTGTATTCTTCCCGCACGCGAAAGCTCGTGCGCTTCCTTGGAGTCTTTGGATGACTTTCAAACGATTAATGCCACTTATTGTGCTTCTCACCGTGTTTGCCGCGGCCCTCTATTTTCGTGTCGATCAGTATCTTACGCTCGATGCTTTGCGAGATAATCGCGCGGCCTTGCTAACCTATGTGGAGGCGAACAGGCTTCTCGCTGCGATCGGATTCATGCTCGCTTACGCTGGCGTTGTGGCGCTCTCGTTACCAGGCGCCAGCATCATGACGCTCACAGGCGGCTTTCTGTTTGGAGTGGGTTTGGGTGCAAGTCTCACCGTCGTTGGCGCAACGCTTGGTGCCGCTGCACTGTTTCTCATCGCCCGCTCAGCCTTGGGAGATGTACTACGGCAACGCGCTGGTCCGTTCCTCGCGCGCATGGCCGATGGCTTCAGCAAGGATTCGTTCAGCTACTTGCTTTTTCTGCGCCTTGTGCCGGCATTCCCGTTTTGGGCCGTCAACTTGGCCCCTGCACTCCTGGGAATGCGACTGGTACCGTTCGTCGCCGCAACGGCGATTGGGATAATTCCGGGAACCACGGTGTACTCAGCCTTCGGGGCCAGCCTGGGCAAGGTGTTCGACGCTGGAGAGGAAATCAATCTCAAGGCGGTGTTCAGTCCAACACTCATTGTCGCTCTTGCCGGACTTGGGATTCTGTCGCTCCTGCCGATACTCCTTCGACGCTGGAAAGATGGCCGTCAAGCACAACGCGTAGCAGAGTAACTCAACTCCAGCGAGCATTTCGCACGATGATCACTTGCAGTGCCAGCCATTATGGACAGATAAGGGCTACACGGTTTTGGAGTTTGAAATATGCCGCGAGACAAGCAACTTGAACGATCCCTCCTACTCATCCGCATTTCTGTCGCCGCTTTCCTGTTGGTATGGGCGCTGGACAAAATGTTGGTGCCAGAGCATGCGGCGGCTGTTTTTGGAAAATATTATATGATTGGGGGGCTCCCGAGCGGCGTAATGACGGCATTGGGCATAGCGCAGGTGGCGCTCATTGCAGCGTTTGCAGGGGGCTTGGCAAGAACGTGGACCTATGGCGTTGTTTTTGTGATGCATGCCGTGTCAACATTTTCGACAATGCCCCACCTAATCAACCCGTTTGCAGAAGGACGACAGATCCTGTTCTGGACGGGCGTACCGGTTCTGGCGGCCATCGCCGCATTGTTTGTACTGCGCGAGCGGGACTGTATGCTCTCTATCGATAGCGCCCGATCTCAGTGAGCGTCGACAACATGTCCTATTATTCGCAACTTGTGCAATACGCCATTTCGGATGGTATCCCGCGCTGCTCACTCAATGTCGCGATCGTCGTAGGCAGTCTTCTTAACGTCATCAATCAGGGCGAGGCGTTAATCGGCGATGGCGCAATCAGCTGGCCGAAGATGGCACTCACATTCCTTGTACCATATTGCGTAAGCACCTACGGCGCGGTTGCCGCAAAGCTGCGGCATTAGCGCAGGCACGGGTGAAGTACTCGACCTCTCGCAGCCGTTCATCAACCTGCGTGAACCTACCAAGTCGACTTAATCAACAAAGACTGGCGGCAGAACAAAGTCCATTGCCGCCGAATTCATTGGAGTGCTTCGGCCCGCACCTCCTGGATTGGCGGACATGGGACCGACCCATAGCTACAGAAAACGCAGCAATCACCCGATTTCGGTTTCATCTGACAGCCGCAGTTCTTGCATTGGTAGAGATACTGGCAGGCATCGGTCGGCATTGCTTCTTCAGACCCATGGCCACAAACGGGACATGTGATGGTCGAGATCAACACAGGCATGCTACTCACTCCCTTAGTTTCCTATTCTAAGCGTGCCTGATCAAAATGAGTCCTCTGCATTACTGGACATTTTTGCCGTTCCGCGAAGTGCCTTCCGACCGTGGTCCGCAGCCGCAACCGGTACGCCCGTCTGGAACTTTTCCCATGTCACAGTAACTGGCGTGCCGACGGGGATAAGTGGGTATAGATGCAGGACGTCTTCATTGAGCATCCGAATGCAACCCTTGGAAGCTGCTGTGCCGATCGTCCAAGGAGCATCGGTACCGTGTATCCGATACATAGTCTCACCAAGGTAGAGGGCGCGGATGCCCATAGGGTTCATCGGATGACCGCCCGGCACCCACGAGGGCAGGCGTGGATTTTCACGCACCATGTCGGGCGTCGGTGTCCAGGACGGATTTTCGCGCTTCATAGAGACAATGCTCTTTCCCTGCCAGCGGCTCTGTATGCGCGGAATCGCTATCGGATAGCTCACTGCACGCCCCCTTGCCGTGACGTGGTAGAGGCGTCGGTCGGCGAAACTCACGATGATCTGACCGGCATCATGGCGAGGGTCGAATGTCACCGACTGGCGTCCACGAATTGATGCCCCATACTCCCGCCGAGTACTCTCCACTGAATCTTCGGCGTATGCCGTCGTCACAGTCAGTAACGCTGTCGACATAACCGTCACAGCAGCGAAACCAATCGTGAAGCTGGTCCCCGGGGTCCGTCTGGCCGAACAGCGTTGGAAACGGTCATCACATATCGAGCGGGTAAGCATTCTGTTGACTCCTCAGCAATCGTAAATGTTGCTGAGGTCTTCGGTGAACCAACTCGGTAGGTTTCAATACATACCGCAATGCCTCGTCACATGTAGTTGAACGCACTGAGTACGCGCATGCGGACGCCTACCATAATTTTCTTGGCATAGGCTGTCCCCCGAAAACATTTCGCGGTTGTGTAACCCTCTTGGTTCTCAAACCGAAGAACAAAGCCTAGGAGTATGTCGCGACGCCCAACTGGGAGGCCCACTGCGAGCTATGAGAGTGCTAGTCCAATCCAGCAATCATCCTGATGATGCTATTGATTTCAGCGCATTACCCCGTCCGCGACTTGAGAACCTGTCGAAGGCCGCCGATGACGTCCTGGACGCGCTGCGAGTCATGGGCAAGGCTGAAACCAATCCCGTTGCGCAGATCCTGAAGCATCAAGGCGAGTTTCTGGAGTCTGATCATTATCCCAAGGGCGATGTCTACGACGATGACAGCGCGGCTCAATATTACTATCACGCGCATCGCGCGGATACGGGAGAACATGGTCACTTTCACACGTTCCTGCGCGCGAAGGGGTTTCCGCCGCGCGCAGAGCCTGCTCCCTATTCCGGTTCTGCACAGCGCCCCTTGGGTGACGACGCCATTGCACACCTGGTGGCTGTCTCAATGGATCGGGCGGGTCTTCCCATCACATTGTTTACAACCAATCGGTGGGTGACCGGCGAGACGTTCTACGCTGCCGAGGATGTCATCCGGATGCTCGATCGGTTTGACATCGACCACACTCACCCTTGTCTTGCGACCAATCACTGGATTAGCGGCGTTCTTCGCCTGTTCAGGCCACAGATCGAGGCTCTCCTGCTGCAACGCGATGATACCATTCGCCGGTGGCAATTGGCCCATCCGGACCGCGATGTGTTTGAAGATCGCGAACTGGAAATCACGTCCGAGATAGCCATCGACATCGACGAGCAGGCCGCGCGCGTTGATGCACTCCTGGCGTAGAGTGGCTGCAAAACCACTCAGTTTGACGACCGGGTATCGGCTCCACGCTATCGCGACGGACATTCCCCGCTTCTGCCAGCCGATGGGAGATATTCCGCGCAATAGCGGATTGTGATCGCATCCACCGCATAATCGCGTAACCTTCTCGATGCTGCTGCGAAGTTGGAGAGAGGTCAGAAAACTTCGGTCCAACAAGGAGCACAAAATCATGCGCAGATTGACCAAGACACTTCTTGGTGCTGTTGCACTACCGGTTGCATTGGCCGCCTCCGCAATGCCCACCGTTCGCGCTGCCTGTGGCCCTTGCCGCCCAAAGGCCTCGAATCCATGCAGCCCATGCGCGGCTAAGAAGTCGAAGAAATCCTCTTGTGGCGCATGCAGTCCCTGTGCTGCAAAGAAGGCAAAAACGCCCTGCAACCCATGTGCGGCTAAGAATCCTTGTGCGGCCAAGAACCCCTGCGCAGCCAGCAATCCCTGCAATCCATGTTCCGCAGGAGATGCGCCAGCACCAAAGGCATCGGAAGTTACACGTCCTGCCGGCACCAAGCCATATTCTGGCAACCGTGCGGAACTCGTTAAACTCGGCGAGAAGCTCTATTCTGACCCGTCCCTCAGCACGAATGAAATGTCGTGTGCCAGTTGCCACTCCGACATGGCAGCATTCAACGACACCTTTAAAAAGTCCTATCCACACTTCGTCCAGATGTCGAAAGACGTCTCCAACATGGACACGATCACCGCCGAGGGCATGGTTCAGTATTGTCTGATACGGCCAATGATGAGCAAGCCGCTGCCTTGGGACTCCAAAGAACTTGCAGCCCTCACTGCTTATGTCGAAGACTTGCAGAAGGAATATGCAAAACGCTAGCGTTTTGCGTTTCAAGACAATCCAGATTTGTAACCTCGAAGAAGGTTCGCACGAAGACTTTTACGCGGCACCTGAGGCCGACCACTCGTGGAGAAAGCATCCAATGCGTAGAATTACGAAATCTCTTCTCGGAGCGACAATCGCTCTACCTCTCGCTATCGCAGCCGGAAATGTTCCAGCCGCGCGCGCAGCTTGCAGCCCTTGCAAGCCGAAGGCTGTCAATCCGTGCAACCCATGCGCTGCCAAGAAAGCAGCTTCCCCCTGCAATCCATGTGCAGCAAAGAAGGCCGCTTCACCCTGCAATCCTTGCGCTGCGAAGAAGGCTAAATCGCCGTGCAATCCGTGCGCTGCCAAGTAGCCATTCGAGGCGACGAGCCTGCTATGCTCTCGCTGACGTTCCTGATAAGTTCAAAACTGTACTGAACTGAGTTGGATTATGTTCCATTGCTGGTCGCGTCGTTGACACAGCAGTAAGCAGGAAGTCCGCCTTTGTCCTTCCCCACCGGGCTTGGACTTCCTGCAATCCTTTATCGGATCGCCAAAGATGGAATGAGCCGACCGCGATCAAGTATTACGCGGCCCAATATGCGTGTGCTCGGCAGACCGGGTCCTCATCAGACTTCGCAAAGCTCTCTCAACCATCGGAGAGACGCGGCTATCGATACACATGGAGGCTTGCCTATGCTCACATTTCAATTGGGCTTCATGCCCACGCTGACGCGACTACAAAGCATCCTCTCGGCTCTTTGCGTTGCAATGAGCCTTGGCATCACGGGTGCGGCCATCGCCGCCGATCCGATCAGCGTCGTCAGCAAGTTTTCTCCGGGATCATCCGAGACCATTGATCATTCAGCCTGGGATCAATTGCTTAAGTCCTACGTGAAGCCCGGCAAAGATGGCCTAAATCGTGTTGATTACGCTGGTTTCCGCAGCGCCGGGCAGGGTGAACTCAAGCTCTACATAGATCGCTTGCAGAAACTGGACCCGCAGACCCTCGACCGTGCCGAGCAATTCGCACTCCTCGCCAATCTCTATAACGCCAAGACCATCGACATCGTGCTCGATAAATATCCAGTCAAGTCCATCAAGAGTATTTCTCTCGGTGGGGGCCTGCTCGCCTCCTTCACCGGCGGACCTTGGAAGGCCAAGGTTCTACAATTGCGCGGCGTCGCCCTGAGCCTTGACGACATAGAGCATGGGATTCTTCGGCCCGTCTTCAAAGATCCTCGCGTCCACTATGCCGTGAACTGTGCCTCGGTCGGTTGTCCGAACCTGCAAGCCGAGGCCTTCACCGGTGCAACGCTTGGTGCCCAATTGGATGCAGGCGCCCGAGCCTATATCAATCATCCGCGCGGGGTCAGCGTGACTTCTGGCGGGGTCATGGTGTCGTCGATTTACAATTGGTTCAAGACCGATTTCGGAGATAGCGACGCTGGTGTTCTTAGTCATCTCCGCAAGTACGCCAATCCTGAACTTGCAACCAAACTCGGTGCTACACGCGAGCTGAGCGGTCACCAATATGATTGGAGCCTGAACGACGTGCGGCGATAGAGGGTTGATCGTGTGATGACTACGGCTTCGCGAATATTCTTGAGAGCCACACCATTCCGTGACGCAATCCAAAAACTGGTCTTTGTGTGCGCGCTGGTTACCTCAACAGTCTCTGTTCATGCGTCTCCGGACGTCTGGCGGCAGGAGGGTTGGGCATCGACCGACTTCTCAAAGCGTTCCATCTCATGGGACGAAATTACGTCTGGCGGGCCACCTAAGGATGGAATTCCTTCGCTAGATAATCCGCGATTCATAGCTGTTAAAGACGAGAACTCCATACCGGATCAAGAACCCGTTATCAGTTTGACGCTCAACGGCGGCTCGCGCGCTTATCCTTTGCGCATTCTCATGTGGCATGAAATTGCAAACGATACAGTCTCCGGCGTACCGATCGCGGTTACTTATTGCCCGCTCTGCAATGCGGCGATCGTCTTTAACCGGCGCATTTTTGGACAAACACTCACGTTTGGCACCACTGGGAAACTCCGTCGGTCGGATCTAGTTATGTACGACCGGGAAACAGAAAGCTGGTGGCAACAATTCACAGGGGACGCAATTGTCGGATCGCTGACAGGCTCAAAACTTCAAGTGATCCCGTCGCGACTTGAATCTTTTGCGCTCTTCAAAGATCGAAATCCGAACGGCAAGGTGCTTGTTCCAGATGCGTCGGCACAACGCTCGTATGGCCGCAATCCGTATGAGGGCTACGATACCAGCGCCATCCCATTTCTGTATCGCGGTGAATACCCAGAAGGCATTCAACCCATGGCGCGTGTTGTGGCTGTTCGTGATCGCGAACAGGCCATCGCGGTCAGCATGGAACTGGTTCGCACCGAAGGGCCGATTGCAATAGGCCAATACCGGCTATCATGGTTGGCAGGACAGGCGTCTGCCCTCGACCATAGAACAATCGCCGAGGGCCGCGATGTCGGCACCATCATCGCGCAAAGGAATGTTGATGGTCACCTTGAGGACGTTCCTTACGATGTGACGTTCGCATTCGTCGTCCATGCGTTTCATCCTGACTTGGAGATCATCCGCGCGTGCCCAGCAGCGGCAAAGCAGGTGTCAACGCCTCATCTGCAAGAGCTGACTTGCAGCCGGAAGGCACCGAAGTGAAGAGAATTTTGCAAAGCACATCCGCATTCTACGTTGCCTTGGCCATTACAGCGTGGCTCACCGCAAGCTTGGCAATGGCTGCCCCGGGCCACATCCTCGCAGACCCCGCTGGCATGCTCTCTTCGGCTGATCGCGTTGACTTTAGCGGCACAAATCTCCTGACGATCGAAGCTAGTCCATTCGGTCAGTGTTTGCGGAGCACACCGGAACGCTCGGCCACAGCCCTTTATCAACGTGTCGAAGTCGCCGCTCAGACCCTGGAGAATGTGAGCTGGCAATGGAAAGTCGAGAAGCTACAGCGTTCAGCTGATGTTCGCGATATCGCGCACGAAGACTTCGGCGCCAAGATCATGTTCGTCTTCGGTGAGCCATCGGTCTTCAACAGGGACGTTCCCACGCTTGCCTACGTCTGGACCACGACGCCAGTTACGAATGGCGCCGTTATGCGATCCCAACGGTACAATTCTCTGATCTATGTGCAATTGCGTGGGAACGTAGACGTCGGACAATGGCAGCTGGAAACACGCAATATCCTGGATGATTTTCAGCAGGTCTTCGGCAAAGCGCCGCCACCGATCAAATACATCGCCATTTTCAACGACAATGACCAAACAAACGAACCGACGACCGCCTTGTTTGGGCCGATCGTTAGTTCGCGCTAGCCGTTGGGGCGCAAGGCAGTTGACCCGGACGGTCTCTCGCATTCGACAGTCGGCTCCGCGTCACCGTTAGGAGCGGTAATCCCATCAGCCCACTTTAGTCTCCTATGGTCGAAACCACACTCAACCGTTGGCTTCACAATCTGGAAGTAAGGGGACAGATCAAAATCCCGCGGGGCGAACAGGCTGTGATGGCGGATATGCAGGATTTCCTCACGGCTATAGTCGCTATTCACATGCTGATGTTCGGGAAGCCGCTCGATGCGCGGTAAAATAGGATAGCGCACACTTTGGAAGGCTTGAGCGATAAGCGTTGAACAAATGACTCGCGTCGCCTCACCTGAGCCAAGCGCGATCATGCGTCGACGCCACCTCACAGGCACCGGCGGCGTCGGGCAAAGGTAGCGAGCCAAATCGACGATATTTCGGGTGTCGTATCTGTGTCCAATTCGAGCAGCTGCAAAGGCCACAACCTTCCGCTGTTCCTCAAGATTTATCCCGACTGCACGGCAGATGCGCGTATTGAACGAGGCGTACTTCGACAAAGGAACCGCAACGACGCCTTCCCCGATATTCGCTTCAATAAGGGTCAGCGGTTCACCACCATCGATCGGCAAATCAAGACCTTCGCCAACATAGAGCGCAGCGTGTGACCAGGTCGATTGCGTCAGATATTTTATGGCGCTGGAAACCTTCTGGTTTCCCTCTATCAAAAGCACGTCGGCCATCCGAAGCGCCCGCCTCAATGCCTGCGGATCCGACGGAGCAGAAGGCTCATATCCGGACGTCGGTGATTCCAATCGCGCCGCAATTGATCTGCCGATCCGATCAAGAATTCTGTCGTAGGTGGTCATTTCAACCTATGCTCTCCGTCAAACGTCCAGTACGACGAGGTCGTACTGGATTTCTGCGAGGCACCTAATGGAGTGTCCGATGACGAATTTCACTTCTGAGACCGCTGTCGATCCGCTTTGAACGCCTATGCCTGAGTTCCATTGCCGAGAAAGCTCCGATACTTAGGAGTGATGCAAACGATTTACTGCAGTTGAACCCTCCCTCGCGCGCCGACGCATAATTCGACGCCTCGCAGAAAGATAAGCCCGCTCGCAGTGCGCGCAAAAATGACTGATCGCCGATTGATAGAGGAACGACACGAACTTCAAGTGCGGGACGCACTACAAGTGCACATTCGCTTGCGGCCGTTCTGGGCCTGACGCCGGTATGAGCGTCGAATATCACAGCCTTCCAGATCGACACGATGGGATACGGCGAACAGATAATGCGCGCGGTCGGATTTAGACTAATAAGCGAACCATCGAGAGTTGAGCGCGGCAACTGCGCCAGCTCTATGGGTAGAACGGCGTGAGCATCACAGGCATGATAGGTGCGCAAACATGCCCACTCCAACTGGGCCACATCAGACAAACACGAACGGTCTGGCACAGCTGAGCATTGATTCAAAAAGCAAGGAAAGCTCTCTCCATATTGGCTCATGACCGGCGAAGTAGGCATCTGACTGCGGATGTATTCGCGGGCGACCGATGAGAACATGCCGGAACCGATGATCCGCTGCACTGCTGGAAAATGGCATGCTAGAATTTTTGATAGCCCAGAAAAGAAGCCTTTCCGGTGTCGGTCGACAGCATCGTTTGATGCGCACGAGATATAATTTGGCACTAAGCGTTCCGGAGAAGCTCCAGTGCTCAAGATCGCGGCAACGAACGAGGCTTGCACATCACGCAGAGCGATCATCATTTTTCTCCGTCAATTCCAGGAGGAGATCTACCTGATGCGCCTCCTCGGCGACGACTGACCAAGCTGGAACATCGTTACTCCATTCGATCAGTGTCGGCTTTGCGCCGGCGCGCGAAAGTGCACGGCGATAGATCTGCCAGACAATCTCTGCCACATCGCGAGCATGGGAAACCTCGAAGCTGTCAGGTACTTCATTGCGACCCAACGGACGGGCGCCCAAATGAATTTCTTCGACGTGGGTCATTGGAAATGAGTCGATGTAGCCGTCGGCCGATAATCCGCTATTCACCGCCGAGACGTACACGTTGTTAACGTCCAGAAGCAGGCCGCAGCCGGTGATCTGGACCACCGCGGAAAGAAACTCGACTTCCGATTTGTCGGAACTCAGGAAGGTCCCAAACGTCGATGGATTTTCAACAAGTATCGAACGGCCCAGACATGTTTGAATTTCATCGATATGCGCACAAACATGCTCAAGCGTCCGGTCGTTGTAGGGCAATGGCAACAGTTCATTTAAGTACATGCCCCCCAGTCCCGACCAGCCTAGGTGCTCCGATACCAAGCCCGGTTGATAACGGTCGCATAGCGTTTTGAGACGCAGGAGATGGGCTTTGTCGAGCGGGCCATGACTGCCGATCGACATGCCAACACCATAGACTGAAAGCGGATAGTGTTCGCGGATTTTTCGGAGCTTGTGATGCGGCAGCCCACCCGCCTCCATGTAGTCTTCCGCAAGAATTTCGAACCAGCCCACGGCAGGCCGATGATCTATGATGTCTTGGTAGAATGCGAGATCGAAACCAACTCCAGCACGTGCCGGAATTCCATCTAATCCGGCGTTCTCCGCCACCTCCTTCACAGCACTTTCCGCGCAGACCACTTGCTCACCGGACCGCACGAACTCCTGTTGCGTTGCCTTCTCGTCCGAATCGGAAGCGATGTCCGTTCCCGCTCCCCTACGCATCATTCAACCTCTCGCGGTTACCTGCCGGTCACGTTTAAGCCATACTTCGCATGATGCCCAACCGAGGTTACAGTCGGGCCGGAATAGATCACCAGCCATAACCGCGACCGTATCCATAGTAACGGTGGGAGTATGTGTACGGCCTATAATAGCCATAGGAGCGATACCGTCTCCCGTAGCCATAGCCAAAAGGCCGTGCGTACCTGCGGTGGTATCCGTGGTGCCGACGGCCGTGGTATCCCCGTCCGAAGTGGCGGCCGCCATGGAAGCCATGACGCCTGAAGCGAACCTCGGTTGCCACGTCGGCCTTCATAATGCCAAACGCCGGAAGTGGCATCGCCAAGCCTGATGAGATCGTTGACGGTGCGAGCAAGAATACGCCCGCTAGTGCGGATGCAATTGTCATTTTTCTGAACATTTGTCTGGTCCTCTCGCGGAATTAAGATGGAACGCGATTTCCATCTGCCAACTCACGAACGCAGATGAGAGTTTCTGTTCCAATCGGCTGGCACGGTATGGAATCTGCAGACGTCGCTGCTTTACAATTCGGCGGTTCAGTCAATTAGGTTACGGTCAATCAGCCCAGCGTCGTGCGCGTTACGAAGTGTTGAGAACACTCCCGCTCGTCCTTGGCCAACGATAAAAAGCGATTGAACCCGGCCTCAGGGGGGAACTGGGGCCGGGTTCATCACCGTGACAAGGGATGGGGAAAATCCCTTAACCGCTGTGCAGAGCACCGGGGGAGGGAGGGACGGCGGTTCACGGCGAAATCGCTTAGCCTCATTCCGCGTCTGCGATTGCGGCAGAGGCCTCGCATATTCTATTCGCAAGACGCGCAACAAAGTTACAGACCACGCTGAAGCGAAAGAATCGTCGTCCTACATTCTCTAACTGGCTAGATCTGAGCTACTGCCCGTCCTGCAGACGTCCGTATGGCAATCGACGTGCATCAGCACGCCCGTGAGGGACCGCATCGCAAGTATCACCAGCGCAATGCCAACCAACATTGCGGCATAGGCAGGCAACGCATGCCGCGAGAGAGTTGGAATCCCAAAAAGTATGAGCGCGTCGTTGCCACCCGGAACGAGGACAACTCCACCACCCATGAGTGTGCCACCCAGTCCGTTCATCAACCAACTTGGAGACGCGCGACCTTCCAACCGGAAATTCCCGCGCTGCCAAGCTGAAAGTAGCATCCCAAGGATAACGGCAACAAAGAGCGAGATCCGCGTCGATGCCGGATGGTCACTCATGATCACAAGCCCCTCAACGCCCTGCCGAAGCACACCCGTGTAGGTCCATGGCCCGTAAAGCAAATAGAGCAGACCGTTGGCCCCCCCCATCAGCGCCGCGGCGGTCGACAAGCTGTAGTGCCGGACGAGCAATGCTTCGGCGAATGGTAGATTTCGAGGCCGACGGAACCAGAGCCTCGCCAATTCCCAAAGGCACCACGTCCAAAGCAGTAGTGCAATAATTCCCGCATATGGTGATAGGGCGTGAATTAATGGCGGTGAGTTTACCGCGCGCGAAATGTAGCCGGCGCGAAAGGCATATGCGCTTATCAGCACGCCAGATGCGAAACCGACTAGGGTAACAAGCATTCGCAATTGACCATCGGCCAGCCGGGAAAGCGTCGAGAATGAACAACCCCCGTTGAGTGCGGCACCTACTCCGAACATGAGGCCACCGATACAGGCTGCGGCCGATAATTCGAACCCGCTGATATCTGCGCCGACTTTTGGATTATACAAGATCACTAGAAAGTGGATTGCCGCAACCCAAAGAACTGATTTCGCGAAACTCAAAAAACAATAGGCCCGCCCGGTGCTAAGCACCTCTGCGACTGCGCGGACAGTACAGATGCTGGCGCGATGGGCAGCAAATCCCAGAATTGCGGCCAAGCACCAAGAGGCCAATAGAATACCCATCGCTTGATCCAAGGCCATATCCATCGTTAGAGACGGTAGTGCACCTCTCAAGACCTCACCCACGTGCGGCAAGGCCATCAGTTGGCAGCTCCGCCTCTTCGACACGATGGAAGCATCACATCGCTAGCCTTGATGCACAGCACCGATGCCCTGAAACATCTCGCGCAGATTAACTGTTGAGCGCTCGCCGATGTCGTCGAAGTGCTCGTCCAACCATTCATCTGCCGCACCACGGCCGATTTCGAACAAATGCCGCAGGAACTTCCACTCCGAGTTCATTTTGCTCGAAGCGCCGAGCTGACTAAGGTGGTTCTGCGCCTCGACGATATGAACCTTGACCTGTTTGTAGTGCTTCGGGTCTAGCTTTCCCTGCTCAACAAGCCGGCAGACAAAATCCATCGATCTCAGCTCCTTGAGAAGACTTCCGTTGAATGTGATCTCATTCACCCGGTTCATGATGTCGCGCGCTGTCTTAGGAGCGCCTTTTCGCTCTATCGGATTGATTTGCACGATCATAACGTCATTGCAGTCTGTCGCATCGTAGAAAGGAAACAGCACCGGATTGCCCATGAAACCGCCGTCCCAGTACGGCACGCCGTCAATCTCGACGGCCTGAAACATTTGCGGAAGGCACGCTGACGCCATCACCATGTCACTGGTCAGTCCCCGGCGATCAAACACCTTGACGCGCCCGGTTTCAACATTGGTTGCCGATACGAAAATCTTTGTCTTGTTGCAGGAGCGCACAAGATCGAAATCGACAACCTTCTCTAGAAGGTCCTTGAGCGGATCAAGCTTGAACGGGTTGAGCTCATAGGGCGAGGCAATGCGGCTCAGAAACTCCACGTAGTTGTAGCCGAATGAGTTGTCGAGGCTCCAGTTACCCATAAGTATATCGATTGGTGCCCGCTGGATCGGACTATACTGGGCAGAGCGGCTGACCTCTGACCAGAAGCGATGCAGGGATTCGCGCGCGCCCTGGCAGCCATTTCGCATCAAGCCGTCGGCGACGACCACCGCGTTCATCGCGCCAGCACTCGTTCCGCTGATGGCGTCAATCCAAAGGCGGCCATCTTCGAGCACGCGGTCAAGTACGCCCCATGTGAAGGCGCCGTGGGCGCCCCCCCCCTGCAGTGCGAGATTGATCGATTTCAGATTGGTGGTCATTATCTACCTCAGTGCGCGGTCCAGCCGCCATCCATGGGAAGCGCAGCACCAGTAATTTGAGCTGCCGCATCCGTGCAAAGAAAAGCGGCCAACGCACCGAGCTGCTCAACAGTAACGAATTGCTTGGTAGCCTGAGACGCAAGCAGAACGTCCTTGATGACCTCCTCTTCAGATAGGCCGCGCGCCTTGGCTTGGTCCGGAATCTGCTTCTTGACGAGAGGCGTCATAACGTAGCCCGGGCAGATCGCGTTACACGTCACGCCATGTTCAGCAGACCCAAGTGCAACTGTCTTCGTTAAACCGACGAGCCCATGCTTGGCCGCAACGTAGGCTGGCTTGTAGGGTGATGCGACGAGGCCGTGCGCCGAGGCAATGTTGATAATGCGCCCCCATCGGCGAGCCTTCATGTCGGCGATGGAGTGCTTGATCGTGTGGAAAGCGGATGACAGATCGATTGCGATGATCGCGTCCCACTTCTCGTCCGGGAAATCCTCGATCGGCTGGACATGCTGAATACCAGCGTTATTGACAACCACATCGAGCTGCCCAAAGGCCGCCTTGGCCGTCGCAATAAGATCTCGAATCTCGGCCGGCTTCGACATGTCCGCACCGTGATACAGGACTTTAACGCCGTACTTTCGCTCGAACCCCGCTCGCTCCATCTCGATGTCATTTGCATTGCCGAATCCGTTCAGCATCACATTCATGCCGGCCGCGCAAAAGGCTTCGGCAATACCGAGGCCAATACCGCTGGTCGAACCTGTAATAATGGCATTCTTGCCTTTGGTCATCGTGTGATCCTTTTATAATCGATGCGCGAAGACGTGCTCGGTCGCGGCACTCATTTGCGCATTTTAGGCGATATGAAGCACTCTAGGCCGTCGCCAGATAGTCGTGAAGAATACGTCCATATGGCAGCGTCAAATCTGCCTTGAAGTGCTGTCCAGCGACAACACGCTTGACGGGCAGATCAGCGACGGGTGCATTCACGTGCGGAACAAGGTGCAATCGTGCGGGACCGGAGTAGTGAAACTTCATTGTGATGTCGCTTAGATTATAAGCGACGAGCTCAGCAACGCGCGGAGCGCCACTGACACAAGGAATGAGCTTCAGGTTTACCTGTGTCTTCATGAGATGCTTGCCCCGTTCGGCGGGATTCTCTCTCAACTTGTTCTCGTGCTTGTATCTCATCGTCCCCAAGGCGACGCGCTGCCCTGCGTATTCAAGGGTACCGGTCAGTGTGTCGGTCGCAACAGTGAGACGAGGTTCACCCCACCGTTTTGGAAAGCCCCAAATCTCGCGCCCTGCCGAGATCGGCGGCTCGTCGTTCAAGAACATCATTGCGGTATAGTTGACAGGCTCAGCGCCAAAGAAACACGGAATGACGACGCCAGATTCTTCGTAACTGCCAAAGCCAGAGCTATCCGGCATCTTGATCCATTCGTATAAAATATTACCGGAGCCGTCGGGTCGCAGTGGCTCCGGCACCATCCGGCGAATGGCATCTGGATCGCTTTCATACGTGATCACCATGTACTCACGATCGACAAACCGGTATGGGCCCGCCGGATAACTCGGGTTGCCCGGAGGCATGGAGGGCAATGCAAGAATTTCTTCAGGCGTCATGGCGCCATCCAATCCGGCTCATGAGTTCGATCAATCGCATGGTCCGAGCAAGGCCCTGCCCGGCTGGTTAAGGACTTAGAGTTCGCGCGCTGCGCAGGTCGTGCGATCAAGACCCATGCAGCCCGTCTTGATGTAGCGTGATGCCTTGACTGCATCAGCTGCGCCGCAGACGTATTGTGACGCCCTTGAGGCCGGTTCCGGTCGTGATGATGGATACAGACTGCGATGAACCGCTGAACGAGAGCGACATCGAGCCAGTCAATCCGCCGCCGATTGAAAGAGTCATGCTGCTGCTAGAGGCGCGACCAGCCAAATTGCCAGACGCATTGAAAGTTCGCTCTTCCCAATTGCCGGATACACGACCGCCTTGGTAGGCGAGCATAGATCGTAAATCGATTTTGGCACTTGCAGAGGCGCAGCGCAGCGCCAAACCCATGCCTGCGCCACTGTTCTTGAGCGTATAGCTGCCCCGGCACTTGAGGCGCTCCGACTGTCCGCCATCAAATCGCACGGTTCCTGTTCCGCTCCAGCTACCGGCCAGAGATGCAAAAGGACTGGCTCCACCGGCGGATACTGGCGTCCCTAAGGCGATGGACGAGAAAATAAGGGCCAGAGCCGATGCAGCAAAATGGGAGCGCCGAAACATGATTGAAAACTCCTGGGAGATTTAAAGAGCGTTTCGCTTAACCGCGACTGTACTGCTCTCTGAATACTTCCGGTTTCAGGGTGAGAAGGTTACAAATTGCTTTTGATGCTTCGCTTGATCCGAGTGTGACGCATTGCCCGGTCAATCTCCGTTGGCACGCGAAGCGATCACAGATAGCCACACATCAGCAGTACGGTCTCTACGATACCCTAGAGAGCCGATTACACGCCGGTGGCAGCCGGCGTGGTGTAGGCCACCCATAGAAACGCAAGCCATATGCCGCCAGCGAGCGCGATGTAGATTGCCAGGGAGCAATTCGCTAGAAATCTGCTTTCCTGTTTGCGAGAAGGGCATATTAAAGCCGGTCGACGACCCTGCACCATGACACTTACCGGCTAGCAAGCGCGATATCGCGCAGCACATGGGTTTCAAGCTGCACTTCATCGAGACGGTGCTTGAGAACATCACCGATGCTGATGACGCCCACAACTCGATGACCTTCCTTGACTGGAAGGTGGCGCATTCGGCGCTCCGTCATGATGCAAGCGACGCTGCGCACACTGTCCATAGAAGAGCATGTGGTAACGCTCGTTGTCATGAGATCCGCGGCCTTCAAGGCAGGTGCAACTGGCCCATGCTCCGCGACGCCATTCGAGACGTCACGCTCCGTGATAATGCCATCCAACGTGCCGCCGTCACCCATCACGATCAGTGCCCCGACACCCTCCTGCCGGAAGCGTTTCGCCACGGCTTGGATGGTTTCGTTCGGGCGCACGGTCATAACAGCACTTCCCTTGATCTTTAGAATATCGGCAACTCGCATTGCATTCTCCCAAATTCCATAAGCTGGAAAGGAAACTCGCTGTCGACGGCGCATCCAGATGTCCGTCCAGAACAGCCGCCCTCGCAAGCTCAGTGATGAGTGAACATTGACATCCCAATTATTGCGCGGGAGACACGGCGCCTGTCCTGCAGCCGCTCATCTAATATCTCGACAATATTGATGACATCTCGTACCCGCCCGTCCGACATGACGGAAATATGATGAATGTGACGGTCGGCCATGACCCGCGCGACATCTGAAATATGGTCGTGGGGCGCGCAACTCACACCGGCTGTCGTCGTAAGTGCGGATACCGGAAGATCAAGAAAGCCCGAGCGATGTGTGGCAGCCGCGCGTGCTACGTCGCGCTCAGTCACGACACCATCAAGTGACCCATCGTCATCACTGACAATGACCGCGCCGACATTTTCGGCGCGAAACCTCTGCAATAGCTCACCGACCGTCGTGCTCGGGCGGACCCGGACTATCGGCTGGCGCCTCTGATCAAGAAACTCTGCGACCTTCATGGCCTTTTCCCTTTCAAGAATTTTCTGCATATCGCCAAACGTCGGGCGTGCATGCTTATCAATTCACAGAAATGGACCAGAAAGTTACGGAGTCAGTTACCCGAGAACGCGCGTGACCGCTCAACCTTTCGTGAGCCCTCGTCATCGGATAATAATCCCGCATCAGCGGAGACTGGTGAGAAAACTCTGAAATTCTGGTGACGCGCCGAGTAGTCGTCTCGACAACGCCCGCACTTCATCCACTTGATCATTTCCCAGCGAAAGCGCTGTCGGGATGGCATTGAAGTGACGGCGCTCGTCGTCATCCTGAATGTGATCGAACGTCAGCGCCGCAAACGTCACGTCAACCGGTTTGCGTCCTGATCGGGCCGGCCGCTTATTGACGTTTTCCGCCCACTGCATGAACCCCCGTCGGGCCAGACCAATCGTTTCATTGTTCATTATGCCGATCGCGGAATCGAACGACGCACTAATAGCGCCAACTAAACTCGGCTCAAGACCCTCTCGCGACCAAGTATAATCTTCATAAGTCTGCGCGTTCGCGACAACCACAAGCACCTTCGTGACCGTATCTAGCCGTTCCGGTGAGAACGCACCCACCATCTCATCGACGTTACCGGAATGCATGACGGGGCTCATCATCGAACCGCGAACACCTAGATTGTCGGTGATACCACCATCCACGAGCCTGACGACTGGCATGCTTGCAGGCTTAAGATACCGCTCAAGCCCGCGGGCAATTTGATAGTTCCGGCTGTAGATGTCCGGCTTCTTTAGGCTTTCCAGAACCCAAGCTTTCTGCCTTGCCGGACAGTCTCTGTTGAAATTTCGCAATGCTATGGGCGCGAAATACCCTGGCACCGCCGAAGATGCCATGACTGCGCGTGCAACAGGGAAGTCGTCGATATTGGAACACAAAAAATCGAACTGCTGCTGGATGAACGAAAACGTCATGCCCGTATTGATGTCGCTAGCGTTGACGATAACGCTCGGACCCTGCCATGACTTCATGTCCGCAAATGATTTGTTTTGAAAGACGTTGTCTCCGAGCCACGTCGCCACGATGTCTGCTCGATTGAGGCCCGGTGCGGTCAGCGATGCCAGTGCAATCGGATTGACCAGTAATGACTTAAGTTCCCCCTGCACGTTACGCTTCAAGAATGCGGCCTCGAAGTCTGTGAAGATCTTTTCGCCAAATAGCCCGTAATAGGCCGCCGTATAACTTCCGCCTGACACCGACGTTATGACATCGACTTCATCGAGAAGTCGGCGCGACTGTCCTTTGATAGACAGTTTCGTGTCGCGCATGGTCTCAAGAATTCCATAAGCGAACGCAGCCGAGCGTGTTCCGCCGCCCGAGAACGCCAGAACGACAAAGACGTCGTCCGCACGATTGGACTGTCGATCGGCTGCAGACCTTGCATGCTCCAGCATCGAGACTGGGCCGGGCTCGTTCCATATGCGGCCCGCGCAGCCTTGTGTGAGTGTCGCCAGGAAGCAGATCAGCAGGCATATGCGTCTCTTCTGCACGTCAATATCCAAAGCCTTGATTGAGCTGGGACCGACGGCGGGACTCGTGCCGTGCTCTCCCGGAGACGATATTTCGAGGGCCGGCGAAATGCCGGCCCTCGACATACTCTTCAATTGTCCACGTCAGGGCCTGTTAGCGACCTATGCCATGTAGTGTGACAATCGAGCCTGTACGAGCGAGCTCGTCGAGAACCTTGTCACCCGACATGGCTTCGGCCGTCGATGCTCCGACCGAAATAAACAATGTTGCAGCCAGCATCGCGGAAGCAATAAGCGTTTTCATGAGTATCTCCTGTAACTATGCATTGTTAGAGGCCATCGCTGAAGATCGGTGACCATTCGCCCTCTTGGACGTCAGCTGGCCGTACTGATGAGATACTTCTCTGCACCGTAGCCCAGGGTTACCCGTGTGCCGTCGCGTCAGGTTTGACGTTGTCGTGACGGGCACGTGAATATGTGTGTGCTTTCCACGCACGCCTAATCGTATTATGGCGAGATGATGCAGGACCAGCCGTAACGTTTCGACGCGAATTTCGTATTGATCTTGTTAACCCCACCAAATGCGCCATTCGACATCATCCAGCATTCGAATACGAAGGCAGTCATGAGCAGCTCGACTAGCTCCGATGAAAAGATCGCCAGGGAAGCGCGCTGGCAGGTAATGATGCGCGCAGCTCAGGATGGGGATGATGTGGCCTATTCCCAGTTGCTCTCGGAGCTCTTACCCGCATTGCGACGCATGGTGCGCTACCGCTGGCGGAGCAACGATGGGGCTGAGGACATCGTCCAGGACATCCTCATGTCTCTGCACTCCGTCCGACACACCTACGACCCAAGCCGTCCGTTCATGCCCTGGGTCGTCACGATTTCCTCCCGGCGAATTGCGGATGCAGCGAGACGAGTTAGCTCCCGGTCAGCCCATGAAACGACCGTGGAATTCATGCCTGAAACCTTTGCCGGGGATGACACGAAGAATGATCAAGACACGAGTGATGATCAAGAGGCCATTCGCATGGCGCTTTCTGGGTTGCCCGAGGGGCAGCGTCAGGCGATCGAGCTTATGAAAATTCAGGGGCTGTCGCTTCAGGAGGCTTCAGCCCAGACAGGAAAGAGTGTCGCCTCTTTGAAAGTGACAGTTCACCGGGCAATAAAGGCCATGCGTCAGGCCCTGGAGCGAAAGACTTGAGCGAAATGCGAACAGAAGATCTTATTCGGACGCTGGCGAAGAACGCGATGCCAGTCAAACGGCTGCCCCACCCAGCTTGGCGAACCGTGATGTGGATGATGATTTCCCTATCATACGTCGCCGCGGTCCTATGGCTCGTCGGTGTCCGGCCCGACTTGTCCGAGAAACTATCTGATCAACGATACCTGATAGAAGTTGGCGCGGCTCTCCTGACGAGCATGATGGCAGCAGCGGCTGCATTCTGTGCCGGTTGCCCCGGTAGGCCGCTATGGGAGCGGTTTGCACCGTTTCCGTTTATGGCGGTTTGGCTAACAAGCCTCGGCGAAGGCTGCTGGCGTCAGTGGCTACAATCTGGGCCAGACGGCCTGCATCTGCAGGTCGACTTGACGTGCTTTCAGAGCATTACAGCTGTCGGCATCGTCCCCGCCATCGTGATTTTGGTTATGATCCGCAGGGGGGCCCCTATTGCACCAATGTCGACAACAGGACTGGCCGTTTTGGCAGCCACTGCACTAGGGGCCGCTGCACTGCGTATCTTCCATACCCAGGATATGAGCCTCATGTTGCTTGTATGGCAATTCGGGACAGTGGCACTGCTAGCCCTGCTTGGATTTTTAGCAGGCAATTTTGTGCTGCAATGGTCGCTACCATCGGTTCGTCCTGTCAACGGTCGTCCATCATCCATCCCTTAATCCTGAGCACGCCTAACAATACGGCTAGACCAGTTTCGCGCAGACGAAGGAGCATGGTCGCCGCTGGGCATGCAATTCGATCCCATGACATAGAGAACCCTTGAGCTTGAACAGCGAGTGATACTTCCGCCATGCACATTGAAATCGTGAAGGACTATTACGGCAAGATCCTTAGAGGGTCAGATGATCTGAAGACCAAGGCATGTTGCACGCCAGACAATATGCCAGATCGCATCAAGGACCTGCTCAGAAACATTCATGATGAGGTTCTTGCCAAGTATTACGGCTGCGGCCTCGTGGTTCCAGACTCACTGCACGGAAAGCGCATCCTAGATCTCGGATGCGGGTCGGGTCGCGATGTCTACGCCTTGGCTCAACTCGTTGGCGCAGCGGGAGAAGTTGTCGGCGTCGATATGACTCCCGAGCAATTGCAGACAGCCCGCGAGCATGCCGGCTGGCACATGGAGCGCTTCGGTTACGCAACTTCGAATGTTCGCTTTTTGCAGGGGTTTATCGAGGCGCTTCCGTCTCTGGGCCTGGAACCGGCAAGTTTTGACGTGATTATTTCCAACTGCGTCGTCAATCTTTCGATCGACAAGCCTGCCGTGCTGAAGGGTGTCTTCGACCTTCTAAAGCCGGGCGGCGAATTCTATTTCGCCGATGTCTATGCCGACCGCCGTCTGCCGGAAAACGTGCGCAACGATCCGGTCGTCTACGGTGAGTGCCTGGGTGGCGCTCTGTATTGGGGCGACTTCCTTGCCCTTGCCAAGCAGAGCGGCTTCATCGATCCGCGTCTCGTGACCAGCCGCCCGCTTGAGATTACCGACGCAGACGTCGAAGCCAAGATCGGTGCTACACGCTTTTACTCAGCGACTTATCGGCTGTTTAAGATCGCGGAGCTTGAAGTCGCCTGCGAAGACTATGGGCAGGCCGTTATCTATAAAGGCGGCATACCGGAAGCCCCGCACCGCTTTGTGCTCGACAGCCACCACACAATTGAAAAGGGACGCATTTTTGCCGTGTGCGGTAATACCTGGCACATTCTCAAACAGAGCCGGTTCGCACCGTACTTTGATTTCATCGGCGATTTCTCAACGCATTACGGCGTGTTTCCAGGATGCGGAACCAACATCCCGTTCGTCGAGAACAATCCAGGCGCGAGCGGCGTTGGCGCGTGCTGCTGAGGAACGGACTGTTGTCTAACGAAAAGCATTCTTCATGAAGTCACCAAGGAGCCTCGATTGAAAAATTCAGCCAATCTCGGCCGTGGATGTGCGGCGTTGGTGCTCGCTACACTTTCGTTGGCTGCCCACGCCGCTGACACTAAAATCGTGATCACCGGCTCAAGCACGGTCGCGCCACTTATTGCAGAAATTGGCAAACGGTTTGAGGAAAAGAACCCCGGAGTCCGGGTCGATGTGCAAACCGGGGGTTCGTCGCGCGGCATAAATGATGCGCGCTCCGGTCTAGCGAACATCGGCATGGCGTCGCGTGCCTTGAAGGACGGCGAAAAAGACCTCACAGGCTACGCCATCGCCCGCGACGGCATCGGCATGATCCTCAATAGCGCCAACACGGTCCAGGCACTCACCGACCAGCAGATCATCGACATCTATCTCGGCAGGATCACAGACTGGAGCGCGGTTGGTGGAAAAGCAGGTCCCATCACCGTGGTCAACAAGGCCGAAGGCCGCTCCACGCTTGAGCTGTTCCTGCACCACTTCAAACTCAAGGCCAGCGATATCAAGGCTCAGGTTATCATCGGTGACAATCAGCAGGGCATCAAGACGGTGGCCGGCAATCTCGGAGCAATTGGCTATGTTTCCGTCGGCACCGCAGAGTTCGAGGCTGGGCAAGGCACGCCCATTAAGCTCGTCGGCATGGATGGCATCGCAGCGTCCGTCGAAAATGTCCGAAACGGCAGCTTCCCATTGGCGCGACCGCTCAATCTGGTCACGAAGGGTGAGACTACGGGTCTTGTGACATCCTTTATTGATTTTGCGCAATCCGCGGCCGTCCATGATCTCATCAAGGAGCAGTTCTTTGTCCCCCTCGGCCCGTGACGCACGCCTTGTTTGGCTGCTCGCGGCTTCGGCCGCCATTGCCTCTGGGCTGTTGCTGCTGATCGTTCTGTTTCTCGCCAAGGAGGCTTGGCCGGTTCTGGTTCACGCCGGACCTTCTGCATTTGCATCCACCAACGGTTGGTATCCGACAGAAGGCTCATTCGGCCTCGTTCCGATGTTGGCCGCATCCGCGGCAATGTCGGCACTCGCGATCATCATAGCGGCGCCGCTAGGCGTCGCATCCGCACTGTTCTGCCGCTTCTACGCGCCGTCCGCGATTGCCCGAGTATACCGTTGGGCCATCATACTGTTGGCTGGCGTTCCTTCTGTGGTGCTGGGTCTATGGGGTCTGACCGTCATCGTTCCGTTGATCATTTGGTTTTCACCGCCCGGTACGAGCCTGCTGGCAGGCAGTCTCATCCTCGCTCTCATGATTATTCCAACCGTCGCGCTGACAACTGAAGCGGCAATGGCCGCCATCCCAAAGGCGTATTGGGAAGGCGCTGCGGCTCTGGGTCTGACTCGAGAGGCTACGATTCTTGGTGTCGTACTGCCATCAACGCGTCCGAGCATCGTTGCAGGAATTGTGCTCGCAACCGCACGCGCACTCGGCGAGACAATGGCCGTGTTGATGGTGAGCGGCAACGTCGTACAGGTGCCGCAGTCACTCTTCGATCCGGTTCGAACGCTCACCGCTAACATCGCCCTTGAGATGGCGTATGCAACGGGCGATCACCGCGCCTCCCTCTTCGTGTCTGGTTTAGTCCTAACACTACTTGTTCTGGCACTTGCCGCCGCCGCCCGGCGCACGGGAGGACAGGTGGTTCATGCTTGATGCAACTGACGCAATGATGGCTGGACGGCCGCGTATCCTCAGGGACGTGGTGATCCAGTGCATGGCTTGGCTTGCGGCCTCCCTCGTTGCTGCTGCGTTCGGCTGGCTGCTGTTTGATCTCGTCTGGCATGGCGCAAGTCGATTAGACTGGTCGTTTCTAACGACCGCACCCGAAAGCGCGGGCCGCAGGGGCGGCATCGCCCCCATTCTCATCTCAACACTACTCATTCTGATCGTTGCCATTCTGGCTGCCGCGCCACTCGGACTTGCAACAGCCGTCTTGCTGTCCGAATTCACGCGCCGTGACGGCGCGGCAGCACGTTGGATTGGATTAAGCCTCGATGTCCTGGCGGGCGTGCCATCGATTGTTTTTGGTCTGTTTGGCAACGCCTTCTTCAGTGTGTGGCTGGGGATGGGATTTTCTATCCTCGCGGGTGGACTGACACTTGCGTGTATGGTGCTCCCGATCCTGATCCGAACTGCAGAATCCGGACTGCGTATGGTCCCGAACGAATGGCGGCTTGGCGCTGCCGCGCTCGGCATGTCTCGCGCTACAGTGCTGAGCCAAGTACTTATTCCGGCGGCCGCACCAGCTCTGGTTGCGGGCTTGATGCTTGGCATGGGCCGCGCCATGGCCGAGACTGCGGCACTGGTTTTCACCAGTGGTTACGTCGATCGCATGCCTTCCTCGCTTTTTGATTCCGGCCGCGCCATCTCGGTTCACATCTACGATCTGACCATGAACGTCGCAGGCGGTGACAAGAACGCATATGCTTCCGCATTGGTGCTGATCGCACTTCTCATCATTATCAACAGTGTTGCCATGGCCTTGGCCGACAGAGCGCTGACGCGAAGGATCACACAGATATGATCAAAAGATCGGATCAAGCCCCTGGTGGTGAAAGGGACTCTACCGAAATACCGTTCACGGTCGGGCCCCTCGTCTCTGGTCCGCCGTGCTGCAAACCCGAAACACAAATCCGCATCCAGCGACTCTCGCTCGGCTACGCAGGCAAGCCAGCTCTTAAAGATGTCAGCCTCGACATATATCGCGGATGCATCACCGCTCTGATTGGACCATCTGGCTGCGGCAAGACTAGTCTGCTATCGAGCCTCAATCGCCTCACTGACATGATCCCGGGATGCAGCGTTGAAGGCCGCATTACCATTGATGGCCTGGATGTTCGCGACCCAAAACTCGACGTTCGCGCACTTCGCCGGCGCGTTGGCATGATATTCCAAAGGCCAAACCCTTTTCCACTCTCGATCCGCCGCAATCTGGAAATGCCGCTGCGCGAACATGGGGTATCAGTTCGCAGTGAGCGCGATGCGAGGATCGAAAAGGCGCTCGACGACGTTGGATTGTGGCACGAAATCAGTGACCGGCTCGATGCTCCAGCGCTAGCGCTTTCCGGCGGCCAGCAGCAGCGCCTTTGTATTGCTCGAGCCCTCGTTCTTGAGCCGTCCATCCTGCTGATGGATGAGCCGTGCAGCGCCCTCGATCCGCTATCGTCCGGCGTGGTTGAAGATCTGATCCAAAGTCTCCGCGGCCGCTACACCGTCGTCATCGTTACACACAATCTCGCTCAGGCGCGTCGCATCGCAAACTACGCGGCGTTCTTCTGGGTGCAGGAGCGTGCGGGCACACTCGTCGAGTTCGATCACTGCCGCAAATTGTTCGAAGCGCCAAAACATGAGCTGACAGCCGCCTATGTAAGTGGACTGCGCGGATGATTCTGAGAATCTTCAGCCAGCCTCGGCAGCTGATGGCGTGCTGACGGCGCGGGCAATTACACGCAAGATCGTGAACCCCGCCATGAACGATCCCCGGACCGTTCCAGAGATTTTCGAAACACCAATGCGCCGCCGATAGCTGACCGGCACCTCCGACACAACTAGTTTTTTTTGGGCCGCCTTGACCTGCATTTCAACTGTCCAGCCATAATTCCTGTCACGCATTGCAAGCGCGAGCAGCGCATCGTGAGTAATTGCTCTAAACGGACCAAGATCCGTGAAGCCAGTTCCAAAGAACCGCTGCATCAGCAAGCAAGCAAGAAAGTTTCCAAGCCTCTGGTGCGGAGACAACGCCCCTGGCAGCGCATTACCCATTACGCGGGAGCCGATCACGAGTTGAGCTGAACCCGACGCAATTGGATCAACGATCAAAGCCATTTCGCGCGGATCGTCGCTATAATCCCCGTCGAGAAACACAATGATATCGACTGGATTTAGTGCTCTTAATCCAGCTTGGCATGCGGCACCGTATCCACGGCTCCATTCCGTTACGACACGTGCTCCCGAATTGCGCGCTACATCGACTGTTCGATCGCTCGAGCCGTTATCCGCCACGACGATCTCATCAACCCAATCGGGAATATCCGCGATCACCTGGCAGATCGCCTGCTCCTCATTCAATGCGGGGATGACGACGCCAATGCGGGAACCTCGACGCATTTACTCTTCCTTGCAAGTTAGCCTGACTGTAGCACCAAGGGGCGAGGCCGCCGTGACGTGACAATCTCGAAGACAGCAACCAGCCACACAGGCAGCCAAATCACCCAAACGACAGTGCTTGTAAAAACCTCTGGCACGTCGAGCGCCGCGAAATAGAATGACGAGTAGTACAGAGGTATCGTCGCCGTAAGCACTAGAAAGGCACGGCTAGGAAGGAAGGCGAGAAAAGGCGCATACCACAGCGTGTACCAAGGATATTGCGCGGGCGAAAGCAGCACGAGGACCGCAATGATCGTACCAATACGTTGCAGAAGATCACCAAGCGAGCTCCACGGACGGCGCGCCAAGTGAACGGCAATACCGACCAGAACAGTGGCAATCAGCGCCCTGCAAACGACTGCAGCATCCACAACTGAAGCTCCAATGCTAAGCAGAACAGCGGCAACGCTTTCCTCAAGCATTGGGTATAGAGCACTATTGGTTTTCCAACTCTCGGCGTAGGCGGCCAGTCCAGACGTCTCGATAGGCGCAGACATCAGCATTGGAAAAAGCCAAAGCGCCGTCAATAGCCCAAAGACGACTGATAGAAACGCTAGATTGCGATACTCGAACAGAAGTGGGCGCCACAATACCGGTAGAAGTAAAATCGGCCAAAGCTTGACGGCGGTGGCAAATGCCAGTGCTATAGTTCCTAAGGCATGACGCTTATTCCAACCAAGATAAACGCTAAGAAGAACCAGCGGCAGTAGAACCGGCTCCATGTGCGCCGAATTAAAAGCCTCCTTCAAT
>FSSH01000187.1_pt1 | contig 77722 bp, 58 predicted proteins | sample 1166101 | NCBI WGS metagenome assembly FSSH01 (sample SAMEA32972668, study PRJEB13176) | freshwater metagenome | biome: Drinking water system; feature: Biomass in drinking water that filtered by 0.45 um membrane; material: drinking water | place: USA | collected 2012-12-20 | depth 0 m | reverse complement strand
GGCAAACCCAGTGCGGTTCAATTGGGCATTTGACCGTCCTTCGCCAGAGAATAGACCTTGTCCGCGCTGAACACATCTTGCTAGGAACCTTAAAGGCCCAATTATCGATGTTAAACACCTCGGACAATGAAACTGCGCTGCAGCGCATGATCGGAATGCTCGAATATGTCGAGCAACTGATCAAGCTCGACGAGAAGGTCGCGCAGCGGCTTGAGCAGCATGTTCTGCCGGACGGATCTCGCTTCGTCCTTCATCAGCACGAGCTTCATGGCCTGCCAGGCATTCATCTTGACGGAAGTGATGAAGATGGCCCGGTTTGGCTGCGCATGGAGCGTCTGGTCAGGGTCCGTGCACCGGAGATCGCTATCGAACTCGCGTCATGGCTCAATATCTCCCAGGATCTGGACAAGCCTTGCATCGTCAACGAAACCGTCAGCCTGAGGGCTGATCGGCAAACGCGCGACCAGATGCTGTCCGAGGGAAATCTCTTTGAAACAGAATTCCAGCCCTCCCTGAAGGACGAGCCTGATGCCGACGGAAAGCCCCGCTGGTTCGATCTCATCCTCCGTCTCGAAAACCGTCCAGAACGACGCGCAGCAATAGATGCTTACATTGCCGATCAGTGGCTGCCATGGAGCGCAAGTGAGCGGCCTCGCCGCCGATCCATCGCTGTCTACCAGCGCCTCTTCGAAATCGCGCAGCACCTGACCACCGGCAACGCTGACCAATCCGAACTTGTATGCGGAATCGGTTTGTCGCGATGGAAGAAGAACGGCGTTGATATCGACATTCCGGTCCTCGCGCGGGCGCTTGAGATCCAGATCCATGAAACAAGGCAAGCCGAGATAACCATTCGACCGCGCTCACTGGGAGCGCAGATCGAGCTTCGAGCATTCCAGGACATTGCAGCGGCACGCTTCAATCAGGCCGAAGACGCGGCGCGGCGTTCGCTGAAGACCATCGAAACGACCGAGCCAGAAGGTGTTTCACCATTCCGCTCCGAGACTTTCGAGCCAGTCCTTCGCCAATGCTCCAGCCAACTTGATCCCGAGGGCAGCTATCTGCCGGACGGGGCCAGTCTGGCCGCCGACAAGCCCGTGCCTGCATCAATCGGCAACGCTCTGGAAGTCAGCAATCGATTTGTGCTTTTTGCGCGCCGGCGCACCAGCCATGTGGTGGTGGCCGACATCGAAAAACTGAAGGCGTCGATCAAGCCTGACGGCAACGGCGATACGCCAGAGCTGGAAGGGGCGGCGCGCACGCTCGTGCTTGGGCCGCAAGACGGCGTAGGCTCGGGGTTCGTGCCGCTCGGTTCGATCGGCTCGTCCCAGGATATCTTGCTGCCTGACGAACCGGATTCGGATCACGACCACGGCGATCTGTTCTTTCCCAAGCCATTCAATGATGATCAGGTCCAGATCGTGCGCCGCCTCGAAAAGTCGGATGGCATCGTCGTGCAGGGGCCGCCAGGAACCGGCAAGACCCATACGATCGCGAACATCATCAGCCACATGCTCGCCACAGGCAAACGGGTGCTTGTCATCTCCCATGGCGAAATGGCGCTTTCAGTTATCCGAGACCAGTTGCCCGAACAGCTGCGTGATCTCGCGATCAGCATCACGACGTCGGAACGGGACGGCGAGCGGCAGGTCGAGCGCGCCGTCGATGTCATGCTGCGGATCGTCAACGAGTACAGCGCCGATGGAAGCAAGCCGATCCGGCGGATCAAGGCGGTCGAAGCGTCGATCGTCGCTGATCGAAAACGCCTTGCAGAAATCGATGCCGATCTTGCCGAGATTGCAGGGAAGCACCTGACCAAGGTTGACGGCGACGGACTTGCCTATGAGCGCGCTCTGCGGCTGATGGATGCGCGCGATGCGCATCAGTGGTTCGACGATAGACCCGGATCACGCCTTGAAGCCCTGGATGTCGATGTCGGCCGGATCGACGAAGCTATGGCATCGGCGGCGCGCCTTCGCGATGACTTGCGATATATGGGCGTTGAACTCGCAGCGCCCGCGGGACTGCCGCAGGTGGCAATGCTCGACATCTGGCGCGCCGACTTGCTCCAAGCCAAGGCGATCGGATCCTCGCTTGCCTATGCGAATGAAATCCGGAGAATTCTCTCGACCCGTCAGACTGAAGGTACCGAAGAACTTCTCGGCGAAATCCGCGCCCTGACCGAGGCCTGGCGTCAGGTTAAACATACCCCATGGTCAGCATCGCTGTTCGAACAGGCGCGCGGCAAGTCTCCGATTTTCTCGGCGTTGAAGGATGAGTTCTCAAAGCTGTCCAGCACCGCTGCGGAGCTCCATGCGCGCGTTCAGCCATTCATTGAACGGCGGGTGGATCTTCCCGCTGCCATGCCGCCGAGAGAAGACGTCGCGACGATCCTCGGATCGCTGGCCACCGGGAAAGATCCTTTCGGTATGTTCGCCTTCAAACTCAAGGCGCACAAACCTGCGATCAGTGCGATCCGGATCAATGGCGAAAGGCCTCAATCCGCAGACGACTGGCGGCACGTATCCGGCTTTCTGGCCCTTCGCAGCGACATGGACGCGTTGGCCAACCGGTGGAGTCAGGCGTTCAGCAGTGCCGGCGTCGCATCGGCTCCCACGCCGGCGATCGGCCCGACACTCGGTGCTCTTTCAGCCGTGGTTCGCGACGCTTTAGCGCTACCTGATCGGCTGGGCGAACTCCAAAAGAAGCTGGCGCGGGCGACAGAAAGCTACGATCAGGCGGGCATCATCTGTTCGTCTGCCGAGCATCTCTCAGGGTTTGCCGACGCGCTCGCGGCCAAGCTGTCCCAATCCCGACTCACGGCAGTGCGCGCCCGCATCGATGAAGCCTTGGCGAAGATTCCTCGCGGCGATCTCGATGTGCATCAGACATTGCGCCACGTGTTGCAGCGTCTCGACGATCCCGAGGCTGATCCCGAAACCTTATTCCAGTCGTGGACGGCAGCACTTGCCAAAATCGAGCATGTTCGGGCCAGCCAAACCGAATTCGAACAGATTGGCTCGGCGTCGGAGCGGTTGATCGACCTTGAAGCCGACAAGCTCGCAGCTCGTATGCGGGAAGGCGGCATGGGGCCAGATTCTCCAGATTGGAAAGCCGCCTGGAACTGGTGGGTGGACTACGGTTATCTTTCAAAGATCGGCGAGCAGGAGCGCCTGCGCGCGCTCCACAAGGAACGGACTGATACCGAAGCTCGCCTTCGCCAGGCGTTTGGTGATCTGGTGCGCGAGCGTGCTTTCTACGAACTGGCGAATTCGATGCCTGGAATGGCGAAATCCGCTTTGAAAGCCTTTGCCGACATTGTGCGAAGGCTTGGTAAGGGAACGGGAAAGCGTTCCGCGATGCACCGGCGGGACCTCCGCCAGACCATGGACAATTGCTATTCCGCAGTGCCGTGCTGGATCATGCCGGCGTGGCGCGTATCCGAGCAACTCCCCGCAGCTATCGGATCGTTCGATCTCGTCATCCTGGACGAAGCCTCGCAGTCCGACGCGAGGGAAATCCCTGCCTTGCTCCGTGGCAAGAAGATCCTGGTGGTCGGCGACGATCGGCAGGTCAGTCCGGGCGCTTCCTTCATCAAGATCGACGATATCGAGCGCCTGCAGATGAACTATCTGCAAACGCTGCCCTTCCCGACGCAGCTCCTGCCAGGATCTTCGATCTACGATCTCGCACGTGTCATGTTCCCCGACAAATTCGTCATGCTGAAGGAGCATTTCCGGTGCGTTGAACCGATCATCCGGTTTTCGATGCAGTTCTACAACGAGCCTTTGATTCCGCTGCGCATTCCGACCGCTGCAGAGCGCCTTGATCCTCCCCTGATAGATATCCTCGTCAAGGACGGACGGCGCCGCGGCAAGCAGAAGATCAATGACCGCGAAGCCGAAGTGATCATCGACGAAATCGAAGCTTTGATCGGCGACCCTGTGCTCAGCCATGTGCACACCCCGCAGAACAAGAGGCCGCGGTCGATTGGCGTGATCTCTCTCATTGGCGGCGATCAAGCCAGATTCATCCAGCAGAAGCTCATCGAGCGCATCGGGGAGCCGAAGTTCGTCGAACATAAGATCGTCTGCGGGGACAGCGCCAGCCTTCAGGGCAACGAACGCGACGTCGTCTTCCTCTCGATGATTGCCGATGGCGAAGGCCGAGTCACGAGCGCCACGGCGCAGCAGTTCGAACAACGCTTCAATGTCGCGCTGTCGCGCGCTCGGGATCGGATGGTGTTAGTCCGATCCGTCGAGGAAAGCCGGCTCAACCCGGTTGATTTGAAAGCAAAGATCATTCGCCACTTCCGCGATCCGATGCCAGCTGTTCGCGCTTCGGCGGATGAACTCATCGAGCAATGCCAGTCCGGCTTCGAGCGTTCCGTATTCACTTTCCTTCGGGACAACGGGTTCAACGTCCGGCCGCAGGTAGGATCCCAGGGCTATCTCATCGACATGGTCGTCGAAGGCGAAGGCGGGCGCCGCCTGGCCATCGAGTGCGACGGGGACCTCTATCATGGACCGGATCGTTGGGCCGACGACATGCGCCGGCAGCGCATCCTCGAACGGGTCGGCTGGCGGTTCTGGCGCGTTTTCGCGTCAACCTATGCCCTTGATCCGGAAGGCGTGAAGGCAGACCTGCTGCGCACCCTTGAGGCGCATGGCATAAAGACCATACGTGACCTGCCGACTGCAAACGTCTGGACCGAACACAGGATAGTCGAGCTCGTTGCGGACATTTCCGAACATGAAGACCCCTCGCTCTTACCAGGCATGCAGGATCTCCCGGTCGATATTCCGGTTGATGTCAGCCCGTCCGAGCCCACGCTGGTCGTTGGCGATCAGGTTGTGCTTCGTTATCTGGACAAGCCGAATGCTCGGCCCGTCTTCTATCTCATCACGAAGGACGCCAGCGACCAAAGCCGCGGCTTGCTGAGCCTGCACTCGCCCCTCGGCAAGCTGCTGTCCGAATACGATGAAGGCGAGGAATTCATCTTCAAGGCCGGGGATGAGGAGCAGCGCATCCTCTTCATGGCCAAGCAAGGTTCTTCGTCCATGAGGCTGGCCGCCGAGTAGCCCGTCGAATGTTCGCTTTCAGAAGGATCCCATCACCCGAAAGACCCCGTTCGTGCATCAAGGCCTGACCCAGAATCCATTCTATGTTTTGGGGCTCTCGCTAACGGCCTCGCAGCAGGACGTTGTCGATGCCTATGATGATGGCGTTTCCGATGATCCGGGCCGCGAGAATTCCTTGGCGGAAGCGCGCCAGGCGCTATTGACGCCGCGGACCCGGCTTGGCGCGGAGCTCGGGTTCTTGCCGGATACGCCGGAAGGTGAGGCACGCCGCCTTGTCAGCATGCTCAAGACCGCTGGCAGCGACACGGACGCGATCCTGGCTTCGGCGCTGCGCCTGTCTCCCTTGTCCCGCGGCAACCTGCTGAGCACTTTGGCTTCGCGGCGAAAGCCAGATGCCGATCTGGTTGTCCACCTCAACGGCGCGCAGGCCGAGGCGGATGCCGACGCGGTTGCGCGGTCCATCAATCGCGCCAGGAAGGAAGCCGGAATCGTTGCGTCGGATGAGAACGCTGTCCGTGACGGCCTTCCTTCGATCTTCGAAAACCAGAATGTCAACATCTTCGGGGTCTTCGAAGATCCGAACGAACTCGCGGATGTCGTCAACGAAGCGACGAAAAGGATCCTGGCGCTCGGAGACGAAGACAGGACCGATAGGCTGGATGCTCTTCTCCAAGCATACTGGCGCGCCGTCAGCCGCGAGACCTCAGACATCCAGCGCTTCCTGCAGCAATGCGGCGAGGACATCATGTCCGAACCGTCCGATCAAGGTGCGGTTGAAAGCTACATCGCCAGCCTGCAGCGTTGGGACCGCTTCGGCCAGCCCTTGCAAGTTTTCGAGCAGGCAAAAGGACGGGAGGAGCGAGAGGCTCAGGCCATCCAGCGAATGGTCAGGCTTCTGTGCCTCGATCTTGCCAACGTAAAGTCCCGCTCGGATGTTGCGTTCCGAATCAGCGAAGCGGCTTCTGCCGTTTTCGCCGAGCTTGATCGCGCCTCGAAGCAACTGTCCGATGACCTCGAACAGCTGAGAGACAACATCGCGCTGGAGAAATGCGCGGCGCTCGAAAAACTCGCCAAAAGTGCGAAAGGCAATCTCTTGGCCTTTGCGGCGGAGGTGGGGAGTTCACCTGACCCGGTGCCGGATGGAAGCGCTCCAAGTCTTCTCGTCAAAGAGCTGATCGCCACACTGAGCAAACTCGACAAACCGCTAGATTACCCGTGGGTGGTCGTCCGCGGTGTTTCCGTGGACATGTTCACGGAAACGAAGAACACTGAAGCCACGCGGGTCTTCACCCAGCGGCTACTCAGATTGACAAAGTCCCACGAGGCTTCAGTGGATGTCGTTGTCAAGCTCACTGATGATCTTCGAGATCTCGAACGCATCGAAAAGGAAACCGGTCTCAGCACTGCGATACAGCGCAAGGATTGGGCGACCGCCAACGCGCTGGTTGATGATCTGCTCAAGCTCGCTGGAACCGACGAGGAACGCAAAACCCTTCGTGATGTAAAGTCGAAGCTTGCTGCAAAACGCGAACAGGGCGGCAGCTGGAAGGTTCTAGGCTGGATCGCCGCGGCGGTTGTTGCGATCGGCTTCATTGGTAACCTTGGACAAAAGACACCCTCGACGCCCATCTACACACCAACGCCGACATGGGATCAGCCGCGGCCATTGCCGCCAATCAACAACCCGACACTGCCTCCAAGACAGCCGGAGCCCTCTCTGCCACCGCGTCCAGACTACGCCGAGCTCAAGCCTGACAAGATCACGCCCGCCATGGGCGTCGATGGCCCTCGCCACAGCTTGCCAGAAATCCGCTACTGCGTTTTCGAAAGCAGCAGGCTTGAGAAAATCAGGGGCCTGGCGATCGGCGATGCACTCGTGGATCGCTTCAACGCGGCCATCCAGGACCTCAACGATCGCTGTTCCCGCTACACCTACCGCCGGGGTGAGCTTCAATCCGTCGAGATGGAAGCCGTTGCCCGAGACAGCGTGTTGGCGCAGGACGCCCAAACACGTGTTCGCGAGTGGCGAGCAGCAATCGCCACGCCTCAGCAGCCCGCTCCGGCTACCCTGCCAGGATATGTCGAAAACCGACCTGCAGTGCCTGCCGGAAACGCCGCGCCGTACAGTCGCGAGAACGTCCGCTATTGCCTTTATCAGGAAGCGCGCATCAGCGCAGCCCAGCGACTGATCTCCGACTCGGCGGTCATGGAAGCCTATGGCCGCGCACTCGCGGACTGGCGTTCCATCTGTCAACGCTACCCGCATCGGCAAGAGGACATGAGCGCTGTCCGGGTCGAGCTCATTGTCCGGAGCGATGTTCTGCGTCAGGAGGGAGAAGCGCTGTTCGGCGCATGGCGCGCAAGCGCACCGCCATCACCCCCGCCAGTGCCAGAACGGCAGATCACGGCAGATCTGCTGGTGCCGGATGAAGCCCGCCGCGTGCAGGTCCGGCTGGCGGAGCTTGGATACTTCAAGGGGCCGGCCAATGGCACCTGGGGACCAGCGTCACGCTCTGCCATGCGCAACTTCAACAGCATGAACGGGTTTGGCGATACCGATATCGCCGACACGACGACGGTCAGCCGCCTGTTTGCCGCCTCAGCTATAAGGCCAGTCAGCGCTGGTTCCGCGTTGCCGAGGACGTACATTGAGGCAACATACCCGCCACCATCGGGTGCTACCCTCAATCCGCTGAACAAGAACGATGCAGCGCGGATCCATACCAGATTGCGCGAATTCGGATTCTTCCAGGGCAAGAACGACACGCTCTGGAGCGGCGCTTCGCGCGTGGCGCTCCGGGAGTTCAAGGCGAAGAATGGTCTTCCGGCCGACGAGGTCTGGGATGCCGGCACCGAAACAGCGCTCCTGAATGCTATGATCGATCCCAGGATCGTTGCGGAGAAAGAGTTCGAAACGAATATCATCGGCCGCTGGTCTACGGAGCCCAACTCCTGCAGCCGGGCACGCGTCGGCGATGCTTTGCCGATCACGATTTCGAAGGAGCGCGCAGCGGTTTCCGGGCAAGGTTGCGAATTTCTGGAGCGGCAGGGATCAGGCATGACTTGGACGGTGCGCGCCTCATGCCGCGTCGATACCGACACCTGGATTGCCAATATCCGCCTGACTCGCAACGGGGACAGTCTCATCTGGTCAAGCGAGCGCGGGACGACCGTCTATCGACGCTGCACAAATTGAGGAGCTGCCATGAAAAAGGCGTTAGCGGAGCTGGCGAGTGAGTATTGGAAGCTATTGCGCGCGTTTGACAGGGCCATCGCGCTCGCCCCGGAGGATGCAAAACTGCGCCTCACCGCTCAAGGACGCTATGCAGCCGGCAAACTCGACACAATCCTGCAGGCTGAAAAACTCCGGGTCATCTCTTTTGAAGGGCAGCGGTTTGAGGTCAATCTACCCGCCATAGCTGTCAACGGCGACGAAGTGCAAAACCCCGATCACGCAATCGTCGAAAGAACCCTGGAGCCGGCAGTTGTTTCGGACGATGGTGTTATACTCACAGGCAAAGTCTATCTCTCTTCAGCCAGATGAACCAAACGGATGACGCATGTTTCTCGGTCTTGATCTCGGCACATCGAACTCAGCTGTCGTCGGACACGACGGCTCGAACCTCCGGCTGTTCAAGACAGCTGAAGGGCTCGACGTGCTTCCCAGCGCCATCATGATGGATCGTCGTGGGGCCAAACTGGTGGGCAAACGGGCCTATGACCAGGCGGCTTTCTCGCCGGAGAATGTCGCGCAAGGATTCAAGCGCCTCATGGGCACTTCCAGCTCCGTCACATTCGCCAGCACCGGCCAGGCCATCTCGCCGGAAGACGCGTCTGCAGAGATTCTCCGAACTCTTGTCGCACAGGCGAAAATGGCCGCAGGCAACTTCGATGTCATCGGCGCAGTCGTCACGGTGCCAGCGGCGTTCAATCAGATGCAGTCCGAGGCGACCATGCGCGCCGCTCAAGATGCCGGCCTCATGAAAGTCGCCTTGCTTCAGGAGCCAATCGCCGCGGCTCTGGCATCGATTGCGAACAGCGCGGCCAAAAACTCCCTGTTTCTTGTTTATGACCTTGGGGGCGGCACGTTCGACGCAGCCCTCGTCCAAAGCATATCGGGCTCGGCAACGGTCGTCGGCCACTCCGGCATCAACATGCTCGGAGGCCGCGACTTCGATCGAGCCTTGGTCAATGCGATCGTCCGGCCCTGGCTTTTTGAGAACTTCAACCTGACCGACGAGTTTCAGAAGGATCCCGCCTACCAACGGCTTCTGAGAGTGGCCCAATATCGTGCTGAACTTGCGAAAATCGCGCTCTCGACGCAAACCAGCGACCGCATTTTCGCCGATGAAAGCCAGATCTCCTCAAAGGATCGGGACGGCAAGGAGATCTATCTGGATATTGAGATATCGCGCTCCGACCTGGAGCGCCTTATAGGCGACGATATCGGTCGTTCGGTTGCGCACTGCAGCAAGTTGATCACGGACAGCGGCTACAGGCCTGACGATATTGATCGCGTCGTCATGATCGGCGGACCTAGCCGCATGCCCATCGTTCGCAACAGCGTCGAACAGAAGCTTGGCATCCGCGTGGACCTTCAAACGGACCCCATGACTGCTGTCGCTATGGGTGCCGCGATCTATGCGGAAGGCCGGGATTGGACCGCTGTCACAGCGACGTCAAAGAAGACGCGAGGGTCTGTCGCCTCGAAAGGAAAGGTTGAGCTTCGTGTTGACTACCCGGCGCGTTCAGCCGAAGCGCGCGTGCGCATCCGGGTAAAGCCAGTGGATGTTGCTGCAGCAGCTGCGTATCGCATCCAAGCGGATACGGACGCAGGTTGGTCTTCGGGCCAGATCGAAATCACCGCTCAGACCGATATTCGGGATGTTCCGCTGGAGAAATCCGGCTCAACGAGAGTTCGACTGACGGTTTTCGATGCTGGTGGCGTCCCTGACCTCCAAGCTTCGCAGGAAGTTCTCATTCAACGCGCCGAGGCATCATCCGATGGAATGCCGCTGATGCACGGCATCGCGGTCAAGATCATTGATGGTCCCCCAGGCGCTGAACGGAATATCCTCGATCTTCTGGTGGCCAAGGGGACAGCGCTGCCAAAAGCTGGCGTCAAGCGCTTCCGGGCCGCAAAGGATCTCCGGTCGGGACAGGACGACTCGATCGACATTGCTCTCTTCGAGCAGGCCGAAGGAGTAAGCGAGCCCGACCTCTCGCTTCCGATCGGCGTTTTTCGTCTGACGTCCGATCTTCTGGAGCGCGGCGACGTCATCCGTCGTGGTGACGAAATGTTTGTCAACTGGACAATCGACGCCAATGGCCTTCTGGCGTGTCGGATCGAAGTGCCATCCGTCAGCGCCTCGTTCGATACGCAGAATATGTACGTGTCGGCCGTAGGCCACAGAAACTTCGACGGCGACGACGGCATCAGGATCGCGAATGACGGGATCTCCGCCGCTCGCGCCGACCTCGAAGCGCTGGAGAATGCGCTCGGCACAGCCGTCGTGAAGGAAGCCGGTGCAATTCGCGAAAGACTGGACCGTTGCGTCGAAACACTGCGCCTGTCGCACGAATCCGATACAAGCCGGTCAATCTCGGAAGAGACCCGGCTCATTCGACAGGAAATCGCCCGTATTCGAAGCCGGCCGGAGCACGAGGCGCGAGTGACGCGCCATGAACTTGAAGATCATGTCGAGTTTTTCGCCAATGCCCTTGCGCCGCACATGGATCCCAAGACGGGCACGCAAGTTCACCGGTTGGCAGGTCTGGCGCGCGACGCGCTTGACAAGAATACGCAGCATGCGGTCGGAGACGCAAGGAAGACGGCAGATGAGATCGCGCAGATCATTCGCATTGAGCTATTCAAGTCGATCGGCTTTTGGATCAGCGTTTTCGACGATGAAGCGATGGAACGCCATCGGGCGATTGACAAACTCCTGCACGACGAACTCGTTAAGCAGGGAGTGAAAGCGGTGGAAGCGGGCAACGTTGATGGCATCCGCAAGGCGGTCTGGCAAATGCGCGAGAACATGATGCAGACGGGCAAAGTATCTAAGATCAGTGCCTTGGCCGGCTTGATGCGCGGATAACCTATCCGCATGCTGCCTTCGAACCAAGCCCGTGAATTGCCTGCTGGTTTCCCGTTGACGTTCGACATCCCCAAAAGAGCGCTTGATTGGCAGAACGCTTGATCGGCATCTTGCGAGGGTGTAATTTATGGATTACAGTCAGCCGTGATCACAATCAGGCAGACAGAGACCTTCCGCAAGTGGGAGCGCAAGCTCAAGGACCAGAGGGCCAAGGCTTTGATCGCTGCCCGTATCCTGCGTGTGGCGAACGGGCTGCTCGGCGACGTTTCATCCGTTGGTGAGGGTGTCAGCGAGCTGCGCATTCATTACGGCCCAGGCTATCGGGTCTATTTCCGACGGCGGGGCGAGGAGATTGTCATCCTGCTCTGCGGCGGCGACAAGAGCACGCAAGAGCAGGACATCAAACAGGCGAGACGCCTCGCCATCGAACAGGAGAAAGAGCCATGACAGACAAGCTCACCACCTTCGATCCCGCTGACCTGCTCAAGAGCGACGAAGCCATTGAGGTTTTCCTTGCCGACGCTCTGGAGACGGGCGATGCCGGCCATATCGCAAGCGCGCTCGGTGTCGTGGCACGTGCGAAGGGCATGACGAAGATTGCGCGCGAGACAGGTCTTGCCCGCGAGCAGCTTTACAAGTCGCTCAGCACGACCGGCAATCCGACACTGGAGACGACGCTTGCCGTGATGAAGGCGATCGGCTTCGAGTTGACGGGCAAGAGGCAAGCAGCGTGACGGAACGCGGACTGGCTGCCTGCGCGGGCGTCATGCTCATAACTATGAATTAAATCAATACTTTAGTTCCATAATGAAAATTATGCGACTCGGAGCCTCGCGGCCCAGATAGAAATGTCACCCTGCTCCGGTTGCGACGAGGAGCGTCTGACGCAAGCCGGTGATTGCGATGAACCGACAAAAGATCGATGTGAAGTCTGAAGCCTACGGTCTGACGCATGTTGTTCGCTGAGCCTTTGATCAGCAACTCAGCTTGTCCAAGCTCTTGATCGCTGCGACGATACGGGATGTGCAATCTCTACTCTCTGACCAAGGGCCAGCAGGCCATTATCGCCCTTGCTCGCGCCATGCGCGACATCAGCGGCAACCTGCCGCCGATGCCGGGCATCTTTCCAGATTATGCCGCACCGATCGTGCGGACAGCGGCGGACGGGGTGCGCGAGCTGGCCATGTCGCGCTGGGGTATGCCGTCACCTGCCTTCGCGCTCGCTGGCAAAAAGACCGATTCCGGCGTGACCAATATCCGCAATACGGCAAGCCCCCATTGGCGACGATGGTTGTCGCCGGCGAACCGATGCCTGGTGCCGTTCACGTCATTCAGTGAGAACACGAAAGATGCCAGCGGCAAGTCGGTGCCGGTGTGGTTCGCCCTTCACGAGGACCGACCGCTCGCCTTCTTCGCCGGCATCTGGACGGCGAACTGGCGTAGCGTGCGAAAAGTCAAGGAGGGCGAAGTCGGGGCCGATCTGTTCGGGTTCCTGACGACCGAGCCGAACGCCGAAGTGGGCGCTGTGCACCCCAAGGCGATGCCAGTGATCCTGACGGAGCCTGACGAATGCGAGGCCTGGATGACCGCGCCATGGACCGAGGCCAAGATGTTACAAAGGCCTCTACCAGATGATGCCTTGCAGATCGTGGCGCGTGGCGATCGCCGGGATCCATCATCGGAGCTTTAGGCAGCTCGAATCACCGGGATTTCTTCGATCCTTGTCGTGTACCGCGGGCTGCGCATCTCGAACTTCGTTGCCCAAGCCCGTTTGTCCGGAATGCCAGCAGCAGCGGACACGACAGCCCCCCTGCCCCATCGGCCGTTGCAAGCGTCAAGCGCAGCCATGAGTTTGCCTTGCCGCTCGATGTCGAAGCCGCCGATCAGGGTGCGAGGCGCACGGTCGAGCAGCACCAGGTCGGTCGTGATCAGTCCAGCCTTTGCGTAGCGGGGACCCGTCTGCCAGATCCTCCTGGCGCCCGACTGCGCGGCCCTGATCAGGGTCAGCGTACAATTCGTTGCTTCGGGCAACGTCACCGTGGTCGACACAGACCGGCACTGTCCCTCGTCGTGGGGACTGGTGTGGTAGAAGACTGTCACATGGTCGGCACCCAGGTTCCCACACCGAAGCTTCTCCCCAAGCCGCGTCGCATGGGCGGCGACCGCCTCGAGTAGTATGGCAAGGTCCGTCACGCGGTTGGCAAACGATCTTGTCACAGCACATCCCTTGCGGGTCGGTGCAATCTCCTCAAGCTCCATGCATGCATGACCGTTGAGTTCATGGATCAGCCGTTCGCCGACGACGGTCATGGCAGCGCGCACGCTGCGTGGATCGAGCCGCGCGACGTCAGCAACGGTCTTCGCGCCAAGTGCCATCAGCTTGCGCTGTCCGGCGGCTCCGACGCCCCAGAGTTCGGCGAGTTCGATCCGTTCCATCCACGACCGCCGGGTAGACGCGTTTGTCAGGTCGCACATGCCCGCCAGTTCTGGGTTCTTCTTGGCAATGTGGTTCGCCAGCTTGGCCAGCGTCTTGGTTGGTCCGATGCCGACACAGGTCGGGATGCCGGTCCATTGCTGGACGGTCGCGCGCATGTCGCGAGCGAGTTCGCCGCGTGTCTTTGGATCGACATCCGACAGGTCCAGAAAGCTCTCGTCGATCGAGTAGATTTCAACCCGTGGCGCGAACTGCCGGTAAACCGCGTTCACCCGAGCGGACATCGAGCCATAGAGCGCGTAGTTGCTGGAGAACACCCGCACCCGCTCGCGTTTGCACAGGTCCCTGATCTGGAACATCGGCGCGCCCATCCTGATGCCAAGCGCTTTTGCCTCCGATGTCCTGGCGACTGCGCAGCCATCGTTGTTCGACAGCACGATGACGGGCCGGCGAGCCAAGGACACATCGAAGACGCGTTCGACCGAACAGTAGAATGAATTGCCGTCGGACAAGGCATAACAGAGCGGAAACCGGGCGGTTGACATAGCGCTTCAGCTGCGCCCGCTGCGACGGGCCAGGCTGATGGACGATGACAGGACACCCCAGATCTCGATGCTGGCATCGTCCTCGACCTGAAATGCCGGATACCGGGGATTGGCGAAGGCCAGCTTCACCTGCCCTCCATCACGGGACCACACCTTGAAGGAGCGCTCACCATCAATGTCGACCACGACAACGTCGCCTGAACGCGGAATGAGCGACCGATCGACCACTGCGAGATCACCATCAAACAGGCGCGCGCCGATCATCGAATCTCCCGATACGCGCACCAAAAATGTCGCGGGACGGTTGCGCACGAGCAATGTCTGCAGGTCGATCTCGTTCTCCACGTGATCATCGGCCGGCGACGGAAACCCGGCAGACACCGCGCGCAGCATGAGCGGAATGAAGAAAGGTGATGGTGCCAAGATTGCGATGTCCATGGACAGCCCCGAAGTTGCAGTGATCCGAACAGATCATGAACATCGTGCACGTGAAACCGTCAAGGATAAATTTCCTTGGTCACCGCCCCTACGCTCGCAATCGAGTTGGGTTGCAGACGCTCGCCAGCGGCAGATCCGCTTCGTGCGGTCGCCTTCGATGACACGTGTTGGCTGGCCGTAACGCGGCGAGACTCCCTTCCCGATCGCTCTTCCGGTGATTTCCGCAATTCTGATTGCGACACGCGTGTAGAGCGTTGCCGTTTCATGATCGCCTCGATCTCGCGCCAGACGCATCAGGTCACGGGCCGTTTGATAGGCCGCTTCATCATTTGTCGCGGACCGAAGCAGCGATACCGCTTCAGTATCGACAATAGTTTCCCGCACGCGCCGCGTGCGAAGGAATGGGACGATCTCAAAGAGTTCGCGGAAATGGGTCACGCACGACATATAAGGCACAATCCGGTTCATTTCCGCCGCGGGGCCGCGAGCGGACTGGCAGCTGTCAGGTGGCGCGAAGCAAATAGCTGCCGTTCATGGCGATATCACCGCGCTGGCGGTCGTCGCCAACTATGCGACCGTTCACTAGATCAAAACCGAAGTGCATAAGCTGCCTTCCGTTCATTTCCTAAGGCCAAGCTGCGAATGGCGGACTCAGTCGATTATCTAAATCTCAGTCGTTGAGGGTGACCGGGGGCAATCCACAGCGGCAAATGCATCCCGATCTTTCCCGTGCTAACAAAGTGCTTGGGAATTGAGGGGGGTGACTAAACAACGTGATTCGCTTTCGTCGCCTAACGCCTGTTCCTCTCAATTCCTGGTTGGTCGATCAAGGCATACCCCAGACGCACCAACGCTACCGGCTCCGCGTTTGGCGAGAGGTTCACGGCGCCCTTGGCCCACTGCGCGATGAACTGATCGCTTATGTTCAGGAAGCGTTGGACGATGCCCGGCGTCGGATTCGATCAGGATTTCAGGACGATCTGTCGCCTTTCAACGATCCTGTGCATGATCCTGCAGCACATTATCCCGCGATGCTCAATCGCATATCGCTTCAAGGGTATCTTGGCGAAACGCTAGGCGTGCTCGCGGTGGAGCATTTCGGAGCGATCGGCCATGCGGATTGGATGGTTCCAGCGCTGCTGTTCCGTTTTCACGATCAGGAATTTCAGCATCTCGACCTGATCAACGAACGCATTCTAGCGGGTGAGGTGCACGAACCCGATGCTGAAAAAGAGAAGCGGCCAGGTCGGACAGGCGACGATGGACTGGCGTTCCGTGTAAACGCAAATGGCGTGATTACCGATATTCTGACGCTCGAAGCCAAATGCCTCACGGTCAGCAATACCGGCATCATGAAAGATGCCCACGAGAAACTTATGGTCGGTGGGAGCCGACCCAGCGGCGTGCGCGAACTGATCAATCTCCTTACGGAATATGACACGCCCGAAGCTCAAGCCTGGCAACAGTCTCTGCTTCAGTTCTATAGGGACGGCTTCCGCACAGCAGCTCGCCACGATGGGCTCGCTTATGCTATCGGTCATTCGCCCAAGCAACCCGCTGAGCGGATTGCTTGGCTTCCTCCCGAAGCGCCTCACCCCGCCTATACTATACAGCGCAACCTCGAAGCGATGGAGTTTCAGTTCGAGAACTTGGATGCTGTAGTCGACATATTGTACCGGGGCGCTTGAGATGGCCAACGCAGCTACCATCGCCATCGCCCGCGAAATTCGGGAGAATCTGGCCGGCCAAGCCCTGACGGCGCGCCAAGCGAAACTCTACAGCCAACGGTTGCGGCGCGACATGGGCCGTGATGGGTTGGCGAGTTTCGGACCAGGGGACATCGCCGATTATCTTGAAGAAGCGATGTTGCTGCTGGAAAGTGGCTGGTTGGAGCGAAGTGCGGACATTACCTCGCCGTGGCGCATCTCATTCAAGCGCGCGGCAGAGATCATCGAATGGCTTTCGCAATCTCAGCTAAAGCCGCCGGGCGCACCGCTACATCTGTTGGCTGCCGCCGCCTATCAGTTGGCCGACTATCCAGCGATGGCGCTGGGACATTTACGACGTTTACCGGAGGGGGAACCGCTTTCCGAGCTTCTCCGCCAGTTCGTCCGGGCGGACTTCCCGGCTGCTTTCCAAGCGGCGCAGACGTTCTGGAGCAATTATCGCGGACTGCGGACCGATGGTCGCATCGATCCCAATGATCTCGAAGTGGCGTCCGTCCAGCATATCGTCATGTGCGTCGGGACGATCTGCGCGTTTCTTAGAACGGGCGGCGATGCTCCCGTCGAGCGCGCGGTGGTTAAGCTGGAAGCGCTCGCCCAGGGCTTTCTGCACAGCCGCGATCCCTATTCGTACCTGTTAGCGCGGCTGACGGCTGCCAGTGCGCGGCGCTTTATAGAAACATGTCTATGGCCGCAGATCGACGGGCTCCGCCTCACGTCGAGCGGGCCGGCCGGCGACGCTCTCACGCAGTTCGCGCGGTCGGCGTTTGCCAACAAGCGAGCGCTTGTCTGGTCGGCGCAGGCGGCCGGCATCGCGAAGCTGCGCGACAACAGCTCGTTCGTTCTATGTACGCCAACCGGCTCAGGCAAAACCACGGTCGCTACCCTTGGCGCGGTCCAGGGTCTGTTCGCAGATCCCCCGGCAGGAGGTGCTGCCGGCAATCTCGTGCTCTACCTCGTGCCGTCCCGCGCGCTCGCGGCGGAGGTGGAGGGACGTCTCGCCGAGGATCTTCGTGGGATCGCAGCGGACCCTGTTGTCGTCACGGGCCTGTATGGCGGCGTAGATTGGGGTCCGACCGACGCCTGGATTCAAACCGAACAGCCGACTGTGGTCATCTGCACCTTCGAGAAGGCCGATGCGCTCCTGCGCTATCTGGGCGTCCTGTTCCTGAGCCGAGTTCGCACGGTCATCATCGATGAAGCCCATATGGTGGAGCAAGACGAGGCCCGGCTGACTGGACTGGGTGACGGCACATCCCGCGCCTTCCGGCTCGAACAACTCGGCACACGCCTGATGCGCGCACGGGAAGATCACGATTTCCGCATTGTCGCGCTATCTGCAGTCGCGGCACGCGCGGCGCCTGCGTTGGCCCGTTGGGTCTCCGATGCACCCGACGCGATACCGACAACTTCGGCCTATCGTAGCACAAGGCAGATGCTGGGGCGTCTCGAAGTCCGCCCCACCGGCCAGTTCGCGATCCGTTACAGCCTGATGGATGGGCACTCGCTGAGGTTTGACGACGAGCGACGGGACGACTCACCGTTCGTGCCCGATCCATTCCCCGCTGTTCCGGAGGGTATGAATCCGGAGGATGGACCTGAGGTTCGGATGCGCGCGCCGACGCTATGGGCCGCGCTTAATCTGGCTGCAAAACGCCCGGACGGCTCAACGCCTTCAGTCCTGATTTCGCTAACACAGAGTATCGACACGTTTGCCGCGACGTGCGCCGATCTCTTGGACAAATGGCAGGACATCGCACTTCCCGACTACTGGTCGATTGAGGAGGGTAACGAGATTTGGGCGCGATGCCTGGCGACCGCGATCGACTATTTTACAGCAGATTCCGTCGAGTATCGGCTGCTGGCGCGCGGTATCGTGGTGCATCATGGCAAGATGCCGGGCCTGCTCGCCCGGCGGCTGAAAACCGCTATTGATCGTGGCTATGTTCGGGTCATCATCGCGACGTCGACCCTTTCGGAAGGGGTCAACATTCCGGTCAACTTCCTGCTGATCCCAAGCGTCTTCAGAAGTAACGGCGAACTGCCTTTGCAGGAGTTCAGCAATCTGATCGGGCGCGCAGGCCGCCCCGGTGTTGCGACAGAAGGCAGCGCGCTCGTCGTTCTGCCCGAGCGCACCTATCATAACCGGTTTGGCCAGATCGTGCCAACCTATAACCGACAGTGGAATGGCTACGAGAGCCTGGTCGCGCAGCTAGAGGCTGCGACCGCAGCGGTGGGTGATCTAATCCCGGATGATCAGGCGTCGAGTCCGCTGGCCCACCTGCTCCGCGAGCTAGAGCGTGCCTGGAGAGAGGTCGTGGGCGAGGGAACCGAGGCGGAATTCCTTGCCTGGCTTGAGCAGACGGCCGTTACTGAGGAGGCGGCATATCCGCCCTCCAGCCAAGATTATCTCGATTCACTGGACGCTTTTTTGATCGCGGCCATCCAAGAGGTCGAGGAACTCAACGGCGCTGACCTCAACGCTGGCCAGCTTGAAGCTGAACTAGCGAAGATCTGGCGGCGCACCTACGCCCATGCGGCATCGCATGGTGAGGCACATCTGGCGACGATCTGGCTGGCGCGTGGCAGGGCGATCAAGGCCCAGTATCCCGATGCCGATCAGCGCCGGCGTCTATATAAGACGAGTCTGACGCCCCGCTCTGCAAAGTTGCTGCTGGACCGCGCGGAGGCAATTCGCATCAAGCTCGCGCAAGGCGCTGACTATGCGCGGTGGACGGTCGAAGAACAGTTCGTTTTCATTCGCGAAGTGCTGGCACTCTTGTCCGAAATCCCGGTCTTCGCGATCGAAACGAAACTCGGCCGGAAGAAAAACTTCACTGACTGGCCCCTGCTGCTGCGCTGGTGGTTGGCCAAATCGACGCTGGCGCGACAGCCTCGCCCCAATGAGGTTACGAACTGGTATGCCTTCGTGGCCAACAACTTCATCTATCGCGGAATGTGGGGACTCGGCAGTGTCATCGGCCTGTTGCTGGATACGACCACTGACGGCCGGCCCATCCGCGCGTTGGAAATCGCCGACTGGCCGCTGAGCGGTTTGCCGTGGATCGGTTTCTGGCTAAAAGAGCTTATCAATTGGGGCACTCTCGATCCTGTAGCGGCTTTCCTGCTCGCGCGAGGTGATGCAGTCGATAGGCCACAGGCAGAGCTTGATGCTAAAGACTATTATGATGGCCGTCCGGCGGGCGAAGATGCGAATGCGCTTCTTGACCCTAGGACAATCCGTGCATGGGTGGAAGAGAGGAAGCCCTTACGCGCATTGCGTCCAGTCACCGCGACACTAGCGATCGAAGTGGAATGCGTTCGTCCAGTTGGGGCGTATCGACAGCAGCGACTGGTCGTATTGCCGCTTGTAGAGGCAAATGCGATTGTCTGGCTTGACCCCGCCGGTTATGAGGTGGCGCGAAGCGTAAAGCCAGGCGATTGGCCCGAAAACCCCGCTGCCTTCCAATTTGAGCTTTTGGTAGCAGTCTCTTCCGTCATCGGTGAGCCATATCTACCCCACCGTTGATCGTTCTGTGCCGAAGCAATGAGATTAGATGTATAGATCAGTTTTCGGTATGCGATGGCAGTCGAGCCGAGCTGTCCAATTTTCCAATATTGCATGAACGACAATGCTATGTTGGCCTCCATAACTGCCAGTCAAAAGCCTATTGGCGATTCTAGGCGAGAGGCCGCCATTTCATCGCACGCAAGGTGAACTCGCCCACCACCGTCGCGTACTAAGCTGGCGTAGCCGCTGTGGCCCTTGGGCAGGACACGGTGGCAGGTGGAGGGCCGAGGGGCAACGTCAAGGGATTTGAACGACCGCTTCAATTTGGAGGTCCCGCGACACCAAGCTTGCGCTTTCAGGAACAGCACAAACCTGCATGAGTAGCCGATTTGGGGACGCGAAGCAGCGGTAGCGGAGGTCGGCACCTGCTCTGAGACCTGCCATCAGCCATCTTGGCTCATAGGAAACCGCTGCCCAGCCCACCCCCCTCATTTTCAGGCTTGTCGATTCCAAAAAGTCATTATAATAAACAAGTGACTGGAGGAACCGATGCGCGCAGCTGTTGCGATCTCGACTCTCGTGTTGGCGGCGTCGGGCGCAAGCGCTCAGACAGCAAAGTCGCAGGACCGTGTCGCTGCCTCCTCGGCCACCACCCTTTCCATCAGCACAGACGGTGTCCTGCGTCCGGTCAATCCCCCCGATCAGCTTCCACAGGTCATTGGCGCGCCTCCCCTGCCCGGCGGCTCCCTCGGCCAGAGTACTGGCAGCAATTCGAAGGACATCGACCACCCCTGCCCCGGTGCGACGGCGCTGGATCGCGACGCTGCACGGGAAGTCGTCAAACGCGTCGCAACACAGGAGAACTTCTTCCCCGATTTCGTGCAATCGGTCAGCAAGATCGAGAGCGCCTTCGTCTCGAACGCCTTCTCGGGCCGCGCCTATGGCCTGATGCAGCTGACGCCAGCGACGGCCGAGCGCTTCAAGGTCGACCTCTGCAACCCGGAGGACAATGTGCGCGGCGGCGTCCGGTACCTGCGCCATCTCCACGCGCGCTTCCGCAACCCCTTCTATATCCTGGCGGCCTACAACGCCGGCGAACAGACGCTGATCGAGCGGAACGGCCTACCGCCCTTCCCCGAAACACTCACCTACATCGCCCGAGTGATGCACGACTTCTACGAATGGCCCGCCATCGCCGACGGCACGCGCCGCGCCGAGGCCCCCGACGCCCGCGATCGCGGTTTGGCCGGGTCCCCACAGCGGATCGGAACCACGACGGCTTCCCTGCCGGCCGAACGCCGTCCGTCGCGAATCTCAGCTCGGCCATCAACTGAATCAGGCCCCGTCGAGTGGAAGGGCGGCTTTGTGGCCAATTTCGACTGAACAGAGGAGCAATGCATGTCTCGACTGTCGCGTCTGATCCTGATCGCCCAATGCGCGCTGATCGCGCTTCATGCGAGTGCCTTTGCCAACCAGCTCCAGCCCGTGCAGAGCACCTTGCAGCGCCTCGTCCAGACCTTGACGGGGCCGATCGCCACCTCGCTCGCGATCCTTGCCGTCATCGCGGCAGGATTCCTCGCCTTCGTTGGACGCCTCAACTGGTTCTTCGCCGGCAGCATCATCTTCGGCATCGTCCTGGTCTTCGGCTCGGCGCAGATCGTGTCCTTTTTCCAGTCCGCCGTCGGCGGCGGTGGCGGAGGTTAGACGCCGTGGACGAGCGCGACCTTGAAGAACCGCTGATCACACCGCTGGTGAAGCCGCTGACGGTCTCGCCGACGATCCTCGGTGTGCCGTATTCGTATTTCATGTTCACAGGCGTCTGCACGGCCGTGATCTTTCTCGCGACCAAGAACCTCTGGTTCCTGACGTCCTGTCTGCCGATCTACGCCACGGGACGCATCCTGACCCTCAAGGACCACCGCATCTTCGACATCCTCGGCATCCGGTTCCGGCGCTGTCCGCCGAGGAGCCGGGCGTTCTGGGGTGCGGACAGCTACAGGGTGTAAGGGACATGGTCGCGCGCGCCCTCGTCAACGAACTCACCTTCGGCCGGATGGCGAGCCGGGAGCTGCCCGTCGCGCGGCATGTCCCCTATGTCCGGCATCTGCAGGATGAGGTCATCAAGCTCAATGACGGCGTGCTGATGACCGTCCTCAAGCTCGACGGCTTCTCCTTCGAGACGGCGGACCAGTCCGAGCTCAATGTCCGTCTGCTGGCCCGCAACGACTTTCTGCGCACGCTCGGCAATTCCCGCTTCGCGCTGACCTCGCACATCATCCGGCGCGAGGTCTTCCCAACGATTCCCTCGAGCTTCGACAACGAATTCTGCCGCGAGCTCGACGAGCGCTACATGGCCTCGTTGGCCACGAAGCGGATGTTCGTCAATGACATTTATCTCACCCTGCTCCGCCGCAACATGCAGGGCCATGTCGGCACCTTCGATGTGATGATGAAGCGCCTGATGGGCAAACGGGATGCCGCAGGCGAATCCGTCGACGAACAGACGGCGCTGACGGAGCTCATGGAAGCGGCAGCGGCCCTCAAGCAAAGCCTCGGACCTTATGGCGCGAGGACGCTTGGGGTGGTCAAGCGCGACAGCATCTGGATGTCCGAGCCGCTGGAGTTCCTGGTGCAGCTGCTGAACGGCGCCCTGCCCCGCCCGATGCCCTTGCCGCGTATGCCGCTTTCCGAAGCCTTGGCGACGAAGCGCATCTCATTCGGGCGCAATGCCGTCGAGATCAGGGGTGCGTCGCCGTACGACTCCCGCGTTGGCGCGATGCTCTCGGTGAGGGAGTATCCCGCCTACACAGGGCCCGGCTCGATCGACAACCTGCTGAGCGTGCCGCACGAGTTCATCGTCACGCAATCCTTCGGCATCGTCGACCGGGCCGAGGCACTCTCCACCATCAACCTCATCGACCGACAGGTCGATATGTCAGACGAAGCCGGCACCATCGTGGCCGAGCATCTGGCCGAGGCTCGCGACGAGCTACTGGGTGCCGCCGCGCTCTACGGCGAACATCATATGAGCGTGTTCTGCCTTGGCCGGTCGATGACCGACCTGCAGGCCTGCGTCACGGCGGTTGGCGGTGCCTTGACCGACCGCTCCATGCTCTGGACCCGCGAGGACCTCAATTGCGAGCCGGCCTTCTGGGCCATGCTGCCGGGTAATTTCGGGTACATTGCGCGCAAAAGCCTGATCAGCTCGAAGAACCTCGCCGGCTTCATCTCGATGCACAATTACGCCTCGGGCAGGCAATCGGGCGGCCATTGGGGTCTGCCGATCTCGATCCTCGAGACCTCGTCGCAGACGGCCTATTTCTACAACCATCATGTGAGGGATATCGGCAACTTCACCGTCGTCGGCCCGACCGGGTCCGGCAAGACCGTGTTCATGTCGTTCATCTCGGCGCAGACTTTGCGCATCCAGCCGAGACCGAAGCTCGTCTATATCGACAAGGACCGCGGCGCGGAGATCTTCATCCGGGCAATTGGCGGGCAATATGAGGTTCTGACCCCCGGCGAGCCGACCGGCTTCAACCCGCTGATGCTGCCGGACAACGGCGCGAACCGCGAGTTCCTGTTCCAGCTCTTCAGCTTCATGCTCAAGCCCCCGAGCCTGCTCGAGACGCTGTCGGCCTCCGAGCAGCAGGTCATCCGCAATGCCGTGAACACGGTGCTCGCTGGAGGGCCGGATGGACGCACGCTGCCGGAGTTCGCAACATTGCTGCGCGGCCGACTTCGCCAGAACGAGGGCGATCTGATGTCGCGGCTGAACAGCTGGGTCGCCCCGGAGCAGAAGGGCTGGCTCTTCAACAATCCCGCAGACAATTTCTCCGTCACCTCGATCTTCGGCTTCGACATGACGCGCGTGCTGGATCTGCCCGACATTCGCACTGCCGCGCTGATGTACATCTTTCACCGCATCGAGGAGCTCTTCACCGGCGATCCGGTGATGATCTTCATCGATGAGGCCTGGAAGATGCTGGAGGATCCGGAGTTCGCCTACTTCATCAAGGACAAGCTCAAGACGATCCGCAAGCGCAACGGCATCGTTGGCCTCGGCACCCAGACCGCCAAGGACATCGTCAAATCACCGGACGCCAACACGATCATCGAGCAGTCGCTCACCAATATCTTCTTCCCCAACGCCAAGGCCGATGACGAGAGCTACAGCGAGGCCTTCCGCCTGAGTCGCCGCGAGGTCGCCTGGATCCGTGAGAATGTGCCGGAGGGACGGCAGTTCCTGATCAAATCCGGGCAGGACTCGGTGATCGCAAGGCTCGACCTCTCCTCGATGCCGGACTTGATCAAGGTGTTGTCCGGCCGGACGGAGACGCTCGCGGAGTGCGCGGCGTTGCGCGAGCGTCATGGCGATGATCCTGCGAATTGGCTGCCGCAATTCCTCGGGAGGGTGGCATGAGGGCGCGAAGGGTCCTTCAGCATGTGCTTGCGATCAGCGCCCTGCTCGCGGTTGGAATCAGCGCCGCGCTGGCCGCCGTGCCGACGCGCGATCAGGCGATTCTCAACCAGCGGACGGAAACCTCCACGGTGAAGGTCCGCCTTCTCGACACGACAAGGAAGACCGACACCAACGCCAAGGGCATCCGCTGCGCCACGACGACAGGCCAGCGCGGAACGACGCGGGACACCACGCAACCTGTCACTCCCAACGGTGGTGACGCTCGCGTCCGGCAGTTCGATCCCGGCATCCAGCGCGCGCCCGACACCACAGGCAATCTGGCGGCCAATTCCGGTCGCAATGCGCAGCAGCGGGCCCTGATGGATGGCACCTCTACCGTGGTCGGCGGGGTGGAGACGCAGCAAGGCATCGTCCCGACAACTCAGCAGCAGTATCAACAGATGACGCAAGGCGTCGGCACCGCGCCGACCGTCATGGGCGCGCTCGATCAGAACAGCGCGGTGCGCGTCCAGAACGGCATCACCTGGAACCAGACCACGCAATCGGCGAACCTCTTGGTGCAGGCGCTGAACACGGCGAACCTGTTCAATGTCGGGCAGCTCAGCGCGAGCGCAGGCGGCATGGCCACCGGCCTGCCCACACCGAGCCCGACCGGTGGCGGGATGTGCGCGGCGGGCTTTGTCGGCCGCGGCACAGCGGATGACCCTTGCAGGCCCGCCACCACGGTGTGTTCGACCACGCCGCCGGGCGTCGCGCCGGATCCGGCTTGCGTCTCGCAGCGCTATGTCGACCGGAGCGGCAACGTCGCGACCTATCTCGGTGGCGTCCAGGACGCCTCGCTGACAGCACTCATGTCGGCCCCGGCCATGCACGGTGCACCACCTGTTTCATCCCAGCCCACCGCTGCCGACATCACGGCGGCGCTTCAATCCTACCGATAGCCAGGAAAGGGAAACGACCATGGAGAGGATCAAGGAGAAGAATGTGACCCGTTGGATCGGAATGTTTGTCGCAGCGACCCTGTGGAGCGGCGTGGTTCAAGCGCAGGTTCCCGTCAACGATGCGGCCAATCTCGCAAAATCCACCGAGATCGCCAACACCACGAACGATATCCTCACCGTGTCCCGCGACATCATGCAGAACACGCAACGGACGCTGCAGGCTGTAACCGGCGACCGCACGGGCCAAGCGGGACAGCTCGCCAGCATGGCACTCGGCGGCGGCTTCTCGATGGGCCAGGCCCCGTCGCTCGGCTCGTTGCTGTCAGGAGGACCACTCTCGTTCCAGGGCATGGGATCCTCGCAAGGGATGGTCTCGCAGCTCATCAACGGGTTGCAGCTCGTCCAGTCGCTGTCGGGCCTGATCAATGGCCAGCGCACGGGCAACGACCAGGGCTACCGCAACTCGGTCAACATGGCGGCGACCATGGCCGGCCTGGTTTCGTCGACCCAGGGCGCCATCCAGCAGCGCAGCCAGGCGTTCACATCGGGCGGCCAGCAGATCGGCTCAGCCCCCGACCTCAAGGGATCGGTCGACCAGAACACGCAGGTGCAGATCCAGACCGGACAGACCATCAACGAGCTGACGGGGGTGGTGAACAACGCGGTCGCCGCCACCAACCAGCAGAACCTTGAACGGCTTCAGCTGCTGTCGTCGACGGCGCGCGCCATGTCCGTCACGCCTGGGCAATGATGGGGGAACTGTGATGGGCACGCTCGCGCACCTCGCCGCCCGTCTCGTGACCGCGTCTGCGGTGGCAGTGGTTCTGGGCGGCTGCGGTTATCGCGAGCTCAAGGCGCCCTGCGGTCCCGACGAAGGCAAGCTGTCGGCTGCATCTTTGGCGATGTCCTATGCGCCTGTCGCGCCATTACCCATCACAGGTTCTCCGCTCGACCGGTTAGGCGGCGGCATTCCCGTCTCTGATCCGTGTGGCCCGCTGCGACCCCTCAATGGCCAACCGACAGTGTCAAGCGGATCAACGAGCGGTGAACCGCCATGAATTTCACGGTCGACGCCTTCCTCCAACGGGTCGACCAGATCGGCACGACCTTCGTGCAGAACGCCTATCAGCAATTGGCGCAGGCACTGACGGGTGGCGGCGCAGGTGGCAGCGGCATCAATGTTGCGGCGCTGCTCCTCACCCTTTACGTCATCTTCTGGGGCTTCGGCCTGTGGTTCGGCACGGCGCGCGGTGGGCCCCTCGAGGCGGTCTTCCGCCTGTTCCGTGTCTTCCTGATCTACACCATGGCGACGTCGTGGTCAGACTTCCAGGTCTTCGCCTACGGCTTCTTCAACGACACCCCGAGCGCCATCGGCAACGCCATGCTGGGCGCGGTCGCCAATGCCAACAACACGGGGCTCGGCGTCAACCTGACCTCGGTCAACGCCGTCCAGACCGCGCTGACCAATGTCTGGAACACCACCCTCAACTTGGCCAGCGCCTTCACCCAGAATGCCGGATACCTCTCGGCCGGTCCTTACGTCTTCGCCGGCATCATGGTCGTCGCCGTGGCGCTCCTCATCGCCTACGCCGTCTTCGTCATCACGCTGGCCAAGCTGTTCATGTGGCTGCTTCTGGCGCTGGGGCCGATCTTCATCATCCTGCTCCTGTTCGGCTTCACCTCGCAGTTCTTCTCCGGCTGGATCCGGACGATCGTGCTGTATTTCATCGTGCAGGTGCTGATCTACGCCTTCCTCGCCTTCTTCCTTGCGCTCTCGCAGCAGTATTTCGATGCGGCGTCCGGCGTCGCCACCAACCAGACCGCAACCTTCGGCAATGTCGGCCCGATCATCGTCGTCGCTCTCATCGGCTTTTTCCTCCTGATGCAGATCCCGACCGTCGCTGCCAACATCGTCGGCGGCTTTGCGCTCGGCGTCCCTTCCACGCGCCGCGGCTGGAGCAACGCTTCGGAAGCAGCGAGAGGTGTCGCCGGCGCTGTCCGCGCCTCGCGCGATGGAATGCAACGCTATCTCGGCGGGCTCACCACAACCGAAAAGCAGCAGGCCCGCGCGGTCGGCCGGCGCTTGCTGGCGCAGCGGAGCTATCTCGACACCGCGGAGGCGCGGCAGATCCAGTCGCAGCTAAGCCGACGCGAGCAATCGCGGCCGCAGGCGCAAGGTTCGAGGTGATGATGTCGAGGGGAGTGACCTTGAAGTGATGAAGTGCCTTTGAAGGCTTGGGACTGACGGCCAGCCCGTACTGCCCAGATGACTGCAAGAGGCGCAAGAAAACGTAAGGGCAGAGGTGATGGCGGCGGAGGCGAGAGCGGCGGACACAACGACGGCTGCTGGCAGCCCGGGTCCCGACCCGGGTTTGCAGACCTATTACAGGGACGGCGCGACGTGGGAGACCGCGATCGCCCGCCGCAATGCCTTCTCGCGCGCCATCGCCTGGACCATCGCGCTGATCATGACCGTGATCGCGCTTGGCAGCATTGCGGCGCTGGTGATGGCGCTGCCGCTGAAAAGCTACGAGCCCTACATGATCGTGGTCGACCGCTCGACCGGCTTCGTCGAGGTCAAGCGCCCAATCGCGCAGGATCCCCTCAATCCCGACGAAGCGATCACGATGTTCAACGTCGTGCGCTATGTCCGGTCCCGCGAAACCTATGACCCCCGCGCGCTCAAGGACAATTTCGACCTGGCGCAATTGCTCTCGACCGGTGACGCGCAGCGCGAGCTGACGGAAATCTTCTCGCCCGGCAACCCGAACAACCTCGTCAAGCTCTACGGCTCGAATACGATCGTTGCCGTCACCATCAAGTCAGTCACCTTCCCGAACACGCGCACTGCGCTCGTCCGTTTCTCGACTGAGGAGAAGCGCAGCACGGGACTGACCACGCGCCATTGGCAGTCGCTCGTCCGGTTCCGGTATACGAGCGCCCCGGCCCGCAACGAGTTCCGTTTCGAGAACCCGCTCGGCTTCCAGGTCCTGGAATACCGCCGCGACCAGGAGACGGTCTCGGCACCGGCCCAGACGACGGGGGCGACGGTGCAATGAGAGGATCGCTCGCCTGTATCGCACTGCTGCTGAGCATCGGTCCGGTTCTGGCCGACACGCTGCCGCGTCCCGGCCCCAGGGACAGCCGCATCCGCTATGTCGCCTATAACCGCGACCAGGTGGTCGTGATCGACGTCACCTTCGGTGCCTCCACCATGATCGTCTTCGAGGAGGACGAGAAGATCGAGACGCTCGGAGCCGGAGACGCGCTCGGATTCAAGATCGAACCGAACAAGCGCGGCAATGTGCTGTTCGTCAAACCCGCCGAGAAGGATGCGCTCGCCAACCTCAACGTGCTCACTACCAAGCGGCAATATGTCTTCGTGCTGCGCTCGGGGTTCCGAAACATCCGGGCCCAGGTCTTCGCGGTCCGCTTCACCTATCCAGACACCGCGATGACGCAGCAGGATCTGGAAGAGGCTAAGCGGCGCGTCTCAGAACCCAATCTGCGCAACCTCAACGTCGCCAATGCCAACACCGACTATGCCTACAAGGGCGCGTCAGCCAACAAGCCCTCGGTGATCTTCGACGACGGGACCAAAACCTTCTTTCGCTTCGATTCCCAGGTTCCCGCGATCTACGTTGTCGACCGGCAGCGCAACGAGAGCCTGGTCAACTTCCGGCGCGAGGGGCCGTACCTCGTCATCGACCGGGTCAATTTCCAGTGGACCCTGCGCAATGGCGACGAGGTCACCTGCGTCTTCAACCAGCGCCTGACCAACGTCATAGAGCCGACCGGGGTCGAGCCCTTCGCGCCGCAGCGCGTCGGCGAAACGACCCGGCGGCAAGAAACACGGGGCCAAGAGATGCGCAGACCGAATTCAGGGAGGCCCTGATGCCAACACCGGAGCAATGGCGACAGCTCGATCTCGACGAGGCTGCGACCTCCGCCGTCGCGCGGCCACAATCCAATGTCGGCACGTTTCTGAGGGTGATCGTGCCGCTCGGCGCAGTCCTGCTCGCGGCATACATCATCTATGCGGGCACGCGAACGCCGAACCCCTCCTTCATCCGGCCGGACAATGAGGAATTCCGGACGACGCAGTTCCCGGCACCGTCCCTTGGCGAACCGCAGCCACAGCGCAATCAGGGCACGATCCAGATTCCCCCTGCCCCGCCGCCGCCACCACCCGAGATGCCGCCAGCGCCGATCGCGCCTCCCGCGGTGCTGGCACCACCCCCTCCCCCGCCTGACCCGCCGGCGCCGGTCGTCGTTCAGCCGGGTCCGCGCAACCTCCCATCCGGCGATGACAGCGAGGCACGGCGTCTGACCGAAGAGGAGCGCCGGCGTTGGGAGCGTTTTCGCGCGTCGAGCATCGTCGTCGACCAGGGTGGTGAGGTGGCGCTTGGGCCGGACGGCACGCGGATCCCTGGTCCTGGCGGCGAGCCCGGTTTGCGCGACCAAGAGACCGATCCGAACCGCCGCTTCCTCAACCAGACGGCGGCTGCGGGCGTCGAGACAGCGCAGGCCTCGCAGAACCGGCGGATCGATGCGCTGGTGCCGCAGGGCACCATGATCCGGGCCGTGCTGGAGAACGCCGTGGTCTCCGACCTGCCAGGCATGGTGCGCGCCGTGACCACCGAGGATGTCTGGTCCTTCGACGGGCGGCGCATTCTCATTCCCTCAGGCGCCCGCCTGATCGGCGATTACCGCTCCGCCATCGCGCGCGGCCAGACCCGCGTGTTCATCATCTGGACGCGGATGCTGCGCGCGGATGGGGTATCGGTGCAGCTCGGGTCCCCCGGTACGGACGATCTCGGGCGCACCGGCAACACAGGCTATGTCGACAACAAGTATCTCGAGCGCTTCGGTGCGGCCATCGTGCTGAGCGTGGTTGGCGCGGCGTCGCAGTTCATCGCAGGCCTTGGCGTGCGCGACACCAGCAACACTGTCGCGACGGTAACGGTGACCGACCCCGTGACCGGCATCACCACGACAACGCAGCCTGGCGGCAACAACAGCGGGCTCTCCCAGACCGACCGGGCGCGCCAGATCGCGGCGCAGACCACCAGCCAGACATTGACGCAGCTCGCGCAGGAGGCATTGCGCGATTCCATCAACATCCCGCCGACCATCTATCTCGACCAGGGCACGCGGGTGATCGTCTTCGTCCGGCGCGACCTCGATTTCTCGGCGCTCTATCCAGATCCCGTCCGCGAGGCCCTGAGGGAGATCCAGCGTGAACGCCAGCGCGCTCCGTAGTACCAGCCACAGCACGGGTTCGGTCTATCTCGACCGTGCGCTCGAACCGCTACGGCCTTGGCTAAGCGACCCCCGCGTCGTCGAGATCGTCGCCAATGGCCCGGGCGTGGTCTTCGTCGAGGTGATGGGCGAGCCGGCAATGCAGCGGCACCATGTGCCAAGGCTCACATCAGCCGAGATCCGGCACCTTTGCGAACGCGTCGCCGGCACGACGGACCAGGCCGTCAACGAGGAGCATCCGCTCTTGAGTGCGGCGCTGCCGACCGGCGAGCGCTTCCAGGGTGTGCTGCCGCCCGCAACCACGGGTGGCGGCGGCTTCGCCATCCGAAAGCAAGTCATCCAGAAGCTGCGCCTTCCCGACTATGCCGCCATGGGGGCGTTTGACCGCACCATCGTGGTGGTCGACGAGGAGCTGTCGGAAATTGATCGGGCGCTCTGCGCGCTGCTGCACGCCCGGGACTTTGCCGCCTTCCTGGCGCTTGCCGTCAAGAGCCGCATCTCGATCCTGATCTCCGGCGGCACGTCCAGCGGGAAGACGACATTCCTGAACACGCTGCTCGCGGAAGTACCGGCGGATGAGCGCATCCTGACCATCGAGGACACCCGCGAGGTTCAGCCGCCGCACGAGAACCACCTGCCGCTGATCGCCTCCAAGGGCGACCAAGGCCTGGCGCGCGTCACCATCGAAAGCCTGCTGCAGGCTTCACTGCGCCTGCGTCCCGATCGTATCTTCCTCGGCGAGATCAGGGGCGCGGAGGCCTATTCCTTCCTGCGCGCCATCAACACCGGGCATCCCGGCTCCATCACCACGGTCCATGCCGACACGCCGGCCGGCGCGATCGAGCAGCTGAGCCTGATGGTCATGCAGGCGGGGCTGGGACTGAGGAAAGACGAGATCGCCGCCTATATCCGCTCGGTCATCCCGATCATCGTTCAGTTTCGCCGTCTGACCGGCGGCGAACGCGTGATGACCCATGTCGAGTTCGCCAAGATGCCGCTCTGGCTGCAAAAGCGCGGGCCCAAAGAGCGTCGTCAGAGGGAGCGCGGCTGATGCGGCGCTGGACTGCCAGGATCGTGATCGGGCTGGTGGCGGTGGCCTTCGTCTTTCTCGCCTGGAGCCTCGTCTACGCCGTCGTCGTCGGCTGGCGCTTCGATCCCAGATTACCCTCGGAAGGCACCGCGCGCTGGGCGCTGCTGCAGAGCCTCAATGCCGAGTATTCCGGCAAGGTGCTGCTGAGGAGCGCAGATCATCTCTGGCGGCGGATGGTGTACCCAGTGACGCAAGCCGAGACGGCCATCCGCGGCGCAATCGCTTTGGGCTTCGTGCTGGCGGCCGGCATTGGCCTTGCGATCGCGGCACACGTGCTCCGCCCCCTCAAGCCCTATGGCGAGGCGAAGTTCGGCTCGATCCTTGATGCCGAGAAACGCAGGCTGACCACGCGCCGGGGCCTGATCCTCGGCCGGCTGGCTGGCGCCACCATCACCTCCGACGAACCCGGCCATGTCCTCGTGGTCGGACCGACGCGCTCGGGCAAAGGCCAGAGCTTCATTGGGCCGAATGGCATCATGTGGCAGGGCTCGGCCGTGTTCTTCGATCCGAAGAAGGAGAACTTCGCCATCTTCGGCGCCTATCGGGCAGCCGCCGGCGACAAGGTCTATCTCTTCAATCCCGGGGAACTGCGCTCGCACCGCTACAACCCCTTGGAATTCATCCGGCGCGACGAGACCATGCCGACTGATGCTCTCGTCGTCGCCGGCTTCATCGTGCCCGACACGCCCGGAGAGGTCTGGGGGAAATCCGCGCGGCTCCTGCTCGCCGCCATGATCGGCTACGTGCTGACCTCGCCGCTCTGCGAAAACGCCCGGCACCTGCGCTCGGTCGCCAGAATGCTGGTCTCCGGCAAGGACATCTCGATATATCTCAAGAGTATCGTGCTGACGGAAGGCAATCACTTGCCCTCCTGGGTCGTCGACGCCTTCAACCAGTATATCGCGCTGGAATCCGAGACCCGCAACTCCGCGGTGTTCAACCTCAACATCGCACTCAACCCCTGGAACAACCGGCTGGTCGCCGCTGCCACCGAAACCAGCGACTTCGACATCCGCCAACTCCGGAGGAAGAGGATATCGATATTCATCGGCTGCTCGGTCGCACAGCTCGACGCCTTCCGGCCGCTCCTCAACATCCTGGTCCAGCAGATCCACGACGTGCTGATGATGGCGCCCCCCAAGCGTGACGAGCCGCATCAGGTGCTCCTCATGATTGACGAATTCCGGCAGCTCGGCCGGATGGATGACCTCGTCAGCAAGCTCACCATCAACGCAGGCTATGGCTTCCGGGTGGTGATCGTCCTGCAGAACCTCTCCCAGCTCGACGAGGTCTACGGCAAGGCGGTGCGTGAGACGACCGTCTCGGCCTGCGCCACCCAGCTGTACATTCGCGTCGACAATCTCGACACCTCCGAATACCTCTCCAAGATGCTTGGCGAGACGACGATCGAGCTGAAACGCGCCTCGCTCCGACGCGGCGGCATCCTTGGTCAGAAGACCATCAACACCGACTATGACGCCATCCCGCTGCGCACACCCCAGCAGCTGCGCCAGATGGACCCGCGCAAGATCATCCTGCTGGTCTCCAGCGCACCGCCCTTCGAGCTCGAGCGCGTGATCTACCACGACGACCGGCCCTACAAGCAGGCGCTGGAGCAGGTGCGGTTCAAGTCGGTGAACGTGCCGGAACTGGAGCCATATGTGGATCCGGTTTCGCAGTCGCAGGGACCAGACCATTCGGCCGTATCAAGTGCTTCCTCTGCCACCGTTGGGGTCGCTACTGCTACCCCCCTACCGATCAGGCAACGAGGTCCGGATTTATCGATTGCCGAAAAGAAAGGGCAGGTAGGCCAGCTGCCGCAACACACCATTGGCCACTGTACGATCGACATACCACTGCCGACCGGATTGAACTGCATGACGACCGAAGCTGACGAAATCAGCTTGTCCCAGTTGCCGCCGCGCTCAGACGATGGGGTTCCGATCGACGCTGCACTCGCCGCGCAGATCGACGCCGGAGCAGCTGCATTCAGGGCCGTGATGGAGGGCCTTCCCAATGGCAGTGGACATCTCGAGCTGCTCGAACAGCTGCAGCAGATAACGGCACTGCATGAAGGATTTGGAGACGACGGCGTGCTGACTGGCGAACGATACTCGAAAACAATGGATGGGGATGCGAAACCAAGTACCGGAATCATGCCGAGCGAGTCTCAGCAAACCTCCCAACCATAACCGGTTGAACTGAAAATCGATTACGCAGTCGAGCACACTACCTGGTGCATGCGGAGGGAGTTAGGTGTGCTCGATTAGTGGCCATTTCGCAGCCAACATCTTCTTTTTCCACTCTTCGGCGAGCACAGGATCGACCTGGCCTGCATAAGCGATCAGCCCCAGCAGGTAATTACGCATCCCATATATGGTTACGAAACTTCGAGCTTCTGCATGCTTGGCGGCTCCATGATCAGGCTGACAGATATAGTGGAGGTGCAGCCGCATGTTTTTTCGGAATTCTTTCGTTAGAGCGGGCTTGTCGCCGTCCACCAAGAGACCGAGGACTACACGCCGTGCTCCTGGGGTGGCGATGCTGGTCTTGGCTACATTGGGGCGAAATCCGTGCCGTCCAAGTAGCTGATAAACTTTGTGAATAAGGACTTGGGCTTTGTCGCGCGAGAAGTCAGCGCTGTCCGTTGAAAACGCTAAGTCGTCAGCATAACGTGTATATATCAATCCATATTGCTTTGCGAGTTTACTGACTTCCTCGTCGAAGAAACGCATTACAAGATTGGCCAAACGCGGACTTGTTGGGGCTCCTTGCGGCAGATAACCAAGTGAAGGCTGATGATATGCGCTGATAGTCGGAAGAGGTACAACGAAGTTGCGCCACCGCTGATTGTTTCTGAAGCGCGAAGTTCCGCCCACTCGCGTGCAAATCCGGGCAAGCTCGAAAGCGATTAGGGGTTGGTAACCGGCTTGCCGGAACACCCAGTAGACCTTCGCCTCGTCGACAGACTCGAAAAAGCTCAAGATGTCGATCTTGATCAGCCAACGGCAGCCGCAATGACGCTGCGCCGCCTTGACGATCTGATCACCTTCGCTGAAAGCGACGCTGGCATCGTGCGGCCTGAGCACGGACAAGACGAGCTGATTAATCCACTTCTGCAGCCGCATCAATCGGGCGTCAGGAACGCAGATGGTGCGATACCGCTTTCGCCCGGATTGATCCGGTGATCTCTTGTGAATCCGGAAAACCTTGTACGCTTTGTTTCGATCGCTGGCGATCAGCTCGCGCATGAAACGGTAGTCGACCTGCGCAAGTAGACTGAGATGTTTGAGCGTGAAGATTGGGGGCGCTCCGGTCGTCCGCTTGACGAGCTTGCGCGCGGTCTCCAAGGCGCAACTTATGGTGCTACCGTCGGCGCCTTGCTTGACCGCTTCGGATTGATATGTCTGAGGAAACCAATGCGGCATTTACTTTGACGCCATGCGGGATGTGCTCCGGGCCCTGAAGCGAGACATGCGAGCGGCCCTATGGGACGGGGCCCGGAGCAAAACTCGTTTCCTGAGCGCGGAGCGCGATGAGCGAAGGCTAAGTCGAGACAGGCCGAAATCAGCCGCCCGGAAGGATGCTTAAGCACCCTCGGAACCTCACCTTATCGATGAGGTTCATGCTAAATCCATCAGACTGGCCTCCTCAGACGATTCGGAACATACGACAGTTCGCTCGGCTTCGTAAACACGACCTTCGTTGCTTGCCGCGCGCGAAGTCGGTCTAGTTCTTGAAGCGCCTTCCCGGTCAGCTTAAGCTGGGCATCAAGCAGACCAAGCGTCTTGAGGCGTTCGATTGTCAGCTCGCATTCTGAAACGGCCAACCCCGTGCGAGCTGCAATCGCGAAAAGTGATCGTGGCGACTTACTGCAAGAAAGCAAAACCAACGCCAAGAGCTTTTCTTCGAGCGTCGTCCCGGGGGCACCGAGCCTCTGGCTGACAACCTTATCGTGCAGCTGGATAAGCTTCTGGTCAATCTCTTGTTTTAGCTTGATCAGATGAGCCGTCCCATGCAGGTCGGTCGTGCGGCCGGGAAACAGTGGTTGCCATTGCTTGCCAGCCTTGAAAAACAGAGCAGGGCAGTTGTTTGGCATTCCGTGACCGAACGCAATCAGGGCGCCGACGCTCCCGTATCCCAGACGCGGCATGTCTTTTAGCTCCGAAGGCCGCGGTCCATATCGTTTGATGAGGTCGAGAAAGGTAAAAGCGTTCGCGCCGCCGGTCAGCTTTATGGTTGGAGCCGCGATCTTCTGAAAGACCTGCGGCCTTGACGGATGCATCTCGATCCGCCGCCGTCCCTCTTCTGTCGCCGCAAAACAGATGACGTCGAGCCTGACATGTCCGCGGGAGCTCCAGCTTCGAAGCGAGGCGGATTTCCATAAAGAGGTGAGGTAGGACTCAACTTGTGATCCGGAACCGACGAAGTCCGTCACCACCACGCAGCGTCGGACTCTGTCTGCGCGGATGACATCTGGACCAGGTTCGAAACGAAGCATCTTCGCAGTGGGCAATCGGCCAACCTGGGTAATCAGGCTCCCGATGATTCCTTCGCTGCCCACCTCCAGCTTTCGGGCGTAAATGCCCGATCGCACCTGCTGGAGACGTTTGCCAGTGGCACGCCGTCGCCCCGCTATCTTTCTCTCGAGGAACAAGGCGTTGGGGGTGAGCTCTCCATTCGCGCGCGGCAGACCCTTGCGGATCTCGCATTCGCGATAAAATGCTACCGGACCAGCGATCTGTTTCAGGCGTTCCTGGATGAGATCGCGCATGCCTGCAGCAAATTCGTCGTTGTCCACCACACGGACCATTCGAAGCAAAGCTTCCGCTCTTGCACGGTCGGCGATGGCAAATTGATCCAACCAGCCTTGGACTTCTGGTCCGCCAAGTTGAAGGGGCACTATGGCCATCCCAGCAATGTGTGCGCTACTTCGATGGTATGTCCCTGCAGGCATGCATGTGTCGTTCGGAACCGAATGGGCCTACCGTTCACAACGGGAGAATCTTGTTCCGACTGTAGTCCAACACTGCCGGAACGGAGCGCCATCATCCTTCTGACGCCACGCCTTGCCACATCCATTTTTGCATTCATTACATATCCCAGCATCATCGCCAACGGCAGGCCGCTGGAATACTGCCCTTTCACGAACCGCATAAGCCCTTCGTCAACATATTCGCCGACTAAGCCACGTACCCCTGTCTTGTACGGAACATTCAGCCGTTTGCATTCGCAGGCCAGATAGACGTCCTCGTTGTCACCAACGGTCAAGACGAAGTCGATATTGCTTGGCGCCGATACGTTGCCGCCTTCATCTTCGGCGAGCAATGTGTACTGATAGATGATCCGCCCCGGCACCAGCTTCGTTCGGATCAATGATTGCACGAGGTGCTCAGTGATGTGATCCTCATGCGTCATCGCATTCTTTTTCGATTGAAGCGGCGCAATACAAACCGGCCACGCGACTTCGACCGCGTTGGCTATGCGCTCTTCGAGACCTCGAAAATGGGGGAGCCACTTATCCAGACTACCGGCCAGCATAATTACCACCGGTCCGACCGTGGCGGGCAAAAGCGGCAGTGAACTCAGCCGCAATCTGCTCCGCATCCGCCAATGCTGTCGATCTCAGCCAATGCCGGAGCTGCATCGGCTTGACTAGATACATGTCGCTTCCGATCACGAAGCGAAGGTCCGGCACAACCTGCACGTTTCCCGGCAAGCGCACCGGTAGATCGGCTTGGATTGAATGAAGGAACTCTCCAAACTCGGAGGATGCTTCCTCCCTGTATTCACTGCTAGTGGCGTTGATTGTCAGTTTCAGTATCGCGACATCACCAGACTTGGCGACTAGCGATACCTGGATCGGTTGCCGAAAACACGGCGCGAGTGCGCCGCGAAGCATCGCGGCATAATCGGCACGGTGTTCGTGTCTGCTGCAAGCCCAGATCTTTTGCAGCCCGGCGCTGCGCCGAGGTTGCATCGCTGGAATGATGTAATGGAAAGTGTCATCGATCAAAGCGGTCTCATGCGCGCCCAGACCGTAATAATCGAAGACCAACTGATCGATTTCAGCGAGGAGGTTCGACTGCACCGAAAGTAAGTTATCGGCGTTGGCGATTTCCCTATCGACGAGTTGGACGATTTGCTCCTCCGCGATCACCGCTCTCGCGGGGTCGGGCATATTTCTCGGTGCATCGAACGGTAGCTTGAGCAATTCGCCCTGATGAACTTTGGCACGGTCAGCGCCGAGATTTGCCGTATCGTGGAAATAGACCCAGGCCGCTAGACTGCTGTTGAGAACAGCCGTCAGGACCTTCGCAGATCGCTTTTTCGCCTCGGGGAAAGCGATTGCCTGGATGGAATGCTGGAAAACAAGGCCCTGCTCAGAATATGCCGCGCGGGCGCGTCCTGTCGAGCGTTCGACACCTTGTGGAATTAGGATGTGAGGGCCAGCAAACCCCTCGGCAAACCCGCCTCGCCGGACCGTCGACGTACTCCAAGATGCCGACTCTATGCGAGGAAGGACGACTGGACGAAAATCTTCCGCGGTCAAATATGGATATCGTGTGACCACATCTGCCGTACTAAACTTATGATCGCCCCCAATCCGAGCTTCCTGCGCGGGCTGAAAACCTTGACCGATGACCCAATCCACGTTTCGATCGACCGTGGCGTTGGCCTTGCGGACCTGCTTATATTCCTTGATGAAGGTGTTCAGCGAAGGAATTGTCCGCAAATATTGAAGTAGCGTTTCTTCTGGACCGCGCGTCCAAAGTCGGCGCTTGAACAGAGTTGGGTCCTCGCCCACCAGGTCGGAGCGGAAACGAAGACGATCGGCGCGCGATAACGTCATCATGCGCTGGAGGCGCAGATTGAGATCAGCTTTGGGCACCCAGTATTCGAAGCGATAGGGGCGCTGGTCACTACCGGCCGGCGCGTAGAGAACGAATGCGGTCGGCCGCTGCGCACCGTCAAACAACTGGAAGCAAAGGTCCGACAGATTAACGATCCGTCGCACGCACGCATCGCGAAGAAGCCGCCGCCGCGCATCCTGCGCCTCTTTCGAGGTGTTGTGCAAGACGCCCATCGCGGGCAGAAGAAACGCAACTAGTCCGTCCGGCTTGACGACCCTCAAAGCCTTCCAAATGAAGCCCCAGGCTATATCCTTGGCAGGATCAGGATATCCATTGGCCTTTGCCCATGTCTGAGCAGTCGTAGTCTGACCGCTCCGCCCCTTCCAGGGCGGATTGCCAATGACCGCATCGAATCTCGGTAAATCCGCAATCGCGAAGAAATCGGACGCCGGGAGCAATGTATCTCCGTAGAGAGATGGCAGAAGCTTCCCGGCTTTGAGAAGTGCCGGCAGATCGGGCGGATTAGATTGTTCCAGTAGTGCGATATAGAGCGAGAATGCAGCCACACGCACGGCAGAGGGATTGATGTCGCCTCCATGCAGACGCCGCGCAATGGACTTCAACTCGTTCCACGCGGCATGGGGCTTGTTTTTGATCCGGCAGTGATGGGCAACGAGTCGCTGGAACAGTCGCACGAGGAAAATTCCAGACCCACATGCCGGATCGCAGAAAACGCCCTTTGCCCGCTGCTCGTCAGACAGATCATCCCAAAGCTGGTTGACGACGACATCCGCCAGAAACATCGGCGTGTAGAATGCGCCGTCGGTACTCCTCTTCTCGGCCTCCTCTTTCAAGAAGCGATCATAGACCGCGCTGATGAGGCCGATCGACATGTAGCGGAAGTCGTAGCCCCACAGACGGAGCTGGCCGGATGCCATCTCCTCCCGCCCGTGCCGGAAGCGCGCGAGGGTCCGAAGATGTTGTACCGCCAGCTTCGGCGGCGTCGCCTCGCCTGTCTCGAAGGCGCAAGGCGCGTTAAAGAGGTTGCCGTTGAAGGCGTCCTTCAGCCAAATGAACAGCGTTTCGAAATGGGTCGGGGAATCCGCCTCCAGCATCTCCGCAAGACTGGAGCATGTCTTGTCGGAGGCATCCCGGAATACCGCCTCCTTGATGATCTTGCGATCTTCGAGATACGCAATAAACATCGTCTGCATCAGCAACGCTTGGGCGGCCTCGCCACCGAGGTCGCCGCGCATGGCACGAAAGGCTTCCAGCAGGTTAGACAGAAGCACGCTGTCGACGCGATCATCGGGATCGAAGAATGTGTCGTTCTCGAACCAAAACCGCCCGGACTCTGTGGAATCGATCAGTTCCCGTAGCTTCAACGCATCGGTCAGCAGTGAGAGCGTCACGATCAGCCGAGGATCGTTTTGCTGGCCATCCTGACGCTGGAAAGGCCTCTGGACGAGAGAATAGGCGACAAGCTCATTCTCCTTGAGAACGAGCAACAAGCTCATCAAACCTTGATTCCAAAGTACCCGGTGCAATTCGTCGATCCGAGAAAGCGAAGCATCGGGCTCGTTCAGGAATCCAATTGTTGGAACGCCCTCGATGCAAAGGATCGCCGCCAAACCGAGATCAGATAGGGCGAAGCGGATCGCATCCTCGTGAGGCCCCGGTTCTACATCGGCATGGGACGTGTAGAACTCCGGCGCTGTGCGACGATCTAGGGCGAGGGCGTCGCGCCAATGTGAGGCGAAGCTAACTGACATGCCTCGCCTCCATTCGGTTCGCTCGGCCCTCCACCATGTTCTTAAATATAGAACATATCAAGAACAAACATGGCCTGTAGGTTTCCCAAGCGGTCATTTGCTCAACTCCAGCACCCCTTGCGGGTCACCGGCGAACTTTCCAGGTTTGGCAGCGCCTCGCGGTTTTTTCCTGCTGGGTACGAGCCGCTCGAAGATAGGGGCGTAGGCGACCCCACGGCCTGCCATCTCTGCAATGAGGCTGGCAATGACAGCGAGATGCATAGGAATCTCGCCGCTTTTTCTGTTGTTGGAGATGGAGTTCGGCTGCATACCCATGAGCTCCGCAAAGCGCCGAACCGTTAGCCCCGCCTTATTCAACTCGGCGATGAAATCGCTGTATGTCAAAGCTCGAAACCACCAATGATTTAATGAGAATGGCACATTAAACCATGTGAATGTGATATGGCAAAATCCCGAATGCGTCAACCAGCCGCTTACGGTTCCAATCGACGCTGCCGACAAGATTCTTATCCTGCGCTACACCCTGACTCGAATGTAAGACCATCGCACTTCAGGGCGCGTTCCGTGGTCAGCCGCACGAGTCGTGCTCCAAGCCCCACGCCCTGTCGCCTCCCGGAGCCCAAGGTCCCGCACAAGTTCTGCGCGGCGCGTGGGCTGACCCCAAGCTCGGATGCGATCATCCCAGCGGAGACCAGCGGCCGGTTGAGCACGAACTCGATCAACTCGGGCAGGCTCGAGGTCGAGCGCCGCCCGCCTGCTTCCGAAGGAGCAACTTCCGCGCTATGACCCAGCGATCATGGTTTTTGAGGCCCGATTCCGCGGCGGCTGAGACTGCGTCCAGCCGGGCGATAAGACGAAGGGCGGGATCGGCACGGCCTTTAGCCTGACGGCGTGGCAAGGCATGGGAGCACGCGCCCTGCAGCGCCTCCGCCAGCGGCTAGGCCTGCGGCTTCGTCCGAGCCGGCCCGCTCTTCTGCATTGCCGCTTCCTGCTCGCGCTCGATTTCCATGCGGACCTTCTCCTGCCACTCTCTCAGCTCCCGGATCGCTTCTGGGCTATTGCCGTCGGTCTTTATCGCGTGTGTTGGGCTCGCCTCGATCTGGCGTGCGGCACGGGCTGCTTCGACCGCCTGGTCGCGCTCGCGTTCGGCCCGATCCTGCAACGTTCCTTCGACCCGCTGATCGCCGGCGCGGTCGGATAAGGACTCAGCCGCAGTACGTGCCGGATCACCGTTGCGGCCTGTTTGCTGATCTACCAGCGCCGCCCGCGCCTGCTCGGCTTCGCGAGCTTCCTTGACCGCAACCGCCCTCGCCTCCTGCACAAGCCGGTTCGCCGCGCTTCCGGCGAGGCTGACGACAGCATCCGGACTAATGCTCTGGACGCCCTGCTCCTTCTGGCGCTGCAGATCGAGCCGCCCGGCCATGATCTCGAGATACTCGCCGCTGCGCTCCGTGAACGCCCGCCGGCTCTCCGGCGGCAGCTTTTCGGCGACGGTATTGACGAGCTTGTTGAGGGTCTGAAGGTCCGAAGTCATCCGCGCTGCCGTGATCGCCATGGCGCTTTCCTCCTTCTGGTAGGCCTTGGTTGTTTGTTCCACGGTCGCAAGCACATGGCCAGCCGCGAAGGACAGGCTGAGCCGGTCCGTCATGCTGAGCGCGATGCTGTTCTGTGGTTCTTGCTTAGCCATCTGCGACCATGCCCCGAGGCTGGCGTTAACCACCTGCCGCTGGCGCTCGGTGATCGGAATCCGCACCGGATTGGTGCGTGCCGTCTCGATCCGGCGCCGCGCATTGGCGATCATCGCGGCGTTGGCAGGTCGCTCGGCATAAGCGATGTCGCGATCCTCGCGTCCAGCACGCGGCCGATCGGCGGCGTCGACGATGGCCTTGTCCCGCGGACCATAGGACTGCGATGAGGCTCGCTCCATGGCGCCCGTGGCGGCAATTTTGAGCCCATGCGCCTGCGCCGACATCGCAAAGCCGGCGCGCCACCCCGCGAATGTCTGCCGGTTGGGATGGATCTTGGCGCCGGCCTCGTCGCGCACCGCGACGATGGCATGGGCATGGATATGCCCGTCGATCTCGCGGTCAGTGTGCAGCGCAAACATGAACTTGTGATCGCCGAACTGCGCATGCAGGAATTCCCGCGCCGCGTTCCGGAACCTCTCATGATCGACGCCAGCCTTCGACGAAATAATCAAATGCATCGTGTCGCGCGGCGTCTGCGAGCGCAGCTGATCCTTCCAGGCCTGCGCCGTCGCCCGCACCTCCACCGTATTGCCGACATTCCCACCATCCGAACGCTGCGCTGGCCCGCGATCGGCAAGCTGGCCCAGCCGGTTCGTCAACCCGTCGAGACCATGCGCCGGTGCTCCCGGCTCCACTGATAGCCGATAGGCCGCAATGCCGATCGCCTCCACCCGCGCATGGATCGCTGCCTGGCTCTTCGCATCGAAGACACGCAAGGAAAACCCGTCATCCTCGCTGCCGACACGCTGCTCGGTGATCCGCAGGCGCTCTGCCCTGCCCTCCTCGTTGCGTCCCGCCAGGACAGCAACCACGCGCGCCTCGATCGACCCGTCGCGCACAGCGTCGATGCGCATCGAATGGACATGGCCCCTGAACACGACGGCGACCGTCTCCTCGAGCTTGGCGCGATCCTTGGGCGTGTCCTTCAGTCCTGCAACGGCAACCCGCACGCCAGCAGCATCCTGGCTCTTGGCCCGCTGCTCGAAATCCTTCGACCACCGCTTCATCTCGGCGGCGACCGCCTCGCGGTCGGCGAGGATCAACCCTTCATGCGTCTCGAGCTGCGCATCCTCGCGCAGCACGTAGTCGGCGGTCGCCGTGGCCCGCGTCGTGCCGCTGGCGAAGGAGATCAGCTTCACCACCGCCGGCGCATACCCTTGGGCGATCAGCCGCGGCGACGGCGCAATGCCCCCAGAGCCTCCACCGGCAGCTCGACCAGCCCCTCCCCCGCCAACCGGAGCCGTCCGCGGCGCTCCCTTGCCCGTCTTGGCGCTCTGCAGCTCATCCCCACGCCAGGACGCCATCCCAAAATCCGCACCCGCCGCAGCACGCCCACTACGTCGTGGGCTCCTGCCCCCTGCACCCGATGAGCCTACCCGGGCAGCACCATCAATCCGTGTCTGCCGTGCGCGCTCCTCGGCATCCGCAGCCGCAGACAGCGTTTCAACCCAGCCGGTGATCTCGTCGGCCGTCATGCGGGCTGCTCCCCCGACCCCAGCTCAACCGATCCCAGCTTCGCCGCGCGCCTTAGGCCGCTGCCATAGGCCAGGGTCATGGCGGTCAGCTCGCCATCCACGGCACTGATCCGTCGATGCAGGATTTCGAAGATCGGCCGTGCATCCTCGAGCCGCACGGCCCGTCCCTCGTTGATGGCTTTGACCAACTGGGCGAGGTTCCTCCCCACCGCGCGGATCTGCGAACTGAGCTCTGCCACCGTCTCCGCATTGTCCCGCGACAGCGCAGGACCGAGATCGAGCGCCGCCCGGATCAGCCGCCGCGTCACCTCACTCTGCGACAGGCCGAACTGCGCCGATACCGCCAGAAGTAGCCGGTGATCGTCGTCATCCAGATCGAGGCGATGCCGCTTGCGGCCCATCACATCCTCCGCTACGCTAGCTTGTCCCACAAACTGCTATCTTGTCAATATAGAAAGCCGCATTCTCTCCCCCCAAATGCATATCCCTATCAATGACTATGATACGAGCCATAAATCTGCCTATTGGCAAAACACTCGTATCTCTCTGCAGACTTCTATAGTATCATTTAACGCCGTTATACGGTCATCCCTTAAAACCTGAATAGGTTTTGACCGGATAACCGCATTACCAGAATACCAACTTATCAATGAATATGCTGCCGCAACCGGTCTCATGGTGATCCGGTCTGACAGGAATGCGGTTCTCCGGGCAAACCGGAATCAGGACATCCGGTTGGATGCAGCAAAGCGCACCGGTCGACTGAATGCCTGTCATGCGGCAATGCGGTTGTCCGGTTTGCCGGTATGGCGGACTAACCGGATTGCGGGATTGACCCATCAAGGGTGTGGACCAGCAGACCGTTCTCCCGCTTCACCGTCTTGCCGGAATGCGGTTACCCTGGAAGGCGGTTGTCCGGGAAGGGCGTTGTCCAGAAATAACGACCACCGAAGCCGCCCTGACCTATCGATGAAAAGAACCGCAAGACGGTTCTCCGGTGTGACCGGCATCTGGCAGGACGGTTGTTCCGTGAAACCGGCCAACCGCCCCACGGTCGTCCGGCATGGCGGCGTCAGCGCCATACCGGACAGCTGTTTTGCGGTTGGACGCAGGATGACATACGGCCCAACACTCGTCCGGTCTGACCGTCAATCAACACCCCGGTTTTCCAGTTGGCCCGGGACACAGTCTGACCGGAGGACCGGATACCGTTCGGCATGCGCGCAGGGTCGGCAGACCGCCTTCCGGTTTCACCGGATGACCCAACGGCGGTCGTCCCGGAATGCCGGACCACCGCAAAACGGTTGCCGTTGATCCCCGTTATCGGGCTGAAGCGCTACACGGTTCGACCGTTTGATTGGCATCATGTGAAACGGTCATTATAATATTCTGGTATACGTTTTAGCGGTGCTGCTGTATGCCAGTGATCCTGCACTCCGGCAACACCGCACTGCGGGTTCGCGGTCTCCCCGCATGACGGTTCCGGTTCAACGTTGATCGGAGGTTCTGGCCTGTGCCACGCACTCTCGCCCTCATCACCGCCAAGGGCGGCTCCGGCAAGTCCACCATCGCGATCCTGCTGGCCGATGCGTTGGCCGCCGAAGGGCGCAAGGTGCTGCTGATCGATGCCGACCCGCAGGGCTCGGTCTCGCAATGGTTCAAGACGGCTACTGCAAGGGGTGATCGCCCGGCCAACATCGATGTGGCGCGCGCTACCTCCGATACAGAACTCATGACGCTGCTGGGCCAGGCTTCCGCCCATGACGACCGGATCATCGATGTCCCGGGTGTCGCCGACAAAAGCCTGATCGTCGCGGCCAATGCGGCGGATCTCATCATCATCCCGGCGCGCGTCGGCGCCTTCGATGCTGCCCAGGCGATCCGGACAGCCTCCGCACTGGCAGCTGTGGCCAGAAGCCAGGGGCGGATCATGGCTCCCTATCGTCTTGTCATGAACGGCGTGAACATCGTCGACCTGCGCGGCGTCGCGCTGCGCGAGGTCCAGCGCCTGCTGCTCGAGGCCAAGGTGCCGATCCTGTCGAGGTATTTCGCCGAGCGCGGCACCTTCAAGACCTTCGTCAGCGGCTTCGGTTCGCTTGCCACGACCAGGGCGACAGATCGCAGCATCACCGAGGCCAGGCGCAATGTCCGGGAGGTGATGGAGGAACTCGGGCTCCTGCCACCTCGAGCAAAAGATCAGGCTGCTGACCGCGAAAGCGATCAAGCACGACATCAGGCGGGAGATCATGCATGAGCAAGAACCGATTGCCCAACGCCCTGCCAGCGGTCCCGGTCCAACTTGACCTCAATGCACCCGGCGCTGTCGAGAAGCTGTTCTATGGCGAGCGGGAACCAAAGGACAGCCAGACGGGGCAAACCGCCGGGAGCCCTACTGAGCTGGCAATGACCGAGGCTTCGGTGCAATCACCTCCTCTGGCACCCAAGCGGGCGATGCGGAAGCCTGAGTCATCACAAGTTCCGGCGGACGAATTCGTGACGGCGCTGGAGCGGCTGAAGGCGCTGGGACCGCGGGGTGAGCGGCCGCATCACATCCATCTGCCAGACGAACTCGACATCGCGCTCCGGCGCTTCGCAGCCGACCGCAAGACCAAGGCGACGAATGTCCTGATCGTCGCCTTGATGACCTATCTCGACGCGCAAGGCGCGGCCTAAGCGACCAGGGATTGCGGCTCAGACGCGGTGAAACGCGTCCGTGCCGCTTGCTAGAGTTAGGCCAAAGGAAACGGGAGACCGTCGCCGGCCTCCCGTCTTGTCCGCCGTCAGAACGGCAGCTGATCGAGATTGAACCGCGCGCTTGGCGGCAGGTGCCCGGCGTCACGCTCGATCTCGGCAAAATAGCTCGCTTCGTCTTCGATCCGCGCCTGTTCTCTGAGCCAGTCCAGCTCAATGATGGCGTCGCGGCGTTCGCGCTTGGTGAGGTGGCAGTAGGCCAGTTCAGCCCTGAGCTCAGCGATCTGCTGTTCGATGGTGATGATGGACATGATCGTTCTCCTCTTCGTCCTGAATTGGACAAGGAGGTCCGGCACGGGGCGCGCGAGGACAGGCTCAAGGATCGGCGTCAGCCGACCGCCAGCGGCGGCGCGCGGGGGAGCCGAAATTGTCGCGGGGCCGCACTCTCCCCAGTGAGTTCGCACCGCCCTCACCTCCCCCGCGTCAATTTTGGGGGAACCGCCGCGTCCTTGAACCTGGCCGAGCTGCCCGTATCCTGCGAATTCCAGACAGACCCTTGGTGGGGGAGTGCGCACCCTGCACCGCTGGGGCAACGCGTAAAGCTGCCCAAGAATGGCGCGTGGTGCCTGCAGCATGTCACCTTCAGCGTGGGATCCTCCTTTGCCCTCACGCCGTTCCGACTGTCCGTATACATGGCTTCGGCCCCGCCGGGATGCGGCGGGGCCGAGTGATTATGTTGGCGGTTCGGTCAGTTTCGGCGATTCCAGATCAGGACGTATTCGTCCTCCTTGCCGCCCGGCGCTGCCGCGAGGTTGCCGTACATCACCCCGTTGAGCTCGGGGGCCGAGAGGCTGACGGAGATGTATTCCTCGCCGGTGTTCTTGGCCTGCTTGATCCAGGCGGCGCCGAGCTCGAAACCGTTGTTGCTGGCGACGACCCGGAAGTCGGGGGCCTTGTCGTTGGCCTTGCGGGCATTGGCCTGGAACTCGATCGGGGCCTTGAGCATCAGCGTGGTCAGCACGCCCTTGTAGCCGGTGGCGGTCTTGGTGAGGGTTGCGATTGTGGAAGCCATGGAAGTCTCTCCTTCTTGTGCTGCTCCCGGAACCAGCTCCGGGACGCCGCTGACGAAGCGACGGCGCGGCGGGGTGGTCAGCCGTCTTCAGGCCAGCGACAGCTGACCCCGGACGGAGCGGACAAGGGGGAGGGGGATCACCCACTCGGAACGGGCGGCGTAGCCGTCATTGTGGCACACAATGATGGGGAAACCCCCTTGGCCGGTCCGGTAGCGGGTTGACCCGCCCTGCCCGCACGGCGCTCGATCACAGGCGAGACCGGGCATGGCTTCGGAGCCAGGCCACAGGAGAACGGTGCTGAGGTTTCCATTGCAACGCGGCAGGATTGATCCGTTGCAGGGACAACTGGCAGGGTGATCTGACTGCCCCTGCAGTTTCCCGAACGGGGCTTTTCAGGACAGCACAACCCGGACGCGGCTGATCGTTGCCCCACCGGAGCTTGGGCTTGCCGGTTTGCGATCAGAAGGCACGAGTGCACGCAGGATTGTTTCCGGCAGCACCCGCGCCGCCTTCATAGGGTGGTGATGTGGTAGCCGCGCGCCTGCTTGGCGCGCAGGAGAGCGACGAGTTCCGCTTCTGCCGCTGCACGGTCCTCGAACAGACCCAGCATGATCCGCCCGCCCCGCGCCCCGATGCGGCCGAAGCCGCGCGTACAGGACCAGTCCTCGAACAGCGTCAGCTCGACGGTAAGCGTGTAGTAGCGCGCCATGTTGCGCTCCGGCTCGATCCGTTCGAGGCGAAGGCCGTTGGCAAGCTGCGTGCGGATAGGCTCGTGACGCTGGCCACGGTCGATGCTGGAGCTTGCGAGATTGAGATTATGCATGCGAAGCCATTCGAAGCGCGAGGACAATATTCTCTGATTGTTCCAAAGAGAGACGGCGGCGTCCAACGACTTTCCTGAATCAATCACGACCGTTCGATTCAGATCGGTGATGAGGACGACCACTCCAGCTCAGCGAAAATCCCGTGTCTTCGGCACGATGGTGTCGATATGCCGTTCGGGAATGAAGATGTCGCGCGGGGGGTGCTTGGGCTGAGGTGTTGCGGCTGGCCAGTGCTTCGGCGGCAGGCCGCGCGGATCGATGCCCGGTCCACCGCCATGGAACTCATCGCCACGACCATGGGGTAGCGGGAACGCCGTGTTGCGCTGCCCGACGCTGGCGAGCTCTGGAGAAAGATCCGTCAAGCGCTGTGCGATAAAATGCACGACCTCGCCTTCGCGCTGCACCTTTCCGTTGATGCCAAGCATGGCGGCGGTGAGGATGATGCGGCGCTGCTTCTCATAGAGCGAGGGCCAGATCACGAGATTGGCCACACCGGTCTCGTCCTCGATGGTGATGAACATCACGCCCTTGGCAGAGCCCGGCTTCTGGCGCACGAGCACAAGCCCGGCAACCTGCATCCAACGGCCATCACGCGCCCGGCTCGCCTCGGCACAAGTGACAAAGCGGCGCTTGATCAGGTCCTGCCGAAGGAACGAAACCGGATGCGCGCGCAACGTGAGTCCGACGTGGCCGTAATCCTCGACGACCTCGCCGCCTGCTGTCATCGGGCGCAGGATGACAGTGGGTTCATTGATCTCGCGATGCACGGCGGTGTCGTGCAATCCGGCATCGCGCATGGCAGTAGCGGCAAACAGCGGGAGCGGCTCGTCGCGCAAGGCTTTCAGCGCCCAGAGCGCCTCGCGCCGCGCCAGCTTCAATGAGGGCTGGAAGGCATCGGCTTCAGCCAGTTCCACCAGCGATGCCGATGGCACGCGGGCGCGCCACCACAGATCGTCGACCGTGGCGAATGGCTGCTCGTTCCGGGCCATGACGATGGCGGCGGCATCCTTGTTGGCCAGCCCCTTGACCATGCGCAGGCCGAGGCGGACGGCGAGATGCTCTTCGGTCTCCGTGGGCTCCAATGTGCAATCCCAGCGCGAGGCATTGATGCACACGGGCCTGACCTCGACACCGTGATCGCGGGCATCGCGCACGATCTGGGCCGGGGCATAGAACCCCATGGGCTGGGCATTGAGGAGCGCCGCGCAGAACACATCGGGATGATGGCACTTGAGCCAGCTTGAGGCATAGGCAATCAGGGCGAAGGAAGCCGCATGACTTTCCGGGAAGCCGTAACTGCCAAAGCCCTCTAACTGCCGGAAGGTCCGTTCGGCAAACTCCTGCTCGTAATCATTGGCGACCATGCCGGAGACCAGCTTGTCCCTGAAATGTGAGACGCCGCCGGTGAACTTGAAGGTCGCCATGGAGCGGCGCAGCTGGTCGGCCTCGCTTGGGGTGAAGCCGGCGCATTCGATCGCGACCCGCATGGCCTGTTCCTGGAACAGCGGCACGCCCAGCGTCTTGCCCAGAACGCGCTCAAGCTCGGGCTTGGGGTAGACCACCGCCTCCTTGCCCTCGCGGCGCCGCAAGTAAGGATGCACCATGTCGCCCTGGATAGGGCCAGGCCGGACAATCGCGACCTCGATCACCAGATCGTAGAAGGTGCGTGGCTTGATGCGCGGCAGCATTGCCATCTGTGCTCGGCTTTCGATCTGGAAAGTGCCGAGCGTGTCGGCTTTCCGGATCATCGCGTAGGTCCGCGGGTCTTCTGCCGGGATGGTGGCCAGATCGAGGGTCAGGCCCTTATGCTCGGCCAGGAGGTCGAAACCGCGCTTCATGCAGGACAGCATGCCGAGCGCCAGGCAGTCGACCTTCATGAACTTGAGGATATCGATGTCGTCCTTGTCCCATTCGATGATCTGCCGGTCCGGCATGGCGGCAGGCTCAATGGGCACGAGTTCATCGAGCCTGTCCCGCGTCAGCACGAAACCGCCGGGGTGCTGCGACAGATGGCGCGGTGTGCCGACGAGCTGACGGGCGAGGTCCATCGCAAGTGACAGGCGGCGGTCCTTCAGGTTGAGATTGAGTTCCGCCGTGTGTTTGGGCTCCACGCCCTCCGTTGACCAGCCCCAGACCTGAGAGGACAGCATCTTGATCAGGTCTTCGGGCAGGCCCAGTGCCTTGCCGACATCGCGGAGCGCGCCCCGCGCCCGGTAGCGGATGACGGTGGAGCAGAGCGCGGCATGATCGCGGCCATAGGTCTCGAACACCCATTGCATGACGATCTCGCGGCGCTCGTGCTCGAAGTCGACATCGATATCCGGCGGCTCGCGGCGTTCCTCCGAGACAAAACGCTCGAACAGGAGATCATTGCATTCCGGATCAATGGCCGTGATGCCCAGCACATAGCAAACCGCGCTGTTGGCGGCGGAGCCCCGGCCCTGACAGAGGATGTCGCGGCTGCGGGCGAAGCGCACAATGCTGTTCACGGTGAGAAAATACGGCGCATAATCCAGCTTCTCAATCAGCCTAAGCTCGTGCTTCAGGATGCCGATGACCTTATCGGGTAGGCCCTCGGGATAGCGCCGGGCTGCCCCCTCCCATGCCAGGCGGGTGAGCATCTGTTGCGGTGTCTCGTGTGCAGAGGCTTCCTGCGGATACTGGTAGGCCAGCTCGTCCATCGAGAATCGGCAACGCTCAGCGAGTTCGATGGTTCGGGCCACCGCTTCGGGGTAGCGCACAAACAGCCGGGCCATCTCCTCCGGCGGCTTCAGATAGCGGTCAGCATGGCGCTCGCGCCGGAAGCCGGCATCGTCGATGGTGCAGGTGTGCCGGATGCAGGTCACGACATCCTGCAGAATGCGCCTTTCCGGCATATCGAACAGTACGTCATTGGTGACAATGGTCGGCACACCCATCTGTGCAGCCAGCTCAGACAGCGCATGCAGGCGCATCTGGTCGTTGGGACGGCGGCGCAGGGTCAGCGCCAGATAGGCGCGGTTGCTGATCTCTGGATATGAATTTGAACCGGAATCAACACCAAAGCACTCTCGCAGACGACGCAGGCGCATGGCGCAGGTGGCATCGGCCTCATCCGGCACCAGCACGACGATCAGCCCCTCGCCATAGGCTATGAGGTCGGACCAATCGAGCAGGAATCTGGTCTTGCCGCCGCGCTTCTTACCCAATGACAGCAGCCGGCACAGCCGCGCATAGGCCGGGCGGTCGACGGGATAGACCAGAACGGAGGTGTCGTCAGTCAGATCCAGCCGACAGCCTACGATCAGGCGGATGCCGGTGTCTTTGGCGGCCTGATGGGCGCGGACGATTCCTGCCAGCGAATTGCGATCGACGATGCCGAGCGCCTCGATGCCAAGCGCCTTTGCCTGCGCGAACAGGTCCTCGCAGGAACTTGCGCCGCGCAGGAACGAGAAATGCGAGGTCACCTGCAACTCGGCATAGCGTCCGCCGCTCACGGTGAAGACTTCATGGCGATGTTCATGGTGAAGCGCTCATCAGGTTAGGCTCGCATTTTCAGCCATCACGCGAAGATCCCGTGGAGGAACCAGCGTTGCGAGCCGGTGTCGGCATGTTCACCGTCGCCCGCGCGGAAAATCCAGAAGCGTTCCCCCGCCTCGTCCTCCACCTGGAAATAGTCCCTGACGGCGAGCATCTCAGCGTCGCGCTTCCACCATTCGCCAAAGATGCGCTCGGGTCCGTCAGCCCGTTTGACCCGGCGGCGATTGCCACGCCAGGTGAATGTCACGGGTGGGTGATCTGGCAGTAGCGCCATGGTCTCGATGGGTTCAGGTATGGACAGCAAACGTGTCGGGCGCGGCCAATGCTGCGGCCAGGTGATGCCTGTATCCGGTGCCATGGCGGCAATGCGGGCAATGGATCGCTCCGGCACATCGCTCGCCACAGGCGTCATGCGGTAGAGCCGATCTTCGCCGACACGGTTAGCGAGAATGTCGATGAGGCCGGAGACATCGGCATCAGATGTTTCCACTAGGGATGAGATCATTTGCTTCTGCCCGAATGGTTCGGCCAGTGTTGCTGTCAGGCTCATGATCTCGATGCCAAAGCCCGGATCAATGGTCTCGATTTTGTCTGATAGCAGCCGGGTCAGGCGCTTCACATCGCGCACCGGCAGCGCCGTGCCGATGCGGATGGCCTCAATCCGGGCATCGACACAATGGAGCAGCAGGTCAAGCCGCCTGGCTCCAAGGCGGCGCGCTTCCATCGCGGCGCAGAGTTCCATCACCAGCTTGGCCGTATAGCGCGCGATGGTCTCGGGCGCGCTGATGGGTTCAGCAAAACTGCGGCGGACTGAAACCAGTTCATCCGGACGGATCGGATCAATCGGCTCACTCACGTGCCCCAGCGCCTGATCGATCCGACGGCCAATCTCCGGGCCAAAGCGCAGAGTGAGTGGAGCACGCGGAGTTGCCGTCAGTTCGCCAATGCGCTCGAAGCCCAGTGTGCGCAGCGATAACACCATGCCAGCATCAAGTCTCAAAGCTGCAATGGGCAGATCAAGGAACGCTGTTGCGCTTGTTCCAGCAGGCACAACCATTGAGGGACGCGCCACAAAGCGCGCAAGCCCATGCGCGGAACCCCATGTATCGGAGATGGCTGCGCGTGCTGTGATGCCGACAGCATGCAACCGCTCGATCATGTCTGTGAGCACGGCAGCCTCACCACCATGGAGATGGCTGGCGCCAGTGATGTCGATCACCAGCCCGTCCGGCGGATCAGCGGCAACGATGGGGGCATAGCGGCGCAAGGCCCAGAGCGCCAGCCGGTCCAGTGCCGCAAGATCGGCCTCAAGCTCGGCAACCTTGATGACAAGACCCGGGACCAGTGCCTGCGCCTTGGTGGCTGGCATGCCGACGTGCAGACCAGCTTGCCGCGCGGCAACGTCTGCGGCAAGGACCACACGCTTGTTACCCTGTCGTCCTATCAGGACGAGTGGCGTCTCAAGCGGCAGCGAAGCGCCGTGCAATTCCAGTCCGAACTGGCCCCGTCTGAACCGGTCGGTCGGCCAGGTCGGAAGATAGAGCGAGACGATCCGGGATTGAGAGGGCCTCCGTCTCGCAAACGGCGCCAGGAATGGCGAGATAACCCTGGACATCACACGCCTCCACTTCGAATTCAGCACATTCCCCGGCCCGGCAGCGCATCAGCTCGAGTTGCCAGCGAGCGCGCCCGACGCCCGGAACCGGCATCGGCGATGAAGGCAGAGCCCTCACCCGCCAGCGCGTCACCGAGGCTGTCGGATGGCCAAAATCCGCCGCTTCCGTTTGTCGTCGCCAGCGCCGGATGGCGAGGCCGATGGAGCCGGAACTCTCCGCCGCCAGCTGCAGACGGCGCGAGGCCGTCATCGACAGCCGCGCCACCTCCCCCACAACAGCGCCAAGGCCGCCATGGCGCAGGCCTTCCTCAAAACACGCCAGCACCGTCTTTTCGTCGCCGGCCTCGACATAGATGACCCGGTCAGGGGCCAGACCGACCTGCGCCAGGGCAGGCGCGAACAGGTCGGCTTTGGTCACGCACCATAGGACCCTGCCAGTCGTGCGCGCGGCAATGCCAGCAGCAAACAGGGCCGCCGCTGCCCCATGGATCGCCCCCTCGCCGCCGCCCGCCATCTCGTGCAGGCAGCCCAGTGCTAGCCCGCCCTGGGGCAAGTGCCGGTCGATTGTGCTGACCCCGAACGGCAGTATGGCATGTTCACGCGCTGATCCTGTCTCCAAGCGCTGGATCCTTGCGCGGAGATCGTTGATGATCGGCGAGGATGCAGCCGCAGTCATGTCCTTGTGTTTCCACCTTGATATGAAGTAAGTTCCTGTTTTGTTCCAAATCCAGTAGATGAGTCAACGGACAAGATTCCCATGGTGGGCGCGTGAGGCGTCTCAAATCGCGCGATGTCATTGAGATATTGCGTGAAAACAGGTCTCAAGATTCTTTGCCGCACCACGGGACAATGGATCGCCAGCAGCGTTATGGAGGATACAATCCGCAGACCTGAGGCTTGGACAATCTGCTCATGTGTAACCTTTATTCGATTACCAAAAGCCAGCAGGCCATCCGGGAACTGGCCAGAGCCATGATCGACCGCACCGGCAATCTGGCGGCCATGCCTGGCGTGTTCCCGGACTATGCCGCGCCCATCGTCCGCAATGGTCCCGAGGGCCGTGAACTGGTGCTGGCACGCTGGGGCATGCCGTCGCCAGCCTTTGCCCTGAAAGGCCGCAACTCCGATCCCGGCATCACCAATGTCCGCAATGTCGCCTCACCGCACTGGCGGCGCTGGCTGGGCGTCGAGCACCGCTGCCTCGTGCCATTTACCAGCTTTTCCGAGAATGAGGCCTTGCCGGATGGCACACATCCGCCGGTCTGGTTCGCACTTGGCGAAGACCGCCCACTCGCCTTCTTCGCCGGGATCTGGACCTATTGGACCTCCGTGCGCAAGGTCAAGGAAGGCGAAACCACCAATGACCTCTTCGCCTTCCTCACGACCGAACCCAATGCCGTGGTCGCTCCTGTTCATCCCAAAGCTATGCCGGTCATCCTGACGACGCAGGACGAGATTGATCAGTGGATGACAGCGCCAACCGCCAACGCGCTGGCACTGCAACGCCCGTTACCAGATGGCATGCTCCAGATCGTCGCCAGAGGCGGCAAAGTCGATGGCGCCGACAGACACACCTGAACCACAATCAGCAATCGGCAGATGATCTCAACATTTTGGCATTAGATTCGGTGACTACAACATCAATCAACCTGAGGCTGCACCCTTCCGGGTGCGCATGGCGGGCTGGTCGGCATTGATCGCAATGGGGCTGCCCTCGACACTGATCTGTGTGAAAGCGCTCATTAATTTACGCCTGTCCGCTGCGGACAGTGGTGTTTCAGGGCTTTTGCTCCGCAGCAGACGCAGGAGCCTGTCACAGTTAAGACGCGCCATGGCATCGATACCCGAGGCCTGCAGAGCCTTGGCCAGGACAGCCGCATGCTTTGCATCGAGCGGATTGGTGCGCAGCGTCTTTTCCAGAGCGCTGGCGCATTCTCGCGGGTGGTCAGGGCTGGTTTGGGGCAAATTCATGAGCAGTTTTAAATGTCGCAATCATTTCAACGAGCCTGGTTTTCTTAACCGGTCGGCACTTCACTGTCACCGTGCACCTGTGGGCAAAATGAATGGTGCCGAGAGGACATGAAGACCGACCTCACGCAGGACGTATATCCGCGACACGACTTTCCCGAAATGACGACAGGCGCAGCCACCTGCCGCGCCTGTCATTGTGAAGATCAGCCTCAATCCAGACGCGTAAGCAGCGTCGGTCTGGTCCTGTCGATCCTGGGCGTTGTTCCCTTGAGCCGCTGCTGGATGAAGAAGCCACCGGGAGTGTCTCCCGATAGCGTTTCAAACTCAGGTTCGAAGATGCAGCGGTGGCACGTGAACCGCGCGAGAATTGGCGCAGGATCGATGGCGACATTGCACGCCTCATCGTCAGGTGTTGCACCAATCACGAGGAACCGTCCGGCGATAGCGTTGACGCCATCGTCGATCACGGTCAGGCCGGTGGCACCGTCCCAGCCCTCCTCGTCGGTCCAGATCAGGTGCTGGTCATCAAGCGGTGCGCGTTCGACAATATCGCACCCGATGTGGCGATAGAGCTCGGCAAGCACGAGTTCACCATTTTGAAGCGTGAGACCTACAAACTGCGCTTCTGCCGCAACCGGATCGATCAGCAATGCGGTGATAGTGGTGGGTGATGCATGGTTCACAATCCGCCCTCCCCTCAAGCCGCTGCCGCGACAGCGGCACTGGCTTCGGCATCGTCCAATACGCTGTCGTCCGTATGGGATGGAGCGGTGTCAGTATCCGGTTGCTGCGCATGCATCCAATCGGCGGCAGCCTGAGCTTTCGAGGCTGCTGTGAAGATTGCCCGAGTGTCGTTCTTCAGGACCTTCAGCCACGAGGCGAGATAGGCCGTGCTTTCCGGCCGCGCATTATAGGCCAGGCCAAGATCCGCCATCACGAAACTTGCCGTCAGTTCTGCGATCTGTTCGTCGATGGCATAGCGCTCCGAGCCGAAGCGCCCGCCGAGGTCGCGGTCAAGACGATGCTTGGCACCTGTGGCATGTCCACACTCGTGACCGAGCGTGGCATAATAACTGTCCACGCTGCGGAAGCGCGCGAAGGGCGGCATGCGCACGACATCAAGGCTTGGGACATAGCATGCCTGATCGCCTTCGATCTGGATCGGAATGCCTGTGTTTGCGAAGAAGCGCTCGGAAGCTTGGATGCGCTCGCTTTCCGGCAGAACAGGCTGCGGTGGCATATCGAGGCCATCAACCTGTGCGGCGTTGAAAACAGCGTATCCTTTCGCCATGAAACGCGGGCGGTCATACCCGTCGTCGCGGTCATCATCACGATTGCCGCCAGAGTCGCCGCCATCAGCTGCATCATCGGCGCTGCCGCTTTGGAACTGCTTCCAGAACACCACCGTGGTCGAACGCTCACCCTTGCGGACCTGTGCACCCGCGGCGGCAAACTGCCGGTACGTGCCCCAGAGCCCTGAGCCGTAACCGGACTTCATCGCGGCGACCCAAAGCGCCAGGATATTGATGCCGCGATAGCGCTTCTGCGATGCGAGGTTCATCGGCCTTGCAATAGCGCTGCCGTCATGATGCCAGGGGAGTTTCCAGCCGCTGGCATGTGTTCCGGCTTCGATGGCCGCCACGATCTCCTGGGTGATGCGCGTATAAATGTCAGCGCGGTCTGAGGCACCTCTTGTGCAATGGGTCCGGTCCATGTCGGGGATCTCCGCGACGGGCCGGGCAAGCTGCTCTCGCCCTCCTGAACCCGTCGCGGAACCTCCAAGGCTCTCTCACTCTCGGGACCAGAAACAAAGGCTGCTCCAGGTCACAAGAACATGAGCAGTCACCGGTTATGGGCTGAGCTTCCCGCAAAACGTCAGCGTTTTTGAGACACTGCGATCAAGACAAGTTTCGAGACCAGAACCCCTGCGCATTGAAATGAAAGCATAACCGACGCCAAAATGGCTCAAAACGGAAGGTTTTTGGGACTAGAACTCGCTTATCCTGAGAGGATTGACCATCTGCTGATTTGACATCATGCGGCGATTTGAGCGTCGGAATGCTTTGCGCCTTGTGGCAAAGGGGTAGCAAAAGGCAACCCAAACCCCTTGATCATGCTATAGACCGCCGGAATAACGATCAGCGTCAGAACTGTCGAGGATACCATTCCGCCAATCATCGGAACGGCAATGCGCTGCATGAGTTCTGATCCTGTTCCTGTGCTCCACAGGATCGGTATGAGACCACCCATGATGGCGACCACGGTCATCATCTTTGGTCGTACGCGCTCGACTGCACCCAGCATAATGGCCTGGTTCAGGTCCTGCCGTGTGAACGCGCGTGCCTCTTTCACACACCGGGCCTTCACTTCTTTGAGTGCCTGATCGAGATAGATCAGCATGATAACACCGGTTTCGGCGGCAACCCCAGCAAGAGCGATGAACCCGACGATCACGGCAACCGACAGGTTGAAACCTAGCCACCACATCAGCCATAGCCCGCCAACGAGAGCGAAAGGCAGCGACAGCATGACGATCAGGGTTTCCGTCAGGCGCCCGAAATTGAGATAGAGCAGCAGGAAAATGATGAGCAGCGTGACCGGCACGACGATCTGAAGCCGCGCCCTGGCACGCTCCAGATATTCGAACTGGCCGCTCCACTGGACATAAGTTCCTTGCGGAAAGCGGATGTTGTCTGCGACGGCTCTGCGCGCATCTGCTACATAGCCGCCAAGATCGCGGCCATGCATGTCCACAAAAATATAGACGGCGAGCTGGCCATTCTCCGTGCGGATCGAGGTGGGGCCCCGCGATAACTGGACCTTTGCGACCTCGCCAAGCGGCACTGTGCCGCCGCCCGGCATGGCGATAAGAACGTCACGGGCAATTGTTTGCGGATCGCTCCTGAGATCACGTGGATAGCGGATATTGACGGCATAGCGCTCACGGCCCTCGACGGTACGGGTGACGGATTCTCCCCCAAGCGCCATGGCAATCGTGTCCTGTACATTGCCAACCATCAGGCCATACCGCGCCAGCGAACTGCGATCGGGAACAATATCGAGGTAATATCCGCCGATCACTCGCTCCGCATAGGCACTTGTCGTGCCCGGTACATTGCGCACAACAGTTTCGATCTGCTTGGCCAACCTGTCCATCTCGACAAGGTCAGTGCCCAGAACCTTGATGCCAATCGGCGTGCGAATGCCGGTGGCGAGCATGTCGATGCGCGCCTTGATGGGCATGGTCCAGGCATTCGAAACTCCCGGAAACTGGAGGGCTCGGTCCATCTCGGCTGTGAGGCTCTCCACCGTGACCCCAGCGCGCCACTGATCCCTGGGTTTGAGGTTGACGATTGTCTCGAACATCTCGGTTGGGGCCGGGTCAGTGGATGTATCGGCTCTTCCGGCCTTTCCGAAGACAGAGGCCACTTCCGGGAATGTCTTGATGATGCGGTCCTGTGTCTGAAGCAACTCTGCGGCCTTGGTGACCGAGAGTCCGGGCAAGGTCGTCGGCATATACATCAACGTGCCCTCATTGAGGCTTGGCATGAACTCGCTGCCGAGCTGCATCGTTGGCCACGCCGTGATGCCGAGCGCTGCCAGGGCAACCACGATCGTCAACGCCCTGGCGCGAAGCACGAACTGGATCATGGGTCGGTAAACCCAGATCAGGAAGCGGTTGAGCGGGTTCTTGTGCTCGGGAATGATCTTCCCCCGTACAAACAGAACCATGAGCACAGGCACAAGCGTGATCGACAGCATGGCAGCGGCGGCCATGGCGAAGGTCTTGGTGAAGGCTAGGGGTGCGAACAGGCGGCCTTCCTGCGATTCCAGCGTGAAAATCGGTAGGAAGGATACGGTGATGATGAGCAGGCTGAAGAACAGCGCCGGCCCGACCTCGACCGCTGCCTCGGTCAGGATTTCAATACGGGGCTTGTCGGGTGCAGCCCGCTCCAGATGCTTGTGTGCGTTCTCGATCATCACGATAGCACCGTCGACCATGGCGCCGATGGCAATGGCGATACCACCAAGGCTCATGATGTTGGCCCCCAGCCCCAGAAGCTTCATGGCTCCGAAGGCGATAAGTATGCCAACTGGCAGCATGATGATGGCCACCAGAGCGCTACGCACATGCAAAAGAAACACGATGCAGACGAGGGCGACGACGATGCTTTCCTCGATCAGCGTGCTCTTCAGCGTCTCGATGGCTGCAATGATCAGGGCCGAGCGATCATAGACCGGAATGATCTCGGTGCCTTTGGGCAGGCTCGATGCAATCTCGGCAAGGCGCTTCTTGACGTTGTCGATGACATCCAGAGCATTGGAGCCAGAGCGCTGCAAGGCGATGCCGCCCGCCACTTCGCCCTCGCCATTCAGTTCCGTGATGCCGCGCCGTTCGTCCGGCCCGAACTCCACACGGGCCACGTCTTTCAGCAGGACGGGCGTGCCATTGCTGACTTTCACGACCACCTGTTCAAGGTCGTCGATGCTGCGCACATAACCCTTGCCGCGCACGATGAATTCGAACTCTGACAGTTCCACAGTCCGCCCGCCGACATCGGCGTTGCTGCCGCGCACGACGTCGCGGATCTTGTCGAGCGTGATGCCAAGGTCGCGCATCCGCTGCGGATTGACGATGATGTTATACTGTTTGACAAAGCCGCCGACGCCCGCGACCTCGGCCACGCCCTCAGCCTTGGCGAGGCCATAGCGCAAGGTCCAATCCTGCACGGAGCGCGTTTGCGCAAGGTTCGCCTCTTTCGAAGTGACGGCATACTGGTAAACCCAGCCGACACCCGTGGCGTCCGGCCCGAGTGTTGGTGTCACACCTGCGGGCAAACGCCTCGCAGCCGCATTGAGATACTCAAGGACTCGGCTTCTGGCCCAGTAGATATCGGTCCCGTCCTCGAAGATGATATAGACGAAAGACACGCCAAAGAATGAAAACCCGCGCACTACCTTTGATTTTGGAACAGTGAGCATTGCCGTCGTCAGCGGATAGGTCACCTGGTCCTCGACCACCTGCGGGGCCTGCCCGGCATAGTCGGTATAGACGATGACCTGCGTATCCGAGAGATCGGGGATTGCATCGAGTGGCAAATGCCGCAGAGCATACCATCCACCAGCGACCGCGAAGACTGTTGCGATCAGCACCAGCAACAGGTTGCGGGTCGACCATTCGATAAGACGACCAATCATTTCGCATCTCCCGAAGTCGCAGGTGCGGGAGGGGTGAGGCCCTGCAAGGCGGCCTTCAGATTGCTCTCAGCATCGATCAGGAAGTTTGCCGACGTGACGATTCTCTCGCCATCGCTTAGCCCCTCTCGGATTTCAACCATCCCGGCACCACGCTGTCCGGTTCGGACGGCCCGAGGTTCAAAGCGGCCGTCGCCCTTGTCCACGATCACGACCTGCTTTTCGCCACTGTCGACAACAGCATTCTCGGGAACAGCCAGCATGGGCGCATCGCTTCCGCTGGCGATTTCCACATCGGTGTACATTTCGGGCATGAGGGCGAGATCGGGATTGGCCAGTTCAATGCGGACGCGGGCCGTGCGCGTTTCCCTGTTGATCGCAGGGTAGACGACAGCGATGTTGCCCTTGAAGCTGCGGCCCGGATAACCCCGTGGCCGAACGGTGGCCTGCTGGCCGACCCTCACCATTGAAAGATCGCGTTCAGCGATATCCGCGAGCGCCCAGACGACGGAAACATCCGCCAGCCTGAACAAAGCGTCACCGGGCATTGCGCGCATGCCGTCGGACACATTGCGTTCGGTGATGATACCGTCACGCGGCGCTGACCAGCTCAGCGTCAGTGGAATCTCGCGGGTTCGCGCCAACTCTGTGATCACCGTGTCCGGCACACCCAGATTTTCCAGACGCCGACGGGCGCCTTTGCTGGCAGCTGAAGCAGTCTCGTTTGGCGATCCAAGGATGGAGACATATTGCGCTGCGGCTGCGGAGAGTTCCGGACCATAGACCTTGAACAGAGGCTGGCCTTTCCTGATCACCGCGCCAGTCGTGACATTCTCAACCTTGTCAATCCAGCCTTCGAAGCGCAGCGAAACAACGGATTGCCGCCGCTCATCGACCTGAATTGTTCCCGGCGCCCGGATGGGCGTCGTGAAGCGATGCATGCCGACAGGCTCTGAGCGGACGCCTGTGCGCTGCAGTTTGCCTGGCGAGAGTTTGACCGAACCGTCGTCCGTCTCCTCGCCGTCATAGACGGGGATATAATCCATGCCCATTGAATCCTTCTTGGGCATCGGCGAGACGTCCGGCAGCCCCATCGGGTTTCGATAGAACTTTATCTTTCTGGCAGCCTCAGCAGTTGCCGTTGGAGCCGAGCTCGCAATCTCTTCTGGATTGACGTTCAAATCCTCGCTGGCAAGCACAGCCACGAAATCCCGGCCATCGGCGGCTTTCCTTGGTTCCAGTGACCAAGCGGCCTTGCCATCAGGATCACGGTAGTAGATCGCGGGGCCCGACGCCGGTTTTGGTATTGCGGCCATAGTCGTAACTGGGCGCAAACTGGCAGGGAGTAGTTCGAGTCCCTTGTTGAACGTGCTGAGGACAATGAGCTGATGAGTGCCTAGCCAATAACCGGCCGCGCCTATCGCTGAAGCAAGAGTGAGAACTTTCAAGAAACGGACCATCGGTGTTTCCAAGTTTTTGCGAGTAAGGTGACCGCCATCAGCCGCAACATTCAGCGTCGCGCTGCATCGCTGCGCTGAATGCCGTGGGCGACGGACTTGATCTGGTGCGTTGAAGAAAGCCGTGAGCCTACTTCGACGCCTTGAAGACGAGCTTGCCTTCGACGGTGCCGGTTTCGCCCTGGACCTTGGCCCCAAGCGAAAGTAGCCAGCCGCCTGCCATACTCACATCAGCCTTGAACCGGTACGTTCCTGGTTCTGCGCCGGGCACAGGCGCAATCTTGGTGGCCATGCTCGCCATCCCGTCCGGAGCCATATCGAGCCTTGTCGTGAAGATGACGGCATCGGGCACGGGTTTGCCAGTCAGCTTGTTGACGAGCCGCACGGTGATGAGTGATTCCGGTCCTGTCTTGATCGCGGGATCGACAACCTGGAACTCGTAGTCCTTGACATCGGCAAGAACGATGCTGGCTGATCCAGCCATGACAAGGCCGATGAGCGCGGCCCTGAGGGCGCGCGGATATTTATAAAGTGACATGTGATTGTTCCTTGAACGATTGGTCATGACGTCGCTGGTGCGACATGCCTACTCCTTGTCCGGCAAGAAACCGGACGAGGAGACCCGGCTGTCAGGCCGGTATGACGGACGTTCGCGGAGGTCGTGCTGGGGGTGATAGCCCCAAGCTGGCGCGGTTCGCATCGTTGCTCGCGCGATAGACGAGCGACAGCTCGTCAAATCCGATGGTATGAGCATGCTTGTCAACCGGTGCACATGACAGCACCGACGACAAGCAGACGATCATCATCGGACACTTTTGGCAATCATCGGGTGCTTGTTGTTTTGGGCAACATGGCATGTCATCAGCCATTACCATCTTCTGGACAACCATCTCAGAGTTCGCCGAAGCGGAAACCGCTGCAGGCGAAAGCGATAGGCTGATTGCGACGAATAACGCCAACAACCAGTGTGATACTGGTTTGTCCATGAGATATTGTATCTCACAGTTTTGGGCTGTATGTAAGGCTGGAATCTTCACAATGTCGTTGGTTGGGCTTACTTAAGTGCGCCCTTTTCCGCGAAGTTTGATAAATTATGCCTGTTTGGCAAATGATCCGCGTTCAACGATGTTCAGGCCGTCGTACTCCCTCCAATGTCGAGCAACCGTAGCGCATTCAATGTCACCAGCAAGGTCGCGCCGGTATCGGCCAGAATGGCCGGCCAAAGCCCTGCAACACCAATGATCGTGGTCACGAGGAACACGGCCTTCAGCCCCAGCGCGATCGTAATGTTCTGGCGTATGTTGGCCATTGCGCGCTTGGACAGGTCGATCATCGCGTCAACATCACTACGCGGCCATGCAGGATAGCGGCATCGGCGATCTCCAGCGCCACATCCGTGCCGCAGCCCATGGCGATGCCGATTTCAGCAGCGGCGAACGCCGGTGCGTCGTTAATGCCGTCACCGATCTTGGCCACGGCACAACAAGGCGGTGTCCTTCGCCCGGCAGGATGCCTGCACGTGGTTGCAGGGATTGTCGAAAAAGATCGGTTGATCAATTTCAGCCACACCTCCACACGGGAATGCCAAGCTTCCGCGCCTTGTCGGCGAGGTTGTCCTGGATACCTGAGCCCGGCAGGACGATAACGCCGATAGGCAGCGCCTCCAGCATGGCATCGTTGCGCTTAAAGGGTGCGGCCTTGGCGTGTCGGGTCCAGTCCGGCTTGAAGGCGATCTGCGGAATCTTGCGGGTCTCGGCCCATTTTGCGGCAATCAGTTCGGCTCCGCGATCCGAGCCGCCATGCAGCAGCACCATGTCGGGATGACGCGCCTGGACTTGGTCGAGCTTGGCCCAGATCAGCTGGTGATCGTTGAAGGCAGTGCCGCCAGTAAGCGCCACCTTGGGGCCGGGTGGCAGCAGGATTTCTGACTTCGCACGACGGCGAGCCATCACGAATTCACGGCTGTCGATGACGGAGGCCGTCATGGCCCGGTGATTGAGGAGCGAGCCGTGGCGGGGCCGCCAGCTCTGGTGCGTCTGGCGCTCGAACAGGATGACAGCCTGATCGCGCATCAGTTCCAATGCATCGCGGCGCTCGATCAGATGCTGTCCTGAAGCCAGCAACCGCTCCAGCTCCACGGAGGCCACTTCCGAGCCGTTCTGCTCGCGCTGGCTGGTCCGCTGATCCTGCTCGTTAGTATCGAGCAGACGCTCGACCCGTTCAGCGGCGCGGTGGAACAGATAGACCGTGCCCCATAGCAGGCCTTCGAGATCTGGCTCGGCCCGTGTGTCATCGAGGGTGGCCACCAGCGCATCGAAGATGTCGGCGACGGCACCCATCATGCCGTTGTCATCCGGCAGGGGCCGTGGATCATCGCCGTCTGCGAATATGGGACGTCCGTGCAGGCTGAGTTCGGTGAGGATGGCGGCCGATGGTGACGATGTGGTGCTGTTGATTGTGCCGAGTTCGGGATCGTGGTCCATGGTGGGTGAGCCTCCGCTGGGGCTAAGGCAATTCAGCGACCATCGCTGCGCCTTCGCGGGCGCTCTTCCGCCCGGAGGAGCGGGCCTTGCACCTGCAGGGCCAGAGCGCAGCGGAGGACGGCTCGCCCGTTGCAAGGCCGGATCAACCGGGCGATACGCCCGCCGCTCGAAGGCCAAGGGATGGTGATGATGGGCGCTGCCAGCCGGGGGCTGGAGTCCGCCCGGATTGCGGGAGAACGGCGGATTACGGGACACCCCGCCAACCTGAACCGCTTCCTTTACGGCCTTACCCGGTTGGTGCAAGGAACCTTGCGACGTCGTCGGCCGCCATTTGCGGGCGCAAGTGATCGCATACGGTGTGATGTCCGAACCGCCGCAGGTCGCTGTTGAAATCATCCAACGTCGGCGTTAGCACGATGACCTCGATCCCGCCAACCTCGGCACGAGCGATCAGCTTGGCTGTCGCATGACGACCGGCGGCATCGTCGTCCTGAGCGATGTAAAGCCGCCGCAAGTTCGCCGGAAACCGCAGCACCGCAAGATTGCCAGCCGACAGGGCAGCGATCATCAGCATGCCGGGCAACCCCATGCGCAGGGACAGCATGGTCTCGGCGCCTTCGCCCGCTGCAATGACATCTGCGTCGAATACCGGATGCGGTGACAACGGCCTCGTAAGCGAATTACCAAAACCGAAGCGCACACCATGGCCGAGTATGTCCCCCAGGGCCCGTCGTGGCGACGGCACCCGAGCTTTGCCGAGCAGATCATCAAGCAGGCCACCAGCGGATAGTGCAGTTGCGTCCAGGTATGTCCGCTGAACACCTGTGATGATCCCAGCCCCGTCCGTGATGGCGGCCAACAGCGCAGGCAAGTTTTGCAGGTCGGCATCGGGCGGGCCACAGTCGTCGTTTGCGGTTGACTGGTTGGAACGCCGGTTGTTGTCCTCGTCGAAGTCAAGCGCGCGGTAGAAGCACCGCGGGTGGAACCGCAATGCGTCGATGCCAGCAAGCTGCGTGATACCGCGCCGCTCGAAATAGAGTTCGGCCAGCGTCCCGGTGATAGGTTGTGCTGCTGCGAACAGTCGACGAGCCGCTTCAGACGTCAGAGACGGTTCACTTAGTCCATCCGATGTGGTGCTTTCGTTGGCAGGCCTGCGGTTCTCCCCGCGCGGCGATGTCACCGCCGACTTCACCACATGCGGCACAGTTTGCGACCGCCCTAAAAACCGCCGCGCCTCCACTACCACCTCCGGGAACGTCCGCAACTGGCGGGTCTCGCGGATGAGGTCGAGTAGATCGCCATGTTCATCGGTGGCGGCATCCGTCCATTTGCCAGCAACGCCTCTGCCGTTGGCTTTCAGGCGCACATAGAGCGAGCGCCCAGGCGTGTTGGCTTTGTCACCGACCAGCCAGTGGTTTCCCGCGCGCCTGCCGTTCGACAGATAGTGACGACAGACGGCCTCTGCATGGCGGGCGAGGTCATCGACCAGATCAGCGATCTCGGCGGTCGTAAACAGGTGCTGCTGCTGGATGTTCCTTGGCATCTGAGCAGGCTCGGGTTGCCCACGCTTCTGCCCCGCCATGTTCTTTGCTTGTTGTCGGCTGGATACGCTCATGACACGGCCTCCTTGTTCAGGATTCGTGTCAGCGGGTAACGCGCCATCACCTTGGCAATGACGGCTGGCCCGGCACCGTCCGTCGGCACGAACAACCTGAGCTTCCAGGCGATGATCTCGGAGAACAGACCATCGGCCTTCAGGCGCTCGCGGTCGTGCGGATCGAAGCCGGTCAGCTCAATGCGCATCGCATGCATGACGCGGGCAGTCCTCAGCTGCAGCCCACCCTCCAACTCCAGCACTGTCTTGTTCTCGATCAGCACGGCGAAGGCGTCTTGCGGCGAAAGCACCGGTTGATCCGTCGCAATGGCAGCCGCCGCCCAGGCCGGTGGCACTTTGCGCCCGATGATGCGCTCACCGGTGTTGGTCTCCAGCCGGTAAACCCGCGCCGTTTCATCGGGCAGTTTGGTCCAGATCGGCAGCAGCAGCCCCGTCACCATATGGATCGTGCTGTCCGTGAACTCCGGCGTCTCGGACAGCTCATGGCTCCAGGCCGCCGCAAAGCTTGACCGATCCGCTTCCCGCCACAACGTCTCGGCCATGCCCTGCTTCGCGAATGGCAAGGTCTCCATTGGCCTGATCAGCCGCACACGCTGTTCGATGCTGCCATCATCAAGCATGATGCTGATCGCAGGCACTTGCAGCGCGGCTCGTCCCGACCGCTCGTTGATCAGGAGCCTGTTGTTGGGGTCAGCTGCCCGGTTGAGCACCTCATCCAGCTGAAGTGGCCGGTTGCGCACCCGCTGCTGGATGGTCAGCAAGGTGGTCTCCGCGCCCGTGACCTCGTGGACATGAATGACTGTCCGGTCCAGCACGGTGAAGCGCTCGGCCCGCAAGGTCTCGAGCCCTATGTCGTAAGTGCCCGACGCGATGGCCCCGTCGATGCGGGCTTGCAGCAAACCTTCGAAGGCCTCGAACAGGATGCCTTGCAGATGGAGCGTCAGGGCCAGCAGCCGGTTGAGGAACGTCGTGATCGGGGGCAAGTCGTCCTTGAGGCCATTGCCGTCCATGATGGACAGGCCCGTGGCGTCCTGGAACTCTTCGAGGTTGCAGCCTCCCACTTGGCCATTGGCGATCAGGCGGTAAAGCTGGCGCAAGGCATCGCGGGCGTATTGGCTTTCGAGATTGTCTTCGGCCCGGAACAGCCCCTGCCCGCCGGTCTGACGTTGTCCACGCGTGATGGCTCCGAGACTGTCGAGACGTCTTGCAATCGTGCTCAGAAACCGCTTTTCGGCCTTCACATCCGCGGCGATCGGCCTGAACAACGGCGGCTGCTTCTGGTTGGTGCGGTTGGTGCGGCCCAGACCCTGGATCGCGGCATCGGCCTTCCAGCCGGGTTCGAGCAGATAGTGAACCCGCAGACGCTGGTTTTTGGCACCCAGATCGGCATGGTAGGACCGTCCCGTGCCGCCAGCCTCCGAGAACACCAGGATGCGCTTGACGTCATCCATGAAGGCTTGGGCCTCGGCAAGGTTGGCGCTGCCCGCCCTGCCCTCGACCACCAACCGGTCGATGCCGGGCTGGCCAATGTTCTCTTGGCCGCGCTTCCTGACGATGCGCCGGCTTCGTCCTGTCACCTCGGCGACGGCATCAGTCCCGAAGCGCTGCACGATCTGATCGAGCGCTCCCGGCACCGGTGCCAAGGACGCCAGATGCTCGATCAGGTTGTCGCGCCGACGCAACGCTTCCCGGCATAGCACCGGCTGGCCGTCCTTGATCACCGCCCGCGAGCGCAGATTGCCCTCACTGTCGGTGAAGGGCTCATGCAACTGCACCGGAAAAGAGTGTTCGAGATAGTCGAGGACGTATTCGCGCGGTGTGAGATCAATCTGGACGTCGTTCCATTCCGAGGTCGGGATCAGCGACAGCCTACGCTCCATCAGTGCCTCGCCGGTCGAGACGATCTGGATGACGGCAGCATGGCCCTCCGCCAGATCCTGCTCGATGGATCGCACCAATGTGGGCGTTTTCATCGAGGTCAGCAGATGGCCGAAGAAGCGCTGCTTGGCGGATTCGAAGGCCGAGCGGGCCGCGGCCTTGGCCTGCGGGTTCAGGGTGCCGTCTTTCGTGCTGGTTATGTTGGCGGCTTCCAGCGCGGCATTGAGGTTGCGGTGGATGATGCCGAAAGCCCTGGCATAGGCATCGTAGATGGTTCGTTGTGGCTCCGTCAGCGTGTGCTCGAGCAACTCGTAGCGGACGCCCTCATAGGACAATGACCGCGATGTGTAGAGCCCGAGCGCCCTCAAATCCCGCGCCAGCACCTCCATCGCGGCAACCCCGCCCGCCTCTATGGCTTCGACGAAAGCGCTGCGTGTCGGGAACGGAAACCCTGCCCCGCCCCACAAGCCGAGCCGTTCGGCATAGGCGAGGTTATGAATGGTGGTCGCGCCGGTGGCCGAGATGTAGACCACGCGCGCATCGGGCAAGAGACGCTGCAACCGCAGGCCAGCCCGGCCTTGCTGCGACGCGGTCTGATCGCCGCGCTCGTTGCCACTTCCGCCAGAACTACGGTCACCAGCATTGCCACCGGCGGCATTCTGCATGGCGTGGCTCTCGTCGAAGAGGATCACACCGTCGTACCCTTGACCCAGCCATTCGGCGATCTGACTGACGCGCGAGGCCCTGATCCCGCCGGACCAGGTGTCTTGCCGTTCGTCGGAGCGCAGCGTCGCATAGGTCGTGAACAGGATGCCTTCGCTCAAGGTGATGGGCTTGCCTTGCGCATAGCGCGACAGCGGTGTCACCAGCAGCTTTTCCATCCCGAGCGAGGACCAGTCGCGCTGCGCGTCTTCCAAGAGCTTGTCGGACTTGGAGATCCAAAGCGCCTTGCGCCGTCCTTGCAGCCAGTGATCGAGCAGGATGCCAGCGCATTGGCGGCCTTTGCCAGCACCTGTGCCGTCCCCCAGCATGAACCCCTGGCGGAAGCGGACGGCACCGACCGCATCATCTGGTGCGGCCTTGACCACATCGCCGAGCGGATCGACCGTCCAGAAGCCGGCAAGGTGGGACTGATGCGCTTCGCCCGCGAGGATGATGGTTTCGAGCTGTGCGTCGGAGAGGATGCCAGTCGTAATCAGGTGCGGCGGTAGCAACGGGCGATAGGAGGGCTTCGGCGGTGCGACCGAAGCCATTGCAGCGGACTGGACCAGCCTGGTCGGATGTGGGTGCGCGCCGTCGATCACAAGCGTCTGCAACGTGAAGGGCTCGTAGATCACCTCGCTGATCTGCGCATGGCCGTCGGATACGGCCTCGCGGATGCTGTAGTCGAGCGGCACTCCAGCGGGCTCGACCGCGCGGGACGGGGGCTTCGTCCGGGGAACTGGCGAAGCTGAGATAGGCCTTGGCGGCATCCGTGTGCCGGTCAGCTGTACCAACTGGACCGCACTACCCGCTTGGTCTCGCGACGACAGAGGGCATGCCGATGATCTAACCGGGGTATTCGTCGCGCTTCGCGCCATCTGCACGCGCGGCGGCACATCGCGCAGCGCCCATTCCAGCAGCGTTGCGACATCGGGGGCCATACCGCGCGATGGCGGAAACACCGTGGGGTGCTCTGCCGCCACCTTGTCGATGACGGTAAGGCGGGTCTCGACGCTGGTGCCATGGCGGGCAAAGGCCCTGCTGTCGATGGCGGCAGTGAACACGACGCGGGCCTGTTCCTGCAAGCTGATGAAGGCCTCGCGCCAGGCCGGACTGTCGGGCGCAAACCCCGCACCTGTGATGGCGACGAGGCGGCCACCTTCTGCCAAGCGTGCCAGCGCCGAACGGATATGCCGGAACGTGGCGTCGGGCGCGCGGCCAGCTACACTCGCCATCACCGAGAAGGGCGGGTTCATGATCACGACGCTGGGTCGGATGGATGGTGCCAAATGATCGTCGATCTGGGCGGCATCGAAGCGCATAACGCATGCTGTCGGGAAGAGAAGGCCGAGCAAGTCAGCACGGGTCTTGGCGAGTTCGTTGAGGTGGAGGTGGGCACCAAGAAACTCGGCGAAGATGGCGAGGAGGCCTGTGCCCGCCGACGGCTCCAGCACAACCTCGCCGGGTTGGATGGCGGCTGCGGTGACGGCAACCCACCCCAGCTCGATCGGTGTCGAGAACTGCTGGAACGCCGTGCTATCCTCCGAACGCCGCGTCTGGGTCGGCAGCAATGCAACAATCTTGGCCAGCATTTGCAGCATGACTTCCGGCGATCCGGCCTTGTTGATCAGAGCCGGACCATACTGGCGCAGGAACAACACGGTCGCGGCTTCCGTCGCCTCATAAGCCAGCTTCCAGTCCCATGCGCCGTCGGTGTCAGAAGCGCCAAAAGCCTTGGTCATTGCGCCACGCAAGACAGTGGCATCGACGCGCTGGCCGCGTTCGAGATGGTGCTGAAGCTCCTGCGCTGCAGAGAAAATAGCCTTTGCCGTGTCAGGTTGTTTGGCATCAGCTACAGCGGGTGACAGGCCCGCTGGTGCGTCAGTAGCGGGTTCGTCGGCTAAGTTGTCGAGTGGCCGCAAGGCTGCGGCGGAAGTAACAGGGGTCATGGGATCTGTCCGGAAGAGAGGTGTGGCGCAATGGCCTGAACCGCTCTCTCACCCGCTCCGGCCACCCCTTTCCGGCCCTGCTCTGCCTCTCAGATAACGGTCGCGGCCATGCTATTACTCTGTTGGCCGAAGCTCAGCCTGCCTGTTCCGGAGTGTTGTCCGGCGGCACATAAGCGTCATAGGGATTACTGTCAGCAAGGTGACCGAACGGGGTCATGACGTAGTCGCCCTTGTCGCGCCCAACAGCACAAATGACGAAGCGAACCTCGCCGGTGACGGCATCGTTGCATTCCATCAGGGCCAGATGACCGGCTTCGGCAGCGCGTAGCAGGGTTTGGAAGTTCTTGCGGGCATAGTCAGGGATCGCCATGGCAGCCTCCATGAATGATGACGCCCGGCATCAAGGCCGGGCGATCTGGTTATGGGGATGGGGGTGGATTGCACTTCGGATGGTGCCGTTCGTGCGCCTCGTGCAATCTGACGCCCGGTTGAATGACTGCGCCGTCACAGTCTGAAACGGGCAACCAGCTTTTGCGCCCGGGCGTGTTCTGCAAGCATCGCGCGGTAGAATTTTCTGCGTTCGGAACGAGTGGCCGGATCACGTCGGTAGTCGGGCTTTAACTTGCCAGCTGCGGCGCGGACAACGGCGCGCCAGCCGTCATGCACGGTGATGTCGAGGCGCAGGTAGGTACCGCTCATGGCTCACCTCCATCGGTGATTGTCATAGCGAGGTGCCCAGCCCGGCCCATCCACGGCTCAGGCCGGATAGCGCGGGCCCAGTCGGCGAAGCTCGGGATACGCCCGAGATCTTCGATCACATGTTGCTCGCCGATCCACCGCGTGGGGATGACGCGTCCGGAGGACAGCGTGATGGTTGCGCCGAAGATCGTCTCCGCCAGGAAGATGCCCTCGGCGTGATGGCGCAGCGCCCGGTGGCGGAAGTCAGCGAGGATCATCTTGCTCGCATCAAACCAAGCGTGGATGTAAAGCGTGTCTTCGGGCGCACCGCCCCATTTCTTCTGGGACGAGAGGGCATGATGGTATGGATGGGCCATGATGTCCTCCTGTCAGAATGTGGATGAGTGCAGCTCGGAGTCGGTAAAGCGGAGATTGCAATCGAGCGTGATCGTGCCCGCCGCGACATCGAAGATGAACGAGCCGTACGATCCGTCGTTGATTTCCCAACCCGGATGGGCGCCGCCCAGGAGATCGTAGGCGAGGCGCTCGACGGACTCAGCGACTGTCATCTCCTCGCTCGCGGGCTCGGCTTCGCCCCAACGGGCGCGCCGGATCGTGATCGATGTCGCGGGCAGTTCGCGGGACACGCCATCCTTGCCGATGGCGTCGATGCTTTCGATCTGGCCGCTGTCGCCGTAGCCGTCGAACGCGACGGTGACTTTGGCGATGACAGCGCCGTCCAGGACAGCGAACAGGTCAGCCTTGTTGGCGGGGTGGAGCCGGGCACTCAAGGCTTGATGCGCGGCATCGAGGGCCGCGTAATCGGGAACGGAATGGTCTGGTTGCGCCGCTGCTGCAGCGTTGGATGCGGGTGATGCGGGATCGGGCGTGTGCGTGGTCATGATGATCTCCTGATGCGGAAAGCCCGGCACAAGGCCGGGCCAGGGGGAGGGATGGTTCGAAGGCATTGATGATGAACGGAGGGGCGGCATATGCCGCCCCTCCTCGCGTGCTGGAGCTACTCGGCCGCCATGGCCGGTGGCGACGGCTGGTCGATCTTCTGGTCGATCTCTTGGTCAATCTCCGGGTCATCCGAGGTGCCGTCGTCGCCCTCGCCATCCTCATCGAGGAACGCTGGCAGATCGACCGTCCCGGACGCCTCGTGTCCAGTTTCGGCGTCGGCTGCCGCATCATCGCCGGCGATCCGTAGCGGCTCCGGGAGCCAGCCAGTCTGGCCAAGCAGGCGTTCGGCCTCACGCGCCATGTCGCCCTTCTTCAGATGGGCGATCAGTTCAGCTGCCTTCTCGCCTGCGCCCTCGCGGACGGCTTCGAGGATGCGGGGCTTGGTGACGCGGGAGAGGTAGTTGGCCTCGGTCGGACGCCAGCCTGCCTCGACCATGTCGAGGTTGACGGCCATGGCGAGGCGGTTGGCTTCGGTGATGCGCTGGCTCAGGCCATGAGCGCTGACACCCGTTCCATCGTAACGGTCGCCCTTTTCCTGCAGCGCGTTGACGCCATAGGAGACGCAATGGGCCAGCAGCGCCAGACGGCTCGCGCCATCGAGCTGGTGCAGCCAGTTCCAGAGAGCATCGGGATCGCTGTCCTCAACGAGCGGCGCCATCTCGATCCGCCAGCCATCTTGCCGGACGGCGATGCTGGACGCTGACGGGCTGTCCTTGAGGTCGGGCGCCTGCACTGGGAAGAAGACGTGGCGAACCGACACCTCGAGGCAGCCGTTGCCGCCGCCGCGCTGGAACGTGTCGGTGACAAGCTTGTGCAGCAGCAAGGTCAACGCGACCTCGGGCTGCTGAGCCACCGCATCGCGCAGGGCGAGCGAACGATGCGCTGTCAATTCCAGCACCAGCCGGTCCGGCAACGGACGGATCGCGTCGTCTTCGTCCTCCTCGGTGCTGTCCTTGCCGTCGGCGACCGTGATGACGGCACCACCTCGTCCTGAACCGCCTGCCACGTCGGTCGAGCCATCCCTGTCAATGATGGCATCAGCATCGCCATCGCCGTCCTCGGGAACATCCGCCATGCGCTCGTCCCCGGGCCGGACATAGCCGCGTTCCACGGCGAGCTTGCCATCGGGCTTGAGGCTGACGAAGGTGCCGGCACGGGCCACCTCTGCCGGATCGAACACCACCGGACGCTCCTCGAAGCTGGCGATGAGGGCTTCGAGCTCGCCCAGGCGCGCATCGACCTCCTCAGGCAGCTCCTCGGCGTCCTGGTATTCGGCCGAGAGCTCGTCGTACTCGGTCTGGACCTCGGCGAGCTGCTTCTGCTCGTCCTCGCTCAGCGCCGCGGCCTCACCGTCGACACGCCTCAGCCCATGGGTATGGCCGTACGGCAGCTCGATCGCTACCTCGATCCAGCGCCAGCCCTCGGCGGCGATGGTCTCCGCCTCCGTCTTGAGCTTCTCCATCACCAGACGGTCGAGCAGGGCCGGATCATCGAGCCAGCCGCCGTCATCGTTCTGGAAAAGATCGCGCGACATGGTGCCGCCCGCAGCCTCGTAGGCTTCGATGCCAATGAGCCGCGCGCGCTTGTCGGAGGCCCGCACCTGCTTTTCCGTCAGCATGCGACGGATCTGGTAGGGCTCCTTGGCGTAGGAATGCTGGAGTGCCTCCCAGACCTGTTCCTGCCGTGCATGGTCGCTCGCGAGCGTGAACGCCATGAGCTGTTCGAGCGTCATCCCGTCTTGGGCATAGACCTCAAGCAAGGCTGGCGAGACGGAGGCCAGCCTGAGGCGCTGCCTGACCACCGTGACCGGCACGAAGAACGACGCCGCGATCGCCTCCTCGGTCTGGCCCTTCTCGCGCAGCGCCATGAACGCGCGATACTGATCGAGCGGGTGGAGGGCGACACGCTGCACGTTTTCGGCAAGCGAGTCGTCCTCGGCAAGGATGTCGGTATCAGCGTCACGGACAATGCAGGGTATCGGTCCGGTTTTCGAAAAGCGCTTCTGTTTGACCAAGAGCTGAAGGGCGCGGAACCGGCGGCCGCCGGCGGGCACCTCATAATGCCCAGTGTCGCTGCCGTCGGCGTCAAGGATCGGACGGACATTCAGGCTCTGGAGCAAGCCGCGGCGGGCGATGTCCTCCGCAAGTTCCTCAATCGATACATCCGCCTTGATCCGGCGCACGTTCGCCTGGGACAGGCGGAGCTTGTTGAAGGGAATGTCGCGCGAAGGCGAAAGGCTGAGTTTGGGGCTGGTGCTGGCCATCGGGGGTTCTCCGCGACGGGCCGCCGGGAGATGCTCTCCCAGGCTCTGAACCCGTCACAAACCTCCCCCTGCCCTCTCCCTCTGGGCCTAGTTTGGTGCATCTTGCCAAGCAAAGGATCAGCCCGTTGGATCATGGACGCCACTTCTGGCGATTGACGCATCTCATGAACGATCCTTGGCTTTGCCAGGCCTTTTGAACGAACCCAATACATTGAATCAATTGGTTATTTCTCCTAAACCAGCTGCGCACATGCGAGCTTTCAGTTGCTGGCCGCTGATAGCCTGCGAATGCACCAACGCCTCCCGACACAGCGAGCCGAAGCAGCTGACCCACAAATGGCATCGATCCGAAAAGGCCGTAAAGCACCTGCACGGTACCAACCCTTTTCACGCCCGCTTCCGCTCACCGCTCCTGACCTTTGCCCTGAGCAGCGCCATCAGCATTGGACCAAGGGAAAAGTCCCCTCCCCTCGCCTTTTCGGTCAATCCGCGCAGATAGCTTCCAGGGCTTCGCACGCTTTCGCCCTTCTGCAGGATAGCCGCGACGACGATCGCCGCCGGGATCTCACCCATGACGTCCCGCGCATCCTCATAGGCCGAGGGACTGATCCCCAGTGCTGAGCGAGCCGTGCCAGCTGCAGTAACAAATTCAGACCAGCCGCCGATGCTTCCGGACTTAGCCCAATCATTCAGATCGGGACAGGCGTCGATCACCATGCCGAGCGGATAGGCCTGTGGTTTGGGGGGTGAAGCACTCCCCTGCCCTGCCTTGCTGTATGGCGGGCGATCAGCTTCGGAAAGCTTGCTCGAACCTTGCCCCCAGCTTTCGCGAAAGCATGGTTCAGATTCTAAAGGTTCTGTATTTGAATTCTGAATGTCGGAGCCATCCTGACGATCACTGCATGTCATATTATGTGTTTTGAGAAACTCTTCCAGGCACTTGGCTAATTCGACATGGAGCGCGTTCAGATCGGCCGCCAGTGGCTCCAGATCAGCCATGGGTTCTGTGCGCCTGAGCCGGCCGGAGAGCGCCTGGTGCCGCACCATGAAGCCATGCCAGTCGCCGGGCGCGCCGGCCTCCACCGCCATCGCGATCGTCTTGGCGATGTCACGGCGGTGCAGCGTGATGCGCTCGCGAAGGAGAGCGATGTGCCGCATCTCGCCCTCGACCTCGGCCGCCACAGCCTCGATCTCGGCGGCGCGGGCGATCAGCGGCGTCAGGTCGAAGCCGAAGGCCTGGGCGATCTCACCGCCCTGCCCTCGCCGGGCGTAGCGTTTGCCGTTGGGGCTGTCGCGCCGGATCACAAGCCCGGCCTCGATCAGCGCGGCCAGATGCCGGCGCAGGGAGGCATCCGACAAGCCATTCGCCCTTGCGCTCAAGCTCCGGTTCGACGGCCACACGACAAGATCGGTCTCCGCCTCCGGAGCCAGGACGGTTTCGGGGAGGAAGCTCACCAGCGCTTCGAGCACGGCAAGCGCCTGAGCCGACACCCCGAGTTGCGCGCGCGCGGCGGTGATGTCGCGGACCACCGCCCATTTGTGGGCCACCCGCCCCCCGGCCGGCGCCTCGTGCGCTGCGATCTGGGCCGCGATCTGGGCAGCCGTGAGCCCCCGCCCCCCGAAGGGCGCAGTGAGTCGCCTTCCGGCCGCCCCTCGGCGGCCGACTGTATCGTGCATTGACCCGATCCCTTTCGGTCGGGCCGCGACGGTCGTTCTGATCCGCCCTCAAGAGGGCGGGTCACCTACAAGCAACGCTTCGCCGTTGCGAGAAACTGCGTTTCTCACTTGACCCCGAGGGGCATTCTGTGGCTTGTGAGGAGTGCATAGTTTTCCTCGACAAGCGTGCTTCTTGCACCGGCTCGGCCCCTTCTCTGCCAGGAGAGGGGGCCGTTGTCGTTTGAAGGGGTCGGACTGCTGCGGCGGTCGGTTGATCTCCTAACGGTCTCGGGACTCGCACACACGAGTTCGAGCGTTACAGTGCATGTCGGCCGAGCCCGGCTCCGGAGTCAATCTCGGAATCCGCGCCATCGTCCATACTTTTTAGCGTCGCGACCCTTGCTAAGCCAAGCTTGCGATAGTGCTCCGCGTAATCGTCCAGATGGTCCGCGCCCTCGGACAACCCTGGCGGCGGTCGGATCTCGACGGAAAGTCGTGGATGGGCGGCGCGTGTAGCCTCGGCTGCGCGCAAGCCGGGCGCGTCGGGATCGGCGAAGATCACGAGACGGCGCACGACGGGCGGAAGCCGTACCAGGGCCATGCGCTCTGCGCCGAGACAGCACCAGGTCGGAAGACCGTGCAGCATCATGGCGGCATGGCCGTTCTCGTACCCCTCGGCCATCCCAAGGATCTCGGCCGGCGCGGCAAGCCGCAGGGCGGCGCCGCGAGCCGGGCCGATGATCCGGCGCGGACGCTTCACGCCCGCCTTCTCCGGCCGAGAGGGGAGCAGGAAGGTGAGCTGCACGGCGACAAGCTGGCGCTCGACGTCCTGCATTCCAGCCACGAGGGCAGGCATCAGGCGGCGGCTCGAGTACGGCGCATCCGGCAGGAACCGCAACGACGGGGGCGGGGGCGGCAGACCCCGCGCTGCGACGTAGCGGGCGGCAAGCGTGCCATCGACGGGAAGGGCCACACGCCACAGGGCCGCCGCGTCCGCCGTCGTGGTCTTGGGCGGCGGGGGCTCCCTTCGCGGCGGCGCGGCCTCCTCGGTCAGGTTGCGGCTGCGCAGGGCCGCGGCGATGTCCTGCCAGGAACACCCGGCAAAGCAGGTCAGCACAAGGCGGCGCTCGCCGTCTGAGACGAACAGCGACGGGTTGCGGTCGCCCCGGCCCTGCCCATGCGAGGGGACAGGACAGCGGCAGAGGTATCCCCGTGCCGTGCGGAAGCCGCCAAGCGCGCGAAAGACGGTTTCAGCGGCGAGATCAGGGGGACGCTGCTGCCTCATCCGTGCGGAGACTCTGTCTTTTGAATTCACGCCGGCTGCCAACCGGCATCTCCCGGCCGGGCCTTGCGGACGCTGACGGGGTCCGGTGAGAGGATGGTCAAAATCGTACGCTAAGCCCGGCTATCGTCCCGATTGGGATCGAATTCTGGGAAAACGTCAGGCCGGCAGCCTCAGGGCTCGCCGTCGCTCGATACGTGCCGCTACCAGCAGTTCGCGGACGGTCGGATCGGCAAGCTGTTCTAATTGCATCAGCGGCAGATGGCGCATAGCCTTGCCTGTACCTTGGAGAAGGCGGGTTAAATCGCCTAGATTTGCACCTTGGTAGAATGCGAGATTTACATGATCCTTATAGGGTAGCGCACAAGCATAAGCCTCGCTCATCTTCTTCGGCCCCCAACCCCAGCTCACCGCCCGATCACCCGGCCGTGCAACCTCCACAAGGCCGGGATGCAGTTCTAGGGCCAGCGCCCTCAACGCGCGAAGAAGCACACCATGCTGGGGCTCTAGG
>FSSH01002106.1_pt1 | contig 77905 bp, 70 predicted proteins | sample 1166101 | NCBI WGS metagenome assembly FSSH01 (sample SAMEA32972668, study PRJEB13176) | freshwater metagenome | biome: Drinking water system; feature: Biomass in drinking water that filtered by 0.45 um membrane; material: drinking water | place: USA | collected 2012-12-20 | depth 0 m | reverse complement strand
ATTTTTCAAGTTGCTCGTTACTTTCGAGCGTCAATTTCATTTCACGCCAAGTCGCATCGGCAGATTGGGCATCGGCCCGATAGCGAACGCAATCAAAGGCGACGAGCACATCGCCTTTTTTGAAGGCTTCGCCGGCGCGAAAGCCTATTTTTTCGACGCGCGCCATCAGGTCGGTCGAAATTTGTGCCTGTTCAACAGCACGGACGACGCCGCGGACCGGCACGCCGGCTTCGTCGATCGTTGGTGCATTGACGGCACTTGCCGTAACGGTCGGCAACAGTCCGCAAGCCAGCCCTACGCATACAGTTTTAATGGCGGGTTTCATACGCACTCCGAGACGGCATACAACGCCGGCTTACGCTTCTACTGGATATATGCTTACCAGAGAGGACTTTCGGGCCCGTTAATGCAAAACCAAAAGTTGACAAATCATTTATGGCGGCAATACCAAGCGTGCGCCGTAATTAGCGATATTTTCGCGGTCTCATTAAAAAATTAGCTGCGAGATCAAGAAACCGGGCCAAACGCCATCTATCCAATCAAGCCGGTTATTGCGCCGAGGCCAACCGCTTTGACCAGCCAGCATTCAGATCGCCGCGCTCAAACCACAGTTGCTGTAGCGTCGCCGTCACATCGCGCAAGCTCTGCCTGCGGTCGACTTCCCAGGCGTAGGGATCAAGCCCCATCGACGAGAACAAGTTTGCATAAGCATTTTGCAATTGTGCATATGCGATATCGTATTTAGCCTCGGCCACAAGCGTATTCATTTCTTCGCGTATGATGGTCTGCTTGCTGATCCGCTCAGCCCGCGCTTCCGCCCGCATCTGCTCCAGCAAGCGACGCTGAACGTCGCGATATTCGGCGGCGGTTTGCAATTCTTTTTGAGCGTGGAAAAAACGAATGCGCGACACGTGGATCTGCGTAATCACCGCCATCGTCAGCGCCAAAGACCGGGCAGTTAACATATCGTCCTGCAGATCGATAACGCCTTGCCGAGTGCGATAGGAGAAGACCTTCAACAAATTCCAGCTCGCCTTGGCGCCCCAGTTGGTCCAATCGGCATTCAAGAGAAAGCTGTTGCTGTCGAAGTTTGAGCCGGCATAGAGCTGCATTCCCGGCAGCATTTCGAGCAAAGCCGCGTCAGCTTCACGCAGGTTGATACGCTGGCGATATTGGACTTCGCGAAGCTCGGGCCGATTGTAAACGGCCGTGGAGACCATATCGTCCATGCTGGCCGTAAGCTGGAGAGATTTTGCCTTGCGGCTTTCCATCGCCAATTGGAAAGGCGTACCCGGTTTGATGTTCATCAACGCCGCCAGCTGCGCTTTAGCCGTGTTCAAATCGCGCTGAATTTCGCCGATCTTTTGCTTGATTTCAACGAGCTCGCGCTCATATGTCAGCGCCGTGATCGGGGAAGTTTCGCGTTGCTCGTAAAGCGTGCGCGTTTCGGCAAGGGCCTTTCGCGTTTCGCCTTCGAGCTTGGACAGGCGCAACATCAACCGATCAGCGCTGATCGCGCGCCAATAGGCGGTGCGCACATCCTCGACGACGCGATGAATGACTTTGCGGCGCATTTCATCTTGAATAAGCACTTTGTCGGCGGTTTGCCGCGCCCGCACGTACGACAGCCCGAAATCTAGAATATTCCAGCTGATTCCGACGTCAGCCGACCGAATTTCTCTTTCTTGACTTGTCGACGAGCCGAAATTGGCGGTGTTGTTTTCAAGATTGAAACTTGACGACGCATTGAAATTTTCACGACCAGCATATCCGCTGTTCGCAACAATGCCAGGCAGCAGACTGTAATGCGACAGGTCGAGTTCAGCGACCCGCACGGCCGCTTCAGCTTCTTCCACGCGATTATCAAGGTTGTATTTGAGGGCCCGCGCCATGGCTTCGTACAATGTCACTGGACCGGACACGGGCTCCTGGTCAGCCACCACCTGTGCAAGATTGGCATCGGCGGCGGCGGATAGTTCGTGGTCGCTCAGCGGGATTGGCGACACGGCACAACCAACGACGCCGCAAAGCGGAATCGCGATCGCCGTCAAAACTCGCCTAAAGCCACGCATGGCCGCCGCCTCAATGGAGTTCAATCGAACGTACGCACTGAAACTGGCCAACTGGCACGATGAACGCAGGGCAAGCGGTCGGCAGCTGATCGACATCACCGAATCAGCACATCGTCCGCGAATCAGGTTGCCCACAGCTTGTACTATGGCTTTCCAAGAGTTACCGACAGTTGAATTTTGCTCGTAACCCACTCAAATCGTTACAACACATTCTTCGAATGACGGATAAGCAACACGTCGAGCATTGCCTGCGCGATTTGAGCAGCGTTCGTCATTAACCCGCACGGCGGCGTGGTGCGCCGACCGACATCGCATGGGGCGCGCCGATCACAATAATGGTTGCGCCGCCCGGGAAGGAACGCGCTCAAAGTGGTGTGAATTGACACCACTCAAAGCACTCAGCACACTGCTAGTATGCAAGCACTGCAACGCCTCCAAATTCCGTGTCTCACCGACAACTATTGTGTTTTGCTCCATGCGCCGGAAACGGGCGAAACGGTGGCAATCGATGCGCCCGATGCGGCGGTCGTCAAGTCGGCACTGGCGTCGCGGGGCTGGCGTCTCACGCACATTCTGACAACACATCATCACAACGACCACACGGCCGGGAACCTTGAATTAAAGGGTTTTTTTGGGTGCCAAATCTGGGGGCCGTCGGCCGAAGCCGACCGGATTCCCGGCCTCGATATCGGCGTCGACGAAAGCTCGTCGCTATCGTTCGCCGGGCACGCTGTTCGGGTCATCGAAACGCCTGGCCACACACTGGGCCACATCAGCTATTGGCTGCCCGACGACCAAATAGCTTTCACGGGCGACACGTTGTTTTCGCTCGGCTGCGGCCGCATGTTTGAAGGCGACGCCAAAACCATGTGGGCGTCGCTCAGCAAGCTCTCATTCCTCCCCGACGCGACGGCGATCTACTGCGGCCACGAATACACTCTCGCCAACGGTCGCTTCGCGTTGTCTATCGAACCGGAAAATGCGGCCCTCGCCACACGAATGGATGAGGTCGCAACTCTGCGCGCTGCGGGCCAACCAACGCTTCCGACCACGCTTGGCGTCGAAAAAGCAACGAACCCTTTTTTGCGTACCGGCTCGACGGCCATTCGCGCCAGATTGGGGCTCGAAGGCGCGTCCGATTGGCAAGTCTTCGCCCGCCTTCGCGAATTGAAAAACAAGGGTTAGCGCAGTCGCGATGACAACCCTACTCACCGCCGATGACGTTGTTCGGCTGCTCGAACTCAAACCGCATCCCGAGGGCGGCACTTTTCGTGAAACTTTCAGGGATCCGACACGCGTGGCGGACGGCGACCGTGGCGCGTCAACGGCGATCTATTTCTTGCTGCGCGCCGACGAAGTGTCGCGCTGGCACCGGGTCGATGCTGCGGAGGGCTGGCACTTCTACGCCGGAGCGCCCCTGCTACTTGAGTTCATTGACATCTCAGCGCAGCACTCGCTACGGCTCGGCATCGATCTTGCCGACGGACAACGGCCGCAAGCGATCGTGCCAAAGCGCGCGTGGCAGCGCGCCAGAAGTTTGGGCGACTGGACGCTGGTCGGGTGCACGGTCGCTCCAGGCTTTACGTTTGCAGGTTTTGAACTGGCCGACGCCGCTTTTGATCCGCTGTCGACGGTCACGAATTTGCCACGTTGATCATCGCGCGGCAACACGGCAACAGGCGGCCGGCAATTCGCGTCCTTGTCCCCAGGTGATTGCCAGTGACGCACGCGGTCGTGTCACTCGAACACACTCAATCCACGGGATAATTGACGCGTCTCGTTACACGAGGCTGCGCATGCCTTGCTGTCGGATTGCGACTCGTCAAAGGTGATGACGAATCAATGTTCGCCCACGGGGGTTTCCGTCTATGAAACGCGCGTCCACAGGACCGATCTTGTCCACGGTCTTCGTCGATTACGACAACATTTATCTGTCGTTGAAACGCAAAAATGATGATGCCGCGAAGCGCTTCGCGAAAGATAGCGGGAGCTGGCTTCAAGGCATTATCTCGGGTGAGTTGATCACGCCGACGTCGACGTTTACAGCCCCTGCCGAACGCCGCATCGCGATGAACCGTTGCTACGGAAACCCGGTGCCGCGCCGCAATTCGCATGACAACTCGACCGACATGAACTCGTTTCCGTTCGTCCGTCATCATTTCTTGCGATCAGGCTTCGAGGTCATCGACTGCCCGCCGCTGACGGCACAATTGAAGAATTCAGCCGATATCCGCATCGTGATGGATATCCGCGATATTCTCACCCACGAAACCTTCTTCGACGAATTTATCATTCTATCGGGCGACGCCGATTTTACGCCCGTGCTGCACCGCTTGCGGGCGCACGCACGACGCGCCGTCGTCTTCGCCAATGACCATACCGCTCAGCCGTACACCGCGCTGAGTGACGGTGAAATTCGCGAATCGAGCTTGCTGTCGCTGCTCCTAAATGACCGCGCAATTTCAACGGTCGACACGCAGCGTGGATTGGCCGCGCCGCAGACAGCGCTTCAAAACATCGACGTCGAGGAAGCGCGGCGAGCGATCCTCGCTGAAGTTGTGCAGTTCGTTCGCGGCGCACCGCAGGCGGTTCCGCTCGAAACGCTGGCCGATCGTGCCGTCCGTATCGTCGGCCGTGACAAGACCATCGGTACCAACTGGGGCGGCTTCTCAACGTTCCGCGACTTGCTGCTGTCGGGTCTGCCGGACGATGTGCACCTCAGCGATACGGCGCCGTATACCGTGTTCGACGCGACGCGCCACATCTCGGCCATCGGTTTGCTGGCGCCGCATGCCCTTGCGCACGCTCCAACTCAGCTAGAGAGATCGCTCGCGCAACCGGCACCGGGTCACGCCCCAAGACAGCAGACTGATGCCCCGCAGTATGATGCGCGGAGTGCGGCGGCAATCGCAATCCAATCGCAACAGCGCGCATTTCATCCAGCAGCCGCGCCGGCACCCAACTATCAGCCGACGTCACAGCAGCAGGCAGCGCCCCACTACCAACAGCCGGCCGCGGCCATGCCAATTGAGCGGCGACCATATGATCCGTCGGCAGAGCGCCAGATTCCGTTAGACAGGCAGCCTATTGCCCGTGCGCCGCAACACCGGCCGGCTGGCGAGCGGCCGATTTCCGACCGTCTTTACGAAGAGCCGATGCAGCGCGCGCCGTCGCAGCCGATCTACCAGGAAGCCCGTCGCGAAGCGCCACTCCAACACCCCGCGCCGGCTCCGGCAGCACCAGGGCCGCGCAGTGCCGACCAAGCCACGCAAATCCAACAGTCGATCGCTCGCATCCACGACGCTTGTCAGGCGCCTGCACTGGCGCCTGCCGAGTATCGCGTTCTCTTCGACATCATGGCCCAGGAAATTTCCACCAATGGGCTGCAGGGCTCGCAGACTTTGGTCAATCTCGGCCAGAAAGCCCGCGAGTTCGGCCTCGACCTGAAGCGTGATGATTTGCGTTTCATCCTCGAAGTCGTCAGCGAAAGCGACCCGTGGTTCGAACAGGGTGCGTCGGCAAACCTGTTTGCCAGCCGCTTCAGAAATTTCGTCGTCGCGCGCTGCCGGAGCCAGGGGCTCAGTCTTTCGTCGGACGAATTGGATTTGGTCGAAGCGTGGTTCTCGGCGCAACCAGTGCCGGCCCCGCGCCCAACGGTTTACCGCAGTCAATCGGCCGAACCGCCAGCGCCGGCCCGGGCGCCGGCAGTGGCTCCGCAAACCGATCGCTGGTGGGGCGTCGATGAGGGCCGACCACAAATTGCTGAACAACGGCCGCAGACGGGGTACGCTGCCGCGAACGGCGAGCAAAATGATGATGAGTTTCCGCGCATCGTCAGAAGCCGTTTGCGCGGTTAGGCCGGTTGTCTGGAAGTTGCTGAACGCAAAACGCCGCCAGGGTCACCTTGGCGGCGTCTTTATTTTGGCGCACGGCAACTACAATCGAAAGACGATTACGCGCGCTCGCCAGTCGCATCGCTGTTGCCCCGCGCCCAAACATCGCTACTGCCGACCACAGCGCCCGCCGTAATCAATAGGGCAGCGATCCACAACATCGGCGAGGCCTGCCCACCCCCCGTCACGATCAACATGGCTGTCGAGAGCAGCGGTGTCAGATACGACAAAATACCGACGGCGCGCACGTGACCATGCTTCATCGCCCGGTCCCAGACGTAAAACGCCAAACCAACGGGCCCCAGCCCTTGGAAAGCCAGAGCCAGCATTTGCGACGCGCCGCTGGGCCAAACCCACGTCTCGGTTGCCGCGCTGACGCCTGCGGCAGCCATCGCGGTGATTGCCGACGTCACCATGACGGCAAGGCTCGGCACGGCGGCAAACAAGCGCGACGCCACGGAGTAGCTCGACCAGATGAGAGCAGCGGCGAGCGCAGCAGCGTAACCGGCGGCACTGCTTCTTGCATCGAAATGAGCCGGCGCAGATTGGAGCAGGATGATCGCCACACCTGAGAAGCCGAGCACGGAGCCGACGACGTGCCACCAGCGCAAGCGCGTGCCGCCCAGGTCGCGCGGCAGCAGCGTCGAAAACGCCACGATCAGGACCGGCCATAGATAATTGATCAGGTTTGCTTCGACCGCTGGCGCCGACTGCAACGCGAAAAAATACGCCGCGTGATAGCCAAACAGTCCATAAAATCCGAGTAGCCAAAATCGCCAAGGAACGGTTTTCAAGTCGGCGAGACGTTCGCCACTCGCTGCCGACCAGAACACGCCGACCAATGTCGACAGCGCGAACGACATGGCGACGAGCTGAAACGGCGGGACGGCACTTAAGTACGCCGCCAAGGCTGCAAGCGTCGACCAAAGTAAAATCGCGACCAAGCCGAAGCCGGTCGCGATTAGTGTTCTGCGATCATCACGATTGAAACTCATCGCGAAGCATCAAGCGAAATACTGTCCGCCGTTTGCCGTCAGCGTTGAACCGGTAATGAAACCGGCATCGTCGGAGGCGAGAAACGCAACGCAGCGCGCGATCTCACTTGGCTCGCCAAGGCGGCCGACCGGAATTTGCGGCAGAATGTTTTTCTCAAGCACGTCTTGCGGGACCGCCTTGACCATTTCCGTGGCGATGTAGCCCGGACAAATGACGTTGACGGTGATGCCGGCACGCGCGCCTTCCTGAGCCAGCGCTTTGGTAAAACCAATGTCGCCTGCCTTCGACGCCGAATAGTTGACCTGGCCCATCTGGCCCTTCTGGCCATTGATCGACGAGATGTTGATGACCCGGCCAAACTTGCGGGCGCGCATGCCTTCCCAGACCTGTCGCGTCACGTTGAACAGACCGTTGAGATTTGTGCCGATGACGTCATCCCACTGCTGCCGCGTCATCTTGTGGAACATGATGTCCTTGGTGATGCCGGCATTGTTCACCAGCACGTCGATCGGGCCAACGTCCTTTTCGATCTGCTTCACGGCCGCTTCACAAGCGTCGAAATTCGACACGTCGAATTTATATACTGGAATTCCGGTATCCGATTGAAAGGCCTGAGCCGCCGCATCGTTGCCGGCATAACTGGCGGCGACGCGATATCCGGCGCTTTTCAATGCAATCGAAATCGCGTGGCCAATGCCGCGCGTGCCGCCGGTGACGAGGGCAACTCGTGCCATGGTGTTTTCTCCCTATTTTTTTGTTTGATTGGGCACGCGGCCCGCCGTGACGATTTCAGTGGCTGCATGACGTCGCGGCGGCGCTGTTCGAACCGCCGCAATCATCCATGTCGTGTCTTAGTCGCGCGCGACGCAGAGCGCCACGCCCATGCCGCCGCCGATGCACAACGTGGCTAGCCCCTTCTTGGCGTCACGACGCTGCATTTCAAACAACAGCGTATTGAGAATGCGGGCGCCTGACGCGCCGATCGGATGGCCGATGGCGATGGCGCCGCCATTGACATTGACCTTTTCGGTATCCCAGCCAAGACCTTTATTGACGGCAATCGCCTGCGCGGCGAACGCTTCGTTCGCCTCGATCAGATCGAGGTCACCGATTTTCCACCCGGCCTTCTCGAGGGCTTTCTTCGACGCAGAGATTGGACCAGTGCCCATGATCGACGGATCGACGCCGGTGCTCGCCCACGAGACGATGCGCGCCAGCGGAGTGATGCCGCGCTTCTTCGCTTCAGCGGCCGTCATCAGTACGACCACCGCCGCTCCATCATTGATGCCCGAAGCATTCGCGGCAGTGACGGTGCCCTCTTTTGGATCGAAGGCGGGCCGCAATTTCGCGATGCCGTCGATCGTCGTTCCGTCCTTGATGTATTCGTCGGTGTCGACGACAGTGTCGCCCTTCTTGCCTTTGATGGTGACGGGCGCAATTTCGTCTTTGAACTTGCCGGCCTTCTTCGCTGCTTCAGCCTTGTTTTGCGAGGCGACGGCGAACTTATCCTGCTCCTCGCGCGTGATCTGCCACTGGCGCGCGACGTTCTCGGCGGTGGTCCCCATGTGATAATTATTGAACGCGTCCCACAAACCGTCCTTGACCATGGTGTCGACGAACTTCACGTCGCCCATCTTGGTGCCGTCGCGCATGTGCGCGGCATGCGCCGACTGGCTCATGCTTTCCTGGCCGCCGGCGACGACGATGGTAGCGTTGCCGGTCTGGATCTGCTGCATCCCCAGCGCCACGGCGCGAAGTCCGGATCCGCAAATCTGATTCATGCCCCACGCCGGTGTATCGACCGGAATGCCGGCGCCGACCGATGCCTGGCGCGCAGGCCCCTGACCCTGGGCCGCCGTTAAAACTTGTCCAAGAATGACTTCCGATACATCGCCCGGAGCGACATTGGCACGGGCCAATGCCGCTTTGATCGCGACAATGCCAAGCGCGTGCGCCGGGACGCTGGCCAGCGCCCCGTTGAACGAACCAACGGGCGTGCGCGCGGCACTGGCGATGACGATCGTTGAAGTATCCTGGCTCATTTTGGCCCCTCCCTGGGCGCGAAATCTATCGTTTTTTACGGAATTATCGCCGGCGGGCTGCGGACCGCGTCGTCCACCGCCAGGGCTTAGACATTAAAACAAATTTGTCTATCGGCGCGCGATCTTTTTCAGCCATTGCGACCTGATGTTTCACCCTAACCGAAAACTCCGCAGAATCGTCTAGCGGGGCCGTTGCGCCGTGTGATACGCTGACGCAGCGCAGCAACAGGTGTGATTAAGAGAAAAACGCAATGCTGACCAACACCGATGCTCCGGCTCCAAAACGCGAAGCCGTCGTTATCAAGAAATATGCGAACCGCCGTCTCTATAACACAGAGACGAGCACATACGTGACGCTGGAAGACTTGGCGAAAATGGTGCGCGGCGATCGCGATTTCGTTGTGTACGACGCCAAAAACGGTGACGATCTCACGCATGCCGTTCTCACCCAAATCATCGTCGAGCAGGAAAGCCGTGAGGGCGGGCAGACCCTATTGCCGATCCCGTTCATGCGCCAATTGATCCGCCTCTACGACGACAGCATGAGCCGAATGGTGCCGAGCTATTTGCAATTCAGCTTGGAAAACTTTGCCAAGGAACAAGGTAAATTTCGCGAGCATTTCGCCTCGGCGTTTACCAATCCGACGGCCGCTTTCGATTTTTATCAAAAGCAGGCGCGCCAGAATATGGCGATGTTCGAGCAAGCCATGTCGATGTGGACGTCGTTTGGCCCGGGGTCGGTTGCCGGCGCCGCCGGTGGCGCTGCAAAAGCCGGCTCAGGCGCCGCTGGTCCTGATGCAACCGTCGCGGCGGAGAGCAGCGCTGCCGCCGGCGTTCAGCCACGCGACGAACTGAGCGAGCTTAAAGCCCAGCTCTCGGCCATGCAGCAGAAAATCGAGAAGCTGTCCCAGCCTAAGTGAGCGATGGCGGCCGTCGCTATTTGAACTGCGCAAGCGACGGCGCATCAAGCGCAGCGGCCATAGTCGGCCGCATCAAACGGCAGGCCATAGTGGAAGCCCTGCAAATAATCGATGCCGCCATTAACGAGCATTTGCACCGTCTCGTCATCACCGACCCATTCAGCCACGGTTTCGATGCCGAACGTTCGTGACAGGTCGATCATTGTTTTGACGAAGATCTGATCGCTGGTGTCGTTGGCGAGATTTTTCACAAAAGCGCCATCGATCTTGACGATATCGACGTTGAGTAACTTCAAATTTTTGAACGACGTGTAGCCGGCGCCGAAATCGTCGATTGCGACCCGGCAGCCCAACTCCTTCAAGGTGTCGACGAAATTGATCGATTGGTCGAGATCTTGAATGGCTGATGTCTCGGTGATTTCGATCACCAAGCGTGCCAGTAACTCGGGGCGCGATCCGGTCAGACGGCGCAGCGTCACCAGCCATTCGTGATCCGAGCATGTCAGGCTCGACACGTTGAGCGACAACACCAGATCCGGATGGCGCTTCAAAAGATCGACCGACAATTCAAGCGTGCGGCGATCGATCAAGCGCGACAGCCCAAGCTGTTCGGCCACGGGAATAAATTCACCGGCCGCAGCGATGCTCCCGTCCAGCCGCTCCATGCGCAGCAAGCACTCGTAGATTTCCGGTTTTTTTGAGTGCGCGCCGACCATGGGCTGCAACACGAGACGCATGCGGCGATCGTCAATGGCCTCAATGACAGCGTCGCCAATCGCTTTGGCGCGGCTGCGAACCATGTCGTGGGAGAGGTTCGCCTCATGCGCCATGAAGCAGTCGAAGCGTTTGGTTTTAGCGCGCTCCACGGCGCGCATCGCGCTGTTGACGGCCTGTTCGACGCTGGACGCCTGGGTCGGCACAATAACGCCGCCGATCGATATCGTCACCGAGAGTTGGCTCGCAGACGTCTGCACATTGGTGTCGCGCACCGCCTTCATGAAGCGTTCGGCCGCGACCCGCATCGCGCCCGATCCGCAATCCTGCATAATGACGCCGAACTTATTGGAAGCATAGCGACCGATCACATCGCCGTTGCGCAAGCGGCTTTTGATCTGCCGGCCCACGGCGGCGATGACTTCATCCCCGACGTCATATCCAAAGACCTCATTGATGACGGCCAGATTGTTGACCGATATCATCATAAAGCCGCTCGGCAGGCTGGTTTCGCTCGCCTGGTCGATGACGGCTGCCAAGGCCTCCGTCAGGCGAAGGCGATTGATCTGCCCGGTCAGTTCATCAAATTCCTTTCGATGACCATCGAGGCTATTCGACAATGTGCTGTCGTTGACGATACGCAGGACCCCTCGCGCGCGCTCAGGCCGCCCATCGGCACCCGGCCACCAGCGTCCCTGATCTTCAAGATGGATGGTCACGCTGCCGCGCTGCGTGGACGGCCGAAATCGATATTGGACGCGGTAGGGAACGCCGCTCGCATCGTCGTTGGGATGGGCCGCCTCGATCGCCTCGACACGACGGCTGAGATGCTCGACGGCAATGCGTGACTGAAACAGCTGACCAGTGGCGATGTCGCGGATATCGGCGAAACAAAGCAGGGTCGCCGCGTTGTTTTCCCAAGCGATGCGGTCGGATGTGAGATCCCAAACATAGGCCGTCGCGTCGGCAGCGGACGAGCGACCAACGAGGTCGAGCAATTCCGTTTCAGTCAGCGGATCAAGAGGGAAAGGTTTCGCGCGCACGTCGGCGACCGGGCGCGTGCTATCGGCAGCAGCAAAAGACGCGTCTGGCGTGGGTGGTGGAGCCACGTGACAACCTTGATCGAAAGTGGGGCAGCGGGCGTGGACGACGGCGGCACGGCGATGCACTTAGTCGTCGATTTCGAAATTAGACCGAAATTACTAACAACAGTTAAAGCATCCGCTAACCGCCCTGCCAAAATCGACGACATCCGGCTCGAACGAAAAAAGGCCAGCCGCAGCGGCTGGCCTTTTCCGATGAAACGAGCCGCGCAAACCGATTATTGGTCGCCGCCGCCGATGCTGAGGTCGCGCCGGGCAACCCGGATGCCGATGGTGTAGCCGGCAATGACGTCAATGAGTGACGCGATCAAAATCAGGAAAAACACCGACGTGGCGGCCTGCGGCACCATCAAAAACTCGACCAGGATGGCGATGAACACCACCATCGACAGCGCGTGGTCGATCAGAGTCGAGGTTGAGGTAAACGTCGATTTGACGATTTCGGTAAACAGCAGGAACAGCGTCACCAGCAGGATCAGATCACCCCACACGAATGTCCAGGTGCCGCCGCTGAGCAGAGTGGTCGTGAAGATTGGGCTCGAAAGGCCTTCGATGCCGAACGACAACACGATCAAATTGTAGAAGATAAAGGCAATGACCAAGAGCGGTATGGCTCTGAGCGACATGAGGCGTCTCCTGTCGAAGGGCGGCCCGCCGGGACCGACAAGCGCGCCGTTGTGACATGCGCATATCGATTTGCCAAGCCAACCGTCGCTCGGCCGCGATATGGTTGGCAACGAGCGGCTGGCCAAACCGCCGGTTGAGGTTTGGCTACAGTGCAGTCAAACCCGAGCAACCGCGCCAGATATCAAGCGTCGACTTTTGACGGCAAAATCTGCCGGCCGCGATATTTGCCCGACTTGAGGTCGATGTGATGCGGACGCCGACGCTCGCCGCTGTCCTTATCTTCGACATAAGTTGGAGCGGTTAGAGCGTCGTGCGAGCGGCGCTGGCCGCGCTTCATCGGCGACATTTTACTGCGTGGAACTGCCATATTACGTGCTCCAAATTACGTTCATCTTAAGCCGCTGTGCCCGGCTGGCGTCGCGCGCCGTTCGGACCGCAACGCGTGCGGCCCGCCGTGCGGCGGGCGTCAGGGCTAATCCTGCGAGGGTTCTGCCTTGACCATGCCGCCCGGTCAAGCGGCCGCATGGTCGGTCGACGCGGCTTATACCCGCATCCGCCTTGTTGCGCCAGCCCCGTTGGCTTGCCGAGCCGCACCGTCCTAATCCCGCCGAACGCTCGGCTGCCAGTTCGCCGCCGGATCCCGGAACGCGGGCTTGGGCGCCACCGATTTCACCGCCGCACGCCTAGGAACGTCAACGCACGCGGTTTGCGACGAACCGGCCGCCCGAGCCCGAGCTTCGATGTCGGACGCGAGCCGTCGCGTCCGCGGGCCCGGAGCACCGGCATCGCGCAGCAGCGGGTTTGGCAAAGCAACCGCCAGCCGCGCCGCCTCGCGCTCATTCAATTGGGCGGCGCCTTTGTTGAAATGAAACTGCGACGCCGCCTCGACGCCGAACACGCCCGGACCCCACTCGGCGATGTTCAAATAAATTTCCATGATCCGCCGCTTAGGCCACAGCAGCTCCATCAGATAGGTCAGCGGAAATTCGATGACTTTGCGAAGGTAGCTTCTCGACGGCCATAGAAACAAATTCTTGATCACCTGCATTGAGATGGTGCTGGCGCCACGCGGCACTCCGTCATCGCCGGCGCGTTCGATGGCATTTTGTATTTCTTCGAAATCAACGCCGTTATGCTCGCAAAAACGTCCGTCTTCCGAAACCAGCACCGCGTGCACGACGTCCGGCGAAATACGTTCGAGCGGCACCCAGACTTGGGTCACCTCCTCGCCGAAAATGAGTTTTTGGGCCATCAGCGACGAAATCGGCGGATCGACGAACCGGTAAGCCACCAGCAAAACGAGGATGAGCGCCAGGTAGGCCGCCACCACGCCGGCTGCGATTTTCAGCAAGCGGACGACGAGCAGCATGGGCCGCCGTTGCGCCTGTGGTGCGACACGATCGCGATCGCCCGCGAGGGACGGCGTGGGGCGCTGAGGCGGCTCAATGCCGATCGACAATTGAGACCACGCATTATCACCGCGCGAGGCGGCGTCGGCACTGGCGCGCACCGGCGCTCGACGCAAAGTCACGTCACCCTCGGCGGACAGTCGTGGCCGCACCGATTCGCCGCCGCCGAACGGCAGCGCAGGATCAGCCCGAAAAGGCATATGCGAGGGCGCAACGAGTGGCGTTGGCGTTGCTAAATCTGCGGCCTCGACGCGGCCAACCACCGGCAGCGGCCGACCGGAATTCGCGTACTGTCCCGGTGACATCGGCCGCGGCGGCGGAGCACTCTGGTGTAACAGCACCGGCGATGTCCGGGCTGGGGCTGCTTCTGCCACGGCTGCGGCGATCGGGAGAACCTGCACCGGGCGTTCAGGCATCACCACGTAGCGGCCCGGGCGAAGCGGCAAAGGCGGCAGCGGGACGACGCGCACAAACGTCAAATGATCGCCTGAAATTTCCGTTGAATGAACCGGCGGGCCATCCCGACTCGATGCCGTCACCTCGTCAAGAGCTGGCGAACTCGTCGCCGCTTGCGCGTCACTCGGGTGCGGATCAGAAGGGTGCATGCGTCATGGAACTCGGATAGCGCGTTGCGTGCAGACGTCGAGCGCAACCCGACGCGCTGGCGGTTATCGGCAAACATTGGCACGAGTGCGTGTCACCGCCAAAAATTTTACAGAAGTTCGCCGCCTTGAGGTTAAGACAGCGTCCCGATTGCCCGTCCAGCCTGGTGATGCCGCAGGCTTGGCGATGACATGCAGGTGTCACCAGACACTTGCCTTAGCGACGGCTGCGCGGAGGCTGCCTCACCGACCTGCTTTGGCCACAATGAGCAACGACGAAAGCCGCGTTCTCTCCTGGGGTTCAACGCCCAAGTTCAACAAAAGGTATAATACGATGCGCTCTATCCAATTGGCTATGGCATGCATTGCTGGCGCCCTCTTCATGGCGCCGGCAGCGGCACCGGCCCTCGCTGGACACTCGGCCAAGCACACCATCGCCGCTCTCGATCGCGACAAGGACGGGTCGCTCGACAAGGGCGAAGTGTATCGCGGGGCCATCGCCAACTTTAAGCGCTTGAATACCGACAAGGATCGCACCCTCGAGCCCGGCGAACTAAAAGGTGTGCTGTCGGCCCGTGCGTTTGCGGCGGCCAACCCGGACAATGATGGATCAATCAGCCTCGGTGAATATCTGCGATTTACGAAGAAGCTGTTTAAAGCAACCAACACGGACACAGATCACACGATCGAGGCTGACGAACTCAACAGCCGCTTTGGCGAGGTTCTGGCCAGCGTCATCGACTGATCGGTGCGATTGGCGCACGACGCTGAAGGCGGGATTGAACCCCTGCCTTCAGCAAATCGAGCGATGTCAGCTCGCGGCGCGGTTGGGAACGCCGAAACGCTTTTCAATGTAATCTTCGACGAGATCCTTGAAGTCGGCGGCGATGTTGGGGCCGCGCAAGGTCATGGCCTTCTTGCCATCGATGAACACCGGTGCGGCCGGGCTCTCGCCGGTGCCAGGCAGGGAAATACCGACATCGGCGTGCTTGCTTTCGCCCGGCCCGTTGACGATGCAGCCCATGACCGCAAAGTTCAGAGCTTCGACACCGGGATAGCGAACTTTCCATTCCGGCATTTTATCGCGGATCATGTTTTGCACATCGCGGGCGAGTTCCTGGAACACCGTTGACGTTGTTCGCCCGCAGCCGGGGCACGCCGCGACCACCGGCACGAACGACCGCAGGCCCATGGTTTGCAGCAGCTCTTGGGCCGCGCGGACTTCCTGAGTGCGGTCGCCGCCGGGCTCCGGCGTCAAAGAAAAGCGGATCGTATCGCCAATGCCCTGCTGCAGCAGAATGCCGATCGCGACCGACGACGCGACGATGCCTTTCGAGCCCATGCCGGCTTCGGTCAAACCGAGATGCAGCGCGTAGCGGCTGCGGGCCGCCAGAAGCGTATAGACCGCGATCAGATCCTGGACCGCCGATACCTTGCCCGAAATGATGATGCGATTGGCGCCAAGACCCATCTCCTCGGCGCGCTCCGCCGAGGACAGCGCCGATTGTACCATCGCTTCGTGCATGACCGCGCGTGCCGACGAAGGCGCTGCCAGCTTGGCGTTTTCATCCATGAGGTGGGTCAGCAGATCGCCGTCGAGTGACCCCCAATTGACGCCGATGCGGATCGCCTTGTCGTGGCGCGCCGCCGTTTCGATGATGGCGCCGAACTGCCGATCTTTTTTATCCTTGAAACCGACGTTGCCGGGATTGATGCGATACTTGTCAAGGGCTTCGGCGCAGTCGGGATAATCCGCAAGCAGCTTGTGGCCATTGTAGTGGAAATCGCCGACCAGCGGAACCGTGACGCCCTGCGCCCGCAGCCGATCGCGGATCTCCGGCACGGCCCGCGCGGCTTCATCGCGATCGACGGTAATGCGCACCAATTCGGACCCGGCGGCCGCCAGCGCCGCGACTTGCTTCACGGTTGCGGCGACGTCGGCTGTGTCGGTGTTGGTCATCGACTGCACAACGACCGGCGCACCGCCGCCGACCGGCACGCCGCCGACGTCGACTGCAACGGTCTGATGCCGCGCTTTGAGCCCGTGTCCGCCGTCCGCCGTCATGCGAGAAATCTCCGATAACTTGCAGCGGTTCTAGCGCGACCGGGTGCCTGCCGCCATCAAAGAAATGACGGCAAGCGCGCACATGGTCAGGACAATGCTGGGACCTCCAGGGACATCGACCATGAGCGATAACAGCAGTCCACCCACAACCCCGATCATGGCGATAATCGCCGCAATAATGGCCATGCGTTCCGGCGTCGACGCCAGCGGCCGGGCAGCCACGGCGGGCACGATCAGGAACGCCATCACCAGCAGAATGCCGACGATTTTCATCGAAACCGCGATCGTGACAGCGAGCAACAGATCGAAAGCACCACGCGTAACCCGCGGGTCAATGCCTTCCGCCGTCGCCAGATCTTCATGCAGGGAGACGCGCACCAGCGAGCGCCAAAGTGCGAGCGTCGCCGCGAACACCAGTGCTCCGCCGACAACGACCCAAATCATATCGTCGCTGGTGACGGCAAACACGTCACCAAACAGAAAGCCCATCAAATCGATGGCAGGGCCCTTCAGCAGCGTGATCGCGATGACGCCCATGGCGAGCGCTGCGTGATGCATGAGCCCCAGAACTGAATCGAGCGCCAGAAGCTTCTGCTGCCCAAACCAGATGAGCACGAGTGCGGCCAACACCGCCGCGATGATGACGGACAGGGTCAAATCGACGTTCAGCGCCATGCCGAATGCGACGCCGAGTAAGCTCGACTGTGCCAGCGTTTCGCCGACATAGGCCATGCGCCGCCAGAGTACGATGCAGCCAAGCGGCGCTGCGACGATGGCCAGCACAAGGCCAGCGACCAGTGCGCGCAGCACGAACGGTTCTGGCCACTCGATCACGGATGGCTCCGCCCGTCGACGTCAAGGCCACTGGTCTGCGTCACCGGGCTTGGCGCACCCGACAAGTCATGCTGATGGTCGTGATGATGAGTATAGACTGCGAGTGCACCAGCTGCTCGCGGCCCAAACAGCCGCGCATACTCGGCGTGCTGCGCGACCGCCTCCGGCTTGCCCGAGCAGCACACATGCCCGTTGATGCAGATCACACGATCGCTCTTGGCCATCACGACGTGCAGATCGTGCGAGACGAGAAGGACACCAAGACCACGATTGTCGCGCAGGCTGCCGATCAGATCGTAAAGGTCGGCCTCGCCGACATAATCGACACCGCGCGCTGGCTCATCGAGCACAAGCAGGTTCGGCCGCCGCAACAGCGCCCGAGCAATCAGCACGCGCTGCGTTTCGCCGCCTGACAGCTGCGACAATTGTTGATCGACCGTCCGCGCCGCGCCGACCTCGGCCAATGCCGCCGCAATTTCGTCGTCGCTCGCGCCATGACCCAGCGCCAAAAACCGGGCGACCGTCATCGGGATGGCGCGTTCGATGTCAAAGCGCTGCGGGACATATCCGATGAGTGTCGAAGTTGGCCGATAGAGTTCACCACGATCAGGCTTTTCGATGCCAAGCATCAGTTTGACGAGCGTGGTTTTCCCGGCCCCATTCGGCCCAATCAGCGTGACGATTTCGCGGGCGTGCACATCGAGATCGATGCCCGCGATCAGGTCGCGGCGGTGCCGCGTGAACCAAAGCCCGCGCGCCGACATTAAAGCGGTGCGATCAACCGGAGTAGACTGCGCCTGACCACACCCGCACGCTGACCCGTGGTCATGCGCATGCGATTGCCCGGGCGAGCCAACCGGTCGATCTGCGTGGCTAACGGATTGCTCCCGCGTCGCCGTCTCTGTTTCGGCTGGCAAAATGACGTATCTCCGAAAAGCAGATGAGGACAGCGTCAGTCTTTGCGCCGATTGGCGCATTCCTGGCAGGTGCCGGTGACTTCAACAAACCGAACGCGCGGCTCGAAGTGCGTGCTGCGCGCAGCGACGTCGATGCTGGCGAAAATGTCTTCGCCGTCGGTCTCGGTAACCGTGCCGCATTGTTCGCAGCTGAGAAACATCGGCCGCCGCCCGGTCCGCGGTTGATGCAATCGCCGACAGGCGAAGTAAGCGTTCTTGCTTTCGAGCCGGTGGACAACGCCTGCGTCCAGCAGCGCATCCAAGGCCCGATAGACCGAAATCGGTGCGAGGCGTGTGCCCTTCTTTGCCAGCCTGTCGAGAACTTCGTAAGCGCCGACGCTAGCTGTGGTCGAGGCGATCTCTTCGAAAACCTTGCGGCGCAAATCGGTGAAGCGGATATTTCGCTCAGCGAAGATGACGCTCGCCCGATCGACCGATGATTTCACCCGGTCTTTGGCGCGTTGCTCTTCGCTGGCGGCGGCGGGCATCGATTCAACCTGTCAAAATTGGCTGTCAAACTTGGCGGGACGACATTTTAACGATCCGCAAAAAACCGGCTTGCGATCGTTGGACAATATAACAGTTATTTAAACAGCGCCACGACTGTGCGACCGCGCGATGGGGAAACGGTCAAGACTTCATGGCTTTGCGATGCAGCAATGGCAAGACTAGGAACCAGTTGTATGTCGGTAAGTTCATGAAGATTACGGATTTTGACGCAATCTCGCCGCCAAACGGCCCGCTGTTTTGCGCATTATGATACGAAGCGTGATTGCCGGAAATTCCGGCCCGAAAACCGTGGTCCAATACGAGGCCGCTCCTAGCGAGGGACTGAGAACGGGATGGACGTTAAGCTGATCGTGGACGGCTTGGCCGAACATGCCCGACCGCTGGGGATTGCCCTTTTCTTCCTGATCACGGTGACGATGCTTCTGCGCACCCGGGTCGCCAAACGGTTGTGGGCGACGATCGAGGAAACGCTGTTTTCGAACTGGCAGCTTGGATTGCTTGGCACCACCGGCATTGTGCTGTCGGCCGCTTCCGGTTGGACAACCTGGGACGGCATGCGCAATTTCACCGGCGAGCCGCTGCTGTCGGGCATGATTACGTTCGGCATCCAAGGCGTAATGCTGATCGTCGCTTGGCTGATCGGCGAAAGTTTCGCGACCGGGATGACGACGCAGTCCGCCAAGTCGAAAACCACGCTGATCAATCCGGCAGCGCAAACTTGGATCGGGACGGGCATCGGCGTCTTGCTGTTTGTCGCCGCGCTGGTTCTGCTGATGCAATGGACCGGGCAGGCGGACGTGCGCCAAGCCAGCGCCGAAGATCTGGCCTGGTCGAAAACCGGCGACAAATTTCTGCTGGTTGGTGCCGGACTGTTGATCGTCGCCTTGTTCGCGCTCTACGCCGCCAGCGATCTCGTCAGGCCGTACCTGCAAGGCGCCCGCGTCATCATCCGCAATTCAGTTTTGTGGGTGATGTTTCTCGCCTGCATGGCGACGAGCGTGTTTTTCTCGTTCGACAGTCTCTTCACGTCGATATTTCCACAATCCGAGCGCGTCCGCGCCGCCGAGCTACGGGCTCAAAATCAAGTCTCGGGCATCATCGCCGACATCGAGGAAACGGTTGCGGCTCGCGGTAATGAGCAGGCGGCCGCCTTGTTCACGACGGACGCGTGGACGAACTACGAGTCACAGATGGCAGGCGTCGCGCGGGCGGCTGCTGCGTCGGAGGGCGCAATCGAACGCTACGTCAATTCACAAATCGAAACGCGCCGTCGCGCCGTCAACGATCAGCAAGAACGCATGGCGTCCGCCCAAGCCGGTCAGGCCGGATTGGCTGGCCGCAAGATTTCGCTGACCGATGAGAAATCCCAACTGGCCGCGCAGCGACCGGAACTCGCCGCTGACTACGCCGGCAAAAAAGCCGATCTCGACGCCAAGCTCAAGGAGGTCGACGCGAAGCGCGTCGAGGCTCTCGCTGAAGACAAAGGCGTGGAGGGCACTGGCAAAGAAGGCCGAGGTCCGGTGTATCGCCAGCGCAAGGCAGAACTTACTCTGCTGCAAAGTGCATCCAAGGTCGCTGAGGAGCGCGCTAAGGACGCTCAGAAAAGGCTGACGGCGACCGAGACGAGATTGGCCGCTATCGACCGCGAATTGGCGACGCTCGATGGCGATCTGGCGAAACTCAAGGGCGAAGCGGAAACCGCCGAACAGCGCATCAAGCTGGCACAGCAGACGTCCACCGATACGGCCGCTCCAACGCTGGACCCGGCCCGTATCCTGCCGAGCTTCGAGCAGGCACGCACTGAGTTTCGCGCCACGCCGACAGCTGAGCGGCTGGGCGACGTGCAGCGCATTTGCGGCGACATTTACGGAGCGCTATCGGCGACGCCTGAAACCAAGGCGCTGCTGTCGGGACTGGATTGCGACCCGAAATCGACGGCTGACGCGGCCAGCGCACTGTTCGCGCTGCAAGCCGGCAGCCGGGTGTTTGCCGAAACGTGTGTCGGTGGTGACAAGCTCAATGCCAATTCCTCGGCCGATGCCCTCTTTGCCTTCGCCCGCCGCTGCCTCGCGGATACGGCGTTGCAAAGCAAAGACACCGACACCTTGCGCTCGCGCATCAATTTTATCGAGCTCTCGCGCGATGACAAGGCGCATCGCTTCGTCGTCACCTGGAATGCTTTTCAGGACGGCAACCGGCTGGCTTATCTGGCGCTCGCCATTGCGGTCGCGATCGACAGCTTGATTTTCATGTCCGGTTTGTTTGGCGCCAACGCGGTGCGCTCGCCGCTGTCGGACGTCCCGAGCTTCAAATCGCGATCGGCGTCACAACTCGAATCGACCATCAACGCGGCGCTTGGGCCCCACCCCTATGAAACCGCCTGGCTGACACTCAACGCACTGAGACCGATCACCAACGACGACGGCTTTTCGGCGATGGCCGATTTGAGCGTCATGGAGCGCTCGGCGGCGGACAGGGTGCGGATGGTTTTGACGGCCGGCGCTGACATCGGCGCGGTTGAAACCGCGAGCTTCAGCCCGGAGCGCTACCGCGTTCGCAGCGAATTGCGCGAGTATCTGTCGGGCGTCTGCGACAAACATTTCAAGACGGATGCGACCGCCAAAGATCGTGCCCGCCTCGATCAACTCGTGACATCGGCTTTGGCGCCGCATCCGCGCGAACACGCCGAAATCGTGCTGCATACTCTTGAGCCTATTCGCGAGACAGAGGGCTTCACCTCGATGGTGACGCTTTCGGACATCAAGGACAGCTATGAAAATCGCGTGGTCCGGCGGGTCATGAACGCTGGGTCGGCGCTGAAGGCTGTGGCGCCCGATGTGAAGATCGACGACCGCTATTATATCCGGCCGTCGCTGTATGAAACGCTGCTGACCATTCGCGCGACTGCGCCGGAGTCGGCCGGTTATCGCCATGAGCGTTGGCGCTTTGAAGACGCGCAGAACCGTCCGGCAATCGACGGTGGGGCGTTGCGTGACGCAAACGCTCGGGTCGAGCAGCAGCCAAAACCGCCGGAACTCGCGAGGCCCATGACGGCACTGCCGCGCGTGCCCCAACTGAGCCCGGACGAAAAATCGGAGCTTCACGATTACTATCGGGAGAAATTGCTGAAATCGATCGATCTCTCGAGCGACATCGTCGACCATCGTCTGCAGTCCGACGCCGAGCGATTTGGCATGCGCGAGGCCTGGCGGGCCCTTGATGCCCACAGCAAGAAAAACCAACTGCTGGGCTTAGTGCTCCGCGAATTCCAAAACAACCAGGATCGCCGTTTAAGCAACGTCTACAGCGCTCTGCGTAACGAGATTGGCGGCGACGATCGCAAGCGTACGTTACTGGATTCCGTCGAGGATAAAATCCGTGAAGATCTGGCACTCTACATGTTGTTTCCAGAAACGCATCTGATCGATAATCTGATCGAAGACATTGAAAGCGCCGCGCAATCCGATGATGGTCTGCAGCATGGCGAGCAAGCACTGAAAGATCAGCTGAAATATGTGCGTGAAGCGCTTGGTCAGCTCAACCTGTCCAACGCGGGGTCATGGGTCGAAATTCGCCAGAGATTGGCGCTCGGTTACAAGAAAGACATGTCCAACTTCTTGAACAAGTATCCGCCGCCGCACGACGATTTCCGTGGTGAAAGCTGAAGTTAGGTATTGATTTCTGAAAAAATTGTGCAGACGCGAACCTAGCGGCTTGAGGTTCTTTCCGCGTGTTTATATAAACTTTAGAGAATCACCGGCCGGCCGCCAAGTTTAGCGGGCGCGCGGACCGACCGGGGCAGCGTCGAAGATGCAGACGTTTTTTCTGATGTTCGACCGAAGTAAAATGGAGCGTCCGATGTTCTCAGACTCGCGAATTTTTTATGGCGTATCGCTCCTTGCGGCACTTTCGCTGTCGCTGAGCCTGATGTTGGTTTGGATCCGATAGGTCAGATGCCAGTCGCGTTCGGCCGCCTCTGAAGCGATCCGAGATCAGCCGTTGATTAGCAACGACGTAAGGGCGCATCAGTAACGCCTCTCCGCATCATGCGCGCGGCTCGACCGCCAGAAGAGCAATTCGCGGCCAACTCGCGGCTATGTCATCGGCCGTTGCGGCGCTGACAGCACTAAGATTGCGAGGATAATCGACGCCAGACGCCTCGGTGACCCTCGTCGCATGAAATTGAGCATTGCTCGCCCGAAGAATCCAACCGCCTTCCGTACAAGCTTCAGACAGCAGATACGCGGCACCGGGTGCGACATCCGACGGTCGCAACTCGCTCGGCTCGCCCTCAACGCCCCACATGCGTGTCTTGGCAACTGGCGAAATGGCATTCACGACGATGCCATGTGCTGCACCCTCGGCAGCGAGTACATTCACAATACCGACCGCTGCCATCTTTGCGGCCGCATAAGCGGATAGTCCGATCTGCACGTATTGCGGATAAAGTGCTCTGTCGGATGTCGTCACCACGATGCGGCCGTAGCGGGCCGCTTTCATCGATGGCCACACGGCCTGCGCTAGCCACAACGGCGCTTTCGCGGCAATGCTGATCATGCGATCGAAGGTCTCTTCCTGCAGGGTCTCGATCGGCTCGTAGTCGACCCAGCCTGCGTTGTGAAGAATCCCGTCGAGACGGCCTCGGGCATCGATGCAGCGCTCGATGAGACGATGGCATTCGTCCCGAGTGGCGATGCCCTCGGTAACGGCAGATTCAGCCAACCCTTCAGAGCGCAGCAATGCTGCGGCGTCCGCCGCAACGTTGCTATCACAGCCCAGACCATGGGGGTCGGCGCCTGTGTCTTGGATGACAACCGATGCACCGAGGGCTGCAATCGCGCGCGCATAGGCTAGGCCTAACCCTCGTCCAGCGCCTGTGATGAGCACCACTCGATCTTTAAAATCTACCACGGGCACCATCGACGGTCGGGAACTCCCATTTTGACTGCAAAACGTCAGCCGGTGTCGGCCGTGCGTTTCCGTCCTCGTCATCACATCAGCCGTTGAACGCAACGACTGTCTGGCGTTGTTCCCCAAGCCCCTCGATGCGCAATGTCATCACATCGCCCGCCTTCAAATACTCCGGCGGTTTCTTGGCGGAACCAACACCCGGCGGGGTGCCCGTTGTGATGATGTCACCCGGCTCCAGCACCATGAATTCGGTCACATAGGCCAACAGCTTCGGAATTGAAAAAATCATCGTCGACGTCGACCCCGATTGTTTGACGGCGCCGTTGACGTCAAGCGACATGGCTAGATTGTGCGGATCGGTCAATTCGTCTGTGGTCACCAGCCAGGGACCAATCGGCCCGAATGTTTCAGCCGATTTGCCTTTGACCCATTGGCCGTTGCGCTTGACCTGGAAGCGGCGCTCCGACACGTCGTTGCAGATGCAGTAGCCGGCAATATAGTCGAGCGCGGCGGCCTCTTCGACGTAGCGAGCGCGCCGGCCGATCACGAACGCGATCTCGCATTCCCAGTCCATCCGATCCGAATTTTTCGGATACATCACGTCATCGTTGGGACCGCAGATACAGGTCGCGGCCTTGTTGAACAAGATCGGCTCGGCGGGAAGTTCTTGGCCGGTTTCTTTTGCGTGGTCGGCGTAATTCAGACCGATGGCGACGAAGTTGCGCGTGCCGGCGACGGGCGGCCCGAGGCGAGCGCCTGCGGGCGCAAGCGGCAGTGACTTCAAGTCCAGCTTCGACAGTGCCGCGAGACGTTTCGGATCGAGGTGTTCGCCGGAAAAATCCGCAATGTGGTCCGAGAGATCACGAATGGCGCCATCGGCGTCGACCACGCCTGGCTTCTCATGCCCGGCTACACCAAATCTGACAAACTTCATCGAGAATTCTCCGCAACTCGGCTGGAATGGACACCATCATGCACCTTGGCTCGGGTCCGTGTAATCGTGCACGTCCGTTGAGACAAGGGGATCGGCAAGATGTCGCCAATGTCATCGCCGTGACGCGGCGCTGGTAAACGCGCGTGAAGCAAACGTCACGATGTCGAAAGCCGTTGGCGACCGACGTCGCTCATCATCATCCATAACCTAGAGTGCTTCCGAAAAAGTGGGAATTGGTTTTCCGAGAAGAAGTCCGACAAAACCGAGAGCTAGGGCCGGCCGATGAGTCCACCAAAAGCGGACAGACGCTAGCGGTGCGAACATCCAGGCCAGCAACACGGTCGGCGCTTGCCGTCTCCGAGATTGGAACAGCCCCATGCAATTCTTTTGTTTCGCGTTTCCGATTTTTTCGCGGACGAGATCCAGCAGATCCATTCATTGCGCGCAAGCGGCGTGATATCGTCCCATGTCGCGAGCGCTTGATGATCTGACGCGAGAGACTGCGCGAAATCTGCTGGCAACTGATGAACGGTCCCCCCAGGGATTTTTTTTCGAGGCATGGTCAACCAAAACGGTTTGATAAATGCCGTGACTTGCCGGGCATTTCGTCAACGCGAAACAGCGGCACAAATTAGCGTGTTTGCGGGCCAAAAGCTACGTTTGACGTCGAGAGAGTTTGACAATCGGTTGACTGGCGAGTGAGGTGATCTGCGTACTCCAGTCCGTGCGGCTCAAGTCACCGCAGTTTTGATTGTCCTTATGGCAACGACATGAAACGTTCGTTCAGTGGGTTGCTTACAGACGTTCGCAGTTGCAGCCTTTGCAAGGCGTATCTGCCGCTCGGCCCACGCCCCATCGTGCAGCTCCATCCCAAAGCGAAAATACTCATTGCAGGGCAGGCGCCAGGCGTGCGCGTGCACGGGTCGGGCATTCCGTTTAATGACCCAAGTGGTGATCGCCTGCGCGCATGGATGGGTGTCGGCAGCGATGTGTTTTACGACGCCACCAAAATTGCCATTCTGCCGATGGGATTTTGTTATCCCGGCACGGGAAAATCGGGCGACCTGCCGCCGCGTCCGGAATGCGCGGAGTATTGGCGCACAAAGCTTATCGCTCAATTGCCGTCGATTGAACTGACGCTGGTCATTGGCCAATATGCACAGGATTGGCATTTGGGAAAACGCCAGAAAGACAACCTCACCGAAACCGTGCGCGCCTGGAAGGACTATTGGCCTGACATGCTGGTGCTGCCGCACCCGAGCCCGCGCAACAACATCTGGCTTAAAAAAAATCCGTGGTTTGAAACTGAAATCTTGCCGCCAATGAAGGCTAGGATTTCGGTGTTGATGGGTAAGTAGACTTACAAAGCTCAGCGCAGATTGGTGGCGATACGAGCGGATAAAACTGGCCAGCGCATTGGGTTCTGTTCTCTAGAACTAACCGCACCCGCTTCGATCAATCAGGAAAAAATATAATGAGGCGCTCGGATACCCGAACTATAAAAGCGCTTCAAAATATTTGTATTCTCGATGCAAAGAGCAACCGCGAGCTACGTTGAAGCCCCAATTTTTCCCAAGTGCATCATCCGTCCGAAAAACAATTTTCGTAGATAGTTGGCAGTCCTGCCGGACCAAATTCGAGATTGGCCTATTGCTTCAAAGGGCCCGGGAGCAAGGCGACCCGGCGCGAGCGCCGCCCCGCGGAGCGCCATCATGCGCGTGAGCGAATAGTGGCGGAGAGGGAGGGATTCTCGTTCTCTGTTTTTTTACAATATCAATCATAATGCATTAAATCAAGGACTTATTGACGATTTTGTAGCAACATTCGGCTCTGTTTGTAGCAACTTTTGTAGCAACTAAGGGTTTCTCATGCCGCTTCACCTTTGGCAACGCAAAGGCATTTGGCATTACAGCCGAACAATACCAGAAGACGTTCGTGGTGTGATCGGTGAGGGACGCTATTGGCGTTTTACATTGGGCACCGGAAAGCTACGCGAGGCGGAGGGACTTCGCGCCGAATGGGACGTGAAGTATGACGCCGATATCAAATCCGTTCGGCAGTTGACGGCACCGCAGAAAGTGACTGCGATCCGGTCCAAACACGTACCGAAGCCGCCACGTGGTCTTGCGCTTGGCACCAGTGGCAAAATCGAGGTCCACAAGGCCGCGTTACGTAAGAGCGACATTCATAAGCGGCGTGGAGTGAACGCGGATGCGCGGGCATCGCTTTCCATTTCAGAACGCGACGCCTTTCTTCGTGCTGACCGCTTGGTCTCGACTCTCAGTCAAAAAGAACGCGCCACGCTGGACAAGGCAGGCGGTATCGAAGCGCTGTATCGGGAAGTTACGAACGCCCATGACCGTAGAGATGCCTTGGGCGACTATCGCGCCGCCGATGAGGCTGAGTCAGTCGCAATCACGCGAGAGGTTACGGCGCGCGTCCTAGGAGCGAAGGAAGGCATTCTCGCCAAGCTCGGCTTTGGGCCAGCGACCACAGAGGTTCCCGAAGCACCTGACAACCCGCGAATTCTAGCCGCGCTAGATGCGTGGCTGAAAAAGAAGCCACGTGCACAGTCAACCATAGTTAAGTACCGGCTGCATATTGGCCGCCTAGGCGACTTTACCAGCAACACCACAATTAAGAGTTTGACGGTCGAGTCGATCGAGACGTTCGTCGCAGCTTATGGCGAACTTCCGAACGCGCGACCGCTATCACTTGAGCAGCGCAAGTTAGGAATGCGGGAGCTTCTGGCATTGCGGAAGTTGAATCCCAACTTGCCGCCGATGGGGGCGGAGAACGTCATCAAGTGCTGCGACTACTTAAAAGCCTTTCTGAAGGGCATAAAGCGTCACGATCTTCGGCAGTCGGTTGAAAAGCCCGTTGATGATCGCTCGTTAGCCGATCAGCGCGACGGCTATCCGCCTTTCAGCCCCGAACAGATGCGGCGCATCCTTCCCGCAGTTGATAAAGAGTTCGGCCCTGAAAGTGACACTGCCTTATGGGTTTGGTTGATGGCTTACTCAGGAGCGAGACCAGAGGAGGCTGCGCAACTAGATAGAGCCAACGTCACGAAAGTTGGGAATGTCTGGACCATGCGCATTGACGACCGCGACGAACGCCGGATCAAGAATTCAATCTCGCATCGCGTCGTGCCGATTCATCCAGTATTGGTCAAACGGGGCTTTGCAGACTTTGCCAGACCAAAGGACAGCGACAAGGGTCTCGTCTTTCAGAACTTCGACTACGATGATAAGGGCGGGCGCTCAAACAACCCGTCGCGACGCTTCAAGAGAGTCCTAGTGGCGCTGTGCATCGAGGGGCGTGGTGCGGCGCACCGCTTCCGGGCGACATTCATCGACGCCGCGCGCAACGCGGAACTCTCATATGCGGTCGAGATCGGTCTCGTTGGACACGGCGATAGCCGAAGCCGCCATCACGGTAATTATGGCCAGGGCGCGTCGCTTGCCACGCTTGCAAGGAACATCGGCCGCGTGGACCCGCTCGCCGATCCGTCGGTGGATTATGGGCCCTAGCGCGGTTGCTGCCCGGCATATGATGAAGCGGAGATGAGGGAAGTGTTGGAGTGGTGGAACAATGACGTTTGTCACACGATGAAGAGTTGACGAATGCCAACCTCCAGTTATCGTATTTCGATATATTGATTCTGATGCGGTGCCCCTAATGAAAAAATTAAATCTCAACGAAATAGAACTCGAAAATGACGGGAATTTTTCGGATTATTTAATCGATAATTCAACCTCAGACACCGAAATTGAAGTTTATTTCAGAGGATTAGAAGAGACGCTCATTAAGCACATAAACGAGAGCGCAATTGTTTTGGGCTGCGTTGCTTGGCTGACGCATCCAAAAATATTGGACGCTTTATCTAGGAAAGAGTGCTCTATTATTGTTCAAAAAGAAGATTTTCTCAGGCCCGATCTAGACTCCGGCAACAATTGGAGCGCGTTCTTGCGGGGAAAATACGACAAGCTAAAATGCACTCTTACGCGATACGAATTTCTGAACTTATTACCCAAAATTTCCTATGCTTCAGATCCAACCATGGACCCAATCCGCTGCGTGGGAAACCACAACAAGGAAAAGCAAGCTGCGTTCCCGAGAATGCACAACAAATTTCTAGTTTTTGGAAATCTCGAACAAACAACCTCAAACGGACAGATAATCAAGCCATATGCCGTTTGGACGGGGTCATTCAATTTTACAAAGAATGCGGGCTCATCTCTGGAGAACGCGGTATTGATTAAGTCGCCCAAGATTGTCGCTGCTTACCTGGCAGAATTTGAACAGATAGCAGCAATATCCGAGCCGCTAGACTGGACTCAGGATTGGTGCGCGCCACAATGGCGAATTGGATCATAGATATTTAGCAGACCGAAAGCTCCAACCGCATCTTTAGATATCTCCACGAGCACAATCAAAGCTCGCTGGAAGAACTTGGCATCGATTTCTTGATTCCGCTCTTCAGAGGCGAACGTGGTCGCAACTTTTTTGGCCGCAGCCCCAGCCACCGCCGCTGGGTTCCCATCCGCCGCCCATCCGAATCGACCCCGGGGGTATCAACACTTGGCGTGGAGGAAAGTCATCTGGATCGCAGCGCACGACGTTGCGCTAGGCGAATTCAGCTTCAATCGCGTCAGTCAGTTTTGATCTAGAATAATTGATTGTGGAATCGCGGCTCGCGAGCCGCGTCACGCCGCCAGAGCACCGCTCTCCACTAGTGCACGCCGGATGGCAGCAACCTTGCCGACCGAGAGCTTTGCCGCATTCGCCGTCTCGCGGACAGACTGGCCAGCCAAGAGCCCAGCGCGTGCACCATCTGTCGCCCGGCCACTGACTTTCGGTCTGCCGATTGCGCGGCCGGATCGCGTGCCCTTGGTCTTCGCGCGAGCCATACCCGAACGCACGCGCTCAACAATCATCTCACGTTCGAACTGGCTGAATACCGACAACATACCAAACATCGCCCGGCCACTTGGCGTGGTCGTATCCAGCGCCTGCTGATGTAAGTAGAGATCAACGCCGGTGGCGTTCAATTCGTTAAGAGTCTCGACGAGGTGCTGCAACGACCGGCCAAGCCGGTCTACGGACCAGGCCGCGATCACGTCGAAGCGGCGGCGAGCACTGTCCTTCAAGAGCCGGTCGAATTCGGGCCGCTTGTCCCGGCCCTTTGCGCCACTGATCCCGTGATCTTCATAGACGCCGCTAATGTCATAGCCCCGCGCCTTTGCCCACGCTTCCAGCTCGAGTCGTTGGTTGGCTGTGGTTTGACCGGCCGTGCTCACTCGAAGGTAAATTGCGACGCGCTTTGACATGGAAATCCGAACCTCTGGCTTCCACCAGCCTACCTAAAACCTCCTAATAGACCGTTCACAAAACACCTGTTTTTTGAACACATGACGGCCCTCTGAAATGAGCCGCAAACACGGGCTTCTCCGGGGCCAAAATTGGCAAGCGTTTTTGAACACGTGGCGGACATTAATCGTCACCACGTTCTTGGCCTTACAGCCCTTACACTTACATCTGGCAAACACATTGGTAGTTCGCTGCATTCAAACAAAGATGCCAAAATTCGACAATAGACTAGCGATGTGAGAACAAATCATGAAAATAAAATTGAGTTGTCGGATTCTTGCTCCTTAGTTTGACTTGCACTCTGCATGGGCGAGTTGGTCCACCCGTTGTAAGGCCAGGGTGTAAGGCAGTCGATGGTCTTTGGCGTCCCCCTTTGCATGGCGAAATGGCGGAAACCGCCACACCACCAGGTCTGCGATGCTTTCAAGGGCTGTGCGTTAATCTATGGCGCAAATTGTAACCATCGCAGGCTAGATAAGCCCACTGGTTGCATTGGTCTGCCCCCTGGCTGACTTATCAAAGCCGCCGATCGACTTCTCAATGTCGGATGCCTTGCGGTCCATGGACATTAAGTCAATTGCGGCTTCGCATTCATGGCCGTTGATTTAAGTTCTGCGCACTTGCGCTTAACGATTGCGGAGACGATCCAATTCGTTGGTTTGCGTGATACGTTTCAAGCCGCGTCTGGCTCTGCCGAGCGGCGCGGTCGCCGACTACCTCAGCGTTAGTCAACTCGAGAAGCAATGCACCATCATCCACAAGGGAGAGGTCGGTAGTATTCGGTATGTTGTTTGCTAAGCGTCCAGATTAGCGTCGGTTCATTAGGAGTTCACTGAGTATGTGGGTGCGTATTGGGGTGCCATGAAATATTTCAGCTTGGCTGATTGGTGTGCGTGGTTGTTGTTTGGATCGCCTTGGGCGCTTCTCTACATCGGACTGTATCCGGTCAATGCATGTCGAGTAGAGGGTATCACAATCACTGACTGGCTTCAGGGCGTAGGTACTGCTGTTGCTGCGGCGGTCGCAATCGCCGCCTTCATAACTTGGCGTCGTCCTGACGACACTCGACGGCGTGCCGACACAGCTGAGCTGATAATTCGACAGTCAGCGAAGGTCGAATTCTTGATAGCAACAGCCCAGACAGGAATGCTGGTCGTGCAAACCGCCGGTACGGCAGCGACAGTAAAGGACAAGCAAGAAGCCGCTCAGTCTAAAGTGCTTCCGGTCGATGTGCTTCCTGAGCTGAACGTCGAGCTAACCATTCTGCGGGGCTATAAGTTTGAAGCAAAACGCCTCTATCCAGCTGAGGCTGTGTTGTCGTTAGAGTGGATTGATGGGGAAGGTAAACGTCTCAGCAAAGCTTTGCGCGCGCTGAAGTCCATTCGAGACCAAGGGAAAAAGCTCATCCAGTATGACGTGGAGGGAACCGCATACGACGCGATCTTTAAAGAGCTGAATGTTAGATGGATCGAACAAAAGGATTTCCCTGGACCAGACGCGGAATCGCCAGAGCAAGCTAACCTACGGGCGAAGTGCGAACGTCTTAGAGAGATTCTTTCTTCCTACCTCGTTGATGGAAAACGATAGCAGGTCGAGACGCTATTAGCGGCAACTAAAGTCGAACGCCCTCAAAGGAATAAGTTCAGCACACATCGTCATTCTTTTTTTCTCACTACTCGTCTTGCTCGATGTCGATAAATAGCAGCGAACTTCGAGGCCCGGGACGAACACGTACAATAACTTCGTGGTTCACCATTGGACCGATCAGATCATCAACCGCCTCGTTGACGCCTTTCACGCGCTTTGGCTTGCCATCGACAGTAACTTCGAGCCAGTCGGCGTCGAGATTGAGTGCGCGCAACACACCACGGATTACAATGGAATCCGGCCGATCAATTTGTGACTCAACCGGTGTTGACGGACCCTTTAGAGTGTCAGAGATCAACTTACGGGAATTCTGCGACAGCACAATCGGTGTCCGATCTCCAATTCCGCGAATGTCCAGTTGTTCGAAGGTTTTGCCCGTCGGTGCCAGATTCCGAGTCATCTTGAGGAAGGTCAGGCGGTATGCCTCATCCGTCACCTCCTCGGGTAACTTACCTTCCGGATCCTCGACAGCCGCCTTCAAGATCGCGAGGAATTTTTCTGTCAATATTTCCGGCTCCGGCGCATCGCCTGGAAACATATCGCCTTGCACGGGCTTCTGCACCGCAACGACGAACTGATAGCTGCCAGGAACACTTTGGAAGAGCCAGGGACGGCAGCGTTCCCTAATATCTTTGCTCGGTAGCCCCTGCTTTCGCAACGGCAGCGACTGAATGTACTCAGCCGTGCGATAGAATATGCTTTGGACATTTTGCACCTTTTCGACGATGAGATCGAGCGGTGCACCGCCATGCATTATCTGCCCACCCTTTACAGAAATTAGAATTTGCCCTGGAATGAATGTGAGCCCAGCATCCTTCTGAGCAGATTCATTCCAAATTGACTGTAATAGCGTCCGCAATTCACTAATGGCGAATAGTGGCATTCCCGCCAGCGTCAACGCACTGTGCGCCGCCCGCTCAGCTTCTTCGAGATTGCCAGAATGGTACCACAGTACGGCTGCACTCACAGCCGTAATGCCGAGCGTTCGTGGTTTGTCAGAGCTAACGAAACTTAGTGCCGAGGCTTCAGCTGTCGCTGCCTTGGCATACAATGTTTTTGCGGCTTCTCTGTCACCACGTCGCACAGCGGCTTCAGCCTCAGAAGCTGACTGCTCGCTTTCACGATGGTGGATTGCCCAAGTCATTTCGACTCTACATCAGCACTAAGAATTCTCTTGACCGCAAATCCGACGACCGTTGCCAGGGCAGGTAAATTGCTATCAACGCGAGCAGCCTGTTCCATCTTCTGCTTCAACCGTGCCGTGACCGTTCCGAGAGTACCTTCGTCTGTACCAGAAACCTCAAGCCGCATACTGGCTTCCAAGTCCTCGGGAGTGCTCCCAGCTGGTCCGAGGTAGTAATCGACGCCGGTGCGACCCTGTGCACGACTAACTGCATACAAGCCACGTGTTAATTCCGCGTTCGCCAACGCGAAGCAGTATGCCCCCGCCTCTGTTGTATCATCCTTGTTTGCCCATGCATTACGGATCCGGAGGTCACTTTTGATCCAGGAAACCTCTACTTCCAGCATCACGTCGTTATCAACGACCGCAAAGTCTTGAGGCGAGCCGTGGTGTCGATCAAGGCAGACCCGTGCGGCTTCCAGATAGCCCGACGAAAGTGCGTCGGTGACACCGATATGTCGATCACTCAACCCAGATATAAAGAGTGTTGATTTTGGCATCTAATGTTCTCATCAAATTCTTGAACGGTCCGCATTACCCCACGTTCACCGGCACGAGAGTCATCGTATCGTTGCCGAAGATGTCGATGACTTTGACGGCCACGGTATAGCGACCGGGTTGCTCGTAAGTGTGCTCAGCCGTTTTCAAGTCGAGGTCGCGGTTTTGGCGCGTGCGGAAGCTCTGCCATTCGTTCTCGAAGATGTAGGCTCCTGTCCACTTCTCTTCGAACTGAGGCAAGGCGATCTCGCCTTGCGGGGCTTCGAAGCCGGGCAACGTAACAACGCCGCCGAGCCCTGACCCCACGGCCACTTTGATGATTTCCTTTCGGCTCATGTAGTCGAAATCGACGGCCCAGTAGTCCACCCAGTCGGTCCAGTGCTTAGTGAGCTTATCCTTTGTGACGATGCCGTCCTTGTTCTTAGCGACCTTGTAGAGTTGGCCCTTCTCGCACATGACTTCGCTCTTGCCCTCTTTGAGGGCTGCAATCGCGGCGTCCGCCGCGCCTTGGGAGTAGTAGACTGAGAAGTCAGTCAGTTCGATCCGCACAGAGAATTTGCGTTGCTTGTGGTAGTGCGCCTTGGCTTCAACAAAGCTGATATCGTGGAAGACCACTTGGCCTTTTTCAACCGCGCGCTTGTCGAAGACTTCAGCGGGTATGTACTTCGGCGCGAGGTCAATGCCCTTGCTTTTCGCCTCTTCTAGAACGGCCGGGAAAAGGCCCATCTCAAACTCAAATGCCAGGATATCAGCACGGGACGCGCCGCGCTTGCGGCATTCGGTGATAACTTCTTCGACGAACAGACGGCCGACGGGCAAGTTGATCGGACCAATGACAACCAGACGGCCATTTCGTGCCCCGTGGAAGAAGCCATCTTGTGCCGGTGCTCCTTCATCGCCGCCGAAACCTGTCGCCTTGTAGGCTTTGAGGATCAGGTCACGGAACTCGCGCTCCTTAGTCGCGAGCGCGTCCTCTTTCTGCTTACCCGTGAGGCGGCCGCCAACATTGAGGTAGGCTTGGCGCTCATACCGTCCAAGATTCAAAATCTCGAAAGCACGGAAGGAACTCTCGGCAGCCTTCATCTCTCGTTGCACACCAATCAGGCGCTTGCGAGTGGTATGAACAGCAAATTTGCCCAGGTCAGTAGCGATCCATTTGCGTCCAAGTTTCTCGGCAACGGCTGCGGTCGTGCCAGAACCTCCGAAGAAGTCAGCAACGAGATCGCCTTCGTTGCTGCTGGTTTTAATTATGCGCTCAATTAGCGCTTCCGGCTTTTGCGTCGCATATCCGGTATCTTGACTGGCCTGGCTGTTGACCCCGGTGATGTCGTCCCAAAGGCTCTGGACGGGCTTGCCTTTCAGTTCGTCCAAGAAGACTCGGCGACGAATTCGCTTCGATTTTTCGTCTGGAAACTCGAGCCGCCCTTCGCTTTCCATAACCGCCATTTTTTCTATTGAGACCGCCCAACCGTTTTCTGGTGGTTGGTATCCTTTGTAAGCGTACTTGAGATTCGGACGTGGGTTCGGGCTCGTAAGATTGTCGGTAGTGTAGAGGCGGCCATTCGCGTCCTTCTTGTTGAACCTAGCAATGTAGTCTGGATCGCTAGGCCCTGTCTGCTCGTAGAATGCAAAGCCATCGGATTTTGAGTAAATGAATATTGAGTCTGTGACATTTCCAAACTTATTGAATGTGCCCATGTAACCAGAACGTCTTTTCCAGACAATTTCATTGATGAAAGCTGATCGTCCGAAAACTTCGTCCATCACAGTTCGGACAAGATGATTTACGGTCGGGCCCATATGAACGTAAATAGTTCCATCGTTCGCTAGCAAGTCCCGCATCAGGATCAGCCGCTCGTATATCATAGCGATGAAACTATCGGCCCCGCGTCCCCACGTGTCTCGATAGGCGATCTGCTCCAACAAGTTCGCTTCCTTGTGGAACGTCTCTCCGCCTATCTCGATGTCCATACTAAAATCAGCACCCACGTCGAATGGCGGGTCAATGTAAATGAGCTTGAGGCCGCCAGCCTCTTCGATCTGCTGACGCAATGCTCCGGCCTTGAGTGATGACAAGATCAGCTTGTTGTCGCCCCAGATTAGCTTGTTGGTCCAGCCTTTGAGCTGACGGCCCCGGCTATCGAACATTTCGAACTGGTCGGACGATTTCTTGCGCGGCTCATCGATGTGCTCCAACGACTGAAAGGGAAGAACTGTTGTGCACACGTCGCGCGTCTTGCCGTTCCAAACCAACTCGACTTCACGCTTATCTTCGAACAGCACGAACCGGTATTTCTCGGGCAGCGGCTTTCCCTGCTGAATGAGGGCGATCAAGTCGCGCTGCTCGGCGTCCGTCAACTCGTAGGTTTTTTTTACTTGGCGCGCCACGACTAGGCTCCCTGGTATTCCACAAATGACTTCACCAGCCCGGCGAACGAGGACGGCTTATGTTTTTTGAAGCTCTCTTCATCGACGTAGACAAAGCCGATTGCCGGTCCGCTTTCCGCCTTGTTAGCCTCAGTAGCGTCCACACACCACTGCTTGAGGCGCATCATCTTTTGCGGAACGTCAAGTTCCTCCCGGCCTTTAGTCTCAACGATAAAGACCTTGCCGTCTTTAGTGCGGATGATGAAATCCGGCATGTAGGTCGATAGCTCGCCGTCTGCCTTCACGTAGTCGAGACGGAAACCAACAGCCATGTAGTTCTTGGCAAACGATTGCACGTCGGCCGCTTTTTCCAGAAAGGCAGCGAATTCCAGTTCCAACCCGTCGGCAGTTCCCTCGCCGACGATTTTATTGAAGACCGACTTTTGGGCGGGCACAAAGCCTCGTTGTTCGGTGCGGAATGGGCGGGTCTCGCGCAACTTGATATAGCCTTCGATGCGCGACGTGCCGCTGTCTTGGATTGTCAGGGCGTTGATTGCAGCACGAAAGTGATCGAACAGAACCTTACCAACTTCCGGCTCTGACAGGTTGCGAAGGATCACGGGGTCTTCAAGGTCTACGGGCCTGTCAAACAAGTGCTCGCGCATAAAATCGCGCACCTTGGGATAGAGTAGATCGTAACCGCCAACGAGACGAAGATCCTTAAGGAGCTGCCGCGCGAAGAAGGCGACAACAGATCGATAGTCACCCGGCCCAGCGCCGTCGAGATCGATGGTGTGATCAACCTCTCCTTGCAACATGGTCTTGAAGACGATCTCGCGGATCTGATCTTGATTGAATGGTTTGACGGGCAGCTTCGAATTTCCAAATGCAGCCGGGTTCAGCGCTCCCAAATCCTTGAACTCGCGATTGAACCGGCGCGTAAGCTTAGGGAGCGCAATGTCGAGTGCATCAAGATCCTTTTCGGAATTTTCCGTGTCGATCTCAATGACGAGAGAATCCGGCCGGTCGCGTCCGCCGTTGCCGCCCATAGGCACGCGGTCGAAAGTGACGCCTTCGCTTTTTATCGACTCGACAAAGTCCATAAATGCCGGTGTGCCTAACACCGAGACGGTCTCGCGCACGTCGCTGCCAAAATACATTCGGCGAAGCCCGCGCCCTAACGTCTGTTCCGGCAAAATATTGCTCTGTGCGGAGTAAGCTCTGAGTCCCACGATGACTGTGACGTTGCGAACGTCCCAGCCTTCCTTCAGCATCAGCACCGACACAATCGCCTTGTACGGAGATTTCCAGCCGTCGATTTCATTCGACTGCTTGCGTAGAAGTTCCAGTTCGTCCTTCTTTTTGCCCGATACACTTTCTGAGATTTCGCCATTCGCCTTAGTGTGAATGACCAAGACGCCTCCCACCAGCTCAGGGCAGATCTTCTCAAGATACGCCCCCACGTCATCGCAGTTGCGGGTGTCGTCCACCATCACGAACAGAACAGCTTTCTTGCCAAGCTTCTCGTGCTCTGCCGTGCTCTTGCGCCATTCTTCGACACCAAGCTTCAAATAGTCGGCATATTTTTCGGTGATGATCGGGCTTTGGTGCTCGTGTAGTTTTGCGCGGCTCGCCGCATCGGGCAAAACGGGATGCTTCACAACATTCTGAGCGATGGCTTCAACGAGCGGGTAGTCACTCACCGTTTGAACGAAGATCGCACCATTGTTGTGGCGCGGCGTTGCCGTCACATCCACTTGAAGTGCCAGCTTCAGATCCTTCTGAAGAAGCTTGTGATGAATATCCTCGATACACTTGAACCACGCCAGCTTGGCGTCGTGGATGTGATGCGCTTCGTCATTGAACACGGCAAGCTCATCGAGCTCGCGCACGATCTCGCCAAGGTCAGTGTTGCTGTCAGTGGTCTTGCCTGCAGGCTTTGAGCCAAACGGCGACAGAAAATAGTCCGTTAGATCATCATCTTCGAGAGAGGGTTCAGGCACCTCGCCAAGATAGACGCGGTGAATGTTTGTGAGGAAGATGTTGCCAGTCGGACGAACCACGCGAACATCGTCTTGGATGTGGAGTGCTATCTGGAAATCATCACGCCAATTCTGGCCAGCGTGTCCGTTATCAGGCAGCACCGGGTCATTGAAGAAAATGCGCAATCCGTCGAAGTCGGCACGCAACCGGTCGAGCACAATGATATTCGGCGCAATGAGAAGAAAGTTTCGGGCAAGTGACGAGTCAGCTTCATAGAGTTTGTGGAAATAGCACCACGCGATAAGCAGCGAGAGCACTTTTGTTTTTCCAGCGCCAGTTGCCATCTTGGTGACGAAGCGCGGCCAAGCTTCGTCAAACATATTGGCGGACACCGACCCAGAAGCGTCAAACCGCATTAAGTCGTGTTTGTCGCGAACCCCGCGCACATCGTAGAGCCAGATTACAGTTTCAACCGCTTCGCGTTGAGCGAAATAATAGCGGAACTGACTTTGTGTCCCGTCGCCCTGCTCGGCCACGTGATCTGTCTCAAACCACCATTGCAAGAGTGCTCGTGATGTTGGCGAAGCGCCAACGTAACCTGAGTCACGCCATGTCTTCACGTCACGGCGGATGTTGGCAACGAGCGGCGGCAACAGCTTGTCGTATGCAGAGGCGCGCATTTCTTCGGCGGCCGGAAACCAACGGTGATCTGGCTGAAGCACCTGATAGGGAGAAATCGGAAATTCAGGATGCAATGCCATGCAATCAGCGCCCCTCAAAAAATAGTTTGTCGCTGCGCCGGTTTTAGTGGCGTCCCCTGAGCAAACCTGATGGACGATTTAACAGATCAGCGTGCCGCTTGCGCGCTGTCGAACGATTGATCCACGCAACAATCCACGACTGTCGGCTTTGGATATCTCTAGTCGGATAGCGAGGGTAAAACGACGGTGGACCACGGCCACTGAGTTGTGTAGCAACGTGTGTAGCAACTTTTGGGGGTCCGTGTAGCAACTCGCAGGCGCAGCAATCGTATAAGTTAATGTTTTTGTTATATTATTTAGAACAGTTAATGGCGGAGAGGGAGGGATTCGAACCCCCGGTACCCTTGCGAGTACTTCGCATTTCGAGTGCGACGCGATCGACCACTCTGCCACCTCTCCGCAGGTCGTGGCGCCTTGCGGCGAAGTCGGGCTTGTAACTTCTGATCGGAGCCGGCGCAAGCGCCTTAGCGCCAGTCATCACCCACCCCTTACAATGAGAGTTCGAGCGGCCGCGTTGCCGGGCCATCGCGTTCGTAGCCCTGCGCGATCAGGCGGCCTTCGCGTGCATCGGCCACCATGACGAGACGTGTGCAAGTATTCAGGATCGGCGCCGCTAGCCACGGGAACGTTGGATCCATATCAGGCGCTAAGCCACTCATCATGCGGGCGCGTCCCGGACTATCAACGCCGCGTGCATGCCCGCGCCAGCCGGCCGCTTCGTAATGGTTGGCGGCGATCGTCGGGCCTTCGCGAACGCGGGCATCGCGTTCGGTGCGCTCGATGACGACGGTTTCCGAGGGTTTCGCGCCGGCCAGCGAGAAAATCGCCGGCGTTGAGATCGGCCGCTCGGTCAGCAGCCGTTTGGCGTCGTCAAATGATTCGGCTTCTTCGGCGACATGGCGCAGCAAATGCGCCGGCGTCGGATGCGGCATGGTCCACACGCGGCGGCGATTGGCCGCCCAATCCACATAAAACAGGCCAACGGATTTGCGCATCGGCGCCTGATTGAGTGCGGCCGAAAACCGGCCCCGCGCCATGACTTGGAGCACGCCAGTATAGCCCGGCCATGTCAGCAACGCGAACGGGCCGGCGGGATTGCCGGAGACGCGCGCCGCCACGAGATTACTTCCAAGGCCCGGCGATAGCCAATCGAGAACGCGTGTCAGCCGGGCCGACCGACGATCCGGCGAGGGCGCGACCCGGCAGGTACAGCCCCACTCGTAATTGACCGAGAAAAAATAAGCCCCCGGGCGATCGAGCGTTTTGGCAATCGTGTCGATTTCCGGCAGATGCGCATTGTCCCAACGCACGAGCCACGCGCGAGACACCCGATCGAGCGCTTGCAGCGCGCGGGCTGGATAACGGCCCGAAGCTTCGTCGAGCAACGCGTGCGCCCGATCTTTATGGTGCATCAGCGTCGCGATCGCGAAATCGCGGCCGGTATCGAGGACTGGGATGGCCGGAAGTGCCAGCGATCGATGCGAGGGTGCTACGGGAGACGGTCGTTCGGCGGCGTCGACGGCGCCGGCCAGGCTGATGCGATCATGATTCATGGTGGCGATATGGCCTTCAACGCCGCCTATTCCAAGGCGCGGAGCCGTTGACAAGTTGGTGCAAACCCGACACTAAAGCCGGTAATCGCGGGAGCTTTGCGCTCGTGCGACGAATGCGCTGCCCGAGGCTCGATCAGAGAAATCTGATAACACCTTGAAAGTCCATCGGTTTCGATGGCGCCATAGGGCGCGGCAACAGGCCAAAATGGCCGGAAAGACGATTCCATGTACGCTGTCATCAAGACAGGCGGCAAACAGTATCGCGTCGCCAAAGACGACGTGATCACGATTGAGCGCCTGGCCGGCGATCCCGGCATTAAAATTGAATTCGCTGAAGTGCTGATGATCGGTTCCGACGCGGGCGTGAAGCTCGGCTCGCCGAACGTGTCCGGCGCCATGGTGCTCGCCGAAATGGTCGGGCACACGCGCGGACCGAAACTGATCGCCTTCAAAAAGCGCCGCCGCAAAAATTCGCGCCGCAAGAAAGGTCATCGTCAAGACCTTTGCAAAGTACGTATCACCGGCATCACGGGCGCCTGATTGGCCGCCGTCACAACGAGGAATTGAGCAATGGCACAGAAGAAAGCCGGCGGTTCGACCAGGAACGGCCGCGATTCAGAATCGAAACGCCTCGGCATCAAGCGCTATGGCGGCGAGCACGTCATCCCCGGCAACATCTTGTGCCGCCAGCGCGGCACGCAGTGGCATCCGGGCGCCGGCGTCGGCATGGGCACCGACCATACGATCTTTGCCGTCGAAGAAGGCACGGTTGAGTTCAACACCAAACGCAATGGCCGGATTTTCATCTCAGTCCGCGCCCCCAAGTTGGTTGCGGCTGAATAAGCTGAGGCGCGACGAGGCGCTGAATTGCGTTTTCGAACGACAGGGGATGGCGCTGCCGTCCCCTTCATTTTTTTTGCCACCTTTATCAGATGCTCTATGTGCGCCCATGAGGACGCTTCGACTGACCCTTCGCCCGCTTGAACTGACCGATGCTCCGCGTATTGCGGCGCTCGGCGGTGACTGGGACGTGGCGCGGATGACGGGCCGCATTCCCTACCCCTATTCCAGCGATGCAGCTTTGCACTGGATGACAGGCCTAGCCGACGGCGAGATCGTCTTTGGGATCGATCGCAACGGCGCAGACAGCGCAAAACAACTGATCGGACTGTGCGGCTACACCCGCAACGCAGACGGTTCGGCGGAAATCGGCTATTGGATCGGCAGACCGTATTGGGGTGATGGCTACGCGACCGAAGCTGCCCGCGCGCTGATCGACTACGGATTCACCAAAGGCGCCGTGAAGCGTTTCACCTGCTCGCATTTCACCGATAATCCGGCGTCGGCGCGGGTCATCGCGAAACTCGGCTTTCGCGCCAGCGGCGAATGCAGCGGATGGTGTGAGGCCCGACAGATCAGCCTGCCGACCTTGCGCTATGAACGGCGGCGGCCGTGGACGTCGGCTATCAAGGCTCTTGCATCATGAACTTTCTCGACCGAGCCAAAATCTACATTAAATCCGGCGATGGCGGGAATGGCTGCATTGGCTTTCGCCGCGAGAAGTTCATCGAGTTCGGCGGCCCCAATGGCGGCGATGGCGGGCGCGGCGGCGACGTCTGGGTCGAGTGCGTCGACGGCCTCAACACACTGATCGACTACCGCTACCAGCAGCACTTCAAGGCAAAGAAGGGCGAGCACGGCATGGGCTCGAACCGCCACGGCGCCAATGGGGCCGACGTGGTGCTGAAGGTTCCCGCCGGAACCGAGATCCTGGCCGAGGACGGCGAGACACTGATCGCCGACATGACCCATGTCGGCCAGCGCGTGCGCCTCGCCAAGGGCGGCAATGGCGGCTTCGGCAATGCCTATTTCACCACCTCGACGAACCGGGCGCCCAAACACGCCAATCCGGGCCCGGAGGGCACCGAGCAGTGGATCTGGCTTCGCCTCAAGCTCATCGCCGATGCCGGGCTGGTGGGCCTGCCCAATGCCGGCAAGTCGACCTTCCTCGCAACCGTGACGGCGGCAAAGCCGAAGATCGCCGACTATCCCTTCACGACGCTCCACCCCGGCCTCGGCGTCGTTCGCTCCGATGAGCGCGAGTTCGTGCTCGCCGATATCCCCGGCCTGATCGAGGGCGCGCATGAGGGCGTCGGGCTAGGCGACAAGTTCCTCGCCCATGTCGAGCGCTGCCGGGCGCTGCTCCACCTCGTGGACGCCAGCAGCGAGCATGCCGGCAAGACCTACAAGCTCGTCCGCAAGGAACTCGAAGCCTACGGTCAGGGCCTCACCGACAAGCCGGAGATCGTGGCCCTGTCGAAGTCCGACGTGGTCGATTCCGATACGTTGAAGGAGCAGGTGGCTCGTTTGAAGCGGGCGGCGAAGGTCAAGCCGCTGATCCTATCCTCGGCCACCGGCCTCGGCGTGCAGGATGCCCTGCGGGCGATCACCCGCGAGATGCAGGAGGCCAAGGCCGCCGAGGTTGCCAGGCAGCCGGCGGAGGCATGGCAGCCTTGAGCATACGCGAAGGCCTGCTATCGGGAAGCCTTGGCCTTTCCCTAGGCAGATCATGACTCCCTCGCTCCCAGATTTCCGCCGCGTCGTCATCAAGGTCGGATCGGCGCTCCTCGTCGATCGTGAGCGCGGGCGGCTGCGGCATGCCTGGCTCGCTGCACTCGCCGAGGATGTCGCCGACCTTCATGCACGCGGCGTCGACGTGCTCGTGGTTTCGTCGGGCTCCATCGCCCTCGGGCGAACCGTGCTCGGCTATCCGCCGGGCACCTTGCGGCTGGAGGAGAGCCAGGCGGCGGCGGCGGTCGGGCAGATCGCGCTGGCGCGCTACTGGTCGGAGGCCCTCGGCCATCACGGCATCGTCGCGGGCCAGATCCTGGTGACGCCGCAGGATACCGAGGAGCGTCGGCGCTATCTCAACGCCCGTGCCACCGTGCTGAAGCTCCTCGAGGTCCGCGCCGTGCCCGTCGTCAACGAGAACGACACCGTGGCGACGAGCGAGATCCGCTACGGCGACAACGACCGCCTCGCCGCCCGCGTCGCCACGATGATCGGCGCAGACGTGCTGGTGCTGTTCTCGGATATCGACGGCCTCTATACGGCCCCCCCGGCGAGCGACCCGAGCGCCCAGCACCTTCCGCTCGTCGAGCGGATCACCCCCGAGATCGAAGCGATGGCCGGCGGCCCGGCCTCGGAATTGTCCCGCGGCGGCATGCGCACGAAGGTCGAGGCGGCGCAGATCGCTGTCGGCGGCGGCACCCACATGATCATCGCGGACGGGCGTGAGAAGAATCCCCTTCGCACCATCCTCGAAGGAGGGCGCTGCACCTGGTTCCTGTCCGGCTCGAACCCCGTGGCGGCGCGCAAGACCTGGATTGCCGGATCGCTGGAGCCGCGCGGCGTCCTCGTCATCGACGAAGGCGCGGCGAAGGCGCTGCAGGTCGGGGCGAGCCTGCTGCCGGTCGGCGTGAAGGCGATCGAGGGCAGCTTCGGGCGCGGCGATGCCGTCATCATCCGCGATCGGGCCGGCCGCACCCTCGGCCGCGGCCTCGTCGCTTATGACAGCGATCAGGCGGCACGTATCATCGGCCGTCCCAGCCGCGAGATCGCCGAGTTCCTCACACATCCCGGCCGCGCGGAGATGGTGCATCGCGACGACATGGCGATCGTCGGCGAATAGGTACTGAAGCTTGTTTTGCCGCAGCCCGGATGGCATGAGAGACGGCTTCGTGCGCGGCCGCCCATTTCCGATGCCGCGGGGAGATGGCGGTGCCCTTCGTGAACCTGAGACCCGATTTCGCCCTGGATGGCAGCCTCGCGGACGAGATGCGCGGCATCGGCCGGCGCGCCCGTGCGGCCGCCCGCCTCATCGCGCTCGCCTCGGCCCAGACCAAGGACATCGCCCTGCGGACCATCGCGGAGCATCTGCGCGCTGCGGGCGCCGAGATCCTGTCCGAGAACGCGGTCGACGTCGCCGCCGCGAAAGCTGCCGGACAGACGAGCGCGCTCATCGATCGTCTCACGCTCGATGCCGGGCGCCTCGCCGGCATCGCCGAAGCGGTCGAGAAGATCGGGGCATTGCCCGATCCGGTCGGCCGTCAGGTCGCCGCCTTCGAGCGGCCGAACGGCCTGCTGATCGAGCGCATCGCGGTCCCGCTCGGCGTCATTGGAGTCATCTTCGAGAGCCGGCCCAACGTGACCGCCGATGCCGGCGGGCTCTGCCTCAAGGCCGGCAACGCCGCGATCCTGCGAGCAGGATCGGACAGCCATCGTACCGCTGTCGCCATCGTCGACACCATGCGCGCCGGGCTCGTGGCCTCGGGCCTGCCCGCCGACGCCGTCCAGATCGTGCCGACGCGGGACCGCGCCGCCGTCGGTGCGATGCTGTCGGGCCTGGACGGCTGCATCGACGTGATCGTGCCGCGCGGCGGTCGCGGCCTCGTCGAGCGGGTCCACGCCGAGGCGCGCGTCCCGGTCTTCGCCCATCTCGACGGGATCAACCACGTCTACGTCGCGGCCTCGGCGGACCTCGCCATGGCGCGCAGCATCGTGCTCAACAGCAAGATGCGCCGAACCGGCATCTGCGGCGCTGCCGAAACCCTGCTGGTCGATCGCGCCTGCGCCGAGACCCACCTCAAGCCGCTGGTCGAGATGCTGATCGAGGCGGGCTGCGCAGTCCGCGGCGACGAGACGGTTCGGGCCGCGGATCACCGCGTCGTGCCGGCGACCGAGGCCGATTGGCGGACCGAGTATCTCGACGCCATCATCGCGGTTCGTGTGGTCGAGGGCCTCGACGCGGCCATCGCCCATATCGAGAGCTTCGGCTCGCACCATACCGATGCGATCGTCACCGAGGACGACGCCGAGGCGACGCGCTTCCTCGCCGAGGTCGATTCCGCGATTGTGGTCCATAACGCCTCGACGCAATTCGCCGATGGCGGCGAGTTCGGCTTCGGCGCCGAGATCGGCATCGCCACGGGCCGGATGCATGCCCGCGGGCCCGTCGGCATCGAGCAGCTCACCACCTTCAAGTATCGCGTCCACGGCAGCGGGCAGACCCGCCCGTGACGTCACGGATCGAAGCCCTCGCAGGCCTTGCCCTTTCCGCGTCGGCTTGATGCCGGCCTGCCGGTGCGGCTGCCGCCGGCCTATCCGGGCATGCGGATCGGCCTCTATGGCGGGTCCTTCGACCCGGCCCATGCCGGCCACCGCCATGTCAGCCTGGTGGCGCTGAGACGCCTTGGCCTCGACCGGATCTGGTGGATGGTCACGCCGGGCAATCCCCTGAAGGACCGGGACCGGCTGGCACCCGCCACGGTTCGGGTCGCGGCGGCAGCGTTGGTCGCCGCCCATCCGCAGATCGCCGTGACCGCTTTCGAGAGCGAAATCGGCGCCCGCTACACCCGCCAAAGCCTGCGCTACCTGGTTTCGCGGCATCCGGCGGTCCATTTCGTCTGGCTCATGGGTGCGGACAGCCTCGCGGGCTTCCACCGCTGGCAGGGATATCGCGAAATCGCCGAGTTGATGCCGATCGCAGTCATCGACCGCCCTGGCTACACCCTCTCGGCGCCTGTCGGCCGGGCTGCGCGAGCCTTGGCGCGCTGGCGCCTTCCCGAACGGGACGCGGCAACACTCGCCGACAGGGCGGCCCCGGCCTGGACCTTCCTGCATGGGCCGCGCTCGCAGCTCTCGTCGACCGCGATCCGGCGCATGGGTGAGAACCGCGCGGGACTATTGAAAACGACCCGAGATGATATCAATCTCGGGCAAGTAGGATAAGAACGATGACAAGCCCGTCATCATGTCGAGGAACCAGGACACTGACTTCGCCGATCAACCACGGAACCGCGGGTTCCGACGCAGCAGCCGATAAGACCATTGGCGATCTCCGGGCGCTTGCGCTCGATTGCATCGAGGACATGAAGGCCGAGGAGACGATCGAGATCGACCTCAACGGCAAGACGTCCTTGGCCGATACGATGATCATCACCTCGGGCCGGTCCCAGCGCCATGTCGGCGCCATCGCCGACCGGATCCTCCAGGACATGAAGTCCAAGGGGTTCGGCAATGCCCGCGTCGAAGGCTTGCCGGCCTGCGATTGGGTCCTGATCGATGCGGGCGACGTGATCGTCCATATCTTCCGGCCCGAAGTGCGGGGCTTCTACAATCTCGAGAAGATGTGGGGCGTCGACCGCCCGGCCGGACTCTTGGCTGGCTGACGGGCTCGGCACGACGAGAAGCATCGCCTCATGCGCCTCGTCGTAGCGGCGATCGGTCGCCTGAAAGCCGGGCCGGAGCGCGATCTTGCGGCCCGCTACCGGGAACGTTCGGCGCAGATGGCCCGCGGGCTCGGCTTTGCTGGCTGCGATGTCGTCGAGATCCCCGAGAGCCGCGCCCGCCGCGCACCGGACCGCTGCGCGGAGGAGGCGGCCGCGATCCTTTCTCATTGCGGTAATGCAGCCGCCATCGTCGTCTACGACGAGCGAGGGCGAAGCGACGTGACGAGTCCTGCCCTCGCCGAGCGGCTCGCGGGCTGGCGGGATGAAGCGAAACCCGCCCTCGTCGTCGTCGTCGGCGGGCCCGATGGGCTCGACCCGAGCGTGCGGTCAAGAGCCGACCTTGCGCTGTCGTTCGGGGCGGCGACCCTGCCGCACGGCCTTGTGCGCGTCCTCGCGCTGGAGCAGGTTTACCGCTCGCTCACCATCCTGTCCGGCCATCCCTATCACCGCGGCGACCCCGACGAAGCATGAGAGGCCAGAGCCAGACGTCCGTCCCCCCAATGACCGTGAAGCCTGCATGGTGCTCCCTCACGTGGATGGAGAAGGTCGGCGCGAGGCGTGTGACTTCTCCGGATGGAAGGCTCGCCTCACCCTGTCCCTCTCCTTCCAGGATTGGGGACCCGCGCTTCATCTCCGCGCGCCTAGCCATTGGCGCGCTCGCGCTCTGGCTGCTGGCAAGCGCCCATTCTGTCTTCGGCCAGGCACCGCCGTCGAATGCGACTTCCGACGCGATCCAGGCATCCCTCGACGAGAAGGCCCGGCGGGCCGAGAACCTGAAGCGTGTCGAAGAGGCTCTTGCCGCATCCGCAAGTGCCAAAGCACAGCTCGAAGCCGAGATCGCCTCGATCGGAGGGGACCGGGCGAAGCTCAATGCTGCCCTCCTCGATGCGGCCCGCCAATCCCAGGCGACCGAAGACCGGATGACACGGCTCGAGGAGCGCCTGCGCTCCCTGACCGAGAGCGAGGCTGCGATCCGCCGTTCCCTTGAAGCGAGGCGCGGCGTCATCGCCGAGATCCTCGCGGCCCTGCAGCGTATGGGCCGACGCCCGCCGCCGGCGGTACTCGTCCAGCCCGAGGACGTCCTCGTCGTGATCCGTACCTCGATGATGCTCGGCGCGGTCGTACCGGAACTGCGCGGGGAGGCCGAAACCCTGGCGGCCGACCTCGGCGAGATGGTGCGGCTCAGGGGCGTCATCGCCAGAGACCGCCAAGCGCTGCAGACCGATCTCGCCGGCTGGGCGAAGGAGCGGCAGCGCCTCAACGTCCTGATGACGGCGCGCCGGACGCGCCTCGCGGAAGTCGAGAGCGGCATTGCGACCGAACGGGCGCGCACCGCCGAACTCGCGCTTCAGGCGCGTAGTTTGAAGGAGCTCCTGGAGCGGATGGAGAGCGACGTCGCCTCGGCTCGGCGGGCTGCCGAAGAGGCCCGGAACGCCGAAACGCGGGAGGCGCGCGCGACGCAGGAACGATTTGCCGCAGCGGGGACGCGCGACCCGGCGAGGCTCGCTCCGAAGATCCGGTTCGCCGACGCCCGCGGCGACCTGCCACGGCCGGTGAGCGGCAATTTAGTGCGCAGTTTCAATCAGCCGGACGGCACTGGAAGCCCCGCCCGCGGCATCACATTTGCCACTCGGCCGAAGGCGGTGGTCTCGTCGCCGGCCGATGGCTGGGTGTCCTTTGCCGGGCAATTCCGGTCATACGGGCGACTCTTGATCATCAATGCCGGCGATGGCTACTATCTGGTGTTGGCAGGCATGGATCAGATCAGCGTCGAAGTAGGACAGTTCGTCCTTGCCGGAGAGCCGGTGGCGGTGATGGGGGAGGGCGGCCCCGATCCGGTGCCGCCAGGCGGTGGGCGCAACGATCCGGTGCTCTACGTCGAGTTCAAGAAGGACGGGGGCTCCATCGATCCGGAGCCTTGGTGGGCCAAAAGCCCCAGCGAGAAGGTTCGCGGCTAATGCGCAAGATATCCCTGGTTCTGGTCGGCGCGTTTCTGGGCGCCGGTACATCGATCGTCGCGACCCAGACCCATCTGCTCTCCGGAACCAGCGCGGTGGCCGCCTCCGCGGAGACCTATCGCCAGCTCAGCCTGTTCGGCGACGTTTTCGAGAAGGTCCGCACCGACTACGTCGAGAAGCCTGAAGAGGCCAAGCTGATCGAGGCGGCGGTCAACGGTATGCTGACCTCGCTCGATCCGCATTCGAGCTACATGGATTCCAAGAGCTTCCGCGACATGCAGGTGCAGACCCGCGGCGAATTCGGCGGCCTCGGCATCGAGGTGACGATGGAGGACGGCCTGATCAAGGTCGTCACCCCGATCGACGACACCCCTGCCTCCAAGGCCGGCATCATGACCAACGATATCATCACGCAGATCGATGACGATCAGGTCCAGGGCCTTACCCTGAATCAGGCGGTCGACAAGATGCGGGGACCGGTGAACTCGCCGGTGAAGCTCAAGATCACCCGCAAGGAGGCGAAGGAGCCGTTGCTCGTCACGCTCAATCGCGACGTGATCAAGATCAAGCCGGTGCGTTCGCGCGCCGAGGGCGGCGACGTCGGCTATATCCGCATGACGCAGTTCAACGAGCAGACCTTCGACGGCCTGCGCTCGGCCATCGACAAGGTGACGACCGAGATCGGAGCGGACAAGCTGAAAGGCTACGTGCTCGACCTGCGCAACAATCCCGGTGGCCTTCTCGACCAGGCCGTGCTCGTCTCCGACGCTTTCCTCGATCGCGGCGAGATCGTCTCGACCCGCGGCCGCAATGCCGACGAGACCCAGCGGTTCTCCGCCAAGGGCGGCGACTACACCAAGGGCAAGCCCGTGGTCGTGCTCGTGAACGGTGGTTCGGCCTCGGCCTCCGAGATCGTGGCCGGCGCGCTCCAGGATCACAAGCGTGCCACCGTTCTGGGGACCCGTTCCTTCGGCAAGGGCTCCGTGCAGTCGATCATCCCGCTCGGCGGCAGCGGCGCGCTCCGCCTGACGACGGCGCGCTACTACACGCCGTCGGGCCGGTCGATCCAGGCCAAGGGCATCGAGCCGGACGTCGAGGTGACGCAGGAGATCCCGGACGAGCTCAAGGGTAAGGACGAGACCAAGGGCGAAGCCGGCCTGAAGGGACACCTGAAGCAGAAGGATGCGGAAGAGCGCGGCGGTTCCTCCGCCTACATCCCGCCGGACCCCGCCAAGGACAAGCAGCTCATCGCCGCCATGGACCTGTTGCGCGGCATCCAGAAGGGTGCGGCCAACACGCCGAAGGCGACCGTCCCGAACTGATGCTGACTCAAGCCGCTGCCGGGTGGTGAAGCTCGGCGGTGAATTAGCCAAACGTTAACCATAGCGGCCTTCAATGTCGGCGAGACCGACGCTGGAGGCCGCTTTCCGTTTCAGGAAGGTATGGCCGGCGCTCGGTTCCGGTGCCGAGGAAGCAGGCAGGCGTGGCCTCCGACGACATCCTGACACGTCCCTTGGGGAGAGCGGTGCCGCGAGCCGAGCGGCTTCGCGACCTGCTGCGGTTCCGCCTCACCCGCAGCACGATCCTCGGTGGCCTGGCCGCTGCACTCGTCGTCGGCGGCTCTGTTGTCGCGCTCGTCGGAGATCCTCTTGGGGGCGAGCCGCATGCGACAGCGCTGATCAATGTTCGCGAAGCTGAGCCGGACACTTCTTCGAAGAGCGTTACGGCACCATCCGAAAAGCCGGCCTCGGGATCGAGTTCCGCCACCGAGGTGGAGGGCTCTTCGGGTGTGACAGTCGTGCGTCCGCTCGGCACCGCGGCGCCGACCGACGCGGTCATCATCCGGGTCCCGAACGAGGCGGGCGTGACCCTCGCCGCCGCGCCCGATCCACGCCTGACCGAGCGCGGCCGCCACGGCTCGCTGCCGAAGCTCGGCGAAGGCCGAGTCCGCGCCCTCGATGTCTATGCCCGCCCCGCCGGGGTAACCGGCGGTCCCCGCATCGCCCTCGTGGTCTCTGGTCTCGGGATCGGTCAGGCCGCCACCGCTGCAGCCGTCGCCAAGCTGCCGGCGGCCGTGAGCCTCGCCTACAGCCCCTACGGCGCAGACCTCGATCGCGGCGCAGCACGAGCGCGCGAAGCAGGCCACGAGATCCTGCTGCACGTGCCGATGGAGCCGTTCGACTATCCTGACAGCGATCCCGGGCCACAGACTCTCCTGACGACGCTACGGCCGGCCGAGAACCTCGACAAGCTCGCCTGGGCGATGAGCCGGTTCAGCGGCTTCGTCGGCATCGTCAACTTCATGGGGGCCAAGCTCACGGCCGACGCCGCTGCCTTCGAGCCCGTGATGCGGGAGATCGCCAATCGCGGCCTCGGCTTCCTCGACGACGGCTCCTCGCCCCGTACGCTGAGCCAGGGCATCGCCGCGAAGATGAAGACCCCGTGGGCGCGGGCCGAGATCGTCGTCGATGTGGTGCCCAGAGCCGAGGCCATCGACCGGGAACTTGCAAGGCTCGAGGCACAGGCGAGAACCAAGGGACTCGTCATCGCGTCGGCGTCCGCCCTGCCGCTCACCGTCGAGCGGATCTCGCGATGGTCGCGCGATCTCGAAGCGCGCGGCGTTCGCCTCGTTCCCGTCAGCGCCGCCCTGAGGAACTCGGCGCCGGGCACTCGCCTCACCAGCGCAACCCCGTGAGAGAAACGCTTCCCGCGTTGCGGGAGCCCCATCGGCTGCCCTATGGTCCGGTTCAATGACCATCGCTCAGCCAGTCCTCGCTGCTCAAGCCGCACTGCCTTACCGCCGCTGCGTCGGCGTCGCATTGCTGAATGCGAGGGGCCGCGTCTTCGTCGGCCGGCGTCGGGCCGATGCGGGGCCGGAGCACGTTGCCGACGGCCGGGCCTGGCAGATGCCTCAGGGTGGGATCGACGAGGGCGAAGACCCCTATGCCGCCGCCTTGCGCGAGCTCTTCGAGGAGACGAGCGTGCCCGCCGCGAGCGTGACACTGCTCGCCGAAGCACCGGACTGGCTGTCCTACGACCTGCCGCCGGAGATCCTGAAACAGGCCTGGAAGGGTCGATACCGCGGCCAGACCCAGAAGTGGTTCGCCTTCGGCTTTTCCGGTTCCGAGGACGAGATCGACGTGCTGCACCCCGGCGGGGGTGCCCATAAATCCGAATTCGACTCCTGGCGCTGGGAGGCGATGAAGTCTCTGCCGGACCTCATCGTGCCGTTCAAACGGCCGGTCTACGAGGGCGTGGTGGCGGCCTTCTCGCACCTCACCGGATGGCGGGGCTCCCCGTGAGTCACGCGGGCTGAGGGCGCCATGCGCTGGTGGTCGCTCCCGATCGTTCTGGCGCTCGGCTGGTTCGTCTTCACGCTGACGCCGTTCTGGGCGCTCTATGGGCTGTCGCAAGCCGTCCAGGCGGGTGACACCGCCTATGTCGAGCGTCACGTCAACTTCAGGACCTTGCGCCTCTCCCTCATCCGCCAGGCCACGGCGGCGGCGCGGGCGAGCACCGAGACCACCGGCACCGCGGAGCCGCGCGAGCGCATCGTCGACACCGCCGCCGCCCTGGCGATCCCCCTGGTTGAAACCCTCGTCACCCCGGGCACTGTCGTCGACCTCCTGGACGATGGCTGGCCGCAATCGCTCGATCTCGGCCGGAACGGCGCCGAGGCGCCGCCGACGCAACCGCGGCAGGGTCTTCGCATCGAGGGGATCGGACGATTGCTGGCCTTCTACCTGGCGTCCGAAATGCGTGGGTTTCGTACCGTCGTCATCCCGGTCCCGCCGAACCAAGGGCCGGAGCGACGGTTCCGCGTCAGGTTGCGCCTGCGCGGCTGGACCTGGCGCCTCGTCGATATCGAGCTGCCGGAGGATCTTCGGCAGCGCATCGCCCAGTCGATCGCTCAGGCGGCGGAGCGCAAGCCGCGCGGACCGAGGCCCTGACGCACGCGCGTCACTCCGCCACCGATTTGCGGCTGGTGAAGCGGGCGTTGCCGAGCCCGGTGCCGATGGTGAGGACGCCCCAGCGTTCGACATCGTGAAAATGCGGCACTTCGCTCAGGCCCTGCACCACGGCGTCATTGTGCATCACCACCATGGTGTCGTGATCGCCGATGCGCGGGATCGCCTCGACGATGCGGTCGGGAAGGTTGAAGCGCTCGCCCTCCCATTTGCCCGGAAGGTTCTGCCCGCCGCGATCGATGGTGCCGTCGGGCTCGATCCGACCCGGGCAGCCGATCCCGATGAAGGGCGCAAGGGAGAGGTCGGCCCGCTCGGCGCGCCGGATGAGATCGAGCAGGATATCGATGAGGCGCTGAACCGCCTCCTCGCGGCTGGGCTTGGGCTCGTCGTCGCAGTGGCGCCAGATCTCCGAGCGCCAGACCTCGACCCGGGACAGGTCGGGGGCCTTCTTGAGGTTGGTCTCGAGCACGCCCGCCCGGATGTTGCTGCCGCCGATATCCACCGCGAGCAGGCTGTCGTAGCCGGTGAAGATCCAGGACGGGGCAAGATGCACGGCTCCGATCAAGCCGGCCTCGTCGGGATGATTGCGAATCGGTTCGAGGACGATGTCGAGACCCGAGCCGCGCAGGATCGCCTCGGCCCGGCCGATCGCGAGCTTGCCGACGAGGCTGTCGCGCAACCCGCCGCCGACCACGATGTGGGAGGTGTCGCGCCAGCCCTTCTGGCGCAGGAACTTGCGCACGAGGGATGCCAGCTCCTGGGAGAACTCCTCGACCGCGCTGAAGACCACGCCCGAGGCGAGGGAGGGGCCCTCGACGAGGTTCTCGTCGAGCCGCTTCTTGCTGATCGTCTCGCTCTCGCGGTCGCCGAGCGGATCGGGGCCGATCGCACGCATCTTCACGCGCCAGTCCTCGACAAGCGCGCGGAAGGCCTTCTTCGAGACCTTGTCGCCGACGAAGCCTTCCTCGTCCTTCAACTCGATATTGTTGCTGTCGACCACGACCGACGGGAGCTCGGCCGATCCGTGCGCGAGGCCAGATCGACCCGGTTTCGTGTCCGCCGCCATGCTTGTGATCCGCCTATTGCGAGAGGTCCGAGTTGCAACGCGCGAAACCGGATCCGGCTGCGCTTCACTCACAGCCGCTCCCTTAGGCAGCGGTCGAAAGGGTGGTTGTCGGCTTTCGGAACCAGTCCGATGCCCTAGCGGGGCTTCTCGGGATCGATTCCCGGCACGACCTTGGGCTTGCGAGCCTGCATCACCTCCTCGGCCTTGTCCTCGTCCGTGTCCCCCCGCTCGATCGTCTTCTCGGGATCTGCGGAGAGCTTGGTCACGATCGCCATCAGGCGCACGCACTCGGCATCGAACTTGTAGGTATCGAGGACGATCGCGGCGTCGCGCAGGGTGCGCAGGTCGCGCACCGTCTGCTTGTTGGCAGCCTCGCGCAGCTCGCTCTTGTCGGCGATGGCCTCCTCGAGCTTTGCGCTCCTTACGTCGCAGGCGGCAGCACGGTCGGCATAAGCGATGACGAGGACGCAACCGAGGAGGACGGCGCGGGCGAAGACGGGTCGCATGATGGGGCTTATCCGTGAGGGGGATCAGGAAACGTGGTGCAGAAGATCAAGCGTGGCGCAGAAGATTATTGGCCACGGCGACGAGTTGGCTCGGCCGGTAGGGTTTCGGCACGAAGACCGACGCAGGCACCGCATCGGCCGGCGAAAGGTTCGCGCGTCCGCCAGAGGTATAGATCACCGGCAGGCCTGGGCGGTGGCGGCGGGCGCAGCGGGCCAGGGCGATGCCGTTGGTGTTGTGGGCCAAGTCGATATCGGTGAAGAGCAGATCGATGCTCTCGCGCTCCAGGATGGCCTGCGCCTCGTCGGCATCGGCGGCCGTGAGAACGCGATAGCCCTCATCCAGGAACGCCTCCGCGGCGAGGTCGCAGACCATGGCCTCGTCCTCGACCACGAGGACGGTTTCATGGGCACCTGCCAACCGGACGGCCGGCCAAGGCAAGGCAGCACAGGCGAAAGGGATCATGACGCAACTCCAACGCACCCGGCTGAGGACGAAAGCCCCGAGGCCGGATCGCTGGAGAAACGGCTCCGTGCGCTCCGACGTTCACCCTGGTTGCCTAAACTTGCGCGGGTTTGGTGAGCAAAGCCTTAACCCTGCCGGCCCGGCCTCCAGGAGCATGGCGTGAGCCGGTCGTGGAGCTTGATCGTCGGGCTCGTCCTCACCGCCATCGCGGGCTATGCCGACGCCATCGGCTTCAGCCGGCTCGGCGGCCTCTACACCTCGTTCACGAGCGGCAACACGACCCAGTTCGTGGTCCATCTCGGCCATGGTGAGGTTCACGCCGCAATCCTGCAGGCGCTGCCCGTCATCGCCTTCCTCGTCGGAGGCATGCGGTCCTCGCCGTGATGGCGACGATGCTGACCCTGGTGCATAAGCCCGGGACCGCCTGAATGCGGTTCGGGACGACTTTAAGGATTGAATCAGACGCATGAGCCTCAGCGAACCCTCCCTGGCCGACCATGTGACTCCGATCGCGGCGGGCGCGCACGTCACCGTGGCCGCCTGGATGAAGGACATGCTCGCGCTTGCGCTCGGCGACGGTGGCGTCCTCCTTATCGAGGATGACCGATCGCGGCGGATCGAAGCCCATCCCGATAGCGGCATCCTCGTCGGCGCCGGCGACGGGCGCAGGCTCGTCACCGGCGGTGACGACGGACGTGTGGTCGCGACGACGGCCGACGGCAGCGTCACGGAGATCGGCGCTTCCCAGAACGGTGCCTGGATCGATGCGCTCGCCCTGCATCCGGACGGCGCCGTCGCCTATGCGGCAGGCCGGGCCGTGACGGCCCGCGACGCGAAGGGCCGCGAGAAGACCTTCACGGCCCCGACGACCGCCCGAGGTCTCGCCTTCGCGCCCAAGGGCTATCGCCTCGCGATCTCGCACTATAACGGCGCCACCCTGTGGTACCCGAACCTCGCGGCGGAGCCGGAGGTGGTCGCCTGGAAGGGCTCGCATATCGACGTCACCTGGTCCCCCGACGGCCGCTTCGTCGTGACGACGATGCAGGAGAATGCCCTGCACGGCTGGCGCCTCTCGCCGGACAAGGGCCACATGCGGATGTCGGGTTACCCCGGCAAGGTCCGCTCGACGAGCTGGTCGGCGGACGGGAACTGGCTCGGGACCGGCGGCGCCGAGGCGGCCATCGCCTGGCCGTTCGATTCCAAGGAAGGACCGACAGGCAAGGCGCCGCGGGAATGCGGCGTGCGACCGGCCCGCGTCTCCCGCGTCGCCTTCCATCCCAAGGCCCTCGTCCTCGCCATCGGCTACGAGGACGGCTGCATCCTGCTCGTTCGTTTCGTAGACGCTTCCGAGCTCCTGGTGCGGCCAGCGGTGAAGGGCAGCGGGATCTCGGCTCTGGCCTGGGATGCGCGCGGCGGCCGTCTCGCCTTCGGTTGCGTCGATGGCGAAGCCGGCCTCCTCACCCTGCCGGGTTGAACCGATGGCTCTGTTCGGCTTCGGCCGCTCGGCAAGACCTCAAGCAGCCGATGCCCAGCGCCGGCAGGTGGAGAATTGGGTACGGGAAGCGGCGAAGCTCGATGCCGACGACGTCGTCAAGGCGAACGAGATCCAATGCCCAGATCCGGCTTGTCCGGGTTTCGAGACGGTGATCCTCATCATGCGGGCAAAGCAGCGCACGCAAGCCCTCAAGATCACCAAACCCATCGCCGGGGTCACGCAGCCCGATGTGGTGGAGGCCCTTGCGGGTTAAGAAGAGGGGGCCGGAACTGATCTCCGAAAGCCACCCTTGTCCAGTCGACGCCGCGAAGCCGAACCGAGGAGATCCGCATCGTGTTCCGTGTCCTTCGCACCCTCGGCCTCGCCCTCGGACTCTTCGGAGGCGCTGTGGGGGCGCAGGGCCCGGAATTCGCCCAGCAGTACAGCCAGCGCCTCGGCGGCACCGTGGACGAGCTCAAGCGCGTGGTCGCGACCTTCGAGAAGGACGCGGCAGAAACCGGCAATACCCGCGACGGCGCCGTCGACCGCCTGCGCCAGAACCAGGATGCTCTGGTGGCCCGGCGAGGTGCGGCGGCGCGGGAGGATATCGAGCGGCTTCGCAGCCTCTCCGAGCAGCAGCGGGCACTGCAGGAAGCCGGCGGTCCGCTAGGCCGGCTAACGGTCGTGCTGCGCAACCCCGACATGGCGCTGGCCCAGGCGACCTATCGTGATTACCAGCCCGCGGTGCCGACGACGGCAGACGGCCTCATCGCGGGGTTCCTCGGTTTCCTGGCGACCTGGGCCGGATGGCGCCTGCTGAGCGATCTTGTACGGCGACTGGCTCCGAGGCGACGACAGCCGTCGGCGGCTTGAGGACGGCTCCGCTGGCGTTGCGGGAAGGGCACAGGTGTTGCGATCCATCTACAGCGTGCCCGCGTTGCATGGACTAGGACTTCGCAGGTAGCGCAGGGTCAATTCCTGGCGCCGGCTCACGGCTTGTTGTCGCATCATGGCGCGCGCACCGACCCATCAGACGATCGACCCGGCCCTCGACGCCGCGGCTCTGCTGCGCCGTGTCGGCTTCTTCGGCCTGTTCGTGGTGGTGCCGATGGCGGCCCAGGTGGCACGGCGCGCCACCGTCATCCTCGTCCCGATCTGCGTGATCCTGCTGATCCTCGCGAGTGCCATCGACGGCAGGAACCGGCCGATCCGTCCCGTCGCCCTGGCGATGGTACGCTCACCCGCCTTCCTTGCCGGCTTGCTCGTCCTCGGTTGGGCGGCCCTTTCCCTGGTCTGGACGCCGTTTCTCGGGCCGGCCACCGAGCGTCTCCTCAACCTCGCAGCCACGATCCTGCTGACCCTCGCCGGCTACCTTGCGCTGCCGGACCGGATGCGGTCGGCCAACCTCTATCTGCTTCCTGTAGGCGTGACCGCGGCGGCGGTCATGGCGATCGTAGCCGGCCTGTTCGGCGATGCTCTGTTGCGAAGCGCCCCCGACGACGAGAGCGCGCTCAACCGCGGCCTCATCCTCCTTGCCCTGCTGGTCTGGCCTGCGGTCGCCTGGCTGCGCTCGCGTGGGCGCGACGTCGAGGCCCTCGTCACCCTCGTCCTCGTCGGAGGAGCCCTCGTGCTTTCGCCGAATGTGACCCAGTTGCTGGCACTGGCGGTCGGCGCCATCGCCTTCGCGCTGGGAAGCGTCCGCCTGCACCTCGGCATGCGCATCGTTGCGATCCTGGCCGCCGGTCTCCTCGTGGCCTCGCCGCTCCTGCCCTTCGTGGCGCGTCCGATCGGCATCGCCCTCGCGGGACCCGTCGCCCCGGCCGTCCTCACGATCAAGGCCTGGCAGAAGGTGGTGACGACAGAGCCCGTGCGTCTCGTCACGGGTCATGGATTCGAAACGACCCGGCGTGGCCGTGTCGTCGGGCTCCTGCCAGCGAATGCGCCCACCACGGTCCTGTTCGAACTCTGGTACGAACTCGGCGTCGTCGGGGCGCTCGCGGCCGCCTTCGCCCTGCAGGCGGCGATCAGGCGCAGCGGGCGTGAGAGCTCCGCCCTCGGTCCCGGCGCGCTGGCCGCCTTCGCAGCCGCCTTCGCCATTGCCTGCGTCGGCGTCGGTCTGACCGTGTTGTGGTGGATCACGGCCTTATCAGTGACGGTACTGGCCTTCGTGGCCATCGAGCGCGGCCAGTTCCGGACCCGTCGGCCGAAGGCGAGCCTTCTGAAGGCCGCCAACGACGCCTGAGACGGGCGCGGCTCTAATCCGCGGCGGCCGCCTCGATCGCGGCCATGTCCTCGTCCGACAGGCCGACATGGTGCCCGATCTCGTGGACGAGCACATGGGTGACGAGATGCCCGAGCGTCTCGTCATGCTCTGACCAGTAGTCGAGCAGCGGCCGCCGATAGAGCCAGATCCGGTTCGGCATCTGCCCGGTCATGGCCTCGCCCCCCTGAGCGAGGCCGATCCCGCGGAAGAGACCGAGGAGGTCGAACTCGCTCTCGCAGCCCATCTCCGCCAGCGTCTCTTCGTCCGGAAAATCCTCGACATGGATCACCAGCCCGTCGCAGAGGCGGCGAAAGGCGTCGGGGAGTTCGGCGAAGGCATCGCGCGCCAGGACCTCGATTTCGTCGAGGGATGGCGCCCGCGCCTCGGCAAGGCCGTTCATCGCATCTCCGGCAGCACCCGCTCGCTCAGGAAGCCGGCGAGGTCGTTGGTGATATGGTCGATATGCGCCTCGTGCACCGCCTCCTGCTCGAAGGCCTCGCGGAACGGATCGAGGGTTCGCGGCACGACGAGGACGGTCCCCATCCCAATCTCGTGCGGCACGGCGAGGTTGCGGGCGATATCCTCGAACAGGACGGCACGGCGCGGATCGACGCCGTGGCGCTCCAAGAAGCGCTCGTAGGTCGAGCGCTCGGGCTTGGGCACGAACTGCGCGTCCGCGATGTCGAACACGTCCTCGAAATGGTCGAGGATGCCGATCTTCCTCGCGACATTCTCGGCATGCCGCCGCGACCCGTTGGTGAGGATGAGCTTGCGGCCGGGAAGGCGCTCGATGGCGTCGCCGAGGGCCGGATCGAGGCTGATCGTCGAGTGGTCGATGTCGTGCGCGAAGTCGAGGAAGTCGTGCGGGTCGATGTTCTCCTCGAGCATCAGCGCCTTCAGCGTGGTGCCATAGCGATGATAGAAATGCTTCTGCAATGCGCGCGCCGAGAGCCCGTCGAGCCCGTAGAGGCGCATGACGTAGAGGGTAATGCGCTCGTCGACCTGCGGCCACACCATCGCGTCGCTCGGGTAGAGCGTGTTGTCGAGATCGAACACCCAGGTATCGACATGCGCGAAACCGCGGGACTCGGCGGCAGTGAAATGGCTCTCGCCTGGAAGGAACAAGATGGTTCGTGGGGTTCGCGGAAGGACTGTCGACGCGAGCTTAGCCTGACCCGCCTCTCCGTCCAAATCAGTGAAGCGCAATCGATCTCGGTACCCGGCTCATGGGAGGAGGAAGCCGGGCACCAATGTTCTCAGGTGCGGCGGATCAGCGTGCCCGCACCGTAATCGGTGAAGAGTTCGAGGAGCACGGCGTGGCCGACCTTGCCGTCGAGGATGACGACGGCCTCGACGCCCTGTTCGATGGCGTAGATGCAGGTTTCGATCTTGGGGATCATGCCGCCCGTGATGGTGCCGTCGGCGACGAGGCGCCGGCAATCCTCCACCGAAAGCTCGGGGATCAGCTTGCCCTCCTTGTCGAGGACGCCGGGCACGTCGGTGAGGAGGAGGAGGCGCTTGGCCCTGAGCGAGCCCGCGATGGCGCCCGCGAAGGTGTCGGCATTGACGTTGTAGGTTTGCCCGTCGGCCCCGAAGGCGACTGGAGCGAGGACCGGAATCAGCTCGGCCTTGAGCACGGCATCGAGCACGCCGCGCTCGACATGCTCGGGCTCGCCGACAAGACCGAGATCGACGGATTGCTCGGTCTTGCTCTCGGGATCGAGGATGGTGCGCATGGCGCGCTTGGCGCGGACCATGTTTCCGTCCTTTCCGCAGAGGCCGATGGCACGGCCGCCTTCAGCCGAGATCCAGCCGACGATCTGCTTGTTGATCGAGCCGGCGAGCACCATCTCGACCACCTCGACGGTGGCCTCGTCGGTGACGCGCAATCCGCCCTTGAACTCGGATTCGATGCCGAGGCGCCCGAGCATCCGACCGATCTGCGGTCCGCCGCCGTGGACGACGATGGGCTTCAGGCCGGATTGCTCGAGGAGCACGATGTCCTCGGCGAAATCCTCGGCCGCCGCACGGTCGCCCATCGCGTGGCCGCCATACTTGATGACCACGATCTCCTGATCGTAGCGCTGCATGTGGGGCAAAGCCTGAACCAGGACTTCCGCCCGGACATGGACGTTCGGCAGGGGTTCTTTCATCGCGGCGACTCGGGAGCTGCGGGGCGGACACGCGCCGCGCTTCTAACTCAGCCGGACCGGTCTGCGAACCCGGCGCATTCGCTAAAACCGCCAGCGCGTCGCGGGTAACGGCCGATTAACCGTATCGGAACATCCTGAGTTAAGTCTCCAAGGATCATCAACCTATGCTGAATGCAGATCCACTCCTCACCCGGCCGACGCTGACCAACGCGGCCGTCATCAATACGGCACTCGGGGAGCTCGCTGCCCAGGCACGATCCACGGGCGACATCTGGCGGCTTCTTACCGATCGTTACGTCGTCGACCTAGACGCCGCCGCGATGGTCCTGCCCTCCGACCAACCGGAGCCGGTCTGGCTCTCACCGCGGAGCTGAATCCGCAGGCACAAGGATCGTCTGCGTGCACCGAACGCATGCCGTTGATGTCTTTCAAAGAAACGCCCCTGGCATACGCCATGCTTGAGACAGCACAACGCTGAAGACGAACGTTCAAGGCAACGATCACGCGGCCGCTCCGACGCCAGAGCCAAACCCGCGGACCTTATTCGCCATCACGATAAAGGGGTCCGTCATGCCTGAATTACTGTCCGTCGCCCTCGTCTGTGCCGGTACGCTGCTGGCCCGGGATTGCTCGCGAGACAACGCCCTCGACGTCATCGTCTCGCCGGCCCGTAACCCGATCGAATGCCTGATGAAGGCGCAGGTGACCGCGGCATCGACGAGGATCGTCGAGGGCGAGGCCCGCTATCTCAAGATCACCTGCGAGCGCCGCCACGCCGACTTCCGCCACCTGCGACGTGCCGGTTATGCCGCTGCGATCGTGCTGGTGCCCCGCGACGCGATCTGACCGATCCGCACTGCCTCGCGATGCGAAAATTCGACTTCGGCGTCGAACGCGCTGCCGATCTTCGCGCGCTGATCCGTCCCGCGCTGTCCGAGCGCGGAGCGGTCCTCGACATCTTTGGGGCAGCGTACTCGTCGAGCTGATCCATTGACCCAGCATTCGAGGAGGCTCGGTGGCGATTCAAGCCGCCTCGACGCCGAGCACCGATCGCGCCGCCGCCACCGCACGCTGGGCGCTGGCGTCCAGCATGGCGGCGGATTTCGTGGCGTCCTGTCTCTCCGCCTCCCGCTCGATGCGCTGGCAGAGCAGAGAGAGTTCGGCGAAGCCAAGCTGTCCGGCCGAGGAGGCCAGCGCATGGGCCTCCCGCATCAGGACCGGAGTGCCTCCCTCCGCGATCGAAGCGAGCCGGCGCTGAAGATCCGGAATGAAGGCGCGGATCAGCTCGGCGAGACGCTGCGGCCCGAGGAGGTCGGACATATCGGCGAGCATCGCGCGGTCGAGAATGTCGGCGCCCTCGGCGGTAGGCGCTTCAGACCTCGGCACCGTTGGAATGCCATCCTGCAATTCTCGACTTCCCCAGGTCTCGAGGATGGCCTTGAGCTGACGGGCGACGAAGGGCTTGCCGAGATGGTCGTCCATGCCGACGCTGCGGAAATGCGCGATGTCGTCGGCCATGACGTTGGCGGTCATCGCAACGATCGGGACCCGCGCATAGCGCTCGCCAAGAGCGCGAATCCGCTGAGTAGCCTCGATGCCGTCCATCACGGGCATCTGAATGTCCATGAGAACCAGGTCGTAAGGCGCGCGCTGGATCGCGTCGACGGCCGAGGCCCCGTCCGAAACCACATCGACCGCATGGCCCCACCGGCTCAGGAGGGCAATTGCGAGCTCCTGGTTCATCGCGACATCCTCGGCGAGGAGGATGTGCAGCGGCGGAATGTTGGAACGGGGCAACGCGGGCCCCGGCGCAGTCAGGTCCGGCGCGTCGGGCGGCGAAACCGGGAGGTCGAAGGCGAACCAGAAGGTGGAGCCGCGTCCTTCCTCGCTCTCGAAGCCGATGGCTCCCCCCATGAAACCCACGAGGCTCCGGCAGATCGAGAGGCCGAGGCCGGTGCCGCCGAACCGCCGCGAGGTCGAGCTGTCGGCCTGGCTGAACGGCCGGAAGATGCGATGGCGCTTGGCGGCAGGGATGCCGATGCCGGTATCGGTGACGCTGAACCGAAGCGACGCCCGCCCTTCATCGCAACGGTCGTCCTCCACGGCAACCACGATCGTGCCCTGCGCGGTGAACTTGATTGCATTCGAGAGGAGGTTGATCAGGATCTGACGGATCCGGACGTCGTCTCCGACCAGCATGGCGCCGTCGGCCATGGCTGGCAGCGCGACACGGAGCGGCAATCCCTTCTCGGCCGCCTGGTTGCGAAGGAGCTCGACCGTTCCCTCGACGAGATGGGAGAGCGAGAACGGCCGTGGGTCAAGGTCGAGTTGCCCGGCCTCGATCTTCGAGACATCGAGCACGTCGTTGACGATCGACAGGAGCGTACGGCTGGCATCGTGGATGATGCGGGCATGGCGCTCCAGGGTTGGCGTCGTCGGTTCGACGCCATCCAGCATCAGTCCGGAAAAACCGATGATGCTGTTGAGCGGTGTGCGCAACTCGTGGCTCATGGTGGCGAGGAACTCGGATTTGCTCCGCGCCGCCTGCTCGGCACTGCGCCGCGCCGCCTCCAGTTCGGCCGCCCGCCGGTTCTGGTCGGTCAGGTCGATGGCGATGCCGAGGAAGCCGAGCTCGGTCCCGTCCGGTGCGCGGAGCGGGCTGACGTTCAAGAGGATCGGCAGGCGATCGCCGGAGCTGGTCACATAGGTCCATTCCTCGGCGTTGGGCAGGCCGCGCTGGGTGCGCGCCACGATGACGCCGAAACCGGGCTCGATGGTTTCGGCGAACTCGGCGGAGAGTGACCTTGCACGCGCCACCATCTCATCGGGAAGGTGGAAGAGGGCAGGGGTGGCGACACCAAGGAGGTCGGCGGCGCGGTGACCGAGCATCCGTTCGGCGGCAGGGTTGAACAGGGTGATGATCCCGGCGGGGTCCGTCGCGATCACGGCATAGCCGGCATAGTTCAGGATCGCCGCCTGAAGGGCCGAAGACGCTTCGAGCTGAGCGGTCCGTTCGGCGACCTGCCCCTCTAGTGAGGCGTTTAACGCGCGAATGTGCTCCTCGGCCGCAAGCTGGTCGCTGATGTCGCGCGCCGTGATGGCCGCGCCGATCACAGTGCCGTCTGGCGCCCTGATCGGCGAGACGCTGACCAGCATGGGCAGCAGCGCGCCGTCGCTGCGCAGGCGACTGGTGCGCACATGAGGCACGAGGATACCGCCGCGAACCTTGTCGAGGATTTCGTCCTCCTCCGCCTGCAAGTCAGGGGGAAGGATGAGGTCGGCAATCCTGCGTCCCACGGCCTCGGACGCCGTGAACCCGAAGATGCGTTCGGCGGCGGCGTTCCAATCCGTGACGACGCCTCGCAGATCGCGGCCGATAATGGCGTCGTTCGAGCCTTCGACGATGGCCGCGAGGCGACTGCGCTCCACCGCCGCGAGCCGTCGGCGCTGGCGGCCGAATGCGCGCAGGGCGATGAATGCGGCGAGAATGACCGACGCGACGAAGACGAGCGCCCCGATGGCGGGCGGGCTCGGCAGGTTGAGGTTGCGGCGGAACTTAGGCCGGGCCTGAACGCCGACCTGCCATGTGCGTCCGAAAAGGGGCAGGGTGAGCTGACGAGACGGCTCGGCCGAATCCGCCCGTACCGGAGCCGTCGCGAAGAAGGGCTGATCCGCGTTTGTTCCGCGATCCGAAAGGGCGATGTCGAACGTGCCGTCCTCCATATCCAGCCCGTCCAGGACCTCGTCGATCACGAGTGGGACATAGGTCCACCCGATCGCAGCGAGGCGCCGCTCCTCTGGCGTTCCCACCGGCAGGCCCGGCCGATAGACGGGCAGGAAGACCAGCAAGCCCCGGCGTGGAACACCCAGCGCCTGAACCAATGTCAGCGGCGCGGACAAGGTCGGCAGCGCCCGGTCGATCGCGGCGATGGCCGTCGCGCGGCGGTTCTCGTCCGACGCCAGATCGAGGCCGAGGGCCTCGGCGTTCTGCGCCTGCGGTTCGATATACTGGATGACGAAGCGTTCACCCGAATGGGCGGCGAACTGGCGGATCGCGAAGTCCGGCGCGTCGTCCGCCCATGCGCGGGCGAGGAACTGCGCCTCGGCCTCCGGAGCCACCCGCCGGATGAACCCGAAACCGCGGGCACCCGGAAACTCCTGCTCGAGGTCGCGCGACTGGCCGTAGAGTCGAAACCGCTCCCGCGTCAGACTCTCCACGCCTGCGGCGATCACGGCACCGCGGGCGCCGCGCAAGCCGTACTGGAAGGTGGTCAGCCGCTGCTCGATCTGAACCACGGCGCGCTCGGCCAGGATGTCGAAACGTTCGGCGGCGAGGCGGACGTTTCTGGTGTCGACCCAGTAAGCCAGGAGAATGGCCGCCAGGAGACCCAAGGCGACGACGCTTGCCGCAGCGCTCCGGGGAGTCGGACCGGCCGAGTGCCTGTCCGGAGTCGGCGGCCGGGGAGTATGAGATGCCCCGAACCTGGGGAAATTTTCGGGAATGGGGCTGTCGTCGTCTCGCGGACGCGGTGCTGGAAGGGATCGGCGAGTGATCACGTCGGCAGGCCCCTGCTCGCACCTACTCCCGGCGGCCGCCGCGTCGCGAACGGCTCTGGTAGCACGAGGGGGTAAAGCCTCCGTCACCAATCGATCGGCCCCAAAGGAAAAGCGCCGGGCCGAAAACGATGGCCGGGCACGGTTTCTCAACCTCTGGCGCCGACCATGCGCGCGAGGAGAATCGACCATGACCGTCACCGCGAAGATCGACATGCCGCCGCGTTCGCCGGCAGGCCATGACATGGCGGCCTCGTCCTCGGACCGCCGCGGCGCGGTCCGGCGCAAGCTTGTCATCGAGATCTCCGCCGACCTGCACCAGCGGATCGTGGCGATCTGCGCGACCCGCCGCATCCCGGTGAACCAGGCTGTGCGCGAAGTGCTGGAGCGGACCTTCCCGGGCAAATAGCCTACGATTTGAAGGCCCTCGAGGGGGAACTCCTCGCCGTGTCCGCCGAGGGTCCTACGCCGCCGCTGCCGGGGCAGCGGCGCACGCTAAAGGCATGGAGCGGTGCGTTTCGCGACGAGGCCAGTCGTCCCGGCCATCCGTAGCCCGGCGACGTTCATGTCACCTTCCCGGCTGGCGGCTTCGGACCTGGAAGTTCGGGCCGCGCTCGCACGAAGATGACGCCCTCAGGCCGAATGATCGATCGGGAGACCAAGTGTGCGATCTGCGACAAATCTCCGTCCGGCGGAACGGCGCCGACCGGGTGAAGTTGTCCTCGCATACAGAGACAAATGATTGAGATGATTAGATGAAGAAGATCCTTACCTTCGCGGCTGCCAGCTGCCTTCTCGCGGCGCCGGCATTGGCTCAGACCGGCGTACTCGTCCGCGATCCGGGTCGGACCGGGACGGTCGTCCAGCAGCAGCCCAACACCACCGGCAACGATCCGAGCCTCGTGATCTCACGTGGGGCGACCGGTGCCGATACGATCGTCACGAATTCCGCGGCTGGCGGCAATGCGAGCCGGCCGGAGCAGGCGGTTCCGAACGGCAGTGCAAATGGCGGTGGCGGCGGCCGCTGATCGGCCTTTCCGCATTCCTGAAGACAAAAGGCCCCGCGGTCGTATGATCGCGGGGCCTTCTTGTATGGGGCTTGGCATCAAATGCCCGGTTCACGGTGATCTCTGCTTCGTGCCTATTCGTCGAAAAGGCTTGCGTACCAGCCGGCGTAGGACGTGTTTTTCGCCATGCGGCGGTTCTCGTCCGGCGCACCGTCGTCCCACCAGACCGGCCCGCGCTCGCCGAGTCCGTGTTTGGCAGCGTCGACCGCCTTCCTTGCCGAAGCGAGCGCCTCCGTGTCGCCTCGCCGCTTGGCTGCCAGAACTGCCCTTCGCCCGTCCATGAGGTCCTTCACGAGGCGATCGCGATCAGGGGGAGCGAGGTCCGGGCGCTGGCGGCGCCAGAGCCGGCCCCGCACGACGATGTAGCGCCCGTCAGGCGTCTCGACGATCGGCTTACCGGCCTGGCTCATTGCGTCTCGGCAGCCGTCACGACGCCTTGCAGGGTCACGGTACCCGGCGTAGCCAAGGCGATGGCGTATTCCACTGGCGACGGGACGGGCATGGTCAGCATCGCGATCCTCATCGGCACCCCCGACGGTACCCGCCTGATGGCGGCATCCTCCGAACGGAGTGCGGCGCTGATGGCGGAGGCCCTTTTGATCACTCTGGAGCGGGAAGAGCTACCCGCCCCGCTCTGGATCCAGTGCGCCGACGGGGACGTGGTCGAGCGACTCAATGCCTACCTTTCCGACCTGCAAGCCGACCTGGTCGGCGTCGAAGCGAGTTGAAAGGGCGGCTCAGCCGCCCTTTCTGTTTCGAGCTACTGGCCGCTTTCGGCAGCGGCGCGAAGCACGGGCGTCCAGCGCGCGACCTCGCTCTCGACGAGAGCCTGCAACGCCTTCGGGCCTTGCTCGGCCGCCGACGGCACAGTGCCGCCGAGGTCGAGGATGCGCTTCTTCGTGCCCGCATCGGCGAGTGCCTGAGCGAGTGAGTCCTGCAGCTTCTTGGCGACGTCCTGGGGCAGACCCTTGGGGGCGAAGACCGCGTTCCAGGCGCTGACCTCGTAGCCCGGCAGGCCGGCTTCCTTGGTGGTGGGGACGTCGGGCAGGGCCGGCGAGCGCTCGGGCGTCGCGATGGCGTAGGCCTTGATCGTGCCACCGGTGATCTGCGTGGCGACGTTGACGATCTGGTCGGTCATGAAGTCGACCTGACCGGCCATCAGATCGTTCAGCGCCGGGCCGGTGCCGCGATAGACGACCAGGGTCGGCTTTGCCGAGATGATCGAGTCGAACAGGATGCCGGTGGAGTGGGAGACCGAGCCGACGCCGGCATGGGCCTGGTTGACCTTGGGACCACCGTCCTTGACCGCGGCGACGAAGGCTTTGAGGTCGGCCGCCGGGAAATCCTTCTTGGCGACGATGACGATCGGCGTGCCGGCAGCGAGCCCGATCGGGTCGAAGCTCTTGGCCGGATCGTATTTGAGGCCCTTGAAGAGAGCCGGCGCGGCGCCGTGCGTGCCCATATGCCCCATCATGATGGTGTAGCCGTCCGGAGAGGCCTGCGAGGCGCGGGTGATGCCGGTCGTACCGCCGGCGCCCGAGACGTTCTCGATCACCACCTGCTGCCCGAGCGAACGGGACATCTGCTCGGCCACGAGGCGGGCGACGATGTCGGTCGGGCCGCCCGCGGCGAAGGGCACGACCATGGTGATCGGACGCTGCGGATATGTGTCGGCCGAGACCGGACCGGCAAGCACCAGGGCCGCGGCAGCAAGGCCAGCAGCGGATAGCGTGCGGCGCGTGAATGTTGGTGTCATGGCGTCACTCTCTTGTTTGTTGTCGTTGTCGGATCAAGCTTCGGTGAAGACCTCGTCGCGGCTCTTGCGCAGCTTCGGCGTCAAGGCGAGGGCAAGCATCGCCACCGAGATCAGCAGGAGAACGGCGGTGACCGGCCGTTCGAAGAAAACCATCGGGTCACCACGCGACAGGGTCAGCGACCGGCGCAGGTACTCTTCCATCAGGCGGCCGAGGACGAAGCCGAGAAGCAGCGGCGCCGGCTCGAAGCCGAGCTTGATCAGGGCGTAGCCGACCACTCCGAAGAACGCGATGAACATCACGTCGGTGGGCAGTGAATTGATCGAGTAGATGCCGATCGAGCAGAACATCAGGATCGCCGGGAACATCAGCCGATAAGGCACCTTGAGAAGCCTTACCCAGAGGCCGACGAGCGGCAGGTTGATGATCAGCAGCATTAGGTTGCCGATCCACATCGAGGCGATCATGCCCCAGAACAGGTTGGGGTTCTTGGTCATCACGCCCGGGCCCGGGATGATGCCGTGGATCGTCATGGCTCCGACCATGAGGGCCATCACCGCGTTCGGCGGGATGCCGAGCGTGAGAAGCGGGATGAACGAGGTCTGAGAGCCGGCGTTGTTGGCGCTCTCGGGGCCGGCCACGCCTTCGATGGCCCCGTGCCCGAACCGGCTCGGGTCCTTGGCGAGGCGCTTCTCGATGGCATAGGAGGCGAACGGACCGAGGACGGCGCCGTTGCCCGGCAGAATGCCGAGGATCGATCCGATGGCGGTACCGCGCAGAACCGAGGGCGCGGCCTGCTTCAACTCGGCGCGGCCTGGCAGGAGACGACCGATCTGCTGGCGGACCACCTCGCGAGTCTCGGTCTGGTCCAGGTTGCGCAGGATCTCGGCGACGCCGAAAAGGCCCATGGCGAGCACGGAGAAATCGACCCCGTCGGCGAGGAAGTTCAAGCCGAACGTCATACGTTCCTGGCCGGTCTCGAGGTCGGTGCCGACCGATGCGAGCAGGATGCCCACGAGGATCATCGCGACCGCCTTCAGGACCGAGCCACGGGCCAGGACCACGGCGAAGACGAGTCCCATCACCATCAGGGCGAAGTACTCCGCCGGGCCGAAGATCATGGCGAGGCCGGTGAGTGGCGCGCCGAGCGCGGCGATGAGCAGCGTCGCCACGGTGCCTGCGAAGAACGAGCCCATCGCGGCGATGCCGAGCGCGATGCCGGCCCGGCCCTGTCGGGCCATCTGGTGTCCGTCGAGGGTGGTGATGACCGAGGTCGCCTCGCCCGGAATGTTGACGAGGATGGCGGTGGTCGAACCGCCATACTGCGCCCCGTAATAGATGCCGGCGAGCATGATCAGCGCGCCGACGGGGTCGAGCCCGAAGGTGATCGGCAGCAGCATCGCGATCGTCGCGATCGGTCCGACGCCAGGCAGCACGCCGATCAGGGTGCCGACGAGGCAGCCGAGGAAGCACAGGCCGAGATTCTGAAATGTCAGCGCGACGCTGAAGCCGAGCCCGAGATTGGCGAGGAGGTCGGTCATGTCGCTCGTCTCAGGTCGTCAGCGAATGGGTAGCGACGTCGACCGGCCGGCGGCGATTGGCGCCGCGCCTGAGGGCGATAAGGCCAAGACCGAGGATGATCAGCACGCCGACGGCGATCCGCAGCAGGAGGCGCGTCGAGATCGAACCCGAAACCGCCTCGATCACCACCGTCGGAAAGATCGGGATCGGCAGGTTGAGGAGATCGCCGAACAGCAGCATGCAGCCGGCGGTGAGGAGCAGGGCGAGGATCACGAGCTCGCCGAAACGCGCCTCGGGGCTGGCATAGCCGCCGATCATGATGGCGAGGGGACCGGCGACGATGAGGCCCAGACCAGGGGTCATGAAGGAGCCGATGCCGACCGGACGGATGGTCACCGCGAAGGCGATGATGGCCAGGACCACGACGAAGAGGCCGCGCCACGCCACCGGTGGGATCGGGTCGCCATCCTTGACGAAGGCGGCCGCGAGGAGGGCGACACCGCAGGTTGCCACTCCGATTCCGAGCCAGCGCGGCATCAGTCCAGGGCCCATGGCACCGAGGGTGCCCTGCGGCAGGTCGCCTCCCGCCCAGACCGCGAAGACGCCGAGCGCGAGAAGTCCGAGACCTGCCGCCAGGCTTTGCGGACCACGCACCAAGCCATGACGGCCGGAGCCCCCTTTGGGCTCGCTCATGACATTTCCTCCGATACCATCATTACTTAAGTCCGCCTCTTCGGGCGGATCCGAAAGGGTGGCAGAACCTGCCTTGAGCACAATCCTTATAAGGCGTCGCGCCCAAGGCCAAGCCTTGCTTCTGCCGTCTTTATAGGCGGCTCGGGCCGGCCTCAGGCCGGCCTCGATCGAAGCGTGAGCTCACTCTGTCTGAACGCCGGCGTCCTTCACCACGGGCGCCCATTTGGCGACCTCGGCCTTCACGTGGTCGGCGAGGGCCTCAGGTGTCGAGCTGACCACGGTGGCGCTGAACGCCTTCATCCGCTCGATCACGACCGGGTCCGCCAGCGCCTTGAGGGCGGCGGCGTTGAGCGCGTCGATGATCGGGCGCGGCGTGTTCGGCGGCGCGAACAGCGCGTTCCAGGTGTAGGTCTCGTAGCCGGGAAGTCCCGCCTCGGCCATGGTCGGCACATCGGGGAACGACGACGCGCGCTCCTTGGTCGTGACCGCCAGCGCCCGCAGGGTGCCCGCCTTGATGAACTCAGAGGCGGAAGGAAGGTTGTCGAACTGGATCGGCACCTGGCCGGCGACCACGTCGTTGAGGGCGGGGCCGGAGCCGCGATAGGGGATGTGCTGCATCTTCACCCCGGCCATGCTCTTGAACAATTCGCCCGAGAGGTGGAGCGGGGTGCCGAGGCCCGACGAGGCGTAGTTGTACTTCGCAGGATCGGCCTTCACCAGCGCGATCAGCTCCTTGACCGTATTTGCCGGCAGCTTCGGATTGACGATCAGGACGTTGGGGATCACCGCGAGCAGCGAGACGGGCGCGAAGTCGGCGACCGGGTCGTAGGGCTTGCGCTTGAGCATGAGCGGGTTGAGCGCATGGGTCGCCACCGTGCCCATCAGGATCGAGTAGCCGTCGGGCTCGGCCTTGGCGATGCGGGCCGCGCCGACATTGCCGCCGGCCCCGACCACGTTCTCGACCACAACCTGCTGGCCGAGCACATCCGACATCTTCTGCGCCACGAGGCGCCCGACGACGTCGGTCGAGCCCCCGGCAGCGAAGGGCACGACGAGGGTGATCGGGCGGCTTGGATAGGGGGCCTGGGCTGCGGCCGGAGCGGCGAGGCCGATCGTGGCTGCGGCGAGGCCGAGCAGAAGCGTACGGCGTACCGGTGTCGGGACGGTCATTCTTGGCGTTTCCCTCGTTGTCGTTGCCGTTACTTTACACGGCGCTGAGCAGGAGGGAATGAAGACGCTCGATTCTACACAGGGTTGGCCGGGATGAGGGCGCTGGGCCTAATCCGTTGGCGTGTGGTTCGGGCGCCGGGTGAAGCATCGGCGACGAGATATGGGAGACGGTGCCCCCAGCTTTCCTGAGCATAAGCAGGGCTTGGAGCGGAGCTTTTGGCCTTCTTGCTTCGTCATATGCAGCCCTTCTCCGTTGTGAGCCCTTGCTGCGATGCGAACCGTCGCAGCGCCCTCAGCACGCCGCCACGTTCACTGCGAGCCCGCCCAGCGACGTCTCCTTGTACTTCGTCTGCATGTCCGCGCCGGTCTGGCGCATGGTCTCGATCACCGCGTCGAGGCTGACATGGTGGATGCCGTCGCCGCGCAGGGCCAGGGAGGCCGCGACGATGGCCTTGTTCGCGCCGAAGGCGTTGCGCTCGATGCAGGGGATCTGGACGAGGCCACCGATCGGGTCGCAGGTCATGCCGAGGTGGTGCTCCATGGCGATCTCGGCAGCATTCTCGATCTGCCGCGGGTTCGCGCCCAGGAGGGCAGCGAGCCCGGCCGCAGCCATCGAGGCGGCCGAGCCGACCTCTCCCTGGCAGCCGACCTCCGCGCCTGAGATCGAGGCCCTGCGCTTGATCAGGCCGCCGATGGCAGCCGCCGTGAGGAGAAAATCGCGGCAACGCTCGGGCGACCAGTCGGGGCAGAAGTCGCGGGCGTAGCGGAGAACGGCGGGCACGATGCCGGCGGCGCCGTTGGTCGGCGCCGTGACCACCCGGCCGCCGGCGGCGTTCTCCTCGTTGACCGCGATGGCGAACAGGCTGACCCAGTCGAGGATCTCGTGCGCGGCCCGGCTGTTCGAGAGACGACCCGCTTCGAGCTGGTCGTAAATCGCCTTGGCGCGTCGACGGACCCGCATGCCACCGGGAAGGACCCCGTCCATGCGCATGCCGCGATCGATGCAGGCGAACATCGCCGCCGCAATGGCATCGAGCCTGGCCTCGACCTCGGCGAGCGGGCGCAGCCCGCATTCGTTGGCAAGTTGGACCTCGGCCACGGTGAAGCCGGTCCGCGCGCAGACCTCGAGCAGCTCCTCGCCGCTGTGAAACGGATGAGCCGCCGTCGAGACCGGGATCGCCCCCTCGCCCTCCGGCCCGCCGACAACGAAGCCGCCGCCGATGGAATAGACGATCTCCTCGGCGACGAGCCCGTCGTCGGCGTCGAGGGCGCGGAACCGCATGCCGTTCGTATGAACGGGCAGAAGCTCGGTGAGATTGAGGATGATGTCTTCGGCCGGATTGAACGCGATCCCGCCGCCGATGACCTTGTCGGCGGCAAGGCTCGCCATCAGGCCGGGAATCGCATCGGGATCGACGGTGTCCGGTACCTGGCCGAGCAGCCCGAGGCAGAGCGCCTTATCGGTGGCGTGGCCGCGGCCTGTCCACGCCAAGGAGCCGTAGATCTCGACCTCGACCCGTGCCACGCCGTCGCCGATGCGCTGGCGAAATTGCCCTGCGGCAATCATCGGGCCGACCGTGTGCGAACTCGACGGGCCGATGCCGATCTTGAAGAGGTCGAAGGTGCTGATCATTCCGGGGGAAACGGCCCGCGGCGCCTGACCCTCGCGGGCTGTTTCCAATGACATCACCGCGGCTCCCAGGCTGCCGGAGACGATTAGGTCCCGTACCAGCAAGTTCTACCCATCGATCACGACGCATCCGAGGCGTGTCTTGTTCGGCATCACGTCGGATTGTCGACGCTATCATGCTCACGAGATAGGCGAGGACGCCTAGATTCTGAGCCTCGTGACGCAACGCCTTCTATTTAAGCTCAAAAAAGCGCCTGGGGGTGCTCAAACGCACCTCCATTCGACGGCGATCGTCGCCATATTGCGGTGCACACAAGAACGCGACCCCAACCGAAAACCCGGTCGCGATATCATGAATGGATTGATGATGACCTCCCGTATCGTTTCCGCCGCGCTCGTCCTCGCCCTGGCTTCGGCCGGTGCCACGGCGCTCGCCCAGTCCTCCGGCGCGATTGGCAGCGCCGCGATGGAGAGCGGCACGACCCGCCTTGCCCCGCGCTTCCCGGCACCGCCCTCCTACGGCGCCGATGCCCTCACGAACCTGCGCGGCGACATCCTGACCACCGGCTCCATCGCCCAGCGCCAGCGCGAGACCCGCGCCCGCTGAAGCTTCGTCAGGCACCTTTACGCCCCACCGAGAAGCGCTCGCCTCGCCTTGCGCTTCTCGAGCCATAGGCCGGTGGCGAGCGCGAGACCGATCACCGCCAGCGACATCGCCGTGGTGAGGGTGCCGAGGGCATAGATCTCCGGCGTCGTCACCGTGGTGGTCAGGCCCTGCAATTCGAGGGGCAGCGTGTTGCGCCCGCCGATGGCCTGGCTGGTTCGCGCAAGTTCGTCGAAGCTCAACGTGAAGCCGAACAGGGCGACGCCGACGAGGGACGGGGCGAGGATCGGCACCACGACGTGGCGCAGGGTCTGGCCACCGGTGGCGCCGAGGTCGCGCGCCGCTTCCTCGTAAGCAGGGCTGAAGCGGTTGAAGACCGCGAACATGATCAGCAGGCCGAAGGGCAGCGTCCAGGTCAGGTGGGCGCCGAGCGCCGAGGTGTAGAGCCCCATCAGCGTGCCGTGGTCCTGCAGCCACCCCCAGCCGGTGGCGGCGGCGGCAGCCTTCATCGCGTCGTCGAGCAGCCGAAACTCCAGGCCGATCCCGAGGGACACTACGATGGAGGGCACGATCAAGCTCGCGACCGCGGTCGTGAAGAGGGCGCCCTCGCCGCGGAAATGCTTGCGGAAAGCGAGGCCGGCGAAGAAGGCGAGGACGACGGTCAGCACCATGACGACGAGGCCGAGCTTGAGCGAGCGCCAGAGCGCAGCCCAGATGTCGACCACGCCGACGCCGGCCCAGAGCTTTGAGAACCAATGGGTCGAGACGCCGTTCAGCGGGAAGGTCAAGCCTCCCTGCGGCCCTTGGAAACTCAGCACCAGGATCGTGAGCGTCGGCCCGTAGAGGAAGACGACGAAGCCCGCGAAGAAGGCGGCGAGCACGTAGAAGGCGGGACCACGCGGCCGGTCGCTCATGGGAAAACCTTGCGGTTTCGCACGACGATCCCGGAAAACCGGCAGCCACTTTCCCGCGTCATGCTCAAAGCTCCTTGCGCAAGTCGATGAGCCGGGTCATCGCGACGATCATCAGCATCACGGCGCCGAGGAGCACCACGGCGTTGGCCGCCGCGGCCGGGAACTGCAGCGACGACATCTGAACCTGGATGACCTTGCCGACCGAGGCGATCTGCTGCCCGCCCATCAGTCCCACGGTGACGAAGTCGCCCATCACGAGGGTGATCACGAAGATCGAGCCGATGGCGATGCCTGGCTTGGTCAGCGGCACCACGATATTCCACAAGGTCTGCCAGCCCGAGGCACCGGCATCGTAGGCGGCCTCCAGGAGCGATCGGTCGATCCGGGCCATCGAGTTGAAGATCGGGACGATCATGAAGACCGTGTTGAGGTGGACGAAGGCCAGCACCACCGAGAAGTCGGAATAGAGCAGTCCCTCGATCGGCCTGTCGATGATGCCGAGCCCGCGCAGGGTGTCGTTGACGAGGCCGTTGCGGCCGAGCAGCGGGATCCAGGAGATCATGCGGATCACGTTCGAGGTCCAGAACGGGATCGTGCAGATCAGGAACAGCACCATCTGGGTGCGGGGCGAGCGCACGTGGAAGGCGAGGAAATACGCCACCGTGAACCCGATGCCGAGGGTGAAGACCCAGGTCAGGAAGCAGAATTTCAGGGTCGAGAGATAGGTGCGCAGGGTGGTGCAGGGGTCCGATGTCGACAGGCAGCCATCGAACACGTCGATGTAGTTCTGCACCGTGAAGGCCGGGATGATCTCGTACTCGTTGTACTCCCAGAAGCTGACCATCAGCGTCAGGGCGAGCGGCACGATGAAGAACACCAGGAACACCAGCGCCATCGGCGCGGCCTGAAGGTACGCGAGGCGCCGTGCACGACGGGACGTCTTGGTCAGGCTCGGCGTCGCCGTGGCGGGAGCAACGGCAGGAGCGGTGAGGGCGATGTCGGTCATCGACGTTCCCCTCCCCTTTGCGGGAAGGGGGTAGGGGGGTGAGGGTTGCTGGGTGACCCGCCGCGGCGGCAAGCGGAACCACCCCCACCTCCTGTTCCTCCCCACAAGGGGGAGGAGCGCGCGTTCCGGAACGCAGCCATTCCCGTCACGCCGCGATGAACTCGTTCCATTTGCGGACCATGTAGGTGTTCTCGTCCATCACGGCGTTCCAGCAGGCGACGCCGCCCATGCGGTCCGCGAACGAGCCGCCGTCGCGCACGGCGCCGGCCTTCTCCAGGAGCGAGCCGTCGGGACCCTTGATGTCCTTCTCGGCCGGCTTGCCCTCCATCCAGAAGGCCCACTCGTAGGGCTCCATCTGGGTCTTGGCCGTCTCCAGCACCGCCGAGTAATAGCCCTGGCGATTGAGATAGGCCCCGGCCCAGCCCGACAGGAACCAGTTCACGAAGTCGTAGGCGGCATCGAGCTTCTTCCCGGACAGAGTCTTGGGCAGGCCGAAGCCCGAGGCCCAGGCGCGGTAACCCTCCTTGAGCGGCTGGTAGGTGCAGGCGACGCCCTGGCTGCGGACCTTGGTGACCGCGGGCGACCACATCGACTGGATCACCGTCTCGCCCGAGGCCATCAGGTTCACGGATTCGTTGAAGTCCTGCCACAGGGCACGGAACTGGCCGGCGCGTTTCGCCTCGATCAGCACCTTGATGGTCCGGTCGATCTCGGCCTTCGTCATGTTGCCCTTGTCGGGATAGGTGTAATCGCCCGACGCCTCGATCACCATCGCCGCATCCATGATGCCGATGGAAGGGATGTTGAGGATCGAGGCCTTGCCCTTGAACTCGGGGTTCAAGAGCTCCTTCCAGCTCGTGATCGGGCGCTTGATCAAGTCCGGGCGGATGCCGAGCGTATCGGCGTTGTAGGTCGTCGGGATCAGGGTGATCCACTCGGTCGGCGAGGACGCAAAGGTCTTGCCCGTCTGGCCCTCGAGGTAGAACACCTTCTTCGGGGCCGTGCCCTGGTCGCCGATCTTCTTCCCGTTCAATTCTCCCTTGGTGAAGACGGTGGTGATGTTGTCGGCCTGTTTGATGCGCCTTGCATCCATGCCCATCATGTTGCCCGAGGGGATGAGCTTCTTGAGGCTGAAATACTCGGAATCGACGATGTCGAACGAGTTCGGCTGCGTGATGACGCGCTTGGCCACCTCGTCGGTGACGACGGGGATGTACTCGATGATGATCCCGAGATCCTCCTTCACCTTGCGGGCGATGTCGGCCGATTGGTTCACGGCGGTGCCGAGGTAGCGCAGGGTCACCGGCTCGGCGGCGATGACGTTGGGAAAGCCGGTGATCGGCCCTGCGCCCAGCATCACACCGGTGGCGCCGGCACCCTGGAGCAATGTGCGGCGGCTCAGCTTGATCTCGGTCATCGTCGATTCTCTCGGTCGGGAGGGAAGAAGATATCAGGCGGAGAGCCGGTGCGCGGCCTCGGCATCCCAGCCGAGCGGCACGGTTTCCCCGAGGGCGACAGGGTTCGCGGCGAAGGCGTCGTCGTCGAGGATCGCCGTCAGGGGTCCGGCCTCGCTCATGCCGTCGGCTTCGAGCCCGACATGGACGGTGCTGCCCTGGTACTCCACGGAGACGATCCGGGCCGGCCGCGCGGCGGCGCCGGCTTGCGCTCCGAGCCGCATCCGGTCGGCGCGCACGGCGATGGGCGCCTCGCCAGGAAGCGCGATGATGTTGTGGCCGCCGATGAACTTGGCGACGAAGGCCGAGGCCGGACGCTCGAACACGTCGCGCGGGGTTCCGGCCTGCTCGATCCGGCCGCCATTCATCACCACGGCGAGGTCGGACAGCGCCATCGCCTCCTCCTGGCTGTGGGTGACATGGATGAAGGTGAGGCCGAGCTCCTTCTGAATTCGTTTCAGCTCGGTCCGCATCCTGACCCGCAGGAACGGGTCGAGGGCCGAGAGCGGCTCGTCGAGGAGGAGCACCTTGGGTCCGGTGACCAGCGCGCGGGCGAGCGCCACGCGTTGCTGCTGGCCACCGGAGAGCTGAGCCGGCAGGCGCTCGGCAAGGTGGGACATCTGGACGAGGTCGAGCATCGCCATCGCCTTGGTACGCCGCTCGGCCTTGCCGATCCCGCGCATCTTGAGGCTGAAGGCAACGTTGTCGCGGCAATTCAGATGAGGGAACAGGGCGTAGCTCTGGAACATCATCGCGGTGCCGCGCTCGGACGGCGCAGCGTCGCCGACCGCACGAGGTCCGATCACCACGTCGCCGCTGGTCACCGTCTCGTGGCCGCCGATCATGCGAAGCGTCGTGGTCTTACCGCAGCCCGACGGCCCGAGCAGGCAGCAATAGTCGCCCGACCGGATCTTGAGGTCGATGCCGTCGACGGCGGCCGTGCCACCGTAGCGCTTGGTCAGCCGGATCAGCTCGACGTCCATGTGGCCCCCGTTTTCGCCGACATCAGCAAAGGTCGGGCCAGGGCGCGGCGAGTGTCCCGCTTACTGCCGCGCCGCCGGATCAACCGCCCTGTCGATCACCCGCCCGTGCCCGACATCCCCGGTCACCCGGCCATCCTCCGCGATGACTTCACCGCGTGCAATCGTCATCACCGGCCAGCCGGTCACGGCAAATCCCTCCCAGGGGGTGTAGTCGGCGCCATGGTGGAGCGCCTCCTGCCGGATCGTCTCGCGGCGGTTCGGGTCCCATAACGTCAGGTCGGCATCGAAGCCCGGGCCGATCGAGCCTTTCCGCGGATAGAGCCCGTAGAGCTTGGCGTGGTTGGTGGCGCTGAGTTCGACGAAGCGGTTGAGGGAGATCCGCCCGGCCGAGACCCCTTCGGAAAACAGGATGGGCAACCGCGTCTCGATGCCCGGGATACCGTTGGGCACCCAGCGGAACG
>FSSH01000653.1_pt1 | contig 77943 bp, 90 predicted proteins | sample 1166101 | NCBI WGS metagenome assembly FSSH01 (sample SAMEA32972668, study PRJEB13176) | freshwater metagenome | biome: Drinking water system; feature: Biomass in drinking water that filtered by 0.45 um membrane; material: drinking water | place: USA | collected 2012-12-20 | depth 0 m | reverse complement strand
CTCGACTGGCTCGCCGGCGAGCTCTTCGTGGCCCTTCAACTCTTCCTCGGCCTTGAACTCGACGGAAACCTCTTCTCCGTTCAAAGACAGCGACTCCTGGCAGATCCCCTCGATCGACTTCGCCACGTGGTCTGTGGCTGCTTCATCGACCGCCACCGGCAGAGCCTCATCCATCGGCAGCAACGCCTGTTCCGCCTCGCCGAGTTCTTTGAACTCGCGCAACGGCGGAAGCTGCGACAGATCGTTCAGCCCGAAATGCTCAAGAAAAAACTTTGTCGTCCCGTACATGATCGGACGGCCCGGCACCTCTTTGCGTCCGACGATACGCACCAGCTTCCGCTCCAACAACGTCCGCACCACACCGGATGTCTCCACCCCGCGGATCTCCTCGATTTCCGAACGGACAAGCGGCTGCTTATAGGCAATGATGGCGAGTGATTCGAGTGCGGACCGTGACAACTTCGTGGCAGACTTGGCCTTATCCAAACGCTTGATCCACGGCGCATATTCCTGCTTGGTGACCAAGCGATACCCACCGGCGACTTCCACCAGCCGGATGCCCCGCCCTTGCTGCTCAAGCTCTTCCCCAAGACTCCGCAACGTCCGCTCGACCTCGGCCTTGGTCACATCTCCCAACACCGAGACAAGCCGCACGGCCGAAAGCGGCTCCGGGGAGACAAAGAGCAATGATTCGAGAATGGCCTTGAGTTCCCGCTCCGCAATGGTCTGCGCTGCGTCGGCTACGGAAGCCGTCTCTGTTGTCTTGTCCGTATCGGATGGGCCACCCGATTCCTGTTCCGGCCCGGCTGTCTCGGACTCAATCTCTGACACCTCTTGAATCAACTCTTCCGTCACTGGAGTCATGTCCCCCTCCATTCCACATCCACATCATCAAGTTCGGCAGGGTCTGGAACCAGCGAGAACGCCCGCGAGACCAGAATCGGCCCAAACGCTTCCGCTTGGAATACCCGCGCCACCCGCAGCCGAATCAGTTCCAACATCGCCAAAAATGTCACGATCACGACCAGCCGGTGGCTGGTCTGCTCAAACAGGTCGACAAACGACACCGAGTCTTTGCCTTCCAGCAGTTCAAGAATCACATTCATCCGTTCCCGCACCGTGAGATTGTCGGGCATGATCTCGATCAGCCTTTTGCCGGGATTGCGGTCCAAAATCCCCTGGAGTGCATCCACGAGATCGAACAGGGAGACGTTCTCCAGAAGCGTCTCATCCGTCTCGACCGGTTCTGTCGGTGCCTGCTCCCGGCTGAAAATCTCGCGCCACATCTTTTCCTGCCCATCGAGCCTGGTCGCCGCTTCTTTGTACGTTTTGTACTCCAACAGCCGCCGGACAAGTTCCTCCCGTGGATCGGGCCCGTCTTCCTCATCCAACGCCGCCTCATCGGCAGGCAACAGCATCTTCGATTTGATCTGGAGCAACGTCGCCGCCATAACGAGAAAATCCCCGGCCACGTTGAGGTTCAGATCCTTCATCGCCTCAATGTATTCTAAGTACTGTTGAGCGATCAGGGCGATCGGAATGTCGTAAATATTGATCTCGTTTTTCTTGATCAGGTGAAGCAACAGATCAAGCGGTCCCTCGAACTTTTCGACACGGACCTGGTAGGGCAGCTCAGTTTGTTCGTAGCTGTCGCTCGGAGAATCCATGGGGCTGGTTATACCAACTTATTGGGGGGGCGGGCAAGCCGGAAATCTATATGTAGTGGCTAGGCTATTTCCGCTTCAGCGCATAGGCCAGGAGCATCGCCGCGAGGAATAGCAATCCCACCGTCAGGGCATATTGGCCGATCGGCGAGTCCATCCCCTTGTCGGGCTGATCTTGAACAGCCCGTTGTGTGCGCACCAGGAGTGCCGGCTGGTCAAATCGCGCCCTGGCCAGATCGTCCGGCTGCTTGAACTCCGCATCGGAAAAGTCCGCCTTCCCCAAAAATTGCGCCCCTGCAAATGAAGCAGCCCCCTCAAAGACGACAAATCCAAAGAACGTGTCACGACTGAAGATGGCTTCATGAAAACTGACCTGCTGCGCGAATCGGCTCCCTGAAAACCCGGTTCCCGATCCGAATCGCACCCGTGCAAAGAGAGCCTGTTGTTGAAACGTCACTTCGAGAAACTCCGCCAGACCATCGAACAGCGCACCGGTGCAATCAACCGGGCCATGAAACATAGCGCGGTGGAATCTCGTGTGGGGCCCAAACTTGGCCTCTCTACATGCCAGCGACTGAGTAAATTGCCCTTGAATGAAGAATGTCTCTTTTTGAAGTACCACCCCGGATAGATCGACGCTGCCCTGGAACCGTGCGCGCGAAAGGTCCACCCCTTCTGTGAATGTCGTCCCATGAAAATCCACCGGCCCATCGAATTGAAGCGTGCCTTGGGCAGATCGATAACGCATCGCTCCCAAAACGACCGAGTCGCTGATCGTCAGCGCCCCTCGGACGAGTTGCACTTCCTGCCCACTTAACTGATTCGGCGGTTCCTGGTGTTCAGGGGGAGAACCCCGCTTCATCTTGGCCGTCTGCACGGGCAGACGATCGAAGATCAGATCACCACGAACGATCACCCCCGCCAGCTCGACCGCCTGCCCTCTTTCCAGTGCCTCCATGATTGCCACGCTGCTAACGGCGTGAGTTTCCCGCTCAACCGCTGAGCAACCAGGCGCCAGTTTTTTCACAAGCGGGCGGCCGGTTCCACCGGCAGGGGCCTCCACCTGGCACATCCCGCTCACGTCTTGCGCAAAGACAAGAGCGCTGCAACCAAGCAGCAATGTCAGGCATCGACTGCCCCAATGAATCATCGGATATTCACCCACGGGCGCCGTTATACGAGAGGCCTACCGGTAAGGCAAGTCCAGCCCGACCGAATATGAATGACGTTACAATGTGGGAGGGAAGGGAAAGAATGGGGAGGTGCTCTGAAATAGACAGTGCCGGAACGGCCCCTCCCCCTATTGAGTACCCCGGGAAGCGAAGACTTCGTTCCGGCACTGTTCAGCTGACAGCCGAAGAATCAGTTGTTCCGATAATCGTCGTGCTCGTCCAGAAGGTCTTCTGACTTTTCAATGATTCCGTCGCTCTCGTCATCTTCATCGAGGTCCAACTCTTCCTGCACATCTTCCTCGATATCGCTCTCCATCTCCAATTCCTCACCGGCTATCTCTTCATCGAGATCTGCTTCCCGCGGCTCAACCGGAGCGGCAACCGCTGCCTTGCGAGGCATTGCTTCTTCCTTGGCCACGGCTTTGGGGGCGGATGCGGCGGGCCGACTAGGCTTGGGCGCGGCTTTCTTCACAACTTTCTTCACGGCCTTCTTGACCGTTTTCTTCGCTGGCTTTTTCTTCGCGGCCGCGGCTTTCTTCACCGGCTTCTTTGCCACCTTCTTCTTATTCGTCACCTTCTTTTTGGATGATGCCGAAGCTTTTTTCTTTCCTGACGATTTCTTGGTTGCGGCCTTCTTCTTCGCCATTCCAGTCCTCCTCTTGTCATCGGGCCGATTTGACCACGAGCTGTCGGCCACCATCTAGCATGAACGAATAGGCTCTTGCAACAATCTCATGGATGAACCCCGTCTCAAGCCATCCCTCCTCATCGTTCTAGATTTGAACAGGCCTCTCCCTGTGGCAGGACCCAAAAATCTTCCATTGGAAAAACCCGTGCTCGTGATAATAAGATGGAGGAAGCCGATGAGTGACAGAGAATCCTCGGTCACTTTCCCGGCTCTAACAGGTTGCGGGAAAAATCGTTTTACCCCCTGGGGTCATTATAGGCATCGAAGGTCGAGACGATATCAATGTGTCATCCAGGATGCTCAAAATGGCCGTCCAGCAAGGCCGCAGCGAGCGAGGAGGCGAGGAGATACATACCAAGCTTTGCTTGACCCGCTCGCTTCGATCACATGCGGGCGGATAGGTTTCTTGCCTCCACGGGTTCCGCACCTTGAGCCTCGGAGCGATGCGAGAACACCGCTGGCGGACTTTTTCAGCATCCTGCTAATGCTATGACCGCGTTCTAGGGGAGTCGTGCCGTCTTGGATAGGACATTAGCTATTGCCTTCGCCGTAGTGGTAGGAGCCTGCTCAAGCTGGCCGGCTACGGGCACGTCCCTCTCTGCGCAGATCGTCATGGAAGACGGGTCGCCCTATTACGTTCCCGTCACTGCCACCGTGGCCAGCGGCAACCCCATCCGCTGGGATAACCCGACGCCAACCCACCACACCGTGACCCACAACGGGTGCGTGGAGGATGGCCATCCCTGCTTGTTCGACTCAGGGCCTGTCCCTCCGGGAGCGCAATTTACCATTCCCGGCCTGCCGGCCGGGCGTTATCCTTATCACTGCCGCATCCATCCCATCATGCGAGGCGTCCTAACCGTGACCGACGCTGCTCCGGCGCCGTCACAGTTGTAAGGCTGCCTTGCAGGACCACCAACTCCTCCTGTAGGCTGCGTGTCCACAACACTAAGAGCCGCTCGTCATGAAGCCTGTCGCTGCTGTTCAAGACCCACTACCGCTGACCGGAGAGACGTTGAATCTCTTCGCCTGGCACATCCCCGATCTCGTGGCCTATCAGCACCACGAAGACGAATGGTGGTTCGCCCCGCTTGATGACAATCTTCCGCTGATACGACTGAACAGGACCGGCCTGGACATGCTCCGCGCGATGAACGGCCACACAACCGTGGATGCCTTGCTTGAACAATATGGGCGCAAGATCTGCGGACCGGACGGCCAGCCGGGGCTCTGGCACCTGGAACGATGGGCGACGCCCAACTACTCGCTCTGCTATTACGGCGCCAAACCGCCGGGTGGCCATCGGCACAAAGGGAAATGGGACCTTCTGCTGCAACAAATCCGCGAAGGCTGGTCGGGGCAACAAGGATTCGAGGGCGAAGCACATCTGGAAGACTTCCACCAGCATGAGTTGAGCCAGGCCGCCGAAGACGACGGCCATTTCGATGTCATCGAGACAACGGTCTCGCATCTGTTCCGGGAGCCGAACGAAGCCCTCAACGGCCTCACCTACGGCCGGCTCCTGATGCGGCAACTCCGCAAGCTGGGCTGGTTCAATCCCAAGCCACACATGATCGTGGAAATCGGTGGGGGCCTCGGCTACGTCGCACGCGAGTTAGGCAAAGAACTTCTCCCGTTCGAGAAACAGGGCATGACCTATTGCTCGCTCGACATCACCGGTCCGTTCTTGAAGCGGCAAGTCTCCCGCGCCAAGGCCGGAGGATGGAATGCCATCGGCACACAGGCCAATGGCGAAGCGCTTCCCTTCACAGACCACTCCGTCGATCTGGTCATCGACAACGAAAACATGGCCGATATGACACCGGTGAAGCTGACGAAACAGGAACTCTCGTCAGGCCGTGGCGAAACCGCGCAGCACCAGGAAGCCCTCGATTGGATCAGGCGCGCGCGCCTCCCGATCGGAACCGATCTGCCCGAAGAGGTCATCTTTAACCTGGGGCCGATCCGTTTTGTGGCGGAACTCTGGCGAGTCCTGAAACCGGGCGGACATGCCTTTCTCTCAGAGTTCGGAATCGACGACGGCTGGCCCGCGCCAGTGAAACTGCCGGGCCATACCGAATATGAGGTGCAATACAGCCATCTCCGGCAGGTTGCGCGTTGGCTCGGATTTCAGGAGCGGTATCTCTCGCTCCCGCAGTTTCTTGGACTGAAACCGGACACAAAAGTTCTGTGCACCGGCGCAGCCTATACGATTCAGCGCTTTTGTCAGGCCATCGACAAGCCGTTCGTCATCCGCGCCTACACGGAACCGGAACTCAAACAGACCCTCGGCGACATGCTCCCCAAGCTCCAGGGTACGCACTACCACGACGTCGCCGATCCTGCCTGGTTCGGCCTCCTCGACTTCAAAGTGTTGTTACTGGAAAAACCAGGCGGCACGCCGAAAGCCCAATTCACCGAACAAAAAGGCTATCGGTGGTATTCGCAGAAGTGAATATATTTGTCACAATTTTCCCTAATCCCCATCCACACCACCCAAGCCCCCATCCCCGTCCATCGTTTCTGAACGGCCCGCACGACTCCATCCTGTGTAGTCATGTATATCGTTGGGCCGACCACTTCCTTGACAAGAGCCATGATCGGATAGTCGGGCCAACTCTTCTTCTTTTCTGATATTTCGCTCCGTATAGAAAAGCCAGCATCCGCTGAAAAGAAGGCAAAACGCGACCAGCCAGAGAGTTCGGCTGAACACCCAGGCAACTGGGACAAGGATCAAGCTGGCCACTATCAGGAATGCCCCGACTATTTCCCTAGACTTCAATTTGCGTTCCCACCTTTAGAGATTAGAAGCGGACATTCTACGAGCACTGTACGGTCCTAGATTCGAACATGATATGAGCTTCCTTTTTTACCTAAGCCAGCTTGGCACATTGCGCAAGCAAACTGATCAGCCCCCCTTCCCGCAAACCCAGATCGCTGACCAGCACCTGGGACAGGCTGAGCGTCTCCATGATCGTCCGGATGATGATGGCGCCGGCGGCGATGACTTCCCTCCGGTTCTTTTCCGATCCGGATAGACCGACTCGCACTCGTCAGGCAATCTTTCTCCGGCGCATCGCCTTGTCGAGATCGAATGTTGCTTGGAGATTCATCCAGAGCTTCGCGGATGTGCCGAGCACACGTGCCAGATCCAGGGCGGAGTCCGCCGTTATGTCGCGCTTCCCCTTGATTAACTCATTCAAGCGCGCCCGCGTCCAGCCAAGTTTTTGCGCCAGGGCAGCTTGAGTCATCTTTCCAGGGACAAGAAACTCTTCGAGCAACATCTCGCCGGGATGAAATGGGTTTTTAGGAAGTCTCATGGCGCTTTCCTCCAGATATCTGGGGCCTCAATGGTAATCGATTACCTGAACCTCGTAGGCATTGCCGTCATGCCAACGAAAGACCACTCTCCATTGCTCGTTGACCCGAATCGAGTGAAAACCTTTCCACTGGCCTTTCAGCGCCTCCAGCCGATTCCCCGGTGGCTCACGAAGGTCTCCGATTTCCGAAGCATCGTGCAAGTAGAGCAGCTTACGACGGGCCGTTCGTATCAAACCTGGTGGAAATCGCAGAACGGCTTTCGAGCGCCGATTATCGAAAAGGTCCTCCGCAAGTCGATCGGCAAAGGATTCAATCACGGGGCTATGTTATCGAACCTCGATAATAGCCCGCAAGAGGGGAAAGGCTATATGGACTCCCGCATCGCCAGATCGATCAGCACCCCCTCACGCAAACCCAGATCGCTGACCAGCACCTGGGACATGCCGAGCGTCTCCATGATCGTCCGGATGATAATGGCGCCGGCGGCGATGACTTCTTCACGGTTCTTTTCCAGACCAGGGAGACCGATACGATCAGCCTTCTTGCGGCTCAACAGGGTCTGTTCGAGCTCCTGAACCGTAGCAAGAGCCAACCGGCAGTTATGGATGCGGGCCGGTTCATAGACGGGTAGTTTCTGCGCCATGGCGGCAAGCGCAGTGACCGTGCCGGCGGTTCCGACGAAGGTGGCAGACTGAGAGCCCTCCATTCCGACGACGGCAGCTTGAGTCTCGCCTCGCACCCAGTCCCGTGCCTGCTCTATTTCTTCCGCCGTCGGCGGGTCATGTGTCAGTACTCTCTCGCATAGACGCACCACACCGATGTCGATGGAGCGGACGATCGGGACCTGGCCTGGCCGGTCCAGAATGAATTCCGTACTGCCGCCCCCAATGTCCAACGCGATCATGTCTGTCACTCCAGCGGGCACACCAGAGCGAATGCCGAGGAGGGTCCGCCTGGCTTCTTCGTCACCCGTGATGACTTCGACGTCGAACCCTGCCTCCCGTTTCACCCGGTGGAGAAATTCATCGCGATTGACCGCATCTCTAACAGCGCTGGTCGCGACAACCGTGACAGCATCGACCTGATGGCTATCGATGAGACCCCGCCATTCCTGCAGACACGCGCTCACCCGATCCATGGCGACAGAGCTGAGTCGTTTAGTCTGATCGACGCCTTCCCCCAGCCGGAGAATGCGCCGCTCGGATCGGAGTGCTTTGAGAGATGCCTGTGGAGAACAATCAGCGATGAGGAGCCGGCAGGTCAGAGTCCCGATGTCGATTCCGGCTAATCGACGCGTGCGGGCAGGCGGGGCGGTCATTGCTCGTTCCGAATCTCGTCCATCTCCGCTTCCAGTTTCTTACGCGACTCCTTCAGCGCCTGCACCTCTCGCACGAGCCGGCCGACTTCTGGATCGTGGAGGATGTGCTCCGCCGTCTCGCCGCGTTCTTTCATATCGACGGCCCGCTCACCGATATCCTTATAGAGATCGGAGAGTTGCTGGTCCAGCTTGCGGGCTTCCAGCCGCATCCGGAGCAGTTCCGTCTCTTCCAGCGCGCGGCCGGCCGCATGCACGGTTCCCAGGCGCAAGGTCGCGATGCCTGTCCGCAAATCGTCTTTCAGTCTCTGTAATAAGCCCATTGGACCCTCTGGCTAACAGGCTGACAGGTCTCAAGCTGACATCCGGAACACCAATCTTGTCAACCTGCCGCTTGCGCGCTTGTCAGCCCTTTCAACTGATTGACCCCAGCTCCAATTTCTCCTGCCACTTCCGCAACATGGCTTCCCGCAAGGCTTGATGAGCCGGAGCCTTCAAATCCGGGTCCATTTTCAACAACGCGAATGCTTCCTGTCTGGCCTGTTGCAGCAAATCGGCGTCCCGCACGATGTTGGCCACACGAAACTCCGGCATGCCCCATTGTCGAAGACCGAAAAACTCTCCAGGTCCTCTGATGCGCAGATCTTCTTCAGCGATGACAAACCCGTCGTTCGACCGCACCAGCGCCTCCAACCGTTCTCGTGACACCGATGGCCCATGCTCATCAGCAGCATCGGATGCACGTGCGCCCTTCAGACCTCCAGCCCTCGCCCCTCCCTTGCTCCACCTCCCCGACACCATCAGCAGGCAGTAGGATTGATGGCCTGCGCGCCCGACACGCCCGCGCAATTGATGCAACTGCGCCAGGCCGAACCGTTCGGCATGTTCAATCATCATGATCGTCGCATTCGGCACATCGACGCCGACTTCAACGACCGTCGTCGCCACGAGGGCATGAATGGCTCCGGCTTTGAACCCGGCCATTATCGACTCCTTCTCTGCCGCCTTCATGCGCCCATGCAACAGGCCGACGCGAAACTCGGCGAGTTCTCCGTTCTGCAATTGCTCGGCCCCTTGCATCGCCGCCTGAAGGTCCGTCTTTTCCGACTCCTCGATGAGGGGATAGACCACATAGGCCTGCCTGCCGTTGCGCAATTCATCGCGTATAAGCTGATACGCCCGCCGCCGCTGCGATTGGTCGAAGAGCAGCGTGTGGACCGGTTTTCTCCCCGGCGGCAGCTCATCGATGACCGACACATCCAGATCGCCGTACACCGTCATCGCCAGCGTCCGTGGGATCGGGGTCGCCGTGAGGACCAGCATATCCGGCTTATACCCTTTATCGATGAGCGTTTTCCGCTGGAGTACGCCGAACTTGTGTTGCTCGTCCACAACGGCCAATCCGAGGTTCTTGAACGCCACGCCCTTTTGAATCAGCGCATGGGTACCGATCGCCACCTGAATTTCCCCGGACGCAAGCTGTGAGATCTGCGCAATCTTCACTGATGCCTTATCTCCACCTCGCATGAGCATCACCTTCAATCCCAAGGCTTCCAACATTCCGGACAGACTGCGATAGTGTTGCTCGGCCAGAATCTCCGTCGGCGCCATCAACGCCGCCTGATAGCCGGACCCGCAAGCCATGACGAGCGCATGGAGCGCGACGGCGGTCTTTCCCGATCCGACATCGCCTTGCACCAGACGATTCATCGGCCGCGGCGCCAGCATATCGTGAAACACTTCCCGTATCACCCGATCCTGCGCGGCAGTAAGGCGGAACGGCAGCAGCCGGCTCAACTTCTCCAAGAGCGGCGTGCGCGAATTGAACGTCAGCTGCTTCGGCTCGTTCTGCACCGACCGCTGCCTGGTTGCCAAGGCTGTTTGGAGGAGAAACAGCTCTTCGAACGCCAACCGCCGATGCGCCGGCGTCTTGCCCTGCTCCAGCAGCGTGAGATCGGCGCCGGCACCAGGAAAATGCACATCGCGCAGCGCCTCTTGAATCGGAATCAGCCGCCGGCGGGCCCGAAGTTGCACCGGAAGACAATCGTGCAGTTCACGCGCATGCTCCTCCAACAGATCTCTTTCCAGCACCCGCATTTGACGGGATGTCCATCCCTTCGTTTCATGATAGACCGGCACGATCCGCCCCACGTGCAAGGTCGATTCCGTATCCTCTCCCAGCACCTCATACTGGGCCACTTCCATTCGCGGAACCATCCAACCCTGGCGCCCGGCGATTACACGCCCGCTCATCATGACGCGTGTGCCGATGGCCAACACCTTTTCCAAGTATGGCTGGTTGAAAAACACAGCCTGCATGCGCCCCGTCTGATCCTCCACCCCTACATCCAGCACACTCAACCGGCGATTTCTCGTCCGCTTGGCCTCGCATTTTCCGACAGTTCCACAGATCGAGGCCGTCATGCCGGGGACGAGATCGCCGAGCGGTGTCATCATGGACCGATCTTCGTACCGCCAGGGCAGGGTCCAGAGCGCGTCTTCCACTGTGTCGATCTTCCACCGCTGCAATAGGCCGACACGCTTGGGGCCCACGCCCTTCGCAAAGCGGATCGGAAGATTCCAAAGACCGCCTCGCTTCGCCCCGTCTGGACGAGACTCCGGCACGGCTCGCGGCATTTCCGACTCCGGCGACTCCGGCAACTCCTGCGCAACATTGCGGAGCGCCTTCACGATCGCGACAGCGGCTTGCAATCTACGGCGTTGCTCATGAGACGGAAGCACCCGCTGAAAATCGATGAATAGATCCCGCAAGGAAACTAACCGCGCCTCGACGGTCTTGGGATACACCCGGTTGGCCAGGGCGGACAACACCTGCTCCGCGACGAAGGAACCGAGATTCTTCACAGCGCTCAGATGCGCACATTCGTCCCGAGTCGCAAATTCGATGGGACGCGCGACGCGGTCCAACCAATCCTGAAATGCTTTTGCGGAAGCCGACTTGGAGGAAGTCTGCATACCGGGGGAATCGTAGCACAGCACTCTCCAGGGCTCAACGACAGCGAAACAGCCAGCCCTGTAAAGAATGGCGCGCCGGTTTTCCCGGAATACTTGGTCGGCTCTGCCTAGGGTGCTACACTCATGCTCGAAACAACATGTATCGCCGCAACATTACGCATATCCTGATGCCCATGGCGCTGGCGCTGGCGCTGGTCGTGGGATACCACCTGTTTCTCAAAACACCCGCTGCCACCCGGCTTGCCTCCACAGCTTCGACCGTCGGAAACACAATCGAACCAGTCGCGCCTCCACCACCGCCTGCCGCAAGCCCCCGTGAAGTCCACCCCGCGCAGATCCGTGTCCTCGATCATCCTGCCATACCCGGCTCTCGTCATGAGACACTGCTCATCGCTATCCGCGACGAAATTGAAAAGCGCAATTTGCCGCTCGCCGAATCCAAGCTCACGGCCCTTCCCCAAAGCGCGGTCTCGGACGCCACAACCAAACCATTTGTGGCAGTGCTCTGGAACAACCTCGGTATTGAGCAAGAAACACTCCACGGCACACAGCTCTCAGTAAAGGCATTCAAGAAAGCGGCGGCGCTCGATGGCTCGAACCCGGTCATCCTCATGAATTTGGCCCATGCCTACTGGGAACAACGGGACCCTGCTCTGAATCGAGACCTTCTGGAACAATTGATTCGGCTCGCTCCGGAGGAACCATTTCCGCACCTGGCGATGGCCGAGCTGCTGCATGAGCAGAATCAATCGTCGGAAGCCCTGACACATCTGGCCCATGCCGCAGATCGTGTGCCGCGCGATCCCGCGTTACGATCGTATCTGGCCGCCGTCACCGCCAAGGTTCAGCATATGGAATCCGTCGAATCTCGCATGACGGCAAGGACGAGCGAACATTTCGTGGTGAAATTCGATGGAGCCGAGGATCACGGCACGTGGACCACCGTGCTGGAAATACTTGAGGACGCCTATCGAGAAATCGGGCAGAAGTTCGGGCACTTCCCGTCCAAGCCCATTGTAGTCGTGCTCCACACGAGAGATTCGTTTCAAGGCGCGACCGGAAGCCCTGCATGGGCCGATGGTCTGTTCGACCCGACGTTGGGGCGCATTCAACTGCCCACCCAAGGAGCGACGACGGACACGAAGTGGTTGACCTCGGTGTTGCGCCACGAATATGTCCATGCCCTGCTGCACGACCGACTGGGCACGAGCAGCGGATCGCTTCCCACCTGGTTGAACGAGGGACTGGCCATGCAATTGGCCGGCGACCCATGGCCCGATCTCGATGAGGCCTTGCACGGGGAAGTCACAATCATCCCGTTGACCTATCTCGAAGGCCCCTGGGGTGCATTGCCGGCCACTGCCGCAGACCTGGCGTATTTGGAGGCAAATTCCGCGACGCACTATCTGATCGAACGGTGGGGTATGGCGCAGGTTGATGGACTACTCAAGGCATTCAAGGCGCGAACACCAGCGGGAACGGCCATTCAAAATACGTTGTTCGTCTCGTACGAACAATTCCATCATCAGTGGCTGGAAAGCTTCCAGCAGAAACGCTCCTAGATTTCCTCCGGCATGGAGTCCTGTTCGACTGTCCCCGTCCAGGCCGGCAGCATCTGGGCATGATCATCGACCGCACCTCGAACCTCTTCATCGGCCGGCTGCTGCAGCACCTGATCTTCCCACAAAACCGTCCGGCCATCGTGGTCAAACATGCGAATTCTGAAGTCGAATAGATCGGCTACCGGTGAGCCCTCCGCAGCATCGACCAAGCGCGTGGCGATCTGACTGGCCTTCGCCGCACCTTCCCCGTCGGCGGAGAACTCATCTTCCCAGAGAACCCCCCCGGTCAACACATCCACGGCGCGCAGCACAAATAGCGGCGACTGCGCCGCGGTGTCGATGCCATGAATTTTCATGATGGTGGCGCGGCGCGGCACCACGGTGGAAATCAAACGTCCCGCCTCGCTCCCCTCGCCCGGCGTGAGATTGAGTCGCCCGGACCACTGGAACTCACCCGTCTTTGCATCGTATACACGGACGATAAAACTAGAGAGATCGGTTGCACCCAGACCGACCCCGCCGGCAAAAATGCGGCCCTCTGAGCCATTCGATCCGCCCAAACTGTCTTCTTTGACGCTCAATTCATACACGTCTTCTGATAGCACCTCGCCCGAGGCAGGATTGTACACCTTGACCGTAATGGTCGACTCAATACTGTTCTGATAGCCGAAGCCCGCCGCGACGATGGCTATATGGCCTTCCTTCTGTTCGGTCTCGATCTGGCCCCACGCCTGACCACCCATCAATGAAAGGCACAATCCAACTCCGACCAGCCGGCAAGAAAGACTCCATGTTCCACGGGCATGCCTAGCCAACGGTTTACAATCGTGAACCAAAACAGTACTTGGGGAAGAGACCGTCCGTCTGCCAGGGAGCTGAGAAAAACGATGGATCTGCGACATAGACCCTCCTGATGCGTGTCTGCATACTGCAAGAGATCCTGTCGCCGGTAAATTCCCCACTATCAGTACACTTCCCCCCAAAAGGAGGGGACTGGACACCGACAACTATGGGCCATTGCCGATTTTGCTTCCCCCGCCTTATAGTCCCCCCATGAAACACACCGTCTTACCCGTCCTGTTGGCGGGACTGCTGGCCGTCAACATAGGGGCTTGGGCGACTGGGTCTGAAACCTCCACCTCACCAACGGGGGCCTGGTGGATCGGCTTTTTCGCCCTGGTCCCCTTCGGTCTAGGGCTCCTGGTTTGGCGTGGGTTTCGTTGGGCCGTGATGGCCTGTGTGATGTATGGGACGGTAGGGTTGGCGATGGACGTCGCCACGATAGTCCAAATCCTGTCAAAAGATTCGGACAGCATCCTGACCCTGCTGAGCAGCCTGGTCAGCGGCTTCTTAAATTTCCTCTTGATCCTGTTCGGAGGACGCTCATTTTTGGATGTGCGGTAGGGGCCGACGCCTCAAGAATTCCGTTTTCCCAGTCCTCAGTCTTCTTCTTGAGTGGGAGGGATTTGATTCGTACGAACCCGGCCTCTTTGAGCCATGTTGCAGTCTCCGACGCCGGATAGGTGTTCCCTCCCTCTGTAAACAGTAACATCGAGGCGGCGAACAGGCTGGATTCCGCGGGAAGCAGCCCCTCGCGGCCATGGAGAAACGCGTCTTGCATGATGAGCCGCCCGCCCGGCACCAACGCAGCCAAGACCCGGCGAAAAACCGCTCGATTGACCTCCGGCGAGTAGATATGCAACACGTTGGAATACCAGATCACGTCATACGTGCCCGGGATCGGCTCCTTAGTAAAATCACACGGCAGATACGACAACCGCCGCCCTGCCCTGTGCGTTGCAGCAATCTCTCTGGCCACATCCAATGCCTCGTCCCGGTCGCAGACCGTGGCGCGCAACCGGAGATTTTTCGCTAAAAACGCCAGTGCGTAGGTGCCGGGGCCGCCCCCAAGATCGAGAAACGTCCGGGCCCCGCCGAGCTTTATCTGTGCGGCAATCGCCGGGGCGGTCTCCAACGTGCGGTGGTGCATGGCCCATGTGAACCGGCGGCGCCAATCCGGGCTATCTGGAACGTCATGATCGATCGGCAGGCCGCTTCGCACCGATTCCGACAGCCGGACCCAGTCTGTCCAATGGGTCCTGATCAAGTCCAAATACGACCCGCGATAGGCCGGATGAGCGGCATTGAGCGCCGTACCTCCAAGCCGGCTGTTTCTGTACGTCCCGCCTTTCTTCAGCAACAGCCCGGCCATGGCAAGATTCCGGCAGAGGATATCCAATCCTCGTTCGCTGACCTTGAGCTGCCTGGCAAGAGCGGGAATTGTCCAAGCTCTTGCGCCGACCGCCGTAAAGATGTCAAGTTCCAACCCGGCCAACAACACCAGCGGCAATCGATAGCCAACGATCGCCGCGCGGAACTCCTCGAAGGTGGCGATGCGCGGCGTCAGGGCATCCTTCCTATCTGCTGACAACACCAGCGGAGCAAGCCCTGCACCTTGGCAGAGTCTGTCACATCAACGCCGCGCGCAAATGTCACGGCCACAAACTCGTCGGTCATCTCCGTCTCCTCGGCAAATCCCGACTCCAGGAGCAGCGCCCGATACTTCGACACCGCGGGTTGGAGAAAATACTTGGCCTGCTTGGCCACTTCGTCGGTTCCCAAATCTTCCGGCGTACCCTCCGACATAAGCGCCATCACGTCATCCATTGCCACGCCATATTGGCACAGCACGGTCCCTTGCGGCCTGACCTCCAAGACCCATCCATCCGACCCCAGATCCATGACGAGTGGTCCGCCCGGCTCCAATTCGTAGAGTTGGGGAAATGCTTGCATCAGGGCCGTACGAAGCGGCGGCCATGTGGATGGAACTGGTTCAGTCATGTTCTGGCCTCTGGAAAAGACGACAGGTGATTGCGCTCGGCGATGTGCGCCTGAAGCGCCGCCAGGCGTCTGGTATTTTCTTCAAGTTTGGGCAGCTGATACTTGCGGTCCATGTTGACAACCTGTCTCAAAAGATCCGCAGCATCTTCGAGTCGTCCCGTCTCTTCATAGCATTGCGCCAATAGATAGCGGGCGCCGCCCGCGCGGAGTTCATCGCGCGACCGCTCGGCAACCGATTGGCTGGTCTGACAACACGCGATTGCATCGTCGTAGCGCCGTTGAACCAGGAACGTGCGTCCGATCATGCGCCAGGCATCGGCAACACCGCCGTGATTGTCCAACCGCCGCATCAACACCAACGACTGTTCGTACCAGTCGATCGCTTCGTCGAAATGTCCGGTCTCACGCGCCACCAGACCCAGGTCGGAAAACAGTACGGCCTTGGCTGCCTCATCATGCGTCTTCGTCATGAGATCCAGCGCTTCCAGGTAATACGCCCGTGCCCGGCTCCATTCGCCGGCATCGGCGCGTAAATTTCCCAGATTCCCGAGCGTCGTTCCGATCCCCTTCTCATCCCCGAGAATCTTCTGCAACTCCAAGACTTCCTGGTAATGCGTCTGCGCCGACTCTCTCCGCCCGCTGACTGCGCAAATATTGCCGAGATTTCCAAGCGTCGCCGCCAGCGCCCGCTGATCGCCGGTCTGCCGATCGCATTCCAGCGCCTTGGCGTAACAGGCGTACGCCTCCGTGTAGTGGCCACGCGAGAAATACTCATTGCCTTGCCGATTCAGCTCTTCCGACAATCCATTACGGAGCGTCATGATGACAGGCTCAGAAACCGCTCAACCACCGGCTTGCCGCCCGCAAGAATCGACGTGCCGTCGCCGACAACGAGACCATCGAAATTGTACTTGAGGAGGCGCCGGAGTCCGTCTTTGACCTTCGCCGCATCGGGATACTTCTCGGCAGGGAGCAGGCTGACGGCGCCGGCCGGTTTGCCGATCAACGCATCCCCTACAATCATGATCCCCTGTCCTCGATCCAGAAACAACGCCGATTCCCCCGGAGATTTCTGATCGCTCAGCCGGATCGCCCAGATGCCGCCCGGGAGCAGTTCGCCGTCCGTATACCTTTTCGTGGGTGTCACATCCATCTGCGCTGCATCCGCCTCAGGCACATACAGCCGGCACGTGAACTCCGCCTGATAAGCCGCCGCCTCACGGAGGTGATCTCTGTTCGTGACAATGATGTAATCAACCGGCCCGTTGCGGCGGACGAACGAGCGCGCCTCGGCGGTCATCGGTGGAGGATCGACCAGAATCTTGTGTTCACCGACCATCAGAAACAAGCCGTTGAAATCCAGTTGCTTCTCGTCGGAGAACCAGGCCCATTGCCAGATGCCGGGAAAAATTTGTTTCATAATCTCACCGCACGACATGCGGGAGTTGCGTGATCTGCGATACTCGTTGAAGGAATTCCCTGCTCCCGATGTGTTGCACGTCGCCCTCGTCCTGCCCGCCGCGCGGTCTCAGAGAGCCGCGATGGCATCCCGCACCGTTTTGGTGACTTTCGCAAGAATACCGGCATCGGTCGGGAGATCGATGAGGTCGTCTTCCGGGACAGTCATGAATTTGCGATTCGCCCCTTTGGTTACCGAGATCAAAAACATGCTGTTGGATGGAGTCACGGGAATAACCACCTGCACCGCGCCATCGATGGCCTTCACAACATCTAGAAACTTCTGTTTGCCTGCTTCGATCTCGTCCACAGATCCCTCCCCCGTACTAGGCTGACGGCCGACGCTGAGAGAAATTCGATCCTCACACCGGAATATTCGCCGCTTCTCTCGGCACGGCACCAATCGTTCTCAAACGGAAGACATCCTATCATGGTGTTTTTTAGCAGGGCAACCGAGCGGGCGGGCTTGAACGGACCGACGCACGATCCATCATCGCTGATTCAGCATGTCTTCCAGCTGTTGTTTGGCATCGCCTTGAAATCGAACGAACTCGATGCCGTACCGATCGTCCCGCTTCCACCGAACGATGGCGAGCGTGATAACGATCGGCGGCCGGGCACCGGACGATTGCACCTGCAGATGAAGATGGGCGCCGATCGAAACCGGCGCCTCACTCATAATCTCACCGCCTGAGATCGTGAGATTTCTGAAGACCCCCTCGCCGGAGGTATGGGCGCCGGAGAAGAGAACTGGATAATCGACAGCCACTCGTGGCCTAGACCGTGGCTGCATATCCGCCGAATTCCCTTTCTGGAAACAGCTCGACGCTGCCAGTGCCGGCCTCGCTCAGGACGCCGGCTCGAATAAGCCCAACTGCAGTTCCTCTGCGCGGGTGAATGGAATGGGGTAGCGCTCTGTAAAGCACGCGCTGCAATACTGATGCGGCGTTCCCGGCGCGGCCTTGAGCATGCCATCGAGACTGAGATAGGCCAAACTGTCCGCCGTGATGTACTTGCGGATTTCTTCCGTTGAATGGTCGGATGCAATCAGTTCCTTCTTTGTCGGAGTATCGATCCCGTAGAAGCAGGGCGACACGATCGGCGGCGAACTGATCCGCATATGGACCTCCTTCGCCCCGGCCTGGCGAATCATCTTGACAATCTTCCGGCTGGTCGTCCCGCGGACAAGCGAATCGTCCACCACCACAACCCGCTTTCCGCTCAGAACTTCCGACACCGCATTCAGCTTCACCTTAACGCCAAAGTGGCGGATCGACTGTTCCGGCTCGATGAACGTCCGCCCGACATAGTGATTGCGGATCAGCCCGGTCTCGAACTGAATCCCACCCCCCTCCGCATAGCCCAGCGCAGCGGGTACGCCGGAATCCGGGACGGGAATGACGATGTCTGCGGGCACCCAGGATTCCGCCGCCAGTTGCCGGCCCAACGCCTTGCGCGTAGCATAGACGGCATTGGCCCCGAAGATTCGGCTGTCTGGCCTGGCAAAATATACATACTCGAAGACACACATGGCCGGATCCACCTTGGGAAACGGCCGATGACTGTCCAAGCCCTGATCGCTGATCACGACCAATTCACCCGGCTCAATTTCCCGAACATATTCCGCATCGAGCAAATCGAACGCGCACGTTTCAGACGCCACAATCCAGCTGCTCCGCACACGCCCGAGACACAGCGGCCGCAATCCGTACGGATCACGCGCGGCAATCAAACCGTTGTCTGTCAGCAACACAACGGAAAAGGCGCCGCGCACCCGATTGAGCGCATCGATCACACGGGCGAGAAATGAACTCGCTTTGGAGTGCGCGATGAGGTGGATAATGACTTCGCTGTCCGAGGTAGACTGGAAAATCGCCCCGTAGGCTTCCAGTTCGTTGCGGAGCATCTGGGCATTGATCAGATTGCCATTGTGGGCCAGTGCCAGGTTGCCGAGGGCAAAATTCACAATCAGCGGCTGGACATTCTTCAGATCGTTGCCGCCGGCCGTGGAATAGCGATTATGGCCGATGGCCATATGGCCGGGCAGCTTCGCAAGCGACGACCGATCGTAGATATCGGCCACAAGTCCCATGCCCTTTTGCACAAAAAACTGGTTTGCGTCTCCTGACACGATACCGGAGGCTTCTTGCCCTCGATGCTGGAGCGCATAGAGTCCGAGATAGGTGAGGTTGGCTGCCTCTTCGTGGCCGAAAATGCCGAACACCGCGCATTCGTCGTGAAATTTGTCAGGTGAGATGAGCGGCAGTTCTTTGGTCATGATAATACAGGGTGAGCGCCACCCCTACTCTTGGTTCAGTGTCCGTTCGATCGATAACGCCCATCGGTCATGAAGCGTAGGAACTGGCACGTCCAGCATTGTCGCATCGCCCAGACTGATCGTCAGTCGTGCGCCCGTCACCGACCCAATGACTTCTGCCGGCACACCCAGACTTTTGGCCTGATCAAGAATTGCCTGCCGATGGGACGGTTTGGCCGAGAGCACCACCCTGGATTGGCTTTCGCCGAAAAGCACGGCGTCTTTTCGAATCCGGCCCGAGGCTAATCTTACCACGGCACCCAGCTTCCGATCCTGTCCTGAGAAGCAGCTCTCCGCCAATGTCACGGCCAGTCCACCGTCCGAGCAATCGTGCGCGGATTGGACTAATCCATGTCGCACCAGCGCCAGCACACACTCATGCAGTGCCTTTTCAGCATCCATATTCAACAACGGCGGCGACCCCTGTTCCCGGGCGTGAATGATCTTCAAGTATTCCGATCCGCCCAAATCTTCACGAGTCGCCCCCAGCAGAATGATCTCGTCACCATCCTGCTTGAACCATTGCGTCATGGTCTGATCGGCTTGTTCAATCAATCCCACCATGCCCAGCATAGGAGTCGGATAGATCGACAGCCCGTTGGTCTCATTGTAAAAGCTGACGTTCCCGCTGACGACCGGAACAGCGAGACGCTCGCATGCGTCTTTGATGCCTTCGACCGCAAGCACGAACTGCCACATGATCTCAGGCCGTTCAGGATTGCCGAAATTCAAACAATCGGTCAGCCCGATCGGTTCGGCGCCCGAGCATGCCAGATTGCGCGCGGCTTCAGCCACAGCGATCCGCGCGCCTTCGTAGGGATGCAACATGCAATACCGGCTGTTGCAATCGACCGTCATCGCCACGGCTTTATTCGTACCCTTGATCCGCACCACCGCCGCATCCGATCCGGGGCGGACCATCGTGTTGGTCCGCACCATATGATCGTACTGTTGATACACCCATCGTTTGCTTGCGATCGTCGGCGACTCCAAGAGCGACAGAAGAACCGCATTCGCATCTTTCACGTCCGGGAGAAGGTCATAATTCAGATTCGTCAGCATGTCCTGATACTCGGGCGGCTGGTAGGGGCGTTCATAGCGCGGCCCGTCATCGGCGAGCGATTTGGCGGGAATCTCCGCCACGACCTTCCCCTGATCCTTCACACGCAAGATCCCGTCACCCGTGACAGTTCCAACGACTGCGACATCCAGATCCCATTTCCGGCAAATCGCAATGCACGCGTCTTCTTTGCCGGCCTTCGCCACCATCAACATCCGCTCTTGCGACTCCGACAGCATCAACTCATAGGGCGTCATGCCGGGTTCACGACGCGGAACATGGGTCAAATCCAGCTCCATCCCGTTCCCTGCGCGCGAAGCCATTTCGCAGGATGAGCTCGTCAAGCCGGCTGCGCCCATGTCTTGAATCCCGACCAGCAAATCGCCGGCCATCAACTCGAGACAGGCTTCAAGCAGCAGCTTCTCCTGAAATGGATCGCCCACCTGCACCGTGGGTCGCTTTTGCTCGGACTCATCGTCGAAGGAATCGGATGCCATCGTCGCGCCGTGAATCCCATCACGACCCGTCTTCGAGCCGAAATAGATCACCGGGTTGCCGACTCCCGCTGCAGTCCCCAGAAAAATCTTGTCCTTCCTGGCAATCCCCAGGCAAAACACATTCACCAGCGGATTGAGCGAGTAAATGTCGTTGAAGACAATCTCACCGCCCACGGTCGGTACGCCCATACAGTTGCCATAGCCGGCGATGCCGGCGACGATACCTTTCATGAGATGGCGATTCTTCGGCGTATCCAACCCGCCGAAACGAAGCGAATCGAGCAACGCAATCGGCCGCGCCCCCATGGTAAACACGTCTCGCAGAATTCCACCGACCCCGGTCGCCGCCCCCTGATAGGGCTCGATGAACGACGGATGGTTGTGAGATTCCATCTTGAAGACCACACACAATCCATCCCCGATATCCACCACGCCCGCGTTTTCGCCTGGCCCCTGCACCACACGAGGCCCGGTGGTCGGCAGCTTCTTCAAATGAACGCGCGAACTCTTATAGGAGCAATGTTCCGACCACATGACGGAAAACATGCCGAGTTCCGTCAGATTCGGCTCGCGCCCCAAAATTTCGATGATCTTCTTGTACTCATCGTCCGTCAAATTATGCTGCGCGATGAGGTCTTTGGTGATCATGAATGCCGGCTTATTCATCTCTTGATTAGGCTTCGGGGCCCGGAGTTCTCAGTTGACGATGCTACTGCGCCCGCTTTTGGCCTTACTCCACTTCGATTGTGACCCTGGCTTCAGCCGCCGTCGCTTCGTGATCGTGACTGGCAGCCACGACCTTGATCTCATGCGTTCCGCGAGCAAGCCCCTTGACGATCCCTGAAAATCCACGCTGGTACTCGCCGTCCACGTAACAATGGACATGCGTTGCGTGAACGCCCTTGGCCAATTCATAGCGCACTTCGACGGAATCCCCTTTAATGATGGCACCCGGCGCCGGGCTCAGTATCTTGATCTGTGCTTCAGCTGCTTCCGCAGCCCACGCACTCCCAGGAATGCCCGACCCGAACAGGCCGATGGTCAGAAGAACGGCCACGCAGAGACGCACCATAACAACACCTTTCGCGTCATCGCCTCGTCTGAGACCGACCGACGACACCTACGATCCGGGTATCCGGCAACGACTTCACCGTCAGACGAGGACCTTGGCCCGCCCCTTCTTTGCCTTCAACCCCTCCACCATCGAGGCCAAGATCAGACGCCCATCTTCGTTGCCAAGCACCGACTCAGCGCAGCGCTCCGGATGCGGCATCATGCCAAACACATTCCCGGCGGCATTACAAATGCCGGCGATATTATCGAGCGAGCCGTTTGGATTCGCTTCCGGCGTCACTCTCCCATCCTGATCGCAATATCGAAAAATCGCCTGGGCGTTTGCCTGCAATCCCGCCAACGTGACCGGGTCTGTGTAGTAGCTCCCATCCGCATGGGCGATTGGAATCTTGAGAACTTGGCCTGGCTTGCACCGACTGGTAAATGGCGTAGCCGCATTCTCCACCCGCACAAAAATATCCTTGCAGATGAAATGCAGCGACCTGTTTCGCAACATGGCGCCAGGGAGTAAGCCGGCTTCGAGCAAAATCTGAAAACCGTTGCAAATGCCGAGAACTATCCCGCCTTCGGCGGCAAACTGTTTCACCGCCTTCATCACAGGAGAAAACCGGGCAATGGCGCCGGTGCGGAGGTAATCTCCATAGGAAAACCCCCCGGGAAGAATCACCCCGTCCAACCCTGTCAAAGAGGTTTCCTTGTGCCAAACCATCGTCACATCCTGCCCCAGCACGTCATGCAAGACATGCAGGCAGTCGTGATCGCAATTGGAACCGGGAAACACGACGACGCCGATATTCATATTCAATCCGCAGATGGCCGATGGCAGATGGCGTGTGGCACAAGCTAGGACGCGGTCCGCGTTCTTCCTATAAGCCATTCGCTATCAGCCATCAGCTCCCCTTCCTCTATCCAAGTTCGTATCGATACTCTTCAATGATCGTATTCGCCAACAGCTTCTCACACATTTGCCTGACCTCGGCTTCAGCCTTGGCCTTATCCTGCTCGTTCACGTCCACTTCCATGTACTTGCCAACGCGCACGTTCGCCGCACTCTTGAACCCCAGCGAGTCGAGCGCATGCTCAATCGCCTTGCCTTGCGGGTCCAAGATACCCTGTTTTAACGTCACATGAATTTTCGCTTTCACTTGTGACTCCTCTGCTCTGACGCTTTAGTCTGACGATCCACATAATTCTTGATCCAGAATATCACGGCAATGGTCAGGCCTCCGGCACACATCAGCCCGATGAACGCCCAGCGCCACGGCGATTCGTTCAACCGATAGGCCATCACGCCGATGATCGCCGCCCAGACCACCACCGATGCGATCAAGCCATAATTCAAATATGCCCGCAGCATGGTTCCTTTTCTTCCCTCTTACTATCTCTAAGGGGATGGCGGGGTTGTCCTCAACTGCGCGCTCGATCTCACCCGCCCACCCTTGGCGCGCCAAGACGCGCCATCATTCCCAACGAGCATCGCCCACTTTGATTCAATTCCACCAGTCCCGCATGCGCGTTGCGCGAGCAAAGAGGACGACCCAGCCGTCCCCTTTTCCCCCTCACCCGCACACCCGATTCAAGACCTCCTGATACGCCTCTTCGATCTTGCCCATGTCCTTCCTGAACCGGTCCTTGTCCATCGACTCGCCGGTCTCCATGTCCCAAAAACGGCAGGTATCGGGAGAAATCTCATCGGCCAGAATCAGTTTGTTATGAAACAGGCCGAACTCAAGCTTGAAATCCACCAACTGCATCTTCCGCTCGGCAAAGAACGGCTTCAGTACGGCATTGACCTTGTGAGCCAGTTCGCGCAGTTCGCGCAACACCCCCGGTGTCGCCACGTTCATCAAGCGCAGATGGTCGTCATTGACCAGCGGATCCCCAAGCGCATCGTTTTTATAATAGAACTCAACGATCGCCGGCTCGATCGCGTCCCCGACGCGCAAGCCCAATCGCTTCGCCAGGCTGCCGGCGACGAGATTTCGCACCACAACTTCGACGGGCACGATCGCAACTTTCTTGGTCAGCATTTCCCGGTCGCTCAGCCGCTTAAGGAAATGCGTCGGGATGCCTTTCTCCTCAATCAGTGTGAACAGCCGCTCCGACACCTTATTGTTGACGACCCCCTTGTCGACGATGGTGCCGCGCTTCTCGGCATTGAATGCCGTTGCATCATCCTTGAAATAGTGAACGACCTGATCCGGTCGCGCAGCCGCAAAAATCTTCTTGGCTTTTCCCTCGTACAACATCGATCCGGTCGTATCCATAAATCGCCTCGGGCTGAATAGGCTACTGCGCGAGCACTTCGATCATTTCGTCCAACGACTTCACGACGCCGATCAGCGTGGGATGCCCGAGCCGGCGTGTGTATTGAAACTCTTTGACCTTCTCCAGCGACAGAATCAGACTGTGGAAATCTTCCAACTTGGAGGTCTCAAAATAGGTGATAAAATCCAGATCGTCTAATCCGCTGGAGTGGTAGAGTTTCCGCTTCACGGTCTTGAGATAGGGCATTGTCGCCTCCGTATGTTCCTGCATCATTGCGGCGCGCTTGTCCTGATCCAACGCCCACCACTCCGCACTCTTTCTGACCGGAATCACAATGGCATACGGCTTGGAGCCCGGCTCACTGGCTACTTTCAAGTCCGTCTTCAGCTGATCCGGGAACCCCGGTACGTAATTGGCCTTCTTGGTGAGGCCATGCATCAGTCCGGCCCCTTTGAGATGCTTGCCGAAGGCGCTGCTCTGAAGATCCAGGAGAAATTGTTGGGTATCCCGCAGCTCGGACGCATGCACCCGGAACATCAGATCCCCATAGTCGGACAAGCCGCGCAGAAGATAGAGATCGACGGCGATCTTTTCCCGATGTTGTTCGACCACCCCCTTCAACAGAGCCAACTGACCGATCCGGGTCGCCTGATCCTGTTTCACCCATGTTTCGCCGAGACTGAACGTCGCAAAGGTGCCGAACACACCAGGCTCGCTGAGCAGCTTGTCCCGATCCGCCCCTCCAAAAGAGAGCGGCGCCCAAAGGCAGATGCTCATCACAAGAGCCGAGGCAATGATACCGGCTCGCCGTATCCCGATCATGTGCGTCTCTCCTTCTGTTGGTTGGCGGTTCGTTGTCCTCCACCCCGAAACACCCGCTTAAACACTCGGTCGAGGTGCCGCAGATAATACTTCGGATTGAAACACCCGGCAATCTCGCGTTGTGTGAGATGCTGCGAGATAAAGGGGTCTTTGCACACCAGTTCCTGCAACCCGCCTGATCCCGTCCATGACGCCATAGCGTTTCGCTGGACCGCCTCGTATGACTCCTTCCGCTGCGCGCCTTTGTCGATCAGCGACAACAGCAGCCGCTGCGAATAGACGAGCCCGCCCGTCAGTTCTAAGTTCCGCGCCATGCGATCCGGATAGACCACCAGATTTTTAATGAGCTCCGTCACCTTCGCCAGCATATAATCGATCAGGATGGTGCTGTCCGGCATGATGACGCGCTCGACCGAAGAATGGCTGATGTCCCGTTCGTGCCACAGAGCGACATTTTCCATGGCGGCCAGACTGTTGGCCCGCACCAGCCGCGCCAGGCCGCAGAGATTTTCCGAGACAATCGGATTGCGCTTATGCGGCATGGCCGACGAGCCCTTTTGGCCTTCGGAAAAGTATTCTTCCGCCTCCAGCACTTCGGTGCGCTGAAGATGACGGATCTCCGTTGCAATCTTTTCGATCGTGGCAGCCAGCAGCGCCAGCGCGGTGGCGAAGGCGGCATGGCGATCGCGCTGAACCACTTGATTGGACACAGGGTCCGGCTTCAAGCCCAACTGTGCGCAGACATACTCCTCAATGTCCGGACTTTGATGAGCAAAGGTCCCCATCGCGCCGGAAAGTTTGCCGACCGCGATGTCCTCACGAACCGCCTTCAACCGTTTCCAATGGCGGCCCACTTCCTCATGCCAAATGGCCAGCTTGAATCCAAACGAAATCGGTTCGCCGTGGATACCGTGCGACCGTCCGACCATGGCCTGTTTCTTGTACCGGAACGCCTGCCGCTTCAACACAGCGAGAAACGCCTCGACCCCGTCCAGGATCAGATCCATGGCCTCGGTCATTTGAAGGGCGAGCGAGGTGTCCACGATGTCGGACGAGGTCAGCCCCATGTGAAGAAACCGGTGTTCCGGCCCGACCGTATCCATGAGCGATTCGAGAAACGCGATGATATCGTGCTTCGTCACTTTTTCGATTTCGGCGATTCGCTCGACATTGATCTTTGCCTTCTTGCGAATTTTGGCCGCCGTACCGCGCGGCGCCTGTCCCGCCCGTTCAAACGCCGCACAGGCTTGCAGCTCGACTTCGAGCCAAATCTCATACTTGCGTTTCAGATCCCAGATAGCCTTCATCTTGGGACGGGTATAGCGGTCAATCATCTCTGCCCCGTTAGGCGTAAGGAGTTAGGCGTAAGGGGTGGAGAAAACAGCAGCCTATTCATCCGCATTATTTCGCCTCACGTTTCACGCCTGCCGCCTCACGTCTTTTAACTTCAAGCCGCTGCTCGGACGACAACACCTTGTCCAGAATACCGTTCACGAACTTCGCGGCTTCGTCGTCGCCGAAATCTTTGGCGAGCTCGATCGCCTCATTCACCGTCACCTTGGCCGGCACGTCGTTCAGCCACAGCAGTTCATAGGCGCCGATCCGTAAAATATTCCTGTCAACGATCTGCATGCGGGCGATTGTCCAATTCACGGCGTACCTGCCGATCAGCTGATCCAGCTCTTTTTTCTTCTCCAGTACCCCCGCGACCAGCCGCTCCGCAAAAGCTTTGGTCTCCTCATCAGCCTTCAGTGGCTTCCAAAACTCTTCCAACCAAAGTCCCGGTTTGCCATGGATGTCATACTGAAAGAGGATCTGCAATGCCCGCTCGCGAGCCTCATGGCGAGTCCCCATAGCTATTGAGCCGACAGGCTGGCACGACGACGCGCCGACAAGGCAACAGACCGATGCACAGCCAAAGGGAAAAACTGATGAGATCGCCTCATCTTGTTGTTCTCCTGATTTGACGCTTGGCCGTCCCGCTTGTCAGCCTGGAACTTGCCGACCTGTCAGCCTCTCCTTTCAACATCCGCATCACCGTTGCCATGTCGATCGCCGACTTTGCCGCCTCGCCGCCTCGATTGAACGTGCCGGGGTCGGCCCGCTCGATAGCTTGCGTCTCGGTATCCGTCGTCAGCACTCCAAAAATAACCGGCACACCGGAGTCCAGCGCGGCCTGGCCGATCCCTCGGCTTGCCTCGGCGCTGATAAAGTCGAAATGCGGCGTGTCCCCCCGAATCACAGCCCCCAAACAAATCACCGCATCAAGCCGGCCGGTCTTCGCCAGCGTTCGCGCAACCAGCGGGATTTCGAACGCACCCGGCACCCGGACCACTTCGATGTCCGCATCCTTCACGCCTTGTTTGGTCAGACCGTCGAGACAGGAAGAAAGCAGGCTGTCCGTCACCAGCTTGTTGAACGTCGCAACGACGATGCCAAACCTGAACCCAGCTGCGTTGCGCAGTTCCTTCCGAGGCTTCATCCCTACCTTCATACCTTTTTCAAAATATGGCCCATCTTATTTTTCTTGGTTCGGAGATATCGCACGTTCGCCGCGCGCGGCGCGATCTCGATCGGCACCCGCTCGACGACTTTCAATCCATAGCCTTCGATCCCGACAATCTTGCGCGGGTTATTCGTGATCAGCTGAATCTGGTGCAGCCCGAGACTCGCCAAAATCTGTGCGCCGACGCCATAGTCCCTCAGATCGGCCTTGAACCCGAGTTTCAAATTCGCCTCGACCGTGTCGCTGCCCGTGTCCTGAAGCCCATAGGCCCTGATCTTGTTGAGCAACCCGATCCCGCGCCCTTCCTGATTGAGATAGAGCAACACCCCCCGATCGGCTTTTTGGATGACTTCCATCGCCGCATGGAGCTGATCACGACAATCGCAGCGGAGAGAGCCCAACGCATCGGCGGTCAGACAGCCGGAATGCACACGCACAAGCGTCGGCTCGCCGGTATCCACCCGCCCCCGTACCAGCGCGATGTGGGTGATCCCGTCGATTTGGTTCTCGAACGCGACCGCTTCGAACTCACCGAACATCGTCGGCAGCTTCGCGCTTGCCATCCGCCGGACAAAGGTCTCGCGGCGCATGCGGTGTTCAATCAGCGCCTTCACCGTTACCATCGTCAGCTTGTGTGCCCTGGCAAATTTCGCCAGCTCCGGCACACGCGCCATGGTGCCGTCCTCGTTCATGATCTCGCAAATCACTCCGGCTGGATACAATCCGGCCAACCGGGCCAGATCGACAGAGCCTTCCGTCTGGCCGGCACGTTTCAGCACACCGCCGTGCTGAGCCTTCAACGGGAAAATATGGCCGGGGCGCGCTAGATCGCTGGGTTTCGATTTTGGATCGATCGCGGCATGAATGGTGGTGGCGCGGTCGGCGGCAGAGATACCGGTCGTCACATCCTTGCGGGCATCGATCGACACCGTAAAGGCGGTCCCGAATGTCGCGGTATTCTCAACGGCCTGCTGAGGCAGTTGCAGCTCCTCAACTCGCTCCGGCGTGAGGGCCAGACAAATCAGTCCACGCGCATGCTTGGCCATGAAGTTGACGGCCTGCGGAGTCACTTTCTCTGCCGCGATGACGAGATCACCTTCATTTTCCCGGTCTTCGTCGTCGACCAGGATAATGAATTTGCCCTTCTTGATGTCCCGAATCGCGCTTTCGATACTGTCAAACGGCGTAGCCATCGCTGGATGAATGGAATGGTAAATGGATAACCGGTCGGTGTGATGGCAATCTACCATTGACCATTGGCCATTGTCACGGGCCGAGGTTCTGTTATAGTTTGCGATTCATATGGCGACTCGTAAAGATGATCCGGAAGACGAGATCCTTGAGCCAGAGGTCTTGGGGCCCTCGGACGAGGAGCTGAACAACCCTCCGCCCGTTGTGGAGCTCAGCCCCGCACCGGACCCTGACCACAGCGCGCCAGCCGGCACCACCGCCGTGGTGCCGGTCACGGCGCTGCAGCAGTATCTTGCCGAAATCCGCCGCTATCCCTACCTTTCCAAAGAAGAAGAGCTTCGGCTCTTCCAGGAATATCATGCGCACGGCAGCCGTGAAGCGGCAGTCAAACTCATCATGGCCAACTTGCGCGTGTCGGTCGCGATCGCATCGGAATATCTCCATACCGGCGCCGACCATATGGATTTGATTCAAGAGGGTAACGTCGGCCTGATGCAGGCGATCAAGAAATTTGACCCCGCCAAGAATGTCCGCTTCTACGCCTATGCGGCCTGGTGGTCGCGGGCCTATATTCTTCGCTACCTGCTCAATACCTTCCGGCTGGTCAAGATCGGGACAACCCAGGATCAGCGGAAGCTGTTCTATAACTTGAAAAAAGAAAAAGCCAAGCTCGAACGGGAAGGGTTCGCCCCCGATACGAAGCTGCTCGCGGACCGCTTGAACGTCCGTGAACGCGACGTGATCGAGATGGATGCGCGCCTGGGCAACTGGGAACTGTCGCTGGACCAACCGATCGGCGAGAACCAGGACGGCAGCCTACTCGATATTATCCCGTCACAACAGAAACCGGCGGACGAACAGCTTGCCGATCAGCAGTTACGCACGCTCTTTCGTGCAAAACTCGCGGAGTTCATCAAAACCTTGGACGAACGGGACGAAGACATTCTCAGAAATCGTATCCTCTCTGAAGATCCGCTGACATTAGACGACCTAGGCGGCAAGTATGGCATTACCAAGGAGCGCACCCGCCAGTTAGAGGCCCGCATCATCAAGCGGCTACGCGACTACATTAAGAAGGACGTCAAAGATTTCGACCAGTTGCGGGCTTAGCCCCTTCACCATATGCATCGTGCCTGTAGACACACCGAAAAATAGCTCTGGAATACCGAATTCTCAATGAGTTAAGATAGTTCGTTCGACAGAGTGGGAGGCAATAGAAAATCCTCTGCGCCACCCCTTGACTTGCGTCGAGCCAGGGCTATCTCTGGTTCCGAGTCGTGCAGGGCTTCTGCCTATTCGAGTGCGTACACTATCAGCGCGATCGAGTACAAGCCCATCCCACATCGTTCACAATGACGAGTTAACTTTCATCAGGAGGAGGTTCTGTTATGAGCACAGCTGAGAAGGAAAAGAAGAACGTTGCCAAGGGGTTCCAACCACTGGGCGAGCGGGTATTCGTCACCTATACCGAGGAACTGGAGCGGACCGCCGGCGGAATTTATGTGCCGGATTCGGCCAAAGAGAAGCCTCAGCGTGGTGTCGTGCAAGCGGTCGGCAAGAAGGTCGAAAACGTCAAGGTCGGCGACCATGTCTTGTTCGACAAATACTCAGGAAGCAAGCTCCGCATCGAAGACGAAGAGTGCTTGATCCTGAAGGAAGAAGACATTTTGGGCATTTTCACCGCGTAACGTGTCTCTTGTGACACGATGAATTTTCGACTTTACTAACGTTAGACGAAACCCACACGGAGGAATCATATGGCAAAGCAACTCATGTACGGGGACTCAGCGCGCGCGTCCATCCTGAAAGGGGTGAACCAGCTCGCAGACGCCGTGAAAGCAACGCTCGGTCCGAAGGGCCGAAATGCGATTTTGGATAAGAAGTTCGGCGCACCGACGATTACCAAGGACGGCGTCACCGTCGCGAAGGAAATCGAACTCAAGAACCCCTATGAAAACATGGGCGCCCAATTGGTCCGTGAAGTCGCCAGCAAAACCAGCGACACCGCAGGCGACGGCACCACAACCGCAACCGTGCTGGCCCAGGCCATCTACCGCGAAGGCGTCAAGAACATCACCGCCGGCGCAAACCCGATGGAGATCAAGCGCGGGATCGACAAGGCGGTTGAAGCCATCACCGCCGAGTTGAAGAAGCTCAGCAAACCCTGTCAGAACAAGACCGAGATTTCCCAGGTTGGGACGATTTCGGCCAACAACGACAAGACCATCGGCGATCTCATCGCGGAAGCCATGGAGAAGGTCGGCAAGGACGGCGTCATCACGGTCGAAGAAGCCAAGTCGATGACCACCTCACTGGATGTCGTTGAGGGCATGCAGTTCGATCGTGGCTACATCTCCCCGTACTTCGTCACCAATGCCGAGCGGATGGAAGCCTCCCTTGAAGAGCCGCTCATCCTGATCAACGAAAAGAAAATCAGCAGCATGAAGGATCTGCTCCCGCTCCTCGAGCAGGTGGCCAAGATGGGCAAGCCGCTCGTGATCCTCGCGGAAGAAGTCGAAGGCGAAGCCCTCGCAACGCTGGTCGTCAACAAGCTGCGCGGTACGCTGAATGTGGCGGCCGTGAAGGCTCCGGGATTCGGCGATCGCCGCAAAGCCATGCTGGAGGATATCGCAATCCTCACCGGCGGCCAGGTGATCTCGGAAGACATCGGCATCAAGCTGGAGAACGTCAAGTTGACCGATCTGGGCCGCGCCAAGCGCATCACGATCGACAAGGACAACACGACGATCGTGGAAGGCTACGGCGATCCGAAGAAGATCGAAGGCCGCGTGAAACAGATCAAGGCCCAGGTCGAAGAGACGACCTCGGACTATGACCGCGAGAAGCTGCAAGAGAGACTCGCGAAGATCGTCGGCGGAGTGGCCGTCATCAACGTCGGCGCCGCGACCGAGACCGAAATGAAGGAAAAGAAAGCCCGCGTCGAGGACGCCCTCCACGCGACCAAGGCAGCCGTCGAAGAAGGCATCGTGCCCGGCGGTGGAACAGCCTACCTCCGTTGCATCAAGGGGCTCGATGGCATCAAGGATGTTCCGGCCGAACAGAAAGTCGGCTTGGATATCGTCCGTCGCTCGCTCGAAGAACCGATCCGGCAAATCGTCGCCAATGCAGGCGGCGAAGCTTCAGTCGTGGTCGGCAAGGTGCGCGAGGACAAAAACGTCAATTCCGGCTACAATGCGGCGACCGATGAGTATGTGGACATGATCAAGGCCGGTATCATCGACCCGACCAAGGTGTCGCGCTGCGCATTGCAGAACGCGGCCAGTGTCGCGGGCTTGATGCTCACCACCGAAGTCATGATCACCGAGATCCCCGAAGAGAAGAAGGATGCAGGCGGCGGCCCAGGCGGTCACAGCCACGGCGGCGGCATGGAGGGGATGTACTAAGAAACGAAGAGCTGATGGCGTATGGCTGATAGCCGATAGCTGACGGCTCGGAGTTCCAGATATGAAGGCCCCGGCGGGAAACCGCCGGGGCCTTCGTGTTTCTCAGCTGCTTAGCCTCGATCAACCCTACCCTTTTGTCCCCATCGCCCGCAGAGTCGCTTTGAATAACCGCGAGGTATTGGGCTCATAGAAGAGCGACTGAAACGCGCGATGCACGGCAGCCGTATGAGTCGCATGGTCCGCCAGGAATTTCTTCACAGCAGCAGTCCGATCGCTGCCGTCGTAGCCCCCACGGATGGCGCAGCGCTCCAACTCCTCCGTCTCATCCGGCAGCGCATGGGTTTGTAGGTCATGGACCATCTGAAGCTTGTGCTCGACATCGCGTAGAAAGAGGTACGCCGCCGTCAGCTCATCCCGCTCCCGGCCCGAGATCAGCCTGCGTGTCACAAACCGGGGCAGCGCCCCGAGCGTGCTGCGGTCGAGAAGCGCCGGCGCCTGCTTTCCCGCCAACACCTGAACCGTCTGCGCGAGAAATTCAATCTCCCTGATGCCGCCGATTCCAAGCTTCACATTGCGCCGCTCATGGCCGCGCTCGGCCATCTTCGCATCGATCATCTCCTTCACCGCCCGCACATTCTGCACGATCGCCAGCGCTCCGGCACAATCCATCTTGCCTGCGCCAAAAATGAACGGCTTGGCCATGTTCAAGAACGCCTGCCCCACCGCCATCGACCCTGCCACCGGCCAGGCTTTCAGGAGCGCCAATCGTTCCCATGCCATGCCTCTGGTCTCGTAATATTTTTTGTAATCCGCCAGCGAGCGGGCTAACTGCCCGACGGACCCTTCGGCCCGCAGACGCAGATCCACACGAAAGACGTACCCCTCTCTGGTCTGTTCGACCAGCGCCTTGGTCAGCTCGCGCGAGAGGATTTCAAAATATTCCTCGCTGGAAATACCGGCACCCGCCGGCTTCCCGGCTGACTTTCCGCGCGGGGCTCTCGTCTCTCCTTCATGGGACGCGTAGACGTAGATCAGATCGACGTCGGAGCTGTAATTCAGCTCATGACCGCCAAGTTTCCCCATCCCCATCACGGCAAAGCCGGTCTCCACCCACTTCCCCCGCCGGTTCTTATGCATGGGAACGCCGTAGAGGGAGCGCAAGTCCGCATCCACCACTTGATACGCTGCGTGAATCAAGGCACCGGCCAAATCGGAGAGGGAAGCCATGGTCTCCGGCACGTCAGCCATGCGCAGCAGGTCGCGCACACCAATCCGCAACATCTCTCGCCGCCGCACCCGGCGCAACACATCCAGCTTCAACTCCTTCACCGTCAACCTGGCCAGCTGCTTTTGCAATGACTGTTCGATGTCGGCACGGGTTGCCGGCTTCGAGAGCACAGATTCCTCAGCCAGCCAATAGACCAGCATGGGATCGCGAACGATCGTGAAAGCCAGCGAATCGCTGTTGCCAAAAATCGTCGCGAGGACCTCCACCATGCGCGGCGAACTGCGCAGATAGTCCAGAAAGGATGAGCGGGTCACGTTTGATAACAGCCGCTCCCAATGATTGAGTGCTTGATCGGGATCGGCCGTCCGCGCGACGGCCGCTAACAGCTGCGGAAGGATCTCGGCCAACTGACGCCGCTCATGCGGTTCCCCCGCCATCGCGCTGAGATTACGGTCGGCTTGCTCGATATTCCTCAACCCATAGGCCGACAGAATGGCTCTGATCCGCTCGGGGCTCCGTTCCTCCGCCAATAAGACCGGCGTCGGGTCCGGCCCGATCGATGCCCTCCGTAAAACCGGCATCAGTTCCCCAGCCGACGACCCTGACCTGCCGAATTTCTCAGGCTTTCGCCTCACGTTTCACGCCTCACGTTTCACGTTCCTCGCCATCTCCGTCTGGCGCGGCATTATACTGGCGCGCTCCCTCTCACACAATGAACGGCATTGCGGTATACTGCCTGCACAATGGACAACCGTGAACAAATCCTCCGGACCGTCACATCTCACTGTCAGGACGTCCCGTCCGACATTCTGCACGACTTTATCAGCCGGATGGATCAGGAATATTTCCGGCGAGTCGATCCAACCGCCATTGCGAGGCATATTCATCTGGCAGCCCAACTGACGCCGGACCATCTCTGCGAACTCTCGATCACCGAACAACAGAGCGGCCGCGTCGATGTGACCATCGTCGCCTATGACTATTTTGCCGAGTTCGCCACCATTTGCGGCCTCCTATCCGCCTTCGGATTGAACATCGAAGAAGGCCAAATCTATACGTTCGCCGAAGCCGCATCCGCCAAACCAGCCAAAGCCTCCTACAGTGAAAGTCCGCGCCGGCGTCCACAGAGGCGGCCCGGGTTGAGCAGCAAGAAAATCGTCGACATCTTCCGCGTCCAACCGGTTCACGGGGCCTCGTTCGGACCGGCTGAGCAGGACCGGCTCGCGCAGGAACTGCGCTCCGTCATCGGCCTGCTCGACACGAACCAGTTCGAAGAAGCCCGCCACGCGGTAAATCGCCGGCTGGTCGAACAACTCGGCCGGCGCCGCGGGTCCTTCAGCGGCCTGCTCCACCCCGTACAAATCACCTTCGACAACAGCCAGTCTCCGACAGACACGATTATGGACATCCGGTCGGACGATACCCCCGCGTTCCTCTACGCCTTCGCCAACGCGCTCGCGATGCGCAATGTCTATATCTCCAAAGCGCAAATCGACATCGAGGATGCCAAACTGCACGACCGCTTCTATGTCCGCAATCGCTACGGCCAGAAGCTGACCGATCCGACCGATCAGCAACAGTTGCGGTTGACGGCCGTGCTCATCAAGCAGTTCACCCATGCGCTGACCTGGGCGCCGGACCCGACCAAAGCCCTCGAGGCCTTCGACCAGTTCCTCGACCTCATCGTGCAAGAAACGAAAGGAAAAGCCCAGCAGCAGGCGCTTGCGCTGCTCAGCGACAAGAAAACGTTTCCGCTCCTGGCCCGCTTACTCGGCACCAGCGACTTTCTCTGGGAAGACTTTCTGCGCCGGCAACACACTAACCTCCTGCCGCTCCTGCAGGACTATCGTGACGCCCCGCTGGCCAAGCCTCGTGCATCGCTCCGCAGGGAAATCGATCGCTTCGTGGGCCACGCCAAGACCGCCGACGCGCGCAAGACGGCCTTAAACACGTTTAAGGATCGCGAGCTGTTTCGTATCGACATGAAGCATATCGTCGAGCCGGGTGTCGCGCTGGCCGACTTTTCCGGCGCACTCACCCAGCTGGCTGAAGTGATCGTGGACCGGAGCCTGAAAGACTGCCAGGCCAAATTGAACAAGCTCTACGGCCCTCCCCGTTTGGCCAATAAGAAACCCTGTCCCTTCACGATTCTTGGGTTGGGCAAGTTCGGCGGCCGTGAACTGGGCTATGCCTCCGATATCGAAGTCCTGTTCGTCTACGGCGACGCAGGCCGCACCGGCGGAAAACAGGCCATCGACAACAGCGAATACTTCGAACGCCTGGGACAGGAACTGCTGCAGTGGATCGAATCCAGGCAGGAAGGGATTTTCCACCTCGACGTGCGCCTCCGTCCCCACGGCGGCAAAGGCTCACTGACAAATCCGTTCGACGAAATCACCGGGTATTACAATGCCACAGGCCTCGCCGCCCCGTTCGAGCGGCAATCCTTGATCAAACTGCGGCATGTGGCAGGCGATGCAGCCCTCGGCAAACGGGTCGAGGCGCATCGTGACGCCTATGTCTACAGTGGAACCCCGTGGGACATCGCGGTCGCCCTGGACCTACGCCGACAGCAACTGAAGCAACTGGTGGAGCATGGCACGGTCAACCTCAAGTACAGTCCCGGCGGAATCGTCGATATCGAATACGCCGTGCAATACCTCCAAATCATGCACGGCCATACGCGCTCCGTGTTACGCACGCCCAACACGATGCAGGCGCTGGCCGGGCTCGTCGAGTGCGGGATTGTGACGAGACCGGACGGCGAGAATTTACGCAAGGCGTATTTTTTCATCCGGATGCTCATCGACGGCCTTCGAATGGTTCGAGGCAACGCCAAGGATCGCGTCCTTCCCCCGGCTGATTCGGATGAGTTTATCTTTCTCGCGCGGAGAGTGGGCTATACCACAGATGATTGGCAAGCCGGAGCAAGGCATCTCCAGACGGATATCACGCAACACATGACGCTGACCAAGGCCTTTTTCGAACGAATGTTCGGCGCGCTGTAAACGGACGGATTGACTCGCGCCATTTTGAAAATTAGAATGTACAAGCATGCTCTACCGGTGAACGACGGGTCAACAAGCACAAGGACATCCGACAGAGCAGGACAGGCCGTCGTGTCCATTCAGTGAGTTCAAACTAGGGAGGTTGCAATGCAGCAGATGGGACGTATCGGGTTGATGGGATTGGGAATCGTATTGGCCGGCTGCCTCAGCGGAGGGCTGGCCTTGGCAGGAGATAAGCCGGCAGCAGCGCCGGTTGAAGACGGATCGAAGCTGGTGATTACGTCCCCCAAGGACGGAGCCAAAGTCAGCGACACCTTCGAGATCAAGTATGACTTGACCAAGGGCACGCAGGCGACGCATGTCCATGCCTATGTGGACGGCGAGTATCAGAAGGGATTTTCCGGAACGATCAAGAGCCTGAACAAGGGAACCCACAAGGTTACCCTGACCGGCGCGACCAAGGACCACGATCCCGTCGTGGCTTCTCATACGATCACCGTCGAAGTGGATTAACCCCCACTCCGGCATCTTCAACCCAGGCCGCTCGTAAGAGCGGTCTGGGGATGCCTGTCGCTCCCAACACAATTTTCCAGTCATCTGCCTGAGCCGAATAAGGCTTCTATTCGGCTCATATTTTCCATCGCCTATGAGATGGATGGTAGTAGACTTGTCGTAAGCGGCTGGTATGAGTGCCAAGAAATACATGACCATCACCGGCGCATCGAAGGCCACAGCCACGAGGGATTTGCAGAATCTTTCAGACAAGGGCATTTTCGTATCCACCGGCAGCGGCCGGAGCACGCGCCACCAGATCAACCTCTAATAGAGCTCACAACTAGCCTGGCAAGTGGCTCATCGCACATCCAAGTCAGATGAGTTTATCCCTAGTACAGAGAGTCGGAGATTTGACCGACAACTGGTAGGCGCTTAAGCCCCTCACACCATTGACACTGTTCGCATAGAAAAGTAGCCTGTGACCGTTTTCGGTCTCTCTTTTTACTGCGCGAATGCAGCGCCACCCATCTAGCCCTTACGTCATGATTGATTGTGCAAAGGAGATCCAACTGTGTTGCTTGTCATCTTAGGCGCTGGCGCGTCTTACGATTCCGCCCCATCGCGGCCAGCAAGTGACTCTCGTTACAGCCTGATGCCCGAACGTCCACCGATGGCAAATGACTTATTTGGCGATCGCCAATACTTTGGCAACGTGATGAACAAATACCCACAATGCCTTCCTATCATTCAACAATTGCGAGACATGCCCGAGGGAACTATTGAAAAGCAGTTACAAAAGCTCCAAACTGAAGCAGCCAATTATCCCACCCGTCTGCATCAGCTCGCGGCGATTCGTTACTACTTGCAAGAAATGCTTTTCGAGTTACCACAAATATGGCTGAAAGAAACGCAATCGATCAGCAACTATCTCGCACTCGTCGACCACATTCGCAAATCAGGCGAACGTGCCTGCTTTGTAACTTTTAACTATGACACCTTATTGGATGGAGCATTGGAGCAATTTGGGTATGCCCTCAGAGATTTTCCGTCATATATCAAAAACGATCTGCCACTGATCAAGTTGCACGGCTCCGTTAGTTGGGGGAGACTAAGCACTGCCCCTATAGACATTAAGGCAAATCGATTAGATATTGCTAATTCCGTAATTGATTCATATTCCCCAGATTTCATAACTGATCAATATGTATTGGTTGGCGAATTCCCGCCTGCCCCCAGGCAGGATCGGGTGGTTTTCCCAGCGCTCGCCATCCCTGTTGAGTCCAAGCTACAATTTGAGTGCCCTGTGTACCATATAGACAAACTAAAATCCTTCCTGCCCGATGTAACTAGAATTCTCGTCATTGGATGGCGAGGCACCGAGGAACCGTTTCTAAATCTGTTGCGCGAAGGAATAAAGCAAGTTGAGCTTGTCATGGTGATTAACGGGGGCGAATCACAATCAGAGGAAGCGTCATCCAATCTTCGTCGAGCTCGCATTCTTGCATCGCGGCATGCAGCCTTTGATGGCGGGTTCACGGAGTTTTTCAAGACTGGTGCAGCAGACGATTTCCTTCGTCGGCCATAGACAGATTTGATCACGGAGGGAACGATGGACATGAAAGAGAATCAAAGGGGCCTGGAACCTTCTCTCTGTACCTCTGCCGATACAATCTAACGACCAGAATCTCAAAGTTGAAGATCAGTTGTGCAATCCGACATCAGGACGCTTCGCGGCCTGCGGCGTGTCCATTCTCACCTGACAACCTGACCCGACTTGAATAAGCCATGAGATCCGGCTTTGATCTCTCAGCCATCTTCCTTGCAGCCGTTGCCAACAGCCATTCCATCGCGCTATCGCGCGGCGACAGAGGTGTTCGCGGGCTTGGATCAGGAAACAGGTCGGTGGTTTACGACGGGCACAAATCAGCTTTCAGATCCTCGAGCACTGACGTCACACTCTGCCATTGTGACACACTGGCAACATGGTCAACTCTTAGTAGAGAGTCTGCCTAGTTGCTAATTAGGTCTCCTTAGGCCTACCATGCCGACAGTTTACATCAACGCCATTCATGTATTTGGCAGAGAGCAGACCAGGGAGGTCCCTATGATCACACCTAAAAGCCAGATTGCCCAGCATACATTGGCGGCGATGATGCTCTTCCTAGTTCTTGGCGCTCTAGCAATGATCTGGCCCGGCATCATTGCTCTCATCCTCGGTGTCTTCCTGCTGGTCCAATCTTTCGCGGCAGAGCAAGAGATTGCGATACTGACGTGGGCCGAAGTCAGTAATTGGCCGATTGTCTTTACCTCTCTTCGGCGATTTGGCTCTCCGGCGATTTTTGCGTGACGAGTTCACGCGGCGCTTTCGTCCGTCGCACGCATTTCGCCAGGCTTCGGGGACGGGGATTCAGGGTCAGGCTTTGCTATCTTGGCTTTCTTCCCTGCAGGGGCGCGTAAGTGTGACCACCGTGGCCCGGGACATTGTCTCCCCGCCAAGGTGATTCGGCTGACAACAAGACACAAACCTGCCATCTCACGCCACTCGCGAAATCGCCTTTTCTAACAACTCGTGGATCAATGTCTGGTACCCCTTGCCCTGCTTGGCCGCCATAGTGCGCAAGGCCGCCAAAAGACGCGGAGACAGACGGATGGCGATCAACTGCTTGGCTATGCCGGTGGCAGGTCTACCGACTCGCCGCATACGCGTAAGCTGCTGATCGGACAATTCCGGCATATCCGAAAAATCAATCTGTGAGTCGGGAATATGCCGTCCGCTCTTTCCGGCTCGTTTGCCGGACGCTGATAATGGAGATGATTTCTTTTTCATCGCTCTGTCTCCTCACCGTATACACCACGAACAGGATGCGGCCCGCGATTGAACGGGCGATCCGAATGCGACGACGTTCCAGTTGTGAATGGAGCTCGTCGGCGCCATCCATTCCATTGGGATCACCCAACGCCGTGGCCACTTCCTCAAACGAAATCTTATGCTTCCCAGAATTGGCCAGGGCTTTGCGAACATCCCACTCAAATACGCAACTGTATATACACTAATGAGCTCCGCCGCCGCCGCAACCAATCCCTGTGAGCCACAAGCCACCATTAGCAACCGTTTCTCTCATGGCAACTGGCATTCAACGGAGCACTGCCTCCGATCGACCAAGGCCGTCAGGATGGGAGACGACAAGCAACAAGGTGGGAACCTTTTCTCAGTACCACTGCCGCTACAATCTCACGACCAGAATCTCAAAGTTGAAGGTTGCTGTGCAATCTAACATCAGGACGTTTCACGGCCTGCGGCGTGCCCATTCTCACCTGGCAACCTGACCGGCGTGAATGAGCCCTGAGATCCAGCTTTGACATCTCAGCCATCTTCCTTGCAGCCGTCGCCAACAGCTGTTCTATCGCGCTATCGCGCGGCGCGGAGGCGTTCGCGGACTTGGGCCAGGGAACAGGTCGGCTGTTTGCGACTGGCATGAATCAGCTTTCAGTTCCTCGATCACTGACGTTACACGCTGCCATTGCAACACCCTGGTAACAGGACCAGCTCTTCGTAGGCAGTGTGCCCAGCTGCTATTAGGTCTCATGTCCAGTTGTTATTAGGTCTCATGCCCGGTTGCTAACGAGGTTTCCTAAGGCCTATCATACCGCCAGTTTATATCAACGCCTTTTATGCATTTGGTAGAGAGCAGACCAGGGAGGGCCCTCATGATCACGCCCAAGGTCCGGTTTGGCCGGCATGCTTTGGAGGTCATGACCGTTGTATTCGTTTTCGGTGCTCTCTCGATGATCTGGCCCAGCATCATTGCCCTCAGCTTCGGTATCTTCCTGCTGCTTCAGTCTTTTCTCGGAGCAGAGCAAACGATTGCAATACTGTCGTGGACCGAAGTCAGTCATTTACCCGTTGTCATTTCCTCTTTCCGGCGATTCGGATCTCCGGCTATTCTTTCCTGACGAGTCTGAGCGGCGCTTTCGTCAACTGATCGCATTTCTCCAAGCGCTTGACCTCATATTCGTCGGGAACCTTTCCCATTCGGCGCCCAAGAGCTCACTCACGTCGGCACAGAAACTCCCCACATCACGCCACTCGAGAAACTGCCTACCCTAACAACTCGTAAATTAATGTCTGGCGCCCCTTGCCCTGCCTCGCCGCCATTGTGCGGAAGACTACCCCAATGGAACGCTGGCCTGCCAGGAAGTAACCCGCAAGAGCCCCGCTGAACATACCTGCCTTTCTGATCGGGGTTAACAGAGATTTTACATCGAAGACACAGCCCTGCAACGTACGCGCAGTACCCTCCATACAAATACATCAAACAACAATGAACGGGGTTTCCTGAAGGAGGAGTTGCATGATCACTGTCGGACAACTGATGAACAGAGAATTAGTCACGGCGCCGGGAACGATGAGTGCCGTCGATGCAGCGAAACTAATGTCCCGTCGCAAGATCGGGAGCATCCTTGTGTTGCATGACCATCATATCGTCGGCATTGTGACGGAGTCGGATATCGTCCGGAAGGTGGTAGGGACCGATCAAGAATCGTCCCACTTTCCCATTGCAACGATCATGAGTGCACCGGTGCTCGGCATCGACGAGCGGCGACCGATTACTGAAGCAGCAGACCTGATGCAGCGGCATGGAACACGACACTTGATGGTGTGCAAATCCACCACCGTTGTTGGGGTGCTTTCTGTTCGAGACCTGCTTCGCCCGGTGTCAACCGATGACTTCTAACCCGCTCAGAACAACACCCATAGAGGCTCACCTGCTCGACGGGCACTCCGGATGGGGTCGGCTGCGCAATCTCGACCTGATGGATGTATGGGCCGTCGGGATCAAGGGGGTGCTCAGTCTGATGATCGTCACCCTCTTGGCTGCACTCACCGGAGGTGTCCTGAAATCATTTCTCGACCTGTTCATGCTTGTCGGCCATCCGGCCGAGGTGGTCTTGCGACAAGTGATCATCGACATGCTGATCTTGCTGGCCATCGTCGAGGTGTTCAAGACGACGGTGACCTATTTCAGTGAAGGCCGTGTGAAGGTAACCTTCATTGTCGATACGATCCTTGTGGTCATGCTGACGGAAGTGATCTCCCAGTGGTTCAAGGGTGGGGATTGGCAGGCGCTGGCGGCTCTGGGCGGCATTCTGTTTACCTTGGGAATCATTCGCGTGATAGTCGTTCGATGGAGCCCGACACAGTCGAGACTGTCGGCCTATTCATATATGGCCCATGCCGACGAGGGAGGTCACCCATGAATACTGCTGCGGGACACACGGAGGCGAAGATCCTGGCCATCGTTCACGAGCGAGGATCTATTGTGATGGAGAAACTTCTGCCCTGCCTCCCGGAATCGACCTGGAACCAGGTGTTCACGAGTGTGGATGCATTGAGCCGACAGGGAGCGATCTGTTTGCGACGCCGGGGATTTGACTACGAATTATGGGCGCCCGCTTCGTCTGCCGCCGGCCCGGTCGAGAGCACGATCATCCCCTCAACGGCACGATACGACCTCTTTCCACATGCCGCCTAGAAGGCGGCTCCCATCATACACGTTATGCAGCGAACCGGAGTGGGCATCCTCTGCACGCCTCAATCTGACACTCATGTACTCATTGCCGCCTGAAATCTACTTGCACATCTCCTGACGGTGCTCCAGAAAACAGAAGGGCCGCATGACGACGGCTTGACTGTCAGAACAATTACTGCCCCTTTTCCTCGTCCAATACCCAATCTACACAACGAACACTCATAGCCTGAGCGCTTCCCTGGCGTCTTCAATCGGCATCTCGCGCCAGGAACCGGGCTGAAGATCTTCCAGTTTGAATGGACCAAATTGGATGCGCCTGAGCCTGGTCACTTCATGGCCCAGCGCCAGGAACAGCCTGCGGATCTCACGATTCTTTCCCTGGACCAACACCACCTCCAGATGCGTCTCTCGGCCTGAACTCTTTTGAATCTTCACACAATGGCATTGGAGGCGTTCACCGGCATCGACAACGCCAACCATGGCTTCTTTCGCTCGGGCTTCAGTGAATTCGCCTCGCACGGACACAAGGTACGTCCGCATCACCTTATTGGCCGGATCGGTAAGGTAGCTCGATAAGGTTGAATCATTGGTCAACAGCAGAAGTCCGCTGGTCGCCTGATCCAACCGACCGACGGCATGCAGATAGCCCAAGTCCGCCGGCAACACATCGAAGATGGTCTTTCGGGCCCGGTCATCGCTATGTGTCGTGATGACCCCTTTGGGTTTGTGAAACAGGATACATCGCTTGAGCGAATCGTGAATCGGTTTATCGTCGACCGAGATGGAGTCCTTCGGCCACAAGACCCAGGTCGCTGGATCGCACACCACCCGTCCATTGATCCGCACGCGCCCGGCGCGGACCCACTCCTGGCTTGTGCTACGTGAAGCAATGCCCAGCTTCGAAAGCAATCGATCGACCGTATGCCGTTTTGCAGAAAGAGCGGGGTTCGATGTCATTGTGAACAAATTTCAGCGGTCACGTCTGATCGCAGATCGCTATTGAGTATAACAAGTCACCCTCACACCTGAGAAATCCACTGACAGCCCTCACTATAGCGTTATTTGAGCCGGGCGTCGCGCCTGAAAACAGAGGGCCGCACGCATGATGATCACACGTGCGGCCCATGTTTTATGCAGCTGCGCAATCTGTTGTCTTGACTCCATCGCCCTCTCGCTTATACCTTCTCTCATCGACGATTCACTCGTTACTCAAAGGAGCACCGATGCCCACGTTGTTGACGCCCCTCCAAGCCGGGGACATCCTCTTACCCAACCGCATCGTCATGGCGCCCCTCACCCGTGTGCGGGCCGGGGCTTCTCACATCCCTAACGACATGATGGTGGACTATTACTCCCAACGTGCATCGAGCGGGCTCATGATGACGGAATGCACCATGATCGACGCCCACGCCTGCGCCTTCATGGGAGAGGGCGGCATTTACAGCCCTGCCCATGTGGCCGGATGGCAACGAGTAACGGACGCCGTGCATGCCAAGGGTGGCCGCATCTTCATGCAGATCTGGCATCCCGGCCGTGCCGCGCACTCGTTATTGAACGACGGCGAACAGCCGGTCTCCAGTAGCGCCGTGGCGATTCGTCATAGCGTGACTTCTACCCCGGAGGGGGCCAAACCCTACGAAGTCCCGCGCGCGCTCGGCACCGAGGAGGTCCCGCGGTATGTGGAGAGGTTCCGGCTCGCCGCGCACAACGCTCACCGGGCCGGCTTCGATGGAGTGCAGATCCACGGCGCCCATGGCTATTTGATTGATAACTTCCTGCGCGACGGCGTCAACGCACGCACGGATGTCTATGGCGGCTCCATCGAAAATCGTGCTCGTTTTTTGCTGGAGGTGACTGATGCGGCCGTCCGCGTGTGGGGCGCTGGACGCGTCGCGGTGCGAATCTCGCCCCTGGTCCCGTTCAATGACATGGTCGATAGTCAACCAACCGCGTTGGTGACCTATGTGGCGAGGGAATTGAGCAGGAGAGGGATCGCGTTCCTTGAAATACGGCACGAGAACCATGCCTTGCCCGAGGAGCAAGCCATCCTGGCGGTCGCCCGCCGGAATTTCCAGGGTGTGTTGATGAGCAACGGAAGCTATACACGTGAGAGCGGTGAGTCGACGGTAGCTTGCGGAGCGGCTGATGCGATTGTGTACGGGCGTCCGTACATCGCCAACCCAGATTTGGTCGACCGTTTCGTGAAACAAGTCCCGCTCAACGAGGTTAACTACGATCGCCTGTATGGAGGCGGACCCGACGGCTACAGCGACTATCCGGCTCTGGCTGCAAATTGATTCCCGATAAAGCCGTCGCTACCTGCTCTGCTCTACCCGTCCCACATTCTACGCCTCACCCGTTACACCTAACCCCTGACCTCTCACGCCTCACTTTTCGCACTTCACGCAGCCTGGGCACTGCACAGTTGCTCGATTTGCTGCTGTACCCCGGGATGCATCTTGGTGAAGGCAAGGCCGAACTCCTCACGGCTGATCCAGCGCACGGTTGCTCCATCAATAACGAAGGGAGATCCTGCCCCCTTTGGGAAAATACGGCACTTCAAGTCTGCTCCAATAGGGACAGCCACCGTACTCGTCATGCGGCAACCCCATGGAGAGAGATCACGCAGTTCTCCCTCGCCTCCCACGGTCCGGCCGTCCGCTGAAAACTGGCTTCGCAAACGTACCGGCACACGGGCATGCCGGCGTGTGTTGACCATGCGATCCCGTCCAGCCGACTGATTCCGTCGCTTGGCCATTGCGATCGAATAGGGGTCCTGGCCTCCCCTATCCGGAGAAGCGGAATTCCCTTTCTCGAACCAGCGATGTCCTTTAAGAGTTTCCGCCTGCCGGCCTAACCATTGTCCCGTCTGTTCCAGCAAGGCCAGAACGGTTGGCGTCAATGTTCGCGCCTCATCCATCCAGGACTGCCACGACGTTTCAGACTCTGAAAGTGTCCGACGCCCGCCGTCGCACAGCCGTTTGATCTTTTGTGTCACATCACGGAACTCAGGATCCTCGTTTCTCAACTTGCCATACGCCTCAAGACTTTCCGCATATCGGCCTAACGATTCCAGCGTCTGGCCGATGTGATAGAGAATGTGCCGTCGTTCTTCGGATGACAATGAGGGCGAGGCAAATGCCTTCCGGAATGCCACAACCGCTTCCTCCTGGTTGCCATCGGCCTTCAAACACAAGGCTATATGCACATGCGCTCTCCCGGCATACTCTGGATTCAGGGCAGCTTTTTTAAAATTCTCAATCGCCTCATGACACATTCCTATCCGCTTGAGCACCAACCCTCGTTCATAGCATTCGACTGAGGACTTCCGTTGATCCATGCCAATTCCTCCGCATGTTAAGTCCGCATATTGTCACAGGCAGCCAAGGTAGCCTGTTGAGCAAAAATGAGGCCCTACAGAGCCGATTAACTCTCTCGCAATTTCAATCACTTACCATCATTCCCATGTAGAAAGAGAAGGTTACCCCCAACAGAATGGTCCGTATGGTACAGGCCATCTCTAACCTTGCATGAAAATAGGGGCGGACGGCACTGCACTGTGTGGGAAATAGGTACTATACGCGTCTGCGGAGAACAGACCGCCAGGCACCACCATGCCGTGGCTAGGGGCAGGTGGAACCGACATCACCTATGGACTTGAATCGAAAACCCGATACCCGGCAAAGTAGGGGCAATCATCGACGGTCGCGAACTTCTCAACAACCGGCACAGCCGAATGATCTTGGCTGTGCCGGTCCTCTCTCTTCTTAGCTAGACATCGTAATAGAGGAAAAACTCGTAGGGGTGCGGACGAAGCCGCATCGGATCGATCTCTTTATTTCTCTTATAGCCAATCCAGGCTTCGATCAAATCCTCTGTAAAGACCTCTCCCTTAAGGAGAAACTGATGATCTTTTTCCAAGCTGTCGATCGCTTCATTAAGACTCCCGGGCATCGTTCTGATGTTGGCCGCCTCTTTGGGATCAAGATCGTACAGATCTTTTTCGGCAGGTTCGCCCGGATCAATCTTATTCTGAATCCCGTCGAGGCCGGCCATGAGCATCGCGGCGAATGCCAAATAGGGATTGCAGGCAGGGTCAGGAAACCGCACTTCAATCCGTTTGGCCTTCGGACTGGGCGAATACATCGGAATACGGATCCCCGCCGACCGATTTCGGCTGGAATAGGCGAGCAACACCGGCGCTTCGAATCCCGGCGTGATCCGCTTGTATGAATTGGTCGTCGGATTGGTAAAGGCCGCCAGCGCCGGCGCATGCTTGAGAATCCCACCGATGTAATGCAAACACATCTGTGACACACCCGCATAATCCTTACCGGCGAACAAGGGCTTCCCTTCTTTCCAGATACTCTGATGAGTGTGCATGCCGGAACCGGCGTCGCCGAACAGCGGCTTCGGCATGAATGTCGCGGTTTTGCCATGCCGGCGGGCCACATTCTTGACGATGTATTTGTACATCATCATTTTGTCCGCCGTCTTCACCAGCGAATCGAACCGAATATCGATCTCAGCCTGGCCGGCCGATGCCGTTTCGTGATGATGCTTCTCAACAACGATGCCTACCTTTTCCATCTCGACGACCATTTCGCTGCGGATGTCCTGTTGCGTATCCGCAGGAGCCACAGGGAAGTAGCCTTGCTTGTGGCGGAGCTTGCCGCCCAAATTGAATCCCTCCTGCCCCATGTTCCATGCGCCTTCCTCGGAATCGAGAAAGTAGTACCCGCTGTTGCTGGTCTGATCGTAGCGGGCATGGTCGAAGATGAAGAATTCGGCTTCAGGCCCCCAAAAAGATGCATCACCGATCTTGGTGCTTTGAAGATACTTCTCCGCCTTCTGGGCAATAAACCTGGGGTCACGCTCATAATTCTCGCGTGAGATAGGGTCCACCACATTGCCGGTAAGGCTGAGCGTCGGCACTGCCGTGAAGGGATCCAGACAGGCCGTCGCGGGATCGGGGACCATCAGCAGATCACTGTTGTTGATCGCCTTCCAGCCACGAATGGAGGACCCGTCGAGGCCGGAGCCGTCCTTGAACAGATCTTCCGTCAGTTCGCTCACAGGGATGGTCATGTGCTGCCACACTCCCGGCAGGTCCACGAACTTCAGGTCCACCATCTGGACCCTGTGCTTCTTGGCAAACTCCAACACTTCTCGCACGTTCATCCCCTCCTCCTTTCAGAGCTCATCCGCAATGACCGGCCCGCCTTTCGGCCCATGCTGCCTCTGGCTGAAAACATGTCCCACCTGCTATCTGATCCGGCACCCATTTCAATTCTCAATCCATGCGATACTGCATTATGGGCGGTCGTTCTCGATTCCAACACGACAGGGTGCTGTTGGATTCTCAGGCCTCGTCACAATGCCGTTTCCCCGGTTTCTCCTGTTCGGATTCGCACCACCGCACTCAGGTCTCGCACAAATATCTTCCCGTCGCCGATGCTGCCGGTTTTGGCCGCGCGCGTAATCGCCTCGATCACGCGTGGCACCAGTGCGTCCGTCACAGCCACCTCAATTTTTACTTTTGGCACAAACTCAATCGTATACTCCTGCCCACGATACGTTTCTTTATGGCCTTTCTGACGGCCAAAGCCTTTGACTTCAGACACCGTCATGCCCAGCACGCCTATTTCCAGCAGCGCATCCTTCACTTCATCCAGCTTGAAGGGCTTGATGACGGCTTCCACCAGTTTCATCGCTTTGCCTCCTTGCCTAGAAGCCTGCAGACTGCATCAGCATAACCTAGCACCCTGCCAGGAGAAATAACGCGAGACGGCTGCGATTACAGGCGCTATCGGAAACAACCCTCATGCTCGATAACCGGGCACGCCACGAAGATGCCGATCTCGATGTCCCTGAGATCGAAGGAGGCATCATAGCCCAATCCTCTCATTCGGCACAACGCTGAAAAACGTAAACTTCCTGCAATTTCGCCGAGAACGACTAAGAGAACCGACCAGTGCAGGCGAGAGAGAAGCCAAATCCGGCGAGCGGTCGTCCCAATCAGCTACGAATTGCGATACCCGTTGGTGATCGGCATTCGACAATCCTTGCCGAACGCCCGATGTGTGACTTTGATGCCGATAGGCGCTTGGCGACGTTTGAACTCACTGCCATCCACCATGGCCACCACTCGCGCTACTGTGGCACGATCGAATCCTGCATCAACGATTTCTTCGATCGAACGGTTCTCTTCCACGTAGAATTGAAGAATGGGGTCGAGAACGGCATAGGCCGGCAAGGAATCTTCGTCCTTCTGATTGGGTCTTAGTTCGGCGCTAGGGGGCCGATCTAATATCCGTTTCGGAATGACATGCGTACGGCCTCGAAGATTCCGAAGCCGGGACAACTCATACACCATGGTTTTCGGAACGTCCTTGATCACCGCAAAACCGCCGGCCATATCGCCATACAACGTGGCATAGCCGACACTCATTTCGCTCTTATTGCCGGTCGTCAACACAAGGTGGCCGAACTTGTTCGAATACGCCATCAAAATATTCCCGCGAATGCGGGCCTGCAGATTTTCCTCCGCCGTATCGACCGCCTTCCCATGAAATGTCGGGGCCAGAGCAGTCCGGTAGGATTCAAACGTCGGCGTAATCGGGATAGTCCGATACTCGATGCCGATTCGATGGCTGAGCTCCTCTACATCCTCCGCGCTCTCAGCTGAGGTATACGGCGACGGCATGAATATCCCCAGCACATTATCAGGGCCCAGCGCATCAACCGCAACGACCGCTGTCAGCGCACTATCGATTCCTCCACTCAGTCCGATCGCGACCTTTCGAAATCCGTTCTTCCGCATATAATCCTGCACACCCAATACCAGTGCGCGATAGACGGCATCGGAATCCCCAAGTAACGCCTCCAGAGACGGCACCATGTGCGAGCGCTTTGCCGGGCGCGTGGGAGATTTAATAGTCACTCGTTCGACGGCAGCTGCCATGGCAGCCGTGAAGCGTTTTCTCCGCACCTGCGCCATCCGAGTTCGCGCAACAGCATCCACCGAAAGGTCTGCGAGGATCAAATCCTCCGCAAATTCCTTGCCCCGGGCGATTACATCACCCGTTTGGTTGACGATCATGCTGTTGCCGTCAAACACCAATTCATCCTGTCCCCCGACCATGTTGGTATATGTCAGAATGATTCCGTTTTCCCGAGCCCTGGTTGCCAGCACCTGTTCGCGCGCACGGCTCTTCCCAATATGGAACGGCGACGCATTGATATTCACGATCACTTCCGCCCCCGCTGCCGCCTGCATGGAAGTGGGCCCGTCCGGCGACCAGATGTCTTCACAAATGCTGACAGCGACTGCCACACCACGTAGCGTCATCAGTACCACGTGGCGGCCGGGATGAAAATACCGGCTTTCGTCGAAGACTCCGTAATTCGGCAGGATCCATTTGCTGTATCGGGCGATGACCCGCCGACCTGCGACGACCGCCGCCGCATTAAATAGTTCATGCCCGCCTACGGTGCCGGTGCACGCTGTCTGTGACTTCCCTTTGCCTGCACTGCCTTGGCCGACATACCCGATCACGGCCACAAGCCCCGTACACTCTTTCGCGATCTCGTCGAGCGCCCGCCGGTTGTCCGAGACAAACCGCGGCTTTAAAAGCAAATCTTCAGGAGGGTAGCCGGTCACGGTCAATTCAGGAAACACCACCAGATCGGCGCCGGCCTTCCGCGCCTCCTTGATCCACGCTTTGACAAGCCGCATATTGCCGGAAATATCACCGACCGTCGGATCAATCTGTGCCATGGCAATCCGAAGTATGCGCATCAGACAGGCCTACCGTTTCTGTTTGGCCGGCTTCTTGCGGGAGAGGCTCTTGCCGGAGTTGGGCTTAGGCAGCGTTTGATGCCATTGGCAAAAAGTCGGTTCATCGATCGGCATCATCCGAACATGCCCGATCCGTTCCGGCCACACACCGACAACTTGTCCTCCGGACACTTTCTTGTCATGAAGCATCGCCTTCCAGATTTTGGCTGCTGTCCACTGCGGCATGCGATCGGGCAGGCCGGCGGCCTGGACAAGGGCTTGAATACGTTGCACGACACTGCGATCACAAGTCCCAAGAAAACATGCGACGTCAGCTTCTTGAACCAACCCGATCCCGACAGCCTCACCGTGAATGAGCGATTCGTATCGCCCCAGCGTTTCAAGCGCATGCCCGATCGTGTGCCCATAATTGAGGATGCGCCGCCGGTCAGACTCCCGCTCATCTGCTGCAACTACTTGAGCTTTGATTTCGCAAGACCGCTTCACTGCCACTGCAACAATATCTGGTTTTCGTTTCAGCAAACCGGGCATCTCCCGCTGAAGATATGAAAAAAACTCCTCATCCGCGATAATGCCATACTTGATGACCTCCGCCAGCCCGGCAACCCATTCGCGTATCGGCAAAGTCCGAAGCGTCAGCGGATCAATCCATACTTCCTTGGGTTGATAGAACGCCCCGATCAGATTCTTACCCAGCCGATGATCGACTCCCGTCTTTCCCCCGACGCTCGAATCAGACTGGGCAATGAGGGTAGTTGGAATCTGAATGAATGGGATACCGCGCTGATAGATCGCCGCCGCAAATCCTGCTATATCGCCGACCACACCTCCCCCAAGTGCAAAGAGAAACGACGACCGCTCAAACCGATGACGCGCCATCACATCAAGAATGTTCGTGATCGTATCCAGTTTCTTCGACCGTTCACCGGGAGGCAGGACAATAGGAACCGCATCGACGCCGCACTTCTTCAGCTGCTGCAGCATCCCGCTCAGATAGTAACCGGCCACATGACGATCCGTCACCACACCGACTTTCCCCTTCACCGCCAGTTCGCTCAACCTCCCTTCAAGCCGACTCAAAAGACCGGCTTGAATCAGAATCTTGTAGCTCCGCTCACCAAGCGAGACCGATACCATCGATGACAATGTCATAGCCGATTCCTACACCATGGCACTCATTGGATCGTCATGGCACATCACATATTCTTCTGAAACAAGAAGGCCAAGACGCGGGGGGATGGTAGCACAGCTCATCGTCAAACTAAAAGAATTACACGGCGCTCTGTAAAGGGGCGGGAAGAGCAATCGGGACTGATCATAGATAAATCGATATGAGGAGCTATTCTGCACACGCCCGGAGCGGCGCCTTCAGCTAAAAACAAACGTGCGTGGCGACGCTGATCAGCATCGCCACGCACATTCTCTTACTTCAGAACATCTGACTGGAAACTACTACGGTCTATGTCTTCACAATGCTCGGCGTTAAGAAAATGAGCAGCTCTTGCTTGGAGACCGACTCGGACTTGTTCTTGAATAACCAGCCAAGAACCGGGATGCGGGACATATACGGCACTCCTTGAACGTTGTTATTCTGCGTGTCGACGAACACCCCGCCGATCACCATCGTCTCTCCATCCCGAACAAGCACTTGAGTATTTGCCTCGCGCCGATCAATGCTTGGACCGGCCGGATTGCTGCGAGCACCCACGGCATTCCGAGTCGCCCGCACCTTCAGCAGAATTCTCTTGGCATCCTCCTTCGGATCGCGCGATGTGATTTGAGGTGTCACGTTCAGTTCCAAATTGGCATCCACAAACGTTGTCTGCGTTCCCTGTAACGAAGTGGTTTGAAATGGAATCGATTCGCCCTGAGAGATCTTTGCTTCGCGCTTATCCAGCGTCATGATTTTGGGGGCAGCGATAACTTTCGTCAGACCCAACAACTCTCCGGCAGACAACCTCATATCCAAAGCAAAATCTCCACCCAGCTTTCCAAACGTCCAGCCTATGCCAGGGACCGCGGGCAACCCACCGACCTGGGCCGGCAAATTCACCAGCCAGCTTCTGGATATCGTACTATTCCCTGTGCCGGCAACTTCACCGAACGGACCGTTGAGGCCACCGATGGCGTTGAATGTCGAAGGCGTTCTGTTCGCAGCCTGGAAGCCCCACTGAATCCCCAATCCTCTAGCATAGACGGTATCCGCCTGAACGATGCGCGCTTCAATCTGGACTTGCGGCACTTCCAAATCGAGCCCCTCGACCAGCTGCCTCACGACTGCCAATTTACTCTCCGTCTCTCTCACGATCAGCGCGTTGCTTCCCGCATTAAATTGCATCACGCCGCGCGGGCTCAAATATTGGCGCAACGACGTCATGAGCTCTTGGGCTTGGATATTCTTGATGTAAAAGACCCGGTCGACTAATTCTTCGGCCTTCACCTTGGCGTCTTTGGCTCTTGCTTCGTCATCTTGTTGCTTGGCAAGATTCGACAGCGTGTCCACCCAGACAATTGATCCCTGACGAATCATCCCAAGCCCATTCATCTTCAAGAGCATGTCCAAGGCCTGATCCCAGGGCACGTTCACAAGTTTCATGGTGACTTTGGATTTGACACCCTCGCCAACGACGATATTGAAACCACTGACGTCGGCAATCAGTCGTAAAATATTCGTGATGTCCGCTTGCTGAAAATCGAGTGAGATGCGTCGCCCAACAAACCGAGTCTGCCCCGCGATAATGTCATCCGACCGGTTATCCTTTTGATCTGGAGCACTCTCCGTTGCCATTTGTACCGGCTGGACCCTAAACGGAGACTGTGCGGGGCCGATGATTCGGGCAATCTTTTTCACGGTCCGAGGTCCCGAGTCAAACAGCACCTTACGCTCCTGAAGTGCCGGCCGTGAGACCTTGGCCGGCTGCGATACCTCACTGTGGGAACCCTGGGACTCTTTCGGACTGAGTACCACGAGGACTTTATTGCCCTGTGTTTCGACAGAAAAAGCGGGCTGTTCAAGCAGGTCAAATACGAGCCGAACCCTATCGGCGTGATTCCCTACCCTGATTGTTTTGAGCAACTGGTGCTGCCCCTGCACGGTCGACTGCCGGAATGCGGAGGACACAGCCGGCATATCAATGACTAACCGGGACTCATCCAGCAACTTCGCATCGGGAAAGAATGTTCCGTCTCCGACGATTGCCACCGTGATCCGATCTCCCTCCGGATGTACCTCGATATTGGTCACCGATTGAGCCGGCAGCGAGCCGATACCTTCCTCGACTTCTGCGAGACCGCTCTTGCCGGACTCACCGGCTTCATCGTCAAGTGGAACCATCCCGGCATGCGCTCCCAAAGCAATGAGGGATACCCCCAAGGCTCCGATGAACCGCCTCGCCGTCATCAAACCACACATGCTAGACAATAATGGTTTCATTCTGAGCCTTCTTTCGGATGGAGGAGCTTGACATACTCACGCTCCTGCTTCTTGCCATACACATCGGTGAATCGCTCCTGTACAATGATGCCTCGCTCAGTAATTGCACTGACCACTCCGTTGTTCTGCCCGACTCTTGTCCCCCGCTTGACCGTATATCCATGCCCTTCAGGCGTCTGAACCATGGCCGTGTACCCATAGGCCCCCCATACAATGGCGATCAGATTGAGCTCGGTTAATGTCACACGTTGGAGCGGGGGAAGATTCACATCGACCCTACCCAGCTGAAGATCCTGTATGACTGGGGCAAATGGGTCGCGGCGCCCGGATGGATCATAACCGGACCCAACTGCACCGTCGGGAAACGGCGCCTGGGGCGACATCTGCGCCAACTCTCCGGATGGTAGCGGATCAGCAGCTGAAATAGGCGCCTTCGGAACGTCCGGGACAGATGACATCTTAATCGATTCCTGTCTCATCGGACTCATCTGCGCAACAAGAGGATCTGCTTGAGCAACGACGTTATGGAGACAAACAAGAGCAACAATGCCAAGGAAAGCCGCTGTACCTCTAGCGACCGCATACCGATGCCCGTCCCACCTCTTGTTTTTTAGACTATCCATGTGCCCTTCGAATCTCCCTTATTTTCCAGCTGGAGCGGGCTGAGCAGGCTGAACGGGCTTGGCCCCTGCAACTGGTGCTGCAACAGCGGGTTTTTCCTGTGGCGCAGCATACGCGACTAAGTCAAACGTTGTTTGTGAAACTATCCGCCCTTGATCAACCTTCGGTGATCCCATTTTCAGACCGGACACCGTAATGATCCTTGGCAGCCTGTTAATGCGGTCGAAAAACAGCGCGGCCGTGTGATAGACCCCGGACACCTCGACATTCACGGGCATTTTCACAAAGAGCTTCGACGGATCCTCAGCCGGGGCCCCTGGCTTCCACAATCTGATATCGAGCCCTAACCGGACACCAAGATCAGACACTTGCTTGAGCAGCATAATGGCTTCCTCCTCCGGAGGGAGGCGCTCCTTCTTCTTTGCCAACTCAATTTCGAGCTGCTTACTCGCAGCGATGATCTCATCCAGATGTTTGACTTTGATGCTGAGCGTTTGAACTTCGCTCTCCAACCTGCTATTTTCAGCTTCTAAGGCCGCAATCTCCGCTGCTTTGGGTTCAGCAATATAAAAATAAAATGCGGCGACGAGACCGCCGACAAGCAGAAACAGGAGCGCCACCTTCTGCGGGGCGGGAACATTGCGTAGCGAGTCCAGATTGACCGATGGCAGCTCCATATTCATCCCTTCAGGCGAAACGTCAATCGAAACTGATATACATTGATCTTGTTTTCAACCGTCGCCTTGCTTTCCTGAAGATTGATGCCGGCAAAATAGTCTGTCCGCCGAAGATTATTCGCAAATTCCACGACATCATCGTTCGTGAGCGCTTTCCCTTCCAATTCCACCGTATCGGATGACACACCTAATCTCGTCAACCAGATCTTCAGAGGCTCGATACTCTGGCTGACATGATCCAGCACTTTCACCGGCCCCATTCTCGACTGCTCCAGCTGGTCGATGATTCGATTCTTATCCTCTAGCAGTTTCTTCTTTTGCTCAAAGTCTTGAACTTTTTTCACCTGCTCTTTTAATTGCGCAACCTGGCTTTCCTTCTCCCGCTTCTCTTCCTGTCGCGCCTCAATTTCACTATCGAGCGTAGAGGCGTACCACCAACATCCGGTCACAATAATCAGAATCACTCCCACGCCGAGCAGTACTTGTGCGCGGACGTCATATTGAGGCTTAGCTTTTCTTGCTTTTGCCCCCGAGGCAAGCAGATTAATGCGAATCATCGGTCCCCCACCGCCCTCAGTGCCAACCCGACGCCGACCGCCGCCGATGGCGCCAGATCGGCCAACAGGTCTGGATCCATGCCGCTTCCGGTCACATCGATTTCGCTAAACGGGTCGGCCAGCTCTACAGGAATTTGCATCCGATCGCCGAGTTGCTGGATCAATCCTTTAGCTTGCGCGACACCACCGCACACAAGCACTCGATCCAGCTCGGCATTTGCAGCGGATGTTTTAAAATAATCCACTGTTCTGGCGATCTCAGAAGCGACCTCGCCATTCATGCTGTTCATCACAGCACTCATCGCGCCCTCGCCGGAGTCTCTTCCCTTCCCTACTCGTTTACTTTCTTCCGCCTCCTCATAGGACATACCCATCTCGCGTTGAATCGCCTCGGTGTAACGATTGCCGCCCAATGGAATATCCCGCGTGAACAGAGAGGCGCCGCCGCGGATGATATTCACATTCATCACACTCGCCCCGATATTGATCAACGCCGTGGTTTCATCCTGCGCCATCGGATAATTGATGGCGTGCATATTCTCGATCGCAAACGCATCCACATCCATGATCATCGGCGTAAGGCCCGCGCCCTTGACAAGTTCGGTCAATTCATTGATCTTGTCTTTCTTCGCAGCAACGAGAATAACCGCCATATCTGTCTGCTTGTCCCCTGACAGATCGGCTGGCAACACATGAAAATCGATATTCACTTCATTGATATCGAAGGGGATATACTGCTCCGCCGCTAACTTCACCTGCCCTTCCAACTCTTCGTCCGGCATCGGGGGCAAGCTGATCTTCTTCACGATGACGGCGTGTCCTGAAATTGAGACGGCCACCTGCTTATTCTTGACTCCGGTCTCATCGAACAACTCTCGAATGGCCGAAACCACACGACCTTCGTCCATCACCGTCCCATCAACAATCACCTCGGGCTCAAGAGGCTTCACACCGAATTTCTGAAGAATGTACCGCCCTTTGCTTTCCCTCAACTGAACAAGCTTAATCGCGCTGGATCCGATGTCGAGGCCCACCAGCTGCTTGCGCGGCGTCAGGAATGAGATCAGATCGGTCTCGAATACGTTTTTAAATGAGCTCAGCATATGTATTCCCTGTCACTCTACACGACAACCTTTCATACACGAATTATTTTCGCGTTTTCATCCATCGTCAATTGTAGGTAGCGTTCCCGGGTGCTCCAATCCCGAAACATCCGGCAATCACACACTCCTCTTCCCGGCAGACACATATCGTCTCTACGCGTTGATTGAATCGCACGGCTGGCATACCTTCAACCCCGTTCGCCAGGAAGAGAATATCTGCCGCTTCACGTCGTGAACTCACTTTACAAGCCGTTTGCATGCTCACATGGGCAAGTATAGTCACTATGTTCTACCTGTCAAGAAATGGGCAGAATGACGCAATAGCGCTTCCTCAATAAGCGCAGACATGTCCCTCTTTGCAAGACCTATGATTTGTGAATGTCGCGATGCTTTAGTGCGACGTCGTAGCCCATGGCAGAAAGGCCTTCTTGTAGACGTCCGGCGACCGCAACAGATCGATGACGACCGCCGGTACACCCGATTGCGATCGTCAGATAGCTGCGTGGCTCGCGCTCGAACTGCGGAATGAGAAACTTGAGCAACCCTTCAAGCCGCTCGATCAACGCAATGGCATCGGAGTTTGACAAAATGAAGGCGCGAACTCTGGGGTCATCCCCGGGAAGCGACTTCAGATCAGGAACGAAATAGGGATTCTTAAGGAAGCGCACATCGAACAACAAATCAATATCGTAGGGAACCCCGAATTTATAGCCGAATGTGAGCAGCGATATCGTAAGTTTCTTTTCGCCCGGATCTTGCCTGAACTGCTTGGTGAGCAAGTCGCGAAGTTCATGCACCGTCAGATCCGACGTATCAATGACACGGTCTGCATGCCGCCGAAGCTCCGCAAGCCGTTGGGCTTCGAACCGAACCCCTTCCAATACAGGCAAGTGAGGCAAGAGCGGATGCGGACGCCTCGACTCGGAAAATCGTCGAACCAAGACCTCCTCGCGCGATTCAAGAAACAGCAACTGGACAGAATGTCCGAGCCCTTTGACACGCTCAAGAATACCAACCAGGTCAGAAAAAAATACCCGCTCTCGAATATCGATGCCCAAGGCCACATTAGCGATCTCACCTTTCTGCTGATTGCAAAGATCGACAAAAGTTGGCAGCAGGGCGGGTGGAAGGTTATCGATACAGAAATATCCGGCATCCTCAAACACCTTGAGTGCGTGAGATTTACCGGACCCGGACAATCCACTAATAATGACTAAGCTGAGTTGGGCCATATCATTCTTAGTCTAATGGATGTCTCAACGCATCCTCTGTCATGGGCACAAGATATGTTGAGCGAGATCAAGCATCGCCTACTTCATCGACAGCGGTCAAGTCTGCGCTACTTCCTGTACTGATGACCCAACACCTCCACATCGCCTGTATCCGGACACTTCCCGAGGGGTATAGATTCGACTGATCGACGTGTGGTTTTCTGCTAGAGTGTTCTCGGTAAAAGTACGGGAGAAAACCGGGTGTAGTACGACATTCTAATTCCCTTGCGGGCATCTCCAAATTCTAAAAGTCCTCTTAGAGTCGTGTTATAGCAACTCGGCATCGGTTCGCATCTGAGGCCTTCTGGTTCCTCCAGACTTGCGGCTGACCAGACGCCCCTTCCACTTCCTGAACTGTGCGTCAACCCGATCCACCAGCGCGTCAATTGTCGCGTACATTTCTCGAGTGGATGTTTTTGCCTGCAGCGGTCTGCCGTTGACCGTTCCGATTACTTCAGCCATATGCCGAAGCTTTTCAACTCCCAGTACAACCTGAAGCGATCCGACCTTCAACTCGTAGCGATCGAGCCGCCCAAACCGCGTTTCCACATAACTCTTCAGTGCAGACGTGATGTCCAGATGGCGTCCGGTAATTCTCAGCCTCATATCACACCTCCTACCGGTCAGTGAATATGGCCTTTACGCAGACTAAAAGAAACGTTTCCGTTGGCCGGCGGAAGGAATATTATCCTCCGCCCGATATTTGGCGACCGTTCGTCTGGCAATAAGGACTTGTTGCGTGCGAAGGCGGGCGGCTATTTCTTCATCCTTTAACGGCCGCTTGCCGTCTTCCTCCGCCACCATTTTCTTAATCATCTCTCTCACGGATACGGACGAGTGCATATCCGACGGCTGGTCGGTCCGCTGCAGCCCGGCGTTGAAGAAGAACTTCAGCTCCAACATGCCCTGAGGACAATACATATACTTATTGGCGGTGACGCGACTGATGGTCGACTCGTGCATCCCGATGTCTTCGGCGACCTGTTTAAGCACGAGGGGTTTGAGGTGCGAGACACCGCGCTCAAAGAATTGCTCCTGAAACTTCACGATACTTGATACGACCTTCACAATCGTCTTATTGCGTTGTTCGATGCTCCGAATGACCCACTGGGCAGCCCGCAACTTCTCATCCATGTAGGCTTTCGTTTCAGGAGCGCCTCCCTGGCTGGAAGCCATCAATTGTTTGTAATACGGGCTGATCCGCATGCGAGGGAGACCATCGTCATTTAATAGCACGACCCACTCCCCTTCATCCTTGACGACGAACACATCTGGAACGATGACATAGTTCTGTGTGTTCGTGAACGGCCGGCCCGGTTTGGGCTCGAGATTTTCAATGACCTTGGTGGCCTGAAATACTTCGTCAACCGTCACATCCAACGCCTTGGCAATTTTGGCATACTGCTTCTTTTCCAAATCCTTCAAATGATGAAGGATCACACCCTCAACGATCGACCCCTTGAGCGCGCCTGGCCGCGCACCCAACGAACCGATCGGATTGCGGCCTAAATGCCCGAGCTGCAGGAGGAGGCATTCGGGCAAGTCTCTCGCCCCGACACCGGTCGGATCGAACGTTTGGATGTCTCTGAGGGCAGACTCCGCCTCAGATTCCGTGAAATCGGTTCCTGCGATAACCTCAGTCAATGGAATGCGGAGATATCCGTCATCATCAAGGTTCCCGATGATCAGCCGACCGAGCGCTTTCCCTCGATCCGTTAATCCGGACAATGACAACTGCCAGAGAAGATGCTCCTCAAGCGATGTCGCTTTGGCAACGGTCTGCTCATAGGATGGGAATTCATCCTGGGAGGAGGAGGCACGCTCGGAATCGCCGATCCGACGGTCACTTCCAAAATACTCTTCCCATCCGGATGCACTGAACTCTTCGGGCGAACCACGCTCCTCCGGCGTCCCTCCTTCTTCGGACAACTCTTGGCCTGCCGCAGCAGGGGGCTCTTCCGACTTGCCTTCGGCAGTGGGAGGCTCCACATCCTCTACTTCTGCCTGGACTTCATCCAACAATGGATTTTCCAAAAGGTGCTGCGAGAGGCTCTGCTGAAGCTCTAGACGAGACAACTGCAACAGCTTGATCGCCTGCTGCAATTGCGGCGTCATAATCAATTTTTGACTAAGCTTTAGATCAAGTCGAAGTTTCATGCCCACCTATCCAGCTACAACTTGAACCGTTCCCCAAGATACACCGCCCGGGCAGTTTCACTCTTCACGATTGCTTGAGGCGGTCCCGATTCCAGGATCAACCCCTCATTGATAATGTACGCCCGATCCACGATCGAAAGCGTCTCCTGCACGTTATGGTCGGTAATCAAGATGCCGATCCCTTTGTCCTTCAGTCGCGTGATGATCTGCTGAATATCCGCTACCGCGATGGGATCAATACCGGCAAACGGTTCGTCCAGCAGCATGAACGATGGAGCCGTAGCCAGTGCCCGGGTAATCTCCAACCTCCGGCGTTCTCCGCCTGAGAGGGCATAGGCCATACTCTCTCGAATATGAATGAGGTCTAACTCTTTCAACAATTCATCCACCCGGCGAATGCGTTCCTCACGAGCATACCCCAGCATTTCTAAGATCGCCAAGACATTATGCTCGACGGACAAGCGACGAAACACCGACGACTCCTGCGGTAAATACCCAATCCCGCGGCGTGCCCGCTTAAACATGGGAAGATCGGTTACAGATTCCCCATTGAAAGTAATCTCTCCTTCATCAGGCTGACAAATCCCGACCATCATATCGAAGATGGTCGTTTTCCCTGCCCCATTCGGGCCTAATAACCCCACGACTTCCCCGGCCCGCACTTCGATCGCAACCCCCTTGACGACCTTGCGGCCTCGAAAACTCTTGACGAGTCCGCTGGCGCGCAGACATTCCGTACGTGTTTTCGCTGCCGCATCGATGACTGCCTCTGCACCTGTGGGAGTCCCCTGGGTCATGGTGCGGATTTTTCCTCTTCCTCAATACGGACATGTGAGTCTCCCTCGACCACACTCCGTTCCTCTGCCAGGTAGATCGTGATTTGCTTTCCGCTGACGCGTGTTCCCTTCTCCCAGGCCACAGGTTCGCCCGTCAAAACAATCTTATCACCCTCACTGAAATACACGGCTTTCTGGCACGTCGCATTACCGGTCGCATACTTTATTTTGACATGGTCAATCGCTTCGACTCGATGCACGGAATGGTTCGACATTGTCGGCGGCGTGTCTTTCCCCTTATCTGACGACTGTCCGGCAACCTGCCCGGGAGAAGTTGTTGGCGCCTGCCCACTGCCGAGCGATTGAAACAGGACGATCATCTTATCCGAATAAACAAGAAGTGGGCCCCTGGTCAGAACAACAGTTCCTTCAAATACGGCCCGGTTGTCTTGTTTACGTACCGTGACTTTCTTGGCTGTAATCGTGGTGGGGACAGCGGCGGTTACTCCTTGTTTTTGCAGGATCCCAGGTTCCGCAGAATGGCTTGGCAACACGTCTCCGAACAGAACTACATTAAGAAACAGGAACAAGATCCACATGAACATCCCCTAAAATCTCGAATTCCTGCGCAGCCATCCGGCCGAGCAGTCCACGCCCGGTCACTTCAATTCCATGACCGACGATTCGAACATTGTCATCCGTACGAATCTCTTTGGTCTCGTCTTTCCATGCCAGATGATTCGTATAAATGGTATATCCACTTTTCGTTTCAACAACCAAAGGCTCTGTCTGATTAGCCAGCTCAAGATTCTTCGTTGCGATATCGAGTATTCCCTCTTCTCCTGACAGAGTCAGCTCCGTCCCCTTCTCGCCATAAAACGTGATATCGACCCCCGTAAGCCGTGCCTTTTTCTCCCGCTCAAACAACCGTGCCTGCTTGGCCTGCACTTGCCACTCGACAACATCGCCTTTAGTTTGCGTAAAGATAAACTCTGAGATCTTCGCATCCGCACGCTCAATCGATCCGGAAGAGGCCGGTTGGGTCGATGGAGCTGAATCGGCATTGACAAAGAGCAGATAGCCCAGAAACGCGGACAGGAATATACTCAATGTCAGAAGTGTTCGCCGTACGATTCGTTCCCACATATACCGGCTCTCAAATGGTCACAGAGGTGCTGGCACGATCGTAGCATGCACGACAGGGCAAGTAAACGTCTCTGAGGATCTCTGGAAGCGCCTGACAACACGATGCCCTCCATGTGTTTCCACATGGAGGGCATTTGAGAAAGATAGCCCGAGAGTTCTGATTACAAATAAAATCTATACTGACTTTTGAGGTTCGCCAGCGGAAGGCTGCGCGGGGGGGCTCGATGATTTCTGTGCGGCCGGCGCCTCTGGGCGTGAAACCAATTCAATAGCAACCATTTCTCCGCCATCCCCGATACGTCGGCGGGTTTTCACAATCCTGGTGTACCCTCCGCGACGATCCTTAAACCGTCCCGCGACATCTGCGAACAACTTGGACACGACGTCCTTGCTTCGCAAAAATGCGAGCGCGCGGCGCCGCGCTGGAAGGGTCCCTTCCTTCCCCAACGTAATCATGCGATCAGTGAACCCGCGTATTTCCTTGGCTTTCGCTTCCGTCGTCTCGATCCGCTCGTGGTCGAGCAACGACGTGACGAGATTGCGGAACAACGCCCACCGATGCTTGGTTTGTCTGCCGAGTTGTCGCCCTTTTTTCCTGTGTCGCACGGCGTTCCCCTTGACCTAAGAATTACTCCGACTTCGGACTCCCATTGTGAGACGGTGGCAAATCCACCTTGGTGCCCAGCGAGAGTCCCATTTCAGACAAGATTTCCTTGATTTCATTGAGAGACTTCTTCCCGAAATTCTTCGTCCGCAGCATCTCTCCTTCAGACTTCTGCACCAGATCTGCGATCGTTTTGATATTGGCATTCTTCAAACAATTCGCAGCACGGACGGACAGCTCCAGTTCATTCACACTGCGGGAAAGGTTTTTATTCACCTCCCGCTGCGACTCCTCATAACCTGCCTCGTTCTTGCCCTCGCCACGCTCCTCCGGATTGATGAAGATATCCAGATGTTCGCGCAAAATCCCGGCGGCAGTCGATAGCGCATCACGTGGGCTGATCGTCGCATCGGTCCAAATCTCCATCGTCAACTTGTCGTAGTCAGTCATGCGTCCGACACGAGCGTTCTCAACCTGAAAATTCACCCGCTTGATCGGAGAGAAAATAGAATCGATGGCAATCACACCGATCGGCAAGCCTTCTTCCTTGTTGCGTTCGGCCGGAACATATCCACGGCCGTGCTTGACTGTCATTTCAATATCCAGAGTTGCATCCTTATCTAACATCGCGATATGCAAATCAGGGGTCAGAATGGTGACATCGCCGTCATGAATGATGTCGGACCCCTTCGCTTCACCCGGCCCCTTTTTCTTCAATCGAATCGTCTTGGGCTTGTCGGTATGGAGCGCCAATCGCAGACCCTTGATATTCAAAATAATCGCCGTCACATCCTCCGTCACACCGGCGATCGTCGAAAACTCATGTACCACCCCTTCAATCTTCACCGTGGTGACTGCAGCGCCCGTCAGAGACGACAGCAAGACACGCCGCAGGGCGTTTCCGATCGTGGTCCCGAATCCCCGCTCGAACGCTTCTGTGGTGAATCGACCGAATGTTGGGGAATGTGCATCCTTATCGACTTCCACCCGCATCGGGACCTGAAAGTCTCTCATCGCCTTGATCATGACTCCCCCTCCATGTACCAGCGTATACGTAACTAACCTGTGGAACGTCCGTTCGCACAACGACGCCGCCCCTGAGTCCAACGGCTATCGTGAATACAATTCCACAACCATCTGTTCATTAACCGGCAACGGGATATGTTCCTTCGCCGGCAATGCGCGCACGACTCCTTTGAATGCGCCCTTGTCGAGCTCGAGCCAGTCCGGAATCCCACGGCCGTCGACGGCCTCCAAAGCGCCCTGAATGGTTGCCAGATTCCTGCTCCGCTCACGAACTTCAATGACGTCCCCTGCCTTCACAAGCGCGCCGGCAACTGTGATCCTCTTCCCGTTCATCAAGAGATGACCGTGACTGACGATCTGCCGGGCCTGCTTTCGCGACATGCCGAATCCCAAGCGATAGGCGACATTGTCGAGCCGGCATTCGAGCAACCGCAGCAACGCATCGCCCGTGACACCGATTTGCCGCTCAGCCCGCTCGAACACGCCGCGGAATTGCCGTTCTTGAAGACCGTAAATTCGGCGCAACTTCTGCTTTTCACGCAACTGGAGACTATAGTCAGAGGTCCGTTGACGCCCCTGTCCATGCTGGCCGGGAGGGTAGCTCCGCCGCTCGATGGCGCACTTTTCTGTCATGCAACGCGCACCTTTGAGAAACAGTTTCTCACCTTCTCGCCGACAGAGCCGACAGACGGGACCGCGATACTTTGCCACTTCTCTACCTCCAGTTGCCGCAGACATGCCCTCGCGCATGTCCAGAATCGTTATTCAATCCGACGTTCGGTTCCCTCTCGACTTAGACACGCCGTCGTTTTGGCGGACGGCAGCCGTTATGCGGAATGGGCGTCACGTCACGAATCAGGTTAATCCGCAGTCCGGCTCCTTGCAGTGAGCGGATCGCCGATTCCCGACCGGACCCAGGCCCATTCACATAGACATCGATTTGCCGCATCCCGCTCTCCATCGCCTTACGAGCCGCAGCTTCTCCCGCCCGCTGTGCGGCGAACGGCGTGCTTTTGCGGGACCCCTTAAATCCTTGATTACCTGCACTGGCCCACACCACCGTATTCCCGCTCATATCGGTAATCGTCACGATCGTATTGTTGAACGACGCTTGAACGTGCGCGACTCCGCTTTGAACGATTCGCCGTTCTTTCTTTTTCCCCTTCTTGACGCTCATGCGAACTCCTTCATTGTACGTTCGACGAATTATGCGCTCGGGGCGGACTTCGTCATCGACGGTCTCGGTTTGCTGCCGACGCCGGAACGGCGTCCTTTGCGCGTCCTGGCATTCGTTTTGGTTCGCTGTCCGCGCACGGGCAACCCTTTCCGGTGCCGGAGGCCTCGGTATGTTCCCGTATCAACCAGCCGCTTGATATTCAATGAGACCTCTTTGCGAAGATCACCTTCCACCCGGTGATCACGGTCGATGATCTCGCGCAGCTTGACAATCTTGTCCTCGCTCAAATCCTTGATGCGGACAGCGGTATCAACGCCGGCCTCCTTCAGAATTTTCAAGGCGGCCGCCCGTCCGATTCCGTAAATGTAGGTCAAGCCAATATCGGCCCGCTTGCCTCTAGGCAAATCGACGCCAGCGATACGTGCCATTGCTTCTCCCTTCCGTCGAATCGTGTACCGTCATCCGCTAGATATGAGACACGCGATACCCCATGCGCGCTCGACCGATAGCGAAGGACATCCTTACCCTTGGCGCTGTTTATGGCGAGGGTTATCGCAAAGAATCCGAACTACCCCTCGCCGGCGCACAACTTTACACTTTGCGCAAATCGGCTTCACTGATGATTTCACTTTCATGAGAACTCAATGCTCCCTGCTACTTGAAACGATACGTGATCCGGCCCCTGGTCAGATCATACGGCGACATTTCCACCGTCACCTTATCACCAGGAAGAATGCGAATGAAATGCATCCGCATCTTGCCAGATATATGGGCTAAGATGATATGTCCATTTTCGAGCTTCACCCGAAACATCGCATTCGGCAGAGTTTCTGCCACGGAACCCTGTACTTCGATAATATCTTCTTTGGCCACGTATTTCTGCGTTCTTTTCTGCGACTTAAATTTCGCCTGCGACTCGACGACTCAAGATTCGAGCCGGGCCACTTGGTTGTATGGCTATCGTATGTTCGAAGTGAGCAGACAAGCTTCCATCAGCCGTGACTGCCGTCCAACGATCCTCAAGAACTCGGATGGCGCTCCCCCCCATATTGACCATTGGCTCAATGGCGAGCACCATGCCGCTCTGCAGCCGCGGCCCCTGTCCAGGCTTCCCATAGTTGGGAACCTGCGGTTCTTCGTGCAAGTGCCTGCCGATCCCATGCCCCACAAACTCCGTGACGACCGAATACCCAGCCGACTCGACATGGCGTTGGACCGCATGCGAAATATCTGTCAACCGATTACCGACCACCGCCTGCTCAATTCCCAGATACAGCGATTCTTCCGTCACCTGCACGAGCGTCGCAATCTTCTCAGGCACCCGACCGACTGCCACCGTTACTGCTGAGTCTCCGTAAAATCCACCAACAATGGCACCGAGGTCAAGGCCGATAATATCGCCATCCTTGAGCTTCCGGCCGGATGGTATTCCATGAACCACCTGTTCGTTCACGGATGCGCAGAGCGTCTTAGGATAATTTCTGTACCCCTTGAACGCCGGTGTCGCCCCCCTTGCCCGAATCTCTTTCTCGGCCAGACGATCGAGCTCGTCGGTGCTGATTCCTGATCGAACTTCTTTCCGAACGATCTCCAGCACCTCGGCAACCACTCTCGACGCCTCCGCCATAATCTCAATTTCAGCAGGCGTCTTGAGAATGATCATGCCGTATCGTATGCTGCCAGCACCTTCGACAAGCTCTGATACACAGACTCGACAGGCCCCTCGCTCTCGAGATGCGACAAGATATTTTTCTTCTCGTAGAAGCCGATCAACGGGGCAGTCTGCTCTTCATAGACCTTCAGCCGCGTCTCAATCGCTTCCCTCTGATCATCGCTTCGCTGAACTAACGTATCCTTGCACCGATCACACACTCCCGCTTCCTTGGAGGGCGCGAACTCCACGTGATACGTCGCCTGACACTTTGGGCAGCTCCTCCGCCCGCTCAGCCGTTTTACAATCTCAGCACGAGAAACCTGAAAGTTGATGACACGACTCAGTCCGATGCCCTGCTCAACCAGCACCTTTCCCAACTCCTCTGCCTGAGGAACCGTCCTGGGAAACCCGTCCAGGATAAATCCCTTTGCGTAACTGGGATCGGTCAACTTTTCACGCACTAACCCGATGACCACCGAATCTGGAACGAGCCGACCTTGGTCCATATAGGCCTTGGCCTCAAGGCCTAAGCTGGTACGATTCCGAACGGCCTCTCGAAGCAAATCCCCGGTCGATATTTTCCGGACACCGTGCTGGGTGGCGACCTTATCTGCTTGCGTGCCTTTACCGACGCCCGGCGCGCCAAGAAACACGAGCCGCATGGGGCACTATCCGTTTCTTCCGCGTAGCGGAGCCATGCCCTTACCTAAAAACCCTTCATAGTTGCGCATCAGCATATGTGATTCAATCTGCTGCGCCGTATCAAGCCCCACCCCGATCACGATTAACAATGAAGTGCCGCCGAAATAAAACGGCACATTCAATTTGTAAATGAGCAGCTCTGGAATGACACACACTACGGCCAAATAAATGGAGCCGGCAAACGTGATTTTTGTAAGCACATTATAAATGTAGTCCGACGTTCGTTGACCTGGCCGGATACCGGGAATGAATCCCCCGTACTTCTTCATGTTGTCAGCCATGTCGACAGGATTGAGAACAACCGCCGTATAAAAGAAACAGAAAAACAGAATAAGCCCGACATACATCAGCGTGTAGAGCACGGATCCTGGCGACAGTTGCGTGCCGATCTCTTTGATCCATGGCGTTTCAAAAAATCCTGCAATCGTTGCAGGAAACGCGATAATCGAGGATGCGAAAATTGGCGGAATCACGCCTGCCGTATTGATCTTCAACGGAATATGTGTACTCTGCCCGCCGTACACCCGCCGACCGATGACACGCTTGGCATACTGAACCGGGATTTTCCGACGGCCACTTTCCAAAAATACGATGGCCGCTACAACGACTACCATCAGCACCGCGAGGCCGACGAGCATCACGATATTCAGCTGCCCGACCTTATAGAGGTCGAAGGTCTGAGCCACCGCCGACGGCAAGCGCGCCACGATGCCGGAAAAAATGATCAGCGAAATCCCGTTCCCAATCCCACGCTCGGTGATCTGCTCACCGAGCCACATCAGAAAGCCCGTCCCCGCCGTGAGGGTAATCACAGTCATGAGGCGGAATCCCCACCCCGCACTCAACACAAACGCACCTTGATTCATCTGCTCCAACCCGACTGCGATTCCAAAGCCCTGAATCAACGCAATACCGATCGTACTGAATCGGGTATACTGAATAATCTTTTTTCGCCCGCGCTCCCCCTCCTTCGCCAGCTTGGTGAGGTGGGGAACAACCACCGTCAGCAGCTGAATGATGATCGAGGCGCTGATATAGGGCATGATGCCCAGCGCGAAAATCGTCAAGCGGGACAGCGACCCGCCTGAGAAAATATCTAAAAACCCAAGGAGGGAGCCGCCCTGTTTTTGCAGAAATTCAGAGAGGGCCTCGCCGTTGATACCGGGAGTCGGGATGTGAGCCCCGATGCGGTAAACGACCAGCATCCCGAGCGTAAACAAGATACGAGTGCGAAGCTCGGGGATCTTGAAGATATTCTGAATACTGGTCAGGAGCCGCTCAAACACCGCCGATGACCTCGACTCTCCCTCCAGCCGACTGAATCTTCGCCTCCGCAGACTTGCTGAACTTATGGGCCTGAATGACGAGTGACTTCTTCAGCTCTCCATTGCCGAGGATTTTGATCGGCAGTGTTTTACGCTTGACCAAGCCGGCATCCACCATGGATTGCGGGGTGATGGTTCCGCTTCCGTTCCAATCCTGAAAACTACTCACATTGACGATGGAATATTCCGTGCGGAAATTGTTGACGAACCCGAACTTCGGCAACCGCCGAATCAACGGCATCTGACCGCCTTCAAAACCCGGCCGCTTTCCGCCTCCGGATCTCGCCAGCAATCCCTTATGTCCCTTGGTCGCGGTCTTTCCGTGGCCGGACCCGGGTCCGCGTCCGATCCTTTTTCTCCGCTTCTTTGCGCCTTTTGCCGGTGTCAAATCATGAAGATTCATGGCTTTCCAACCTCGAGCAGATAACCCACTTTCTTGATCAACCCGCGAACCTGGGGAGTGTCCGGATGGACGGCCGTCTGGCGTATATGCCGAAGCCGAAGCCCTCGCAGCACCAGGCGATGCGTTTGCGGTGTACCGATTGGACTCCGCATAAGTGTCACCCGAACGCCTGGCACTGTCGATTTTTTAGATTTAGGTGTCGCAACCGTACCCATTACACCGCCGCCCCTTCCTGCCGCTCCGCCATGGTCCGACGACGCAGACGAAGCACTTCTTCAGGATTTCTCAATTGCGTGAGTCCATCTAATGTTGCTCGAACCGTATTGAAGGGATTACCACGGCCAAGCGTCTTTGCAACCACATTATGCGCGCCAACCAATTCGACGACGGCGCGAACTGCACCACCGGCGACAATCCCCGTTCCGTCGGCTGCCGGCTTGAGGAGCACATGTTCACCGCCAAAGAGGCCATGCACTTCATGTGGAATTGAGCCGCCCTTGAGCGCAACATGCACGAGATGCTTCTTGGCTTGCTCGACAGCCTTTGATATGGCGACCGGGACTTCTGCAGCCTTCCCTTTGCCGATCCCCACCCAACCATGGCCGTCACCGACCACGACCAGGGCACAAAAGTTAAACCGTTTGCCGCCCTTCACTACCTTTGCGACGCGATTGATGAAGACGACTTTATCTTTCAGGCTTAGTTCATCAGGATTGACTCGCACACAGTGCCTCGTTTCTGCTCTTCCCACTCGAAATTGGTGGGGATGAAAAGGATGACCGCGCTAGAACTGAAGACCCCCTTCACGCGACGCATCGGCAAGCGCTTTGATTCTGCCGTGATACATCCGTCCGCCGCGATCAAAGACCACAGCATTCACATTGGCAGCCTTCGCCCGCGACGCAATCAGCTTCCCGACCGCCTTCGCCGCTTCAATGCTGCTCGTCGATTTAAGCGCCGTGCGCAGCGACTTATCGAGCGACGACGCTGCTGCGAGCGTTTTCCCCTCGATGTCGTTGATCACCTGCGCATAGATATGTGCGCTGCTGCGGAACACGTTCAGACGAGGTCGTTCAGCAGTCCCCATGATCGTCTTGCGCACACGCCGCCGCCGCTGTTTCAGTTGTCGTAATTTTTCAGCCGTATTCATGTTCGCTACCTACTTCCCTGTCTTGCCTTCCTTTTTCCGCAACTGTTCGCCCGCATAGCGAACACCCTTTTGCTTGTACACATCGGGAGGCTTGATCGCTCGCAGATTTGCCGCCACCTGTCCGACAAGGCGTTTATCGACTCCCTTGACATTGATAAGGGTCTGCTTATCCACCTTCACATCAATGCCAGCCGGCACTTGATATACGACGGGATTGATATACCCGACATTGAAACTCATCGTCCTGCCTTGAATTTGTGCCTTGTATCCGACTCCGGTTATTTCAAGCGATCGTTCGTAGCCCTTAGTGACCCCAAGCACCATGTTATTCAATTCCGCTCGAACAAGACCATGCAGGGCCCGCAGTTTGCGGTCTTCACTGGAGCGAGTGACAACGATCTGGCCGTTATCCACCGCAACGCTCACACCCTGAGCTAAAGACCAATCCAGCTTCCCCAAAGGACCCTTGACCGACACATTCGATCCGGAGACTTTGACATCCACTCCACTGGGAACCGTGATTGGTTTCTTCCCTATCCGCGACATGATTTTCTACATCCCTATTCAGTCGTTAAAACTCCGCCCCGCCTACCACACTGAACACAAAATCTCTCCACCCAACTTATTCTTGCGGGACTCCTGATCCGTCATGATACCTTTCGAGGTCGAAAGGATGGACACCCCGATCCCATTGCGGACCTTTGTAATATCTTTGCTTCCGACATAAACACGGCGTCCAGGCTTGCTGATCCGCTCCAGGCCCGTAATCATGGGCTGTCCTTCCCCCACATATCGCAACCGCACATCAAGAATCGGATGCCCGTCACGCGTCCCGTCCTCAATGCCATCGACATAGCCCTCTCTCTTCAAGATCTCTAAAATTGCACGCTTCAATTTCGAAGTCGGAACAACCACTGTCTCATGACGACGCTGAGCGCCATTTTTCAACCGAACAAGGAGGTCACTGATCGGATCTGTAAGCATCTGATATCCTTCTACATTCTTAAGACGATCGACCGTAGGCCGACATACCGGCTACCAGCTTGATTTGCGTACGCCCGGGATTTCTCCACGGAGACTCAGGAGCCGAAAACAGATTCTGCACATCCGAAACCGGCGAAGATACCCACGTACACGGCCACATACGCCGCAGCGATGATACTCCCGGCACGGAAACTTTTGTTTGGTTGCCGCCTTATTCCTCAGCGCTAATCGTGCCACAAACACTCCTTCTCTTCGAACAATGCCTCACACCGAGTGTGTCCCTAGGTACGAAACGGCATGCCCAGATGTTTCAACAGGGCCTTCCCCTCGTCGTTCGTCTTGGCTGTCGTCACAATCGTAATGTCCATGCCATGGATAGATGCCACTTCGTCGTACTTGATCTCCGGGAAAATCAGCTGTTCCTTCAGTCCGAAGGTATAGTTTCCACGCCCATCGAATGCCTTCGGTGAAACGCCGCGAAAATCTCGGATGCGCGGAAGCGCCAACGATACCAGACGGTCAAAAAATTCGTACATGCGGCGGCTACGAAGCGTCACCTTAGCTCCGATCGGCAACCCCTGCCGCAACTTGAATCCGGCTATCGCTTTCTTGGCCCTGGTCACAACCGGCTTTTGCCCTGTGATCGTTCCCAGTTCTGTCACCGCACTCTCGAGCAACTTGACATTCTGCAGAGCCTCTCCCATACCGACATTGAGCACAACACGCTCAAGTCGAGGAACCTGCATGACATTCTTGTAGCCGAACTCCTTCATCAGCGCCGGCACTACCTTTTGCTGATAGGTGTCACGAAGCCGAGGCCTGAATTTCGACTCTTCGCTTCCCTCGTCCAACTTCTGCGGCGCCGCACTCTCTTTTTTCTGCGACTTCCGTTCAGCCGGCTTTCCGGTTTTGCCTTTTTCTACTTTCGCCATTCCAAATTCTCCAACCCTACTCGATAGGCTCGTTCGATTTTTTACTGAACCTGGTCCGCCGCCCATCCCCCGATGACCGTATTCCTACTCGTGTCGGCTTCTGCGTGACGGGGCAGAAAAACATTACCTTTGAGATATTGAGAGGGGCCTCACGTTCAAGAATGCCCCCTTGCTTGACCTTCTGATTCGGCTTGGTGTGCCGCTTGATGATATTGAGCTTTTCAACCGTCACCTGCCCGGCTCCAAGATCCACAGAGAGGACCTTCCCGGTCTTCCCCCGATCACGGCCTGTAATCACGACGACTGTATCGCCTTTTTTTATTTTGCTCTTGCGAAGTGCCTGCACAATATCCTCACTTACCGATCCCTACAGCACCTCAGGTGCAAGGGAAATGATCTTCATGAATTTCTTCCACCGCAGCTCGCGCGCGACCGGTCCAAAAATGCGCGTCCCGATTGGCTCGCCATCCTTATTGATCAACACACAGGCATTTCGATCAAACTTAATGTAGGAGCCATCTTCCCGCCGCACTTCTTTTGTCGTCCGCACAATCACCGCGCGGCTGACATCCCCCTTTTTCACACTCGCCTGGGGAATGGCTTCCTTGACGGCAACGACAACGATGTCACCCAACGATGCATAGCGACGTCTGGTGCCTCCAAATACGTGGAAGCACATCGCCTGCTTCGCGCCGGAATTATCGGCCACATCCATATACGTGTAGTTTTGAATCATATCTGCGTTCCGCGCATGCCATGAGATCCGATGATCTCAGAACGGTGCTCCCTCTATTTTTCAGCCTGTCCCTTTTCCATGACCTGAACGACCCGCCAGTTCTTGTCCTTACTCAATGGCCTGGTCTGAATAATCTTGACCCGATCACCCACCTTGCATTGTCCACTCTCATCATGCGCTTTCAATCTCGTCACCCGCTTGAGCACTTTCCTGTAAACAGGATGAATGACGGATCGTGACACAGCCACGACGACGGTCTTCTGCATTTTATTGCTGACGACACTTCCAAACCGGTGATGCCTTTTCACACCCTCAGACATAGACCCCTACCCTTTGGCTGCTTCAGCCTGCTGCTCGATCTGCCGGATGACAGTCTTAATCCTGGCAATATCGCGCTTGGTTCTTCGAATTTGCATAGGATTCTCAAGCCGGCCAGTTCCGAACTGGAACCGCAGATTGAAGAGCTCCTGGACGAGTTGCTTTGCCTTATCTGCAAGCTCGATCGCTGTTAGTTGCCGCAACTCTTTCAGTTCCAATGCCATACCCTTACCCCTCAGGCCGGACTCAAGGCCTTACGCGAACTCTCCACGAACGACCAGCTTTGTCGCAACAGGCAGCTTGTGAGACGCAAGTCGGAATGCTTCCTTTGCAACCTCAGGCGTGACCCCATCCATCTCATACAAAATCCGGCCAGGCTTCACAACCGCTACCCAATACTCTGGATTGCCCTTGCCTTTGCCCATTCGAGTCTCGGCAGGTTTCTTTGTGATCGGCTTATCCGGGAATATGCGCGTCCACACCTGTCCGCCTCGCTTCACATAACGGGTGATTGCGATTCTCGCCGCTTCAATTTGGCGGCTGGTCACCCACCCGGGTTCCAAGGCCTTGAGACCGAATTGCCCCAGTGTAATTTGACCGCCACGATAGGCCTTGCCCTTCATGCGGCCCTTCTGCATTTTTCTGAATTTGACTTTCTTCGGCGCTAACACAACTCGATCTCCTTACCCAATCCGCCGCTCAAGAAGAGAATCCGGTTTCATTGGCTGAGCCGGAAGCAGTTCACCCTTGTAAATCCACGTCTTGACGCCGATCTGCCCCATAGTGGTGTGCGCCTCAGCAAACCCATAGTCGATTTCCGCCCGCAGAGTATGCAGCGGCACACGTCCTTCGCGATACCATTCGGTTCGTGCGATTTCCGCACCACCCAAACGGCCTGCCACCATAATTTTGATTCCTTGCGCACCGAGCCGAAGCGCCGACTGGACACTACGTTTCATGGCCCGCCTGAACGCCACACGTTTTTCGAGTTGAGCAGCGACATTTTCACTAACCAGCTGCGCATCAAGTTCAGGCTTTTTGATTTCCTTGACGGTAATGTACGCCTGCCCGCCATATTGCTTTTCAAGATCAGCCTTGAGCTTATCAACCTCAGCTCCCTTACGGCCGATGATAATACCCGGACGAGCTGTGTGGATGATCACTCGAGTCTGATCACCGGATCGCTCGATTTCCACCTTGGCTACACCCGCATGGTACAGCTTAGCTTTGACCGTCTTTCTGATCTTGATATCCTGGTGAAGCAGCTTGGCGTAATCCTTGCCGGCATACCAGCGAGAATTCCAGGTATAGTTGTAACCCAGACGATATCCAATTGGATGTGTTTTCTGACCCATACGACGTCTGCCTCAGTACGCGTTAAAAGTGTCCCTACTGCTTCTTATCCTGAATTGTCGGCGCCGCCACCACCACCGTGATATGGCTGGTCCGTTTCTGAATCGCATTCGCCCGGCCCATCGACCTGGCCCGAACTCGCTTGTAGGTGGGCCCACAGTTGACGAAGGCTTTGGAGATCACCATCGACTCGCTGTCTCCCATTTCCTTCTGCTCAGCGTTCGCCACCGCAGATCGAAGGATTTTTTCAACGACACGGGCGGCATGCCTCGGCGTATGCTTCAACATCGCCAGGGCCGCGGGAACATGCTGTCCCCGAATCATGTCAATCACAGGCTTCGCCTTGCGTGGCGCGACCCGAACAAATCGTAATATGGCTCGTGCTTCCGTCATCGTCTTTAGATCCCGTCATCCATCACCGGCCGTTGGACCGGGATGCCCTCCGCTATTGACTGCCGACCGCCAACCTCTTCTACTTCAGCGCAACGGCCTTTTCCGTCCTTGCCTGACCATGCCCCTTGAAGAACCGGGTCGGCGCAAACTCTCCGAGCTTGTGGCCTACCATATTTTCAGTCACAAACACGGGAATGAATTTCTTTCCGTTATGGACGGCAAACGTATGGCCGATCATGTCCGGAATAACCGTCGATCGCCGCGACCATGTCTTGATCAGTTTGCGATCCTTCACCTGGTTCATGTGCTCAACTTTCTTAAGGAGATGAGCATCCACAAACGCGCCCTTACTAATCGATCTAGGCATTGCGCACTCCTGACTTACGTCGGGCGATAATGAACTTATCGGTCTTCTTATTCTGTCTGGTCTTATACCCCTTCGTCGGCACTCCCCACGGCGACACAGGATGAGGATTCCCTTGGCCCGACTTCCCCTCTCCGCCTCCATGTGGATGATCGACCGGGTTCATAACGACGCCGCGGACATGTGGCCGCTTTCCCTTCCATCGGTTTCGGCCGGCTTTTCCCACCGTAATGTTCTCGTGATCGACGTTTCCAACTTGCCCGACCGTCGCCATACAGGTCCCCAGGATCCGCCGCATTTCTCCGGACTTCAAGCGAACCTGGATGTAATCTCCGTCACGGCCCATCACCTGAGCAGAACCGCCTGCACTCCGGATCAGCTGCCCACCCTTACCAAGCTTTAATTCAATATTGTGAACAGTCGTACCCAGCGGCATATTGGCCAACGGAAGCGCATTACCGGGACGAATTTCAGACTGCGGGCCCGATTGCACTTCGTCGTTTACTTTCAGTCCGACCGGAGCCAGGATATATCGCTTCTCTCCGTCCTTGTACTTTAACAGCGCGATACGGGCTGATCGGTTCGGGTCATACTCAATCGCCTCAACACGCGCAGCGATACCGACCTTATCCCGATGAAAATCAATCTTCCGATACAACCGCTTATGGCCCGCCCCACGAAAACGGATGGTCATCCGTCCGTCGTTGTTCCGCCCCCCGCTTCGAATATGAAAAGAGGTCAGCGACTTTTCCGGCTTTTTCTTTGTCAGCTCCTCAGTCGTGACCGCAGTCATCCCACGACGTCCCGGAGTTGTCGGCCTGTATGATTTGACACCCATAACTCTGCCCCTACCTTTTACGCATCACGCTGATTATGCGCTTTCGTACATCTCAAGCTTCTCACCCTTCTTGAGGGTGACGAAGGCCTTCTTCCAGTCTGAACGACGGCCCGAAAACCGTCCGAGCCGCTTGACCTTGCCACGGATGTTCAGCACGTTGACTTTTTGAACTTTGACCTTCAGCAGCGATTCGACCGCTTGCTTGATCTGCACTCGATTCGCATCAGGGTGGACGATGAATCCGACGGTGTTCGTCTTCTCACGGAGACCCGTTATTTTTTCTGTCAACAAAGGCTGAATCAAGACTGCATGCATTTCGATTTTCACGACCAGACCTCTTGCACACGTCCCAGTTCCTGCTGGGAGACAACGACCACACCGGCACGCACGATGTCATACACGTTCAACCGATCAGGGCTGAGCACCTTGACCGCGGCCATGTTCTTAGCAGCCTGAGCGACCGTTGATTGTCCACTGCCAAGCACAACCAAGGTATGATCCCCTCCGCTCAGACGCCCCAGTGCCTGCGCCAGCAACTTCGTCTTGGGCTGCTGAAGCGATACCTCCGACAAGACCACCAATTTTCCTTCCGAAACCTTCGCAGAGAGAGCACTCTGAAGCGCCGCCCGATACTTCTGTTTCGGCATTGTATACGCATAACTTCTTGGCTTCGGCCCAAACACACTCCCACCGTGACGCCATACAGGAGACCGCAGTGACCCGGCTCGAGCCCGTCCGGTATGCTTTTGCTTCCACGGCTTCTTGCCGGATCCGCTCACTTCGCCTCGACGTAGAGTAGACGCCGTTCCCTGGCGTTCACAGGCTCGCTGCATGATCACCGCTTCATGTACCAAGGCTGCTCGGAGCTCGCACCCAAACACGCTCGGCGCTAACTCGACCGTTCCGACCTTTTTGTTCTGCCAATCGACGACATCAACTGTGGGCATAGCTTAACTCTTCTTTGACTTTCTTATGACGACGATTCCGTTTGCTGCACCTGGAATAGCCCCGCGGACGAAAAGAAGGTGCTCATCAGGCCTCGACTCGACGACCTTCAATCGTTGCGTCGTGATCCGCTCCGCCCCCATATGGCCAGGCAACTCTTTCCCCTTCCACACACGCGAAGGATATGAACTTGCCCCGATCGAACCGGGATGCCGGTGGAACATCGATCCGTGAGATTCCGGCCCGCCGGCGTAGTGGTGGCGACGAACAACGCCCTGAAACCCCTTTCCCTTCGAGATCCCGATGACATCGACCCAATCGCCCTTCTTGAAAATATCGACGGTCACCGACTGCCCGACCTCCGGAGCGCCATCCTTCTTAAACTCACGCAGCACACGGCTGGCAGGCGACTGGCTCTTCTTGAGGTGTCCCAGTTCGGCCTTAGAAAGCTTGCGCTCCTTGACTTCGCCGAAGGAGAGCTGAACCGCCTCATAGCCATCGCGCTCTTTAGTCTTCACAGTGACAACTCGGCACGGCCCCGCCTCGATCACCGTCACCGGGGTCAAGCGATTTTGATCAAAGACCTGCGTCATCCCAAGTTTTTTCCCAAGCAATCCGTTTGTCATTCACTCACCGCGAGGCTGAAGCTGAGCTTAGCCCTGTCCTTCCTCACAACTTGATTTCCACATCCACGCCGGCAGCCAAATTCAACTTCATCAGCGAATCCATCGTTTCCGGCGTCGGCTCCATAATGTCCAGCAAGCGCTTGTGCGTGCGCATTTCAAACTGTTCACGCGATTTCTTATCGACGTGCGTCGATCGCTGGACGGTAATCTTCTCGATTCTGGTCGGAAGTGGAATCGGGCCAACTACCTTAGCCCCGCTACGCCGAACAGTTTCGACGATTTCCATCACCGACTGGTCCAGCACGCGGTAATCGAACCCGCGCAATCTGATTCTGATTCGCTGATCGACCTTCACTCGGAACCCCCGTTATTCATCGTCCGTTACTCGAAACCGCTCGGCTTCCATGCCAACCATGCTGACGCATGGCAGTTGACAAATACCTGTGTCTTCTTACGCCAGAATTTCCGTGACG